>Ga0207850_100097_pt1 | contig 90080 bp, 92 predicted proteins | sample 23E2SouthBayCA_FD_187746 | JGI IMG/M metagenome (GOLD analysis project Ga0207850, IMG submission 187746) | Aerobic enrichment media microbial communities from Eden Landing Ponds, California, USA - A23 E3 (3) (SPAdes) | ecosystem: Environmental > Aquatic > Marine > Unclassified | place...
TCGACGCGCTGGCGGCGGGGCTGGCCGAGGAGGGCCCCCTCGACGCCACCCGTGGGGCCGACGAGTCGCCGCCGAGGGTGGCCGTGCTCGCCGACGACCGCGCCGCGGTGCCGCGGTCGCTGTTCGCAACGACGCGACTCGGCTGGTCGGTGGTCCCGCTGAACCGACAGTCCGGCCGGGCGGCGCTGGTCACGGCGCTGGAGCGGACCGATCCAGCCGCGCTGGTCCACGACGGGCCGACCGCCGAGCGGGCCGCCAACCTCGCGAGCGAGGTCGGCCTCCAGACACGATCGCTCGCCGCCCTGCGCGACCGCGGGGCCACGGCGACCGCGCCGCCGGCGGGCGAACGCACCGTCGACCGCGACGCCGAGCGGCTGGTGCTGTTCACCTCCGGGACCACCGGGGAGCCGAAGGGCGTCCGGTTGAGCCTGCGGAACCTGCTGGCGAGCGCGACGGGGTCGGCGTTCCGACTCGGCGTGCTGCCGGAGGACCGCTGGCTGTGCTGTCTGCCGACGTACCACATGGGCGGACTGGCGCCGTGGGTCCGCTCGGCGCTGTACGGCACGAGGGTCGTCGTCGGCGGCGACTTTGACCCCGAGCGGACCGCCAGGGAGATGCGCGAACACGAGGTCACCGGGGTCTCGCTGGTGCCGACGATGCTCGTGCGACTGCTGGACGACGGCTGGACGCCGCCGGAGACGCTGCGGTTCGTCCTGCTGGGCGGCGGCCCCGCCGACGAGTCGCTGATCGAACGCGCGCTAGCGGCGGGCGTCCCCGTCCACCCCACCTACGGGATGACCGAGACGGCCTCGCAGGTCGCGACCGCACGGCCCGAGATTCTCGCGGAACAGCCGACCACCGTCGGCCAGCCGCTGGTGACGACCGACCTCGCGGTCGTGGACGAGGACGGGGACCCGGTCGAGCGCGGCGACACTGGCGAACTCGTCGTCGACGGGCCGACGGTGTCGCGCGGGTACCTCGACGGGGAGACGACCGCCGCGGCGTTCTCGGACGCGGGCCTGCACACCGGCGACCTGGGGTGGCGCGACGCCGACGGCCGCCTCCGGGTCGTCGGCCGCGTCGACGACGCGTTCGTCAGCGGCGGGGAGACGGTCCACCCCGCTGCGGTCGCCGACCGGTTGCGCGACCACCCCGCCGTCGCCGACGCCGCCGTCGTCGGCGTCGAGGACCGCGAGTGGGGCCGGCGGGTCGCCGCGGCGCTGGTCCCGGACGGCGATACCCTCGACGCCGCGGATGTGGTGGCCGACTGCGAGGCCGACCTGGCGACCTACGAGCGACCCCGGACCGTCGCCGTCGTCGACTCGCTGCCCCGGACCGCGTCCGGGACCGTCGACCGCGCGGCGCTGCGGAACCTGCTCGACGACCGCGGGGACAGCGTTTAGCCCCGCGGTCCCCAACGCCGAGGCGTGTGTACGCTGACGTTCGCCTGGCAGGTGTTCCCCGACGCGCCGCTGGTCGTGGCGGCCAATCGCGACGAACTCGTCGACCGCCCTTCCGAACCGCCCGCCATCCGCGACGGCAAGCGGCGCTTCCTGGCACCGCGGGACGCCGAGGCGGGCGGCACCTGGATCGGCGTCAACGACGCGGGCGTGTTCGTCGGCATCACCAACCGCTGGACCGACGCCGACCTCGCCGGCGAGCGCTCGCGGGGGCTGCTGGTCCGGGACGCGCTGGGCTGTGACAGCGCCGAGGAAGCCGGCCGCCTGATCGAGCGCGGGGTCGACGACACCGAGTACGGCGGGTTCAACCTCGTGGTCGCCGACGAAGCGGCGGCGCTGTTGTACGAGTACGACGGCTCGCTGTCGGTCCACGGCTTCGACCCCGGGGTCCACGTCGTCGTCAACGTCGGCGCCGATGGGCGGTACGATATCCCGGCCAGCCGGGCCGAACCCGCCGAGCGTCAGATGGCGGCCGTCCGGGTCCTGCAGGACCGCCTCGCCGTGGAACCCGGCGAGTCGGCGGCTGTCTGGCGTGACCGCGCCGCCGCGGCGCTGGCAGATCACGACGTCGGTGTCTGCGTCCACGGCGACGGGTTCGGCACGCGCTCGTCGTCGCTGCTGACCGTCGACGACGACGGCGGCGTCGACTACCGCTTCGCCGACGGTCCGCCCTGCGAGACGAGCCACGAACTGGTCGGGGACGAGTTCGCGCTTGGAGGGTCGGCGGACGGGCAGGAGTAGTACGGCCGGCCAGCGGGAGTCCGACCCGGGCGATCAGGTGACGCCGATACCCTCCTCCGCTCTCGTCAGCAGGTACAGGACGAACGACGAGAGCCAGTGCGACCCCGCGTAGTCCTCGGTGAACGCCCCCGCCAGCCCACGCTCGGCGTGTCGTCTCGCGGCCCGTTCGAACGCGTCGGCGTATCCGTGGCCGTCGAGGTGAGAGGCGATGCTCGCCAGACACCACGCCTTCGAGACGTTCAGTCCGGCGAGGTGGAGCGCCACCCCCTCGTCTGGGTTCGGCGCCACGTCCACGGGCTCTAACACCGTGTCGTACGGGGCCGACGTGACGTCGGGGAGGAACGCCTCTAGCCACGTCCGGAACGCCTCCCGGTCGTAAACGCGTCGCATCAGGTCCGCCTCGGTGAGCCCCGGAGAGAGGAAGTCCCAGCCGAGCGGCTCGTACTCGACGGGGTAGTCGCGGTCCTCGCCGAAGAAGTCGATCGCCGTCTCCGCGGTCTCGGTCGCGAGCGCCTCGTTCCCGGTCGTCCGCGCGTAGTCGAGGACGCAGTGCAGAGCGAACGCCGTGTTCCCGTGCGTCCCGACCCTGAACGGCCGGTCCTGGGTGAGGAACTCGGACTCGACGAGGTCGACGATCGTCTCCTCCAGCGGTTCGAGGACCGTGCGCCACGCCGTCGCCCGTTCGTCGTCCCACAGCGACAGCTCCGACGCGAGGTGCAAGAACCAGGCCCACCCGTACGGTTTCTCGAACGATGGGTGTTCCTCGAAGTGATCGACCTCCTCCGCGACGCGCTCGGTCGTGAACCGCCGGTCGATGCTCTCGACGATCTCCGACCGGTTCGGGTGGTCCTCGAACAGTCGCAGCTGGCGGACCAGCGCCCAGTGACTGTGGACCGACGAGTGCCAGTCGTAACAGCCGTAGAACACGGGATGCTGGTCGCTCGGTCGCTCGACGCCGTCCGCCGACTCGATCTGTCCGACGTAGTGCGGGAACTCGGTCTCGACGGACTCCAGGGGGTGGTGGGCGAGGCGGCTGGCCACGTCGCCGTCGATCCAGTCGCACTCCCCCGAGAGGATGGTCTCGGTGCTGACGTCCTCGAATGGCATACTGAGAAGGGATATTCGGAGACTCCTGTTAAACCCACCCCCACCGTGAGAACCCGGCGACCCGCGAGTATAAGCCGGTCGCACCGCAACGGCACGCCGATGCCCGCCGAACGGCTCCCGGGGGCGCCCGAGGGCGAGGACAGGATCGTCTGTCACGTCGACATGGACTGCTTCTACGCGGCCTGCGAGCGCCTCAAGGAGCCGGAACTGGCGGACGAGCTCGTCGTCGTGGGGATGGGCTACGAGGACGGCGAGACCCACGGGGCGGTCGCCACGGCGTCCTACGAGGCCCGCGAGCACGGTCTGGAGAGCGCGATGGCCATCTCGGAGGCGCTGGAACTGTTGCCACGAGCCGAGACTGCCGACCCCGACGCTCAGAACGTCGGTCACTACCGGCCCGTCGACATGGAGTTCTACGAGTCCGTCAGCGAGGACGTCCGCGAGATTCTTCACGACTGCGCCGACGTGGTCCGGGAGGTGTCCATCGACGAGGCGTACCTGGACGTCACCGACCGGACCGACTGGGGGGTTGCGGCGGGGTTCGGGCGGTGGATCAAGGACCGGATTCGCCGGGAGGTCGGCGTCGTCGCCAGCGTCGGTGTCGCGCCGAACATGAGCGCCGCCAAGATCGCCAGCGACCACGACAAGCCAGACGGGCTCGTCGTCGTGCCGCCCAACGAACTGCGTGAGTTCCTCGCGCCGTTGCCCGTCGAGGAACTGCACGGCGTGGGCCCGGTCACCGCGGGCGAACTCCGCGAGATGGGGCTGACGACCGCCGGCGACGTCGCGGAGACGACGCCGGGGGAACTCGCCGATCGCTTCGGCGAGCAGGGCCGGACGCTCCGCCGGCGAGCCCGCGGCGAGGACGACCGCGAGGTGACTCCCCGGGGCCGCCCCAAGAGCCTCTCGCGGGAGTCGGCGTTCACCGAGGCCGTCGCCGAGCCCGAGCCGAAACGCGAGAAGGTACAGCGGCTGGCCGCGGCCGTCGCCGACCGCGCCCGCCGGAAGGGAGCGACCTACCGCACCATCGGCGTGAAGGCCGTGTTGCCGCCGTTCGACGTCAACACCCGCGAGCGGTCCCTGCCCGGTCCCGTCGACGACCCCGATTTGCTGGAGTCGGTGGCGCTGGACCTGTTCGCGGAGTTCGACGACGAGCGCGTCCGGAAGGTCGGCGTGCGCGTGTCGAACCTCTCCTTTGCCGACGGCGACCAGGCGACGCTGGACGGCGAGTGGGACGACGCTGGCGGGGACGACGACCCCCCGGGGAACATCGACGGCCCGGAGCCGCCGCAGGGACAGGTGACGCTCGACGCGCTCGGCGACGACGAGGACGCGAGCGACGACGGAGACGGAATCGCACACGACGCCGGCGACGACCAGTCCTCCCTGACGGACTTCTGACGGCGAACACCCATTGCAGTTTTATACCTCTGTCTCATCGAACCGTGTAAGACCGCACCGGGGAGCCATGACGGAGGACTTCTACGACCTGATGGACGTCGACGAGGACGCGTCCCAGGAGGACATCAAGGACGCGTTCCGCGAGAAGGTCCGCGAGTACCATCCGGACCTGAACGACGACCCCCGCGCACAGGCGCAGTTCACCGCCCTGAAGAAAGCCTACGACACGCTCGGCAACCCCTCGGAGCGCAAGTCCTACGACCGGATGGGACACGAGGACTACGTCACCAAGCGGATCAAGGGCCTGCCCTCGCAGGACAAGTGGGCCGACGACACGTCGAGTTCCGACGACGCCGGGACGACGGGTGCCACGACCGGGTCGTCCTCAGCGTCCTCGACGACTCGCGGGGCGAGCTCGGCGACGGGCACGACGGGGTCGACGAGCAGTCGCTCCTCGTCGTCGGGCCGTTCGCGCTCGTCGTCGGGGTCGTCGCGGAGTTCCGGCTCTCGGTCTGCCTCGTCGTCCAGTTCGTCGGGGACGAGCAGTTCGTCGTCGACCGGCACGTCCGACCGACACTCGTCCGGATCGAGGTCGACGGCCACGGGAGCGGCGACGAGTTCGACCAGCGCGTCCGGGTCCGCGTCGACGTCGAGTTCGTCGTCGAGCACCTCCACCGCCACCGGGTCGGCGACGGGCACGGCGACCGGCTCGTACGGCGGGACCAGCACCACGACCGCCGAGTCGGACACGGGGCCGGAGGGCCTGTTCGGGCGACTCCTCCGGACGAAGGTGGGGTGGCCCGGCATCGCCCTCGCGGACGTGGTGTACGCCGTCGGCGTGGCGCTGTTCGTCCTGGCGAACGCGGCGTCGCTGCGATCGTTCGGGGACGCCCTGGCGACCGCCGAGACGGCGACGATCAGGTCGGCGGCGACCGCGGAGCCGGCGGAACCGCTACGTTCGTACCTGTACGGCACCGAGTACGTCGCCGCGACGGAGATCGCCGCGCCGGCGGCGGTACTGCTCGTCGGTGCCGTGCTGCTCCCGTTCGTCTACGGCGTGGTCGTCAAGCGCACCCGCCGCTCGCAGTTCGGCTGGGACCCGTCATGGCTGTACGTCGTCCTGGCGCTGGGGCCGCTGGCCGGCGTCGCGGCCAACGTGGCGGGCGTCGCCTACGTCGGCGTCGACGTCGTCTGCTTCCTGGTGGCGCCGCTGCTGACGATGCTGACGCTGCCGCTGTCGGCGTTCGTCCGGCCGCTGATCGGCAAGGTGTTCTTCGAGGGCTGAGATGGGGTTGATCAGCGCACGTAGTAGGGGTCGGCGTGGGGTTGGAACCGACCGAGGTCGCTGATCTGCCGGTAGTCGCCGGCGAGCAGGTCCGCCAGCCGCTCGCGCAGTCGCGACGCCTGCTCGTCGGTCCAGGTCGCGGGGTCGGCGGCGGGGAGCACCAGCCATCCCCGTCCGTGGACCTCCGTCGCGTGGACGGCCTCGGGGTCGGTCCCGACGCGGTCGGCGCGGCTGGTGTACTCCCGCAGGACGTGCGCGACGGCGCGCTCGCCGATCGGCACCAGGACGTGGGCGCCGATGGCGCGCAGTTCGGCGTCGAAGAAGGGTTCGAGGCGCGCGTAGTCGTCCACGTCGGGGCCCTCAGCGGGCGGCCAGCAGGCGTGCAGGTAGCTCAGGAAGCAGTTGCGGGCGGTCGTGCGACCCCCCTCCTCTTCGAGCAGTCCGACATCGGCGAGCACCGACCGCAGGCGGTCGCCGCCGTCGGTGCCGGTGAACGGGACGCCGCTGTCGCCGCCGCCGTGGACCCGCGGGTTGTCGCCGACGACGTGGACGTCGGCGTTGGCGTCGCCGTAGCCGAACACTGCCTCGTGCCCGCCCGGCGTCCGCTCGGCACAGGGCGGGGACATGCCGAACGGGTTGGTCGTCCTGTCGGTGACGTTCTCCACGACGAGCGAATGGGGCCTGCGGATCAAAACGCTCCCGGTCTGAAGCGGCGGTCTCCAGCGATGGACGGACGCCGACAGAGCCAACCGTCGACGGGCCGAACGCAGGCACATGGAACCCATCGACGTCGACGCGGCGCTGTCGGACATCGACGAGCAGTGGTCGCCCCGGACGGCGGCGCGGGTGGACGACCACGCGCTGAAACTGGCGCGGGTCGAGGGCGAGTTCGTCTGGCACAGCCACCCCGACGCCGACGAACTGTTCCTCGTCCGCGACGGCGAGCTGACGGTGCAGTTCCGCGACGCCGCGGACGCGACGCTGTCGCCGGGCGACGCGCTGCGCGTCCCCGCCGGCGTCGAACACCGCCCCGTCGCCGACGAGGAGGCGACGATCCTGCTGTTCGAGACCGCCGAGACGACCAACACCGGCGACGCCGACACCGACGAGTTCGACGAGACGACCGGTGAACACCTAGACTGAGGGACGCCGGTGCCGCGTTCTGACAGTCGACCTGTCAGAGCACAATCGGGAGGGTGGTGGCAACCGTATCCCGGGCCACCATGGACCGACGCTACGACCACGAGCGAGTGGAGGCACGGTGGCAGGAGACCTGGCGCGAGCGAGGCGCCTTCCGGGCCCCGACAGACCCGGACGACCCGGAGTACGTGCTGGGGATGTTCCCGTACACCTCCGGCGAGATGCACATGGGCCACGTCCGCAACTACGCCATCACGGACGCCTACGCTCACTACCGCCGGATGTGCGGCGCCGACGTGTTACACCCGATGGGGTGGGACGCGTTCGGGTTGCCCGCGGAGAACGCCGCCCAGCGCCGCGGGGACACGACCCCGCGAGCGTACACCGAGAGGTGCATCGACCGGATGCGTGGGCAGTTCGAGCGCCTGGGCTTCGGGTTCGACTGGGACCGCGAACTCTCGACCTGCGACCCGGAGTACTACCGCTGGAGCCAGCAACTGTTCGCTCGCCTGCGCGAGGCCGGACTGGTCGAGCGCCGCGAGGGGCCCGTGAACTGGTGCCCCGGTTGCGAGACGAGCCTGGCCGACGCCCAGGTCGAGACGGAAGACGGGACCGAGGTGTGCTACCGCTGCGAGACGACGGTCGGCGAGCGCGCCCTGACGCAGTGGTACGTCCGGACCACCGAGTACGCCGACGAACTGGTCGAGGGCCTGGACGAGCTGGACGACTGGCCGGAGCACGTTCGCGGGATGCAGCGGGACTGGATCGGTCGCCAGGAGGGTGCGACGGTGGCCTTCGATCTGGCCGAGGGGGGCAGCGTCGAGACGTTCACGACCCGCGTCGACACGCTGTTCGGCGTCACCTTCGTCGCGGTGGCACCGGACCACCCAGTCGCTGAGCGCGCCGCGGAGCGCGACCGGGCGGTCGCCGCCTACGTCGACCGGGTCGCCCAGCGCTCCGACGACGCCGACCCGACGTACGACGGCGTCGACACCGGAGCACGCGCGGTCCACCCGGCGACCGGCGAGCGCCTGCCGGTGTACGTCGCGGACTTCGTCGTGAGCGAGGCCGGCACCGGCGCGGTGATGGGCGTGCCGGGGCACGACGAGCGCGACTTGCGGTTCGCTCGCGAGCAGGACCTGCCCGTCGAGCGCGTGGTGGCCGCCGCAGACGGCGACGACGGGGGCGCGTTCGAGGGCGAGGGCGAACTGGTCGACAGCGCCGACTTCTCGGGGCTCTCCACGGCAGCGGCCCGCGAGCGAATCCCCGAGGCCGTCGGCGGCGTGGAGCCCGACACCACCTACCGCCTGCGAGACTGGCTGATCTCCCGACAGCGCTACTGGGGGACGCCAATCCCCGTGGTTCACTGCGATTCGTGTGGGCCCGTCACGGTGCCCGACGAGCGGTTGCCCGTGGAGCTCCCCGAGTACGTGGAGACGACCGGCAACCCGCTGGACGCCGCCGAGGAGTGGATCGAGACGGAGTGCCCGGACTGCGGCGCCCCAGCGCACCGCGAGACGGACACGATGGACACGTTCGTCGACTCCTCGTGGTACTTCGCGCGGTTCGCCGGACCGGCCGAGGATGCACCGTTCGACACCGCGGCTGCGGACCGCTTCCTGCCGGTCGACCGCTACGTCGGCGGCGTCGAGCACGCGGTGTTGCACCTGCTGTACGCTCGCTTCGTCACCCGCGCGCTGGCGGACCTGGGCCACCTGACGGTCCGCGAGCCGTTCGAGGGCCTGACCTGCCAGGGGATGGTCCTGCGCGACGGGTCGAAGATGTCCAAGTCCGGGGACAACGGCGTCGCCCCGGAGACGGTCGTCTCGGAGCACGGCGCCGACACGGCGCGTCTGTTCGCGCTGCGGGCGGCCCACCCCGAACGGGACTTCGAGTGGACCGACGACGGCGTCGAGAGCGCCCGCGCGACGCTGGACCGAGCGGTCCGGGTCGCGGAGGCGGTCGGGGAGACCGCGGACCGCGAGCGCCGGCCCGCCGACGCCCACGTCGCCCGGGAAGTCGACGCGGCCATCGAGCGCGCGACGGCGGCGCACGACGACCTGAATCTCCACCGCGCGGTTCGAACCGTCGAGGACCTGCTGCGGACGCTGGACCGGTACCGCTCGGCGACGGCACCACACCCGGAGACGTACCGCCGCGGCGTCCGTGCGGTGGTCCGCCTGCTGGCGCCGGTCGCCCCCCACGTCGCCGAGGAGCTGTGGGCGTCCGTCGGCGACGGCGGGCTGGTCGTCCACGCCGACTGGCCCACACCCGAGACCGCGGGCGACGACCGCGAGCGAGCCCGTGCAGTCGTCGCGAACACCCGCGACGACGTCCGCGAAATCTGCTCGGTCGCGGGCATCGACGAACCCAGCGAGGTCGAGGTGGTCGTCGCGCAGGCGTGGATGCGCCGCGCGGTCCGGGTCGCCCGCGAGCACCCCGAGGACCCTGTCGCCGCGGTGATGGCCGAGTCGGACCTGCGCGAGCGCGGCGACCGCGCGGTCGAACTGGCCCGCGACGCCATCGACGCCGACCCACCGCTGTCCCCCGACCGCGAGGCGACGGTGCTGCGGGAGGCCGCGTGGCTGCTGGCCGAGGAGTTCGACGCCGAGGTGGTCGTCCGGACCCCCGATCATCCCGAAGCCGATCCCGACGCGTCCGTTCGTGCCGCCCCCGGCCGTCCGGGCATCGCCGTCCGGGAGTGACACTCCGGTAGCACTTTGTCGCCGGCGGCCCAACGTTCAGGCATGGTGGCCCAGTGCCAGCACCTCGACGGGCGCGTGGTGATCAGGGGCCGAGACGGCGCGCCAGGGCAGTTGCGCCGCGGTCTGCTGGGCGTGGGCGTGTTCGTCGCGGCCGTCGTGGCACTCTCCGTGCTGGCGTTCCTCGGGCTCGCGCTCCTGTCGGACAGTTCCGTGACCGAGGCTGTCTCGGCGGTCGTCCCGACCGACCTGCCGGCCGCCACAGAGCTGCTGGTCCCGCTCGCGCCGCTGTTCGCCGTCTACCTCGTCGGCGCGCTCGGCTTCCTGGTCTACTGGCGCCGGCGGTACGACATCCGCGTCGAAGTCCGCGAGGGACTGCTGGGCTGGGACTGAGGCCGGCCCGACCCCTTTACTCGCTCCGTGCCTCAGCCTCGTCCATGAACGAGGATCGCACCGTCTGGGTCCTGGGCGATCAGCTGACGATGGAAGTGGGACCGCTCGCCGACGGGCCCGAGGCCGTCGACCGCGTGCTCCTGATTGAGGCCACGGAGTTCGGTCACAAGCACCCCTACCACCCGCACAAGCTGACGCTCCTGTTCTCCGCAATGCGGCACTTCCGGGACCGGCTGGAGCGGATGGGGTTCGACGTCGCCTACCACCGTGCGGAGACCTTCGGCGAGGGTCTCGACACCCACTTCGACGCGCACCCAGGCGACCACCTCGAACTGCTGCGGCCGCCGGGCCACGGCGCCGTCGAGCGACTCCGCGAACTGGTCGACGCGCGCGGCGGGACGCTGACGGTGCTCGACAACGACCTGTTCTTCCTGACGCCCACCGAGTTCGACGAGTGGGCCGGCGAGGACGCCAGCCTGCGCCACGAGGATTTCTACCGGTTCCAGCGCCGGCGAACGGGCTACCTGATGGACGGCGACGCCCCGATCGGTGGCGCGTGGAACTTCGACGAGGACAACCGCGAGGTTCCGCCAGACGACTGGGAGTCGCCGCCGGTGCCCCGCTACGACCCCGACGAGACGACCCGGGAGGTGTCGGCGTGGGTCCGCGAGGAGTTCGCCGGCGGGTACGACGATCCACCCTACGGCGGCGACTGGGCCGACCCGGAAGAGTTCTTCTGGCCCGTGACCCGCGCACAGGCCGTGGACGCCCTGGAGCGGTTCGTCGACGAGCGCCTCGCGGAGTTCGGCCCGTACCAGGACGCGATGCTGGAGGACGACGCCACCCTGTGTCACGCGCTGCTGTCGGCGGCTGTCAACGTCGGCCTGCTGACCGCCAGCGAGTGCGTCGAGGCCGCTGTCGACGCGTACCACCAGCGGGAGGCCGTCCCCCTGTCGAGCGTCGAGGGGTTCGTCCGCCAGTTGCTGGGCTGGCGCGAGTACGTCCGCCACGTCTACCGCCGCGCGATGCCCGAGATGGCGACCGCCAACCAGCTGGGGGCGACCGAGGACCTCCCGGACCTGTTCTGGACCGGCGAGACCGACATGGCCTGCGTCGAGAGCGCCGTCACGGGCGTTCGAGAGCGCGGGTACGCCCACCACATCCAGCGGTTGATGGTGCTGTCGAACTTCGCGACGACGTACGGCGTCGAACCCGCACAGCTGAACCGCTGGTTCCACGCCGCCTTCGTCGACGCCTACCACTGGGTGACGACGCCGAACGTGATGGGGATGGGGACGTTCGCGACCGAGGTGATGTCTACCAAGCCGTACGTCTCCTCGGCGAACTACGTCGATGGCATGAGCGACCACTGCGCGGCCTGTCCGTACTACAAGACGAAGACCACCGGCGACGGCGCGTGCCCGTTCAACGCGCTGTACTGGGACTTCCTCGGGCGCAACGAGGACCGCCTGCGCGGGAACCACCGGATGGGGCTCGTGTACTCTCACTGGGACGACAAGGACAGCGAGGAGCGGACGGCGATCCGGGAACGAGCGGCCGAAATCAGGGCGATGGCCGAACGGGGCGACCTCTGATCAGAACTCGTCGCGGGCGGCGAACCGCCAGGTTCGCACCGCCATCACGTCCAGGTCCGTCGCCTCCGCGACCACCGACGCGTCCACCCAGCCCAGTTGCTTCACCGAGGTCACGCCGGCCTCCGCCAGTTGCTCGGCGTCGTCATCGGAGACGCCCGCGACCGCCGTGACCGGCGTCGGGCGGTCGCGGTCGAGCCAGACGTCCGAGGGGTCCCGCTCGGGGAGGATCGGATCGTACTCGGCGTTCTCCCAGTCACCGTCGCTTGCCGAAATCCACGCCCGTTCGTTGTCTCCGAGGTTGCCCACCGTGTCCGACCGCTCGGTGAGGTCGCCACCGAGCGTCGAGGAGTAGTGCAGCGAGTGCTCCTGGCGGAGTCGCCTCGCGGCGGTCTGGTCGACGCCCGCCTCGACGAGGTCACGGTAGGACACCTGCCGGTCGAGGACGTCGCGGGCGCTCACGTCGGCCTCGCGAAGGGTCTCTGCCGTCGCCTCGTCGTCGACGCCGGCGACCTCCGAGAGCGGGGGGTCACTCTCGGCGTCGGCGCCGCCCTCCGTCTCGCAGCCAGAGTCTTCGACACTCACTGATCTCACCGTCACCTGAGGATGTGTGGGAGTCCTCTTCAAACTTTCCGCATCAGTAGGGAAGTCATACAAACCTAATCACACAGGTACTTGTTCTCGATCGGTTGCTGAGTGCCGTCATTCGAGGGCCGAAACGAGGCATCCCGATACTACAGAACTGATACTAACAGATTCTATATCAAAACGTATCCGATTCTGGACGAGTTGGGGCGTGGGCCGCTCTCCGTGGTAGTTCGTCGGAGCGCCGACCGCAGCACTCGCGCGCGGGACTTCGCTACGCTTACGGGACCCTCGCGCGCAGAGTCGACCATGTACGACCTCAGCGACGTGGAGACGATCGGTGTCGTCGGCGCCGGCACGATGGGCAGCGGCATCGCGCAGGTGTCCGCTGCCGCGGGTTACGACGTCGTGATGCGCGACGTCGAACGGGAGTTCGTTGACCGCGGCTTCGAGACCATCCGGGACAGCCTCGGGCGGTTCGTCGACCGCGGCACCATCGACGAGAGCGAGGCCGAGGCAATCGAGAGCCGCATCGAGGGGACGACCGACCTCGCGGCCCTCGCGGACGCGGAGCTCGTCGTCGAAGCCGCCCCCGAGAACATGGACCTCAAGCAGGACATCTTCGGCGATCTCGACGAGATCGTCGCCAACGAGGCCATCCTGGCAACCAACACCTCCACGCTGTCGATCACGACCATCGCCAGCGTCACCGACAGCCCCGAGCGTGTGGTCGGCCTGCACTTCATGAACCCCGTTCCGATCATGGACGGCGTGGAGGTCGTCGTCGGCGAGAAGACCGACCCGGGCGTCGTCGAGACCGCACACGAACTCGCGGAAGCCCTCGACAAGGAGACCTGGGAGTCCGACGACAAACCCGGCTTCGTCACCAACCGCATCCTGATGCCCTGGATCAACGAGGGCATCCGCGCGTTCGACGAGGGCGTCGCCACCAAGGAGGACATCGACGCGGGGATGAAACTCGGCACCAACGTCCCGATGGGGCCGCTCGAACTGGCCGACCAGATCGGACTGGACGTCTGCCTGCACGCCTCCGAGACGCTCCACGAGGAACTGGGCGACCGGTACAAGCCCGCGTACCTCCTCAAGCGCAAGGTCGACGCGGGCGACCTCGGCAAGAAGACCGGCGAAGGCTTCTACGAGTACGACTAACCACCTTTTTTCACAGGGGCCTCGGCGAGCGCTAGGCGCTCGCCTCGACCCCCGTCAAAAAACGTGGGCGAAAAAAGCCGCACTCGCTCACTGCGTTCGCTCGTGCGGGTGCTGCACTCTCGTCCCGCAACCGCACCATCCAGCAACTCGTTGATACGGCCTGACCCGAATAACAGTCGACAGTGGGGCAGAACGTTGTCTCGCCGAGCGACGCAGGGCGAAGCTCGTCCGCTTGCGGACGACAGCCACCGGGTGAGACTCCGGTCGTCGTCGGTCAGTTCGTCGTCTCTTCGTCGACGCCCTCGACGCCGAACAGACCGGCGAACACGAGCACCGACACCGCCAGTCCGGCGAGCAGACCGACCTGTACCGACACCGAGATGCTGGCACCGTTGTCGATGTACCCCAGGACGCCGCCCATCAACGCCGCGGCGACGACCGATCCCGCACCGATGACCGCCCTCGCGAACACTGTCGAGCCGTTCATACACCCCGTTTGCACGCTCCCCGTACGTATGCTTGCCGAACCGCGACCGTCAGCTGACGATCAGCCCGTGAACGGTTCGGCGGCGATTCGCTCACGGAGCACGGGCAGTTCGTCCCGACTCACGCCGTGCTCGAAGCGCTCGACGATGGCGTACACCTCGTTGCGCGAGACTTTCACGTCGCCCTCCAGCACGTCGTCCGGGTTGGCGAGCAGTTCGCGGATGGTCCCGACCGCCAGCAGACAGGGGATCGCCCACGCCGAGAGCCGGTTGCCGCGGGCCTCGGGCATCGCCTGAAGGTAGCGGATGGCGTCGTCGACGTAGCTCTCCGCGCGGCGCGCGAGTCGCTCGACGACCGCGGCGACGGCGTCGGCGTTCTCGGGGGCCAGCAGCTCCTCTTGGTCGACGCCCTCGTCGGCCAGCCACTCCGCTGGGAGGTACACGTTGTTCTCCTCGCGGTAGTCGTCGCCGACGTCCTTCGCGACGTTGACGAGTTGGAGCAACAGCGCGAACGACTCGGCTGTCTCCCGCATCGTCGCGGTGTCCTCCTCGCCAGCATCCCGGGCCAGCAGGTTGGTGATCAGCGCGCCGACGGTGCCGGCGGCGTACCAGCAGTACTCCTCCAGTTCGTCGACACACTCGATGCGGAGGCCACCGGCGACGGCGTAGCGGTCGACGAACTCCGCCATCCCGGCGACCAGTTCGAGCACCGGGTCGAGCAGGGCGCCGCGGGTCTCCTCAGGCAGCGATAGGAAGGTGGCGACGATTCGCGGCGTGTTCGCGACGACCCGCCAGTCGGCGTCCGGCGACTCCGGAATCCACGGGTCCACCTCGTCCATGAACGCAGGTACCGCCACGTCGTCGTCGGGGTCGAGGGTCCGTTCGTAGGTCCGCAACAGAGAGGACTGCTCGTCGGCGGGCATGTGGCCCGCGTCCTCGACGGTGTCGGCGACGCGACAGAGCAGGTAGCCGACGCAGATGGCGTCGGCGGCCTCGCCGTCGAGTTGATCGATCGTGATCGCGAACGTGCGAGAGACATCCTGCACCGCCTCGTGGCACCAGTCGAGATCGGCCTCGGGTTCGAGGCGGCGTTCGCCGTCGTTCATCCCTACCGCATACACCGTGCCCCAGAGGTTTAGCATCCGGGGTTCCAGGCCGAGAGCGCGACTCCCCCTGAACCACGATGGAGTCGGGCGTGAGGGCCGTCCGGCAGTATAAAGAGCGGGGAGCCGAAGGTGCTCACATGGACTTCAGCCTCTCCGCCGAACAGCGCCAGATCAGAGACACCGTCGCGGAGTTCGTCGACGAGGAGGTGGTCCCCGTCGCCGACGAGATCGACGCCGACGACGAGTTCCCCCACGATCTCGTCGACCAGATGGCCGACCTCGGCCTGATGGGAATGCCGTTCCCCGAGGAGTACGGCGGGGCCGGCCTCGACTACCACTCCTACGCCATCGGTCTGTCGGAAATCTCGCGGGGCAGCGGCGGCCTGGGCACCGTCGTCGCCGCCCACACCTCGCTGGCGGGCAACATGCTCTACGAGTTCGGCGACGAGTCCCAGAAAGAGGAGTACCTCACGCCGCTGAACACCGGGGAAGATGTCGGCGCGTTCGCGCTGTCGGAGGCCGGCGCGGGCAGCGACGTGCCCGCGATGGACACCACCGCCGAGAAGGACGGCGACGAGTACGTCATCGACGGCGGCAAACTGTGGATATCGAACGGGTCGGTCGCCGACACCGTCACCGTCTTCGCCAAGACCGATGCCGACGCCGGCAACAAGGGCATCTCCTCGTTCGTCGTCCGCCCCGAGGAGGACGAGGGGTTCCACGTCGAGGGCACCGAGGACAAGCTGGGAGACAAGGGCTGCCCGACCGCCGAACTGCGCTTCGACGGCCTGCGCGTCCACGAGGACCGCCTGCTCGGCGAGGAGGGCGACGGGTTCGTCCACGCACTGAAGACGCTCAACGGCGGGCGCATCACCATCGCCGCCCGCGGCGTCGGCATCGCGCAGGCCGCGCTGGACCAGGCGACCGAGTACGCCCAGCAGCGCGAGCAGTTCGACCAGCCCATCTCGGAGTTCCAGACGATCCAGCACAAGCTCGCGGACATGGACACCAAACTGCAGGCCGCGCGGATGCTGATGCACCGCGCCGCCGACCGCAAGATTCGCGGCGAGAACTTCGTCAAGGAGGCCGCCCAGGCGAAGCTCTACGCCTCGGAAATCTCCCGGGAGGTCGCCAACGAGGGCATCCAGATTCACGGCGGCTACGGCTACACCAAGGACTTCCCCGCCGAGCGGTTCTACCGCGACGCCAAGCTCAACGAAATCTACGAGGGGACCAGCGAGATTCTCCGCAACACGATCGCGAACGAGCTGCTGGACTGAGATCGCCGGCACGAGGTCTCCCTGGCGGACATGGAAAGGGCGAGCGAGGGGCGGCGAAGCCGCCCCGAGCGAGGGCTTTCCTGACGGTCAACGCTTTTGGTCGTGCCCCGCCCAAACTCGGTCGTGACCGAACTCCGCAAACCGACTCGACGGGAGTGTCGCCACTGTGGGCGCACCGAACGGTGGGACGACGACGCGGAGACGTGGGAACCCGCGACGGCGGACGGCGAGCGTCTCGTGGGGCGGGTCCATTGCGTCCACGAGTGGGACATCAACGGACAGTTCGCCCCGTTCGGGTCGAACGACGAATCGGACGGGTAGTCACGCCCGGCCGTCAGTCAGGTCGACGTAGAAGGCGACGAACAGCCCGCCGGTGACGAACAGCGCGAGTGGAGCGGCGTACGCCGGGGAGAGACGGGTCGCGCCGCCGACGCCCGCGAGGAACGTCGCGACGCCGGCGACGACGCTGATGACGACCGAGGAGGCGAGCCGAACGACGTACGCCGCCCGCTCCCGGTCGTAGCCGTCGGTGCGGGCGTCGACGTCGCCGTCGACGGAGCCGTCCCCCAGTGCCATACCACAGAGACACCGAGGTTCCGAATAGGTGTTTCCCTCGTGTTCAGCCGGTTCTCCGGCGAAATATGCCGGGTCGGTGGAGAGTGCTAACGCCTTTGCCGCGTCCGAGCGATCGGTTGCGTGTGTTCACCGTCTACGTCACCGCCCCGCCAGACGCCGCCGAGACCATCGCACGGACCGTCGTCGAGGAGCGCCTCGCCGCCTGCGTGAACCGCCTCGACTGCCGGTCGACGTACCGCTGGGAGGGCGAGGTCCACGCCGACGAAGCGGAGGAAGTCCTGCTGGCGAAGACCACCGCCGAGCGTCTTCCGGCGCTGACCGACCGAATCGAGGAGTTGCATCCCTACGAGGTGCCGTGCGTGGAGACGTTCGCCGCCGACGAGGCGACCGATCCGTTCGCCGAGTGGGTCGCCGATAGCGTGGCGGAGCGGTCGGCGGAGTAGTCGGCGGTCAGGGCCGAGGCGCCGTCGCGTCGCAGGCGGCGGCCAGTTGCTCGGCCCGCTCCTCGAACCGAGTGGGGACGTCCAGGCGACCGTCCGCCTGGAGGTCGTACGGGAGGTCCGGGCGGTCGCCCTCCCAGTCCTGGGAGGGCATCAGTTCGGGCAGTTCGTACCGCTGGAGACGGTCGTCGGCGCGCTTGACCGCTCCCCACGCCCGCTCCGTTGGCTCCGAGAGGTCGAACGCCGTCCAGATCGCAGACTGCACGCGCTCTTCGGCCCGGCGGTAGTTCGGCAGGTGCCGTTTCAGCGGCCCCGGTACGTCAGCGACGTATGCCTCGCTGGCATCGTGGAGGAGCCCGTACAGTTGTGTGCGCGGCGACTCGCCGCGGCGTTCGAGGTCGCGGCTGACGTACAGCGAGTGCAGGCCGACGCTGTAGAAGACGTCGGACTGGCCGCTCGCACGGCAGACGTTCGCCGTCGCGTGGGCGATGTCCGGCAGCGTCACGTCCTGGGATCGTGGGTCGAAGGGTCGCACTTCCTGCCCGGACCGCGTGCCGATCGCCGCTTCCGACTCCGCACCGTCGTCGCTCGTCGAGAGTCTCATTCAGAATCACCGTTTCCAATCTTTCAGCGGATGCGATCGGGAAAGGCTTTCGAACCGGAACGGTGCGGGGACGGACGGAAAGGTAAGGGTTAAAACTCGCGCAGGGCACCTCGTACGTATGGCTGGAACCATCGAAGTGCTCGTCCCCGGTGGACAGGCCGACCCCGGGCCGCCGCTCGGTCCGGAACTCGGCCCGACGCCCGTGGACGTGCAGGCGGTCGTGCAACAGATCAACGACCAGACGGCAGCGTTCGACGGCACCGAGGTGCCCGTCACCGTCGAGTACGAGGACGACGGCTCGTTCACCGTCGACGTCGGCGTCCCGCCGACGGCGGCGCTCGTCAAGGACGAGGCCGGCTTCGAGACCGGCTCTGGCGAACCCCAGGAGGAGTTCGTCGCCGACCTCTCCGTCGAACAGGTCAAGACCATCGCCGAGCAGAAACACCCCGACCTGCTGTCGTACGACCTCAAGAACGCCGCGAAGGAGGTCGTCGGCACCTGCACGTCGCTCGGCGTCACCATCGAGGGGAACAATCCCCGCGAGTTCAAGGAGCGCCTCGACGACGGCGAGTACGACGACCAGTTCGCCGAGGAAGCCGAGGCGTAGCGGACCCCGACGGCGAACCCTCGGGACACTCGTGGCGTCGGTTCTGCGGTTCACGCGCTCGCTCCCAGCGACTGGTTTGGACCGCGCCGGATTCTCAGGGCCCGGTACCGAGTCCGACTCGCCGTCCGACGGCGTACGTCAGCGTCGCCAGCGCGGTAAAGGCCGCGACGACGCCCCAGGTGAGCGGCGTCGCGAGGAGCGTCGTCGTCAACGACGGGTCCCGGAGCGCGATCCCGATGACGACGCCGACCGAGACGTAGGCGAACAGGGCGCCGGTCACGATCGCACCGCGAGGCAGGTCGAATCGGTCCGCAGTGTCACTCATCGTCGTGTCGCTGACAGGCGAGGGAGATATACATTTCGGTGGCTTCTCCGAGAAAGGAACCCCGCGACGACCGCCGTGAGGCCGGAACCTCGGCTTCGACGGGTTTAAATATCGCATGACCCACCGTCCGCACGAGACAGGCATCGCCTGTTTCACTGACCCGTAGGAGCATCCCTGCGTACTACGGAGGTGAACGATGGCAGATCAGGAAATAGAGCAAGCAGTCTCCCGCGCACTCGAGGACCGACCCGAGCGGAACTTCCGCGAGACGGTCGACCTCGCGATCAACTTGCGGGACCTCGATCTCAACGATCCGTCGAACCGCGTGGACGAGTCCGTCGTCCTCCCCGCTGGCACCGGCCAGGAGACCCAGATCGTCGTCTTCGCCGAGGGCGAGACGGCGGTCCGGGCCGAGGAGGTCGCCGACGACGTTCTCAGCGGCGACGACTTAGAGGAACTGGGCGACGACGACGGTGAGGCGAAGGACCTCGCCGACGACACCGACTTCTTCATCGCGGAGGAGTCGATGATGCAGAACATCGGTCGGTACCTCGGTACCGTCCTCGGTCCGCGTGGGAAGATGCCCACGCCGCTCAGTCCCGACGACGACGTCGTCGAGACGATCGAGCGCATGAAAAACACCGTACAGCTTCGCAGCGGCGATCGGCGAACCTTCCACACGCGCGTCGGCGCGGAGGACATGGGTGCCGAGGAGATCGCCGACAACATCGACGTGATCCTTCGGCGGCTCCACGCCGACCTCGAGAAGGGTCCGCTCAACGTGGACTCCATCTACGTGAAGACCACGATGGGGCCCGCCGTGGAGGTGGCCTGATGAGCGCCGAACGCAAGACCCAGAACCTGCCCGAGTGGAAGCGCGAGGAGGTCGACGACCTCGTCTCGCTGCTCGAGGGCTACGAGAGCGTGGGCATCGTCGACATCACCGGCATCCCGAGCCGCCAACTGCAGCAGATGCGACGAGAACTGTACCCGGAGACGGAGCTGCGGGTCAGCCGGAACACGCTGCTGGTGCGGGCGCTCGAGGAAGTCGACGCTGGCTTCGACCAGCTCGCCGACGACGTGAGCGGGCAGGTCGGTCTCATCGGGACCGACGGCAACCCGTTCAGCCTGTACGGCGAACTCGAGGCCTCGAAGACGCCGGCTCCGATCAACGCCGGCGAGGTCGCCCCCAACGACATCGTGATCCCGGAGGGCGACACCGGCGTCGACCCCGGCCCGTTCGTCGGCGAACTCCAGACCGTCGGCGCGGCCGCCCAGATCATGGACGGCTCGATCCACGTCACCGAGGACTCGACGGTCCTGGAGGCCGGCGGCGAGGTCTCGGACGACCTCGCGAACGTCCTGGGCGAACTCGGCATCGAGCCGAAGGAAGTCGGCCTGGACCTGCGATCGGTGGTCTCGGAGGGCGTGCTGTTCGAGCCCGAGGACCTGGACATCGACCTCGACGCCTACAGCGACGACGTCGCCACGGCGGCGGCTCGCGCCCGGAACCTCTCGGTCAACGCCGAGTACCCGACCGCGACCACCGCGGCGACGCTGCTGGCGAAGGCCACCGGCGAGGCCAAGAGCCTCGGTCTGCAGGCGGCCATCGAGGACCCCGACCTGGCAGACGACCTCGTCCGCAAGGCGGACGGCCAGGTCCGCGCGCTGGCGGCCCAGATCGACGACGAAGAGGCCCTGCCGGAGGAGCTGCAAGGCGTCGAGGCGCCCGCCGCGCCCGCGACGGACACCGACGCTGACGCCGAGGAGACTGCCGACGAGGACGAATCGGACGACGAACAGAGCGACGACGCCGAGGCCGACGACGCCGACGACACCGACGACAGCGACGACGACGGTGACGACGGTGGCGAGGCGCTCGGCGACCTATTCGGGTGACCAACAATGGAATACGTTTACGCAGCACTCATCCTGAACGAATCGGGCGAGGAGATCAACGAAGAGAACATCACCGGCGTCCTCGAGGCCGCCGGCGTCGACGTCGAGGAGTCCCGCGTCAAGGCCCTCGTGGCCGCGCTGGAGGACGTCGACATCGACGAGGCCGTCGCCGAGGCCGCCGCGGTGCCCGCGGGCGGAGCCGGCGGCGCCGCGCCTGCCGAGGGTGACGCCGACGAGGCCGAGGCCGACGACGGCGACGACGACGAGGAAGAGGTCGAGGAGACCTCCGACGTGCCGGACACGACCGACGACGACGAGGACGAGGGCGACGGCGGCGAGGCCCTGGGCGACCTGTTCGGCTGACGTCCACGCCGGACCTCACTCCCGACCGCAGTTCAACACGCGACTTCTTTCGACGCTACCGGGCAGCGGCGGCGCTCGCTCGACTGACCCGGGCGGCACCACCTCCCGAGTAGCCAAAGGATTATTTAGCGAGCCCCGACGAACTGAGGTCTAGATGGCTCGTCGGTTAGAGACCGGAATCGACATCCTCGACCGTAAACTCGACGGCGGCATTCCGCCGGGGAGCATCGTCGCCATCTCGGCGTCGCCGATGAGCCAGTCGGAACTGCTGTTGTACCAGCTGACCGCCGCACGCGGGTCGCTGTACCTGGCCACCGAGCGCTCCGACCAGGCGGTTCGGGACGCCATCGAGGCGACCAGCGCGCCGGTCGGGAGCCCGACGGTCCGGGACATCAGCGGTAGCGAGCCGCTGGATCAGGCCAACCGCCTCATCCGGGCGCTCCCGGAGGGGGCGAACCTCATCCTCGACACCGCCAACGTCCTCGAACGCCGGGAGCCGCCACGCTACCGGACGTTCCTCAGCGACCTCCAGACCCACATGGTCAACACTGGGTCGATCGCCTTCCTCCACTGCATGGACGGCGAGACGGCCGCACCGCAGAATCGGGACACGACGCTGCACATGGCCGACGTGGTGTTCGACCTGAAGACGGACATCTCCGGGACGGAAATCGAAAACAGGCTGGCGATTCCGAAGTTCCGGGGTGGCTCCGCACTGGTCGAGACGATCAAACTGGAGTTGATCGACGAGGTCGGCGTCGACACCAGCCGCGACATCGCCTGACAGCTGGATTGGGAGCGGGGTTCGGCCGGACCGCGATCGGTCGGGTTACTCCTCGCCGAGTTCCTCGGCGATGTCTTCGGCGTCGACGTCGGCCTCCTCGAGCGCTTCTTCGACGGCCTCGCCGCCACCGCCGCCCATGCCGCCCATACCGCCCATCATGCCGGGCATGCCCATGCCACCGCCGATCTCCTCCTGGACGATGACACGGTCGACGCCCAGCTTCTCCGTGAGGTCCTGGGCGATCTGCTGCTTCGAGAACATCCACTGCTGGTTCATCGACAGCTGCGGGGTCGCCTCGACGTACAGCGTCTCTTTCTCGACCTCGACGGTCTCGAACTCGGGTTCGGCGTCCTCGTCGTCTTCGTCGTCGTCGGGTTCGACCATCTGCTCTTCCTCGACGGTGTCGGTCTCGAACCAGACATCCAGTTCCTGACCGATGTACATCTCGAACAGACCCTGGGCGCGCTCGACGCGGTCCTCGATGCTGTCGACGACCTCGTACTCGTACTCGACGTCCTCACCGGCCAGCGGGTGGTTGAAGTCGACGCGAGCGCGACCGCCGATGATCGTCTCGATGTGGCCTTCCTCGCCGTCCACCTGGACGTGCGCGCCGGGGTACCGGTCGTCCTCGTCGATCTTGTCGGCGCTGACGGTCCGGACCTCCTCGGTGTCGTACTCGCCGAACGCCTCCTCGGCGGGGACGGTGACGCTGCCCTCGTCGCCGACGTCGGCGCCCTCCAGGGCGTCCTCGACGGCCTCGAAGATGTGGCCCTCACCGATGACGATGGTGCGGGGCTTGAACTCCTGGTCCTGATCGTCGACGCCCTCGTCCTCGGCGACCTCCTCGTCGGTGGTGTCGACGAGCGTCCCCTCGTCGACGGTGCGGGCGGTGTAGGCCAGCTTCACGAAGTCCCCGTCGGCCAGCCCGTCGGCGGTCTCCTCGCTGTCCTCGGCTGCGTCGGTGTCGGCCTCCTCGTCCTCGTTTTCGAGAGCTTCGGCCTCTTCTTCGGTCATACATCGAAGGAGTGCCGTTCCGCATTTAAACGGTGTGATTCGGAGCTGCGCGGCGAGTTCGACCGAGCGAGCCGGGGGGCTTTTCGGGGCGGGTGTTCTCCCGTCGTCCATGTACGAGGTCGAGCTGAAGGTCCGGTCCGACCACGGCCCGGTGCGCGAGCGGCTCCGTGAACTGGGCGCCGAACCGATGGGAGTGGTCGAACAGGTCGACACGTACTTCGACCACCCCCAGCGGGCGTTCGAAGAGACCGACGAGGCGCTGCGAGTGCGGCAGGTTCGTCCGGTGGACGACGGGGAAGCGGGGCCCGACGGCGAAACGAGTGCCGGGAAGACTCGCGTCACGTACAAGGGACCGCTGGTCGACGACGTCTCGAAGACTCGCGAGGAGGTGGAGACGGGCGTCGACGACCGCGCCGCCGTCGAGACGATTCTGGAGCGACTGTCCTTCGAGCCCGCGGCGACGGTCCGCAAGCGTCGGGAGCGGTTCCGGGTCGGCGACTACACGGTCACGCTCGACGACGTCGAGGGGCTGGACACGTTCGTCGAGGTCGAACGCGAGGTGGAGGCGGGCGTCGACGCGGCCCGCGAGGGTGCCGTCGACTTGCTGGAGCGTCTCGGCCTCGACCCCGACGACGGCATCCGGACCTCGTACCTCGGCCTGCTGCTGGACGACGGTGCCTGACGGGGGTGTCTCTGTGCGAGCGCCGCACAGCCGAGCCGTCCTTATGCGTCGGGGCGACGTTACTGGATGTATGAGCCAGCCAGACGACTCCGAGCTGGAGGACCTGCGCGAGCAGAAGCTGTCGGACCTGAAACAGCGCGACGCGGGCGCCGAGGGCGGAGCGGGCGGCGACGCCGCCGCCGACGATCCGGTGGCCGTGACCGGGCGAGAACACCTCGACGACCTCGTCGCGGACAACGAGGTCGTCCTCGTGGACTTCCACGCCGAGTGGTGTGGACCCTGCAAGATGATGGAACCGGTCGTCGAGAGCCTCGCCGCCGAGACCGAGGCCCTCGTCGCGAAGGTGGACATCGACGACCACCAGGACATCGCCCGCGAGCAGGGTGTCCAGGGCGTGCCGACGTTCGTGCTGTACGCCGGCGGCGAACCCGTCGAGGAATTGGTCGGGGCACAGGAGCGAGCGACCTTCGACCGGCTGATCGAGTCCGCGACGTGAGCTGACCGAGTTCCACCGATAGTTCTGGCGCCGCTGTCGCTCCCGCGCCGACGGGAAACACTCAAGCGCCGGGCGGTGCCACACCTCGGCAATGACCGACGAGGACAGCGCAGACGACGCCGGCGCGGAGGGGGACGGGGCCGACGAGGAGACGAGCGAGGAGGAGTTCGGCACCCGGCTGGGCGACGCCTACAGCGACACCGTCGGGAGCGAACCCCGGGTCGACCGCTCGGAGGACTCTATCGACGACGCGGTCGACGCTGCCACCTCGATGGACGACGTCGGCGGCGGGCCCGAGAAGGTCGTCTCGGACCGGGGTGTCGACGACGTGTTCGCCGAGATGGGCGGTGAAGACGACGGCGAAAGCGGAGAAGACGCCGCAGCACCCGCCGAGACCACGACCGTCGAATCCCCCACGGAAGAGTCCGACGACGAGGGAGACGCGGACGACGAGACCGATGCGGTGGACGAGGCCGTGGACATCGACGGCGCGGCGGAGGGCCTGTCGAGTGCCAAAGGAGACGGCGACGCCGAGTCCCTCGCAGACGCGACGCCCGAGTCGGCGGCGGAGACGGCGACCGACACGCGCGAGTCAGCCGAGGAGGCCGAGGAATCCGACGAGACCACCGACACCGAACCCGAGCCCGACCCGGCCGACCCGGCGGCGGATCAGTCGTCGGGCGGCGACGATCGAGACGCCGCGGACGACGCCGAGGGCGGTGAGCCAGAGCGGGAGGATTTCTCCGATGGCGAGGCCGATCTGGAAGCGCCGTCGGACCTCGTCGACGTTGCCCCGAGCGAGGCGGCGGTGAAAGAGCCAGCCGACGAGGTCGACCCGAGGGACACCGCGGAGGCGGACACACCGGAGTACGAGGAGGACCGCGAGGACACGCCCAGCATCGACGACGTGGAACTGTCGATGGACGACGTCGACGACGTCTCGGTGCCCGACCGCACGCCGGCGACCAGCGACGGCGAGGCCGCCGACCGCGGCGAGAGCGCGGGGTCGAGCGAGTTGGCGGACGTCGAGGACGCCACCGCGGAGGCCGCGGCGGGCGGCGAGGAAACTGCCGCGGAACACACAGACGACGCAGACGCCGACGACGACGAGGCGGCGGACGACGAGGCGGTCGGACCGCTGACCCGACTCGTCCGGTGGGTCGGCGGTCTGTTCGGCGGGTCGTAGGCTTCCGACCGCAGAGAACGGACGACGAGTGGAGCGTCGGTCGAATCGAGGTCGCGAGCGGTTACAGCAGCTCCTCGATCGCGTCGACGACCTCTTCGGGGGTGTCACCGACGCGGGCACCAGCTTCACGGAGCGCGCTGATCTTCGACTCGGCGGTGCCGGTGCCGCTGCCGGAGACGATGGCGCCGGCGTGGCCCATGCGCTTGCCCGGCGGGGCGGTCCGTCCGGCGATGAAGCCGGCGACCGGCGTGTCCATGTGCTCGCCGATGTAGGCGGCGGCCTCCTCCTCGTCCTCGCCCCCGATCTCGCCGCACATCACGACGGCGTCGGTGTCGGGGTCGTCCTCGAACAGCTGCAGGGCGTCGACGAAGTCCGTGCCGATGATCGGGTCGCCGCCGATGCCGATGGCGGTCGACTGGCCGAGGCCGCGGTCGGTGAGGTTGTCGACGACCTGGTAGGTCAGGGTGCCCGACCGGGAGACGAGCCCGACGTTGCCCGAGGCGAAGATGTTGCCGGGCAGGATGCCGAGTTTGGCCTCTTCGGGGGTGATGATGCCGGGGCAGTTCGGGCCGATGAGGTAGGTGTCGGTCTCCTTCTCGGCGCGCTTGACGCGAGCCATGTCCTGGACCGGGACGCCCTCGGTGATGGCGACGGCGAGGTCCAGCGGGGCGTCCAGCGCCTCGAAGATGGCGTCGGCGGCGAACGCGGGCGGGACGAACACGACGGACGCGTCGGCGTCCTCCTCGCGAGCGGCGCGCTCGACGGTGTCGTAGACGGGGACACCGTGGACCTCTTGGCCGCCCTTGCCCGGCACCGCGCCGGCGACGACGTTCGTGCCGTACTCGATCATCTGCTCGGCGTGGAAGTTGCCCTCCCCACCGGTGATGCCCTGCACGACGACGCGGGTGTCGTCGTCGACGAGCACGCTCATTGTGCCACCTCCTGTGCGTTCTCGACGGCACGTTGGACGGCCGCCTCCAGCGTGTCCTCGACCTGCACGAGGTCGGCGTTCAGAATCTCCATGCCCTCCGCGGCGTTCGTCCCCGCGAGGCGAACGACGACGGGCTTGGGAATCTCGTCGAACTCCCCCAGCGCGTCGTTGATGCCGCGGGCCACCTCGTCGCCGCGGGTGATGCCACCGAAGATGTTGAACACGACGGCGTCGACGTTGTCGTCGGAGAACACCATGTCCAGGGCGTTGGCGATGCGCTCGGCCTTCGCGCCGCCGCCGACGTCGAGGAAGTTGGCCGGGTCGCCGCCGTAGTGGTCCACGAGGTCGAGCGTCGTCATCACGAGGCCCGCACCGTTGCCGATGATGCCGACGTTGCCGTCCAGACGGACGTAGTCGAAGTCGTACTCGTCGGCCTTCTGCTCGAGGGGATCGTCGCTGGCGGACTCCTCCTCCATCTCCTGGAGGTCGGAGTGGCGGAACAGCGCGTCCTCGTCGACGTTCATCACCGCGTCGGCGGCGATGACATCGCGGTCCTCAGTGACCATCAGCGGGTTGATCTCGGCGTCGGAGCCGTCCTTCTCGTCCCACAGTTCGTACAGCGTCTGGAGAATCGAGGCGACGTCCCGAGCGACATCACGCTCGACGCCAGCCTCGTAGACGGCCTTCCGGGCCTGGAACGGGTGCATGCCGAACGCGGGGTCGACGTGTTCGCGAACGATGGCGTCGGGGTCCTCCTCGGCGACCTCCTCGATGTTGACGCCGCCGCGGGTCGACACCATCGCGACGGGTTCGCCCTCGCCGCGGTCCATCGTGACGCCAACGTACAGCTCGTTCACGAAGTCGACCGCCTCTTCGACGAGCACGCGGTCGACGTGCAGCCCCTTCAGGTCCATCCCGAGGATGCGCCCGGCGGCCTCGCGGGCCTCCTCGCTGTCCTCGACGAGTTCGATGCCGCCGGCCTTCCCGCGGCCACCGACCTGTACCTGCGCCTTGATGGCGACCGGGAAGCCGATGTCCTCGGCGGCCCGGACCGCCGCGTCGACGTCGGACGCGAGCGCGGAGTCCGGGGTCGGAATCCCGGCGTCGGCGAACACCGACTTCGCCTGGTACTCGTGGAGTTTCATTTGCGTCCGAAATCGGGTGGCCCCGGCGCTTAAATCGGCCGGTTCGGCCCCGTCGGCCGCCGGAGTTAAGCACCGGTACGGCCTCTCTGTGGACGACTTGATCGAGACGCAGGTGACGCCGTACACGGCTCCGCTGGTGCTCTCGTTGCTCGTGACGGTGGGGCTGTCGTGGTACGGACTCCGTCGCTGGCGCGCCGGCGGTGACCGTCTCACGCTGGCGTTCGCGGTCCTGCTGGCGGTGTTCGCGGCGTGGGTGGTCGGCGGACTGGTCCAGGTGACCGCGACGGCTCGTGGGCCGAAGGTCGGCGCGCTCTACGCAGCGAACCTGGTGACCGGCGCCGTGCCGCTGGCGTGGCTGTGGTTCGCGCTGTCGTACGCCGATCGCGAGGACTGGCTGCGCCGTCCGCGGCTGGCCGTGCTGGCGGTCGATCCGGTGATCGTCACCGTCGGGACGCTCACGAACGGGTGGCACGGCATGATGTTCGACTCGATGGAGACGACCACCGGAACGCCGACGTACCTGGCTCGCGACCCCGGCGTCCTCTGGAACGCACACGCCCTGTACTCGTACCTGCTCGTCGTGGCCGGGGCCGTCCTGATCGTCCGAGCGGTCTACACCGCCCAGCGAACCTACCGCCTCCAGGGGACGTACGTCGTCGCGGGGGCGCTGATCGCGCTGATCGGCAACGCCGTCTTCTTCCTCGGTGTGGTCCCCGATCCGGTCAACCTCACGCCCGTCGTCACGGCGGTCTCCGGCACGCTGTTCGCCGTCGGCATCTTTCGGTACCGCTTTCTGGACCTGGTCCCGGTCGCCCGCGACACGGTCGTCGACCGCATGGCAGACGGGTACGTGGTGCTCGACGGCACCGACCGGATCGTCGACCTCAATCCCGCCGCTCGTCGCCTGGCCGGGGTCACCGAGGACGACGCCCTCGGAGCGCAGTTCGCGTCGGTGTTCCCGAGCGCGGAGTCGCTGGTGGCCGCCGGGGACGGAGGCACCAGCCCCGACGACGGCGGCGTCACTCGCGACGCTGATCTCCTGTTCGACACGGAGCGAGGTCGTCGGCACGTCGAGGCGTCGGTGTCGCCGCTGACCGACGGTCCCCACGACGACGGTCGCGTGATCGTGTTCCGCGACGTCACCGAACGACGCGAGGTCGAGCTGCGCTACCAGCGACTGATCGAGAACGCGACCGACGTCGTGACCGTGCTCGACGAGTCCGGGCGAATCACCTTTCAGAGCCCCTCCATCGAGCGGGTGCTGGGGTACGATCCCGACGAGATGGTGGGCGACATGGTGTTCGAGTACATCCACCCGGAGGACCGCGAGCGAGCCGTCGAGGAGTTCGGCAAGGGTGTCGAGGCGGACGAGTTCACGACCGCCATAGAACACCGATTCCGCCACGCCGACGGCTCCTGGCGCACGGTCGAGTCGCTCGGCCGGAATCTCCTCTCGGACCCTGTCGTCGAGGGCGTGGTCATGAACTCTCGAGACGTGACCGAACAGCGCCGCCGCCAGCGCCGTCTGGAGCGCACGAACGAGCGCCTCGACCGGTTCACCTCGGTGCTGAGTCACGACCTCCGGAACCCGCTGAACGTCGCACAGGGCAACCTCGAACTCGCCCGGGAGGGTGACGAGGCGGCGCTGGACGAGGTCGCGGCGGCACACGACCGGATGGCGCGCATCGTCGAGAACGTCCTGACCATCGCTCGCGAGGGCGACGCCGTCGACGACCCCGAACCGGTGGCGGTCGGCGACGTGGCGCGGCGGGCTTGGGACGCGGTGGCAACCGAGGGGGCGACGCTCGTCGTCGACGCCGACGATCGGCTCTGCGGAGACGCAGAGCGCCTCCAGCGTGCGCTGGAGAACTGCTACCGGAACGCCGTGGAACATGGTTCCACGAGCAGTCGGGCAGAGCCCGACGACAGCGTCGAACACGGTTCGACGGGCAGTCGGACGCAGTCCGACGACGCCGCCGGACAGGCGTCAGGCGAGCCGTCGGTCGCTAACGCTCCCGACGACGCCGCCGGACAGGCGTCAGGCGAGCCGTCGGTCGCTGACGCTCCCGACGACGCCGTCGAACACGGCGCCCAGGACGCCGCATCGCTGACGGTGACCGTCGCCCTCGACGGGGACGAACTGACGGTGAGCGACGACGGCGCGGGCGTGGCCGACGACGCGCTCGAAGACCTGTTCGACGACGGGTACACGACCGCCGAGGACGGGACCGGGCTCGGGCTCTCCATCGTTCGCAGCGTCGCGGAGGCCCACGGCTGGACCGTCCACGCAGAGCACGCCGACGGTGGCGGGTTACGGATCGTCTTCGGCGACGTCGAGCGCGCCTAGCCCACCGCTCGGACCGTCTCGACGGTCAAGCCGAAGCCGTCGTCGAGTTCGCGCTCGACGGTGGCGTCCTCGTCGTCGGGCGGCTCTACCTCGAATCGTAACTCGGCTCTGACCTCGATGGCCAGGTCGTTCAGTCGCGGCTGGACGCCCTGCAGTTCGATCTCCTGGACCTCGCTGACGGCGTCGACGCGACGCAGCAGGCGTCGGGCGCCGTCTTCCAGGTCTTCGTCTCTGTCGCGCGGTACGCGGATCGTGAGATCGGCGGTGACGCCGATCGTCCGGAGTTGCACGGACATAGACTCCCGGCGCGATTCGAACGCGCGTCCCGGTCGCCCGGGCCCCGGGGGTCACCCTCGGGAGTGGCGCGTCCACGCCGGCACCGCGTCTGGTCGGGTCGACGGTCGGAGCGAGAAGACCGAATCCGATCCCCCGAGGGAGGGTCCGTCGGGGGAGGAGTCCCCCCGCCCCGCGTGGTCGAGCCGACCTACGCGGACCGGGTGGACGGAGTCGGATTCGCGATGGAGAGCGACGACCCGTCCCACCCGGCCGCGAAGCACGGTGCCGGAGTGGCGCGAACGATCTTGGCGCCATCGGCCCCGCGCTGCCGATACGCGCCGCTGTGACCGCCGGAATCACCGGCGACGGCGCGCATCTGCAGAGTGGGTTCGGTCGTCATTGGTGCTCTCCGCGCCCCCCGTCGGTCGGGGAGCGACTTGTCAGTCTCTCATCGGGAGAGATATTAAAATTACCGCGAGGTTGGGACACTATGGCACGCGACCCGGTGGGCGGCCGACCCGTCGCTCACTTCGAGGGCCGTTGGTACACCCGGTCGATACCTGGGAACCGTCGGTCGGGGTCGTCGACCGACACGATGTCGACGCCGCCGTCGTCGTCCTCGTCGACGAGCACGAAGTCCGTCTCCTCGTCGTCGTCGTCGATCAGTCTGAACCCCTCCTCGGGTTCGACCGCGACCAGTCCCGGGTACCGGTCGGCGGCGTCGTCGACGACCACGAGACCCGTCTCGACGTCGGGCTCTTCCTCGTCGTCGACGAGCACGAAGTCCGTCACCTGCTCTGCCTCGTCGTCGGGTTCGACGATGACGAACGCCTCGTCGGATGGCTCGCTCTCTGTCATTAGAATACGCGTACGTTCTCCGTGTATATAATTCGTGTGGGTCGGTGACGCACCACTCGCTCGACCGAAGCTCCTGCAGACACCGTCGGCTCACGAAGTTGTTCGTCGCGAGATGCTCGGTCAGGGATTTGAACTACGCGGAGACGGTCGCTCGCCGTGTTCGCGCTGCGTCTCCTCTCGTTCAAATCCCGACGCTGCGCGTGCTTCGTCTCAGTTCGGTCGAAGAAGCATGCTCGGTCAGGGATTTGAACCCTGGTCGTCGGCTCGAAAGGCCAACATGATTGGCCGGACTACACCAACCGAGCGACGCACACGGAAGTATCGGAGGTTCTCATTTAATCCTTCCGTTCCGGAGTGTCGGCGTCGGGTGATTCGTCGTCGCACTGCGGCGAGGCGCCGGCGCGGAGACGCCCGCCTCCGCAACGCCTTAGCCGCCGGCGTCGGTCCGATGGGGTATGAAGTGGATGCGCTTTCGCGACCCCGCCGGCGCAGTGCGAACGGGCGAGTACGCCGAGGACACCGTCGCCTTCGGCGGCCAGCGGTACGACGTCGCCGACGTGGACGTCCTCCCGCCGACCGAGCCGACGAAGGTGGTCTGCGTGGGGCGCAACTACGTCGACCACGCCGCGGAGATGGACAACGATGTCCCCGACCGCCCGATGCTGTTCCTGAAGGGGCCCAACGCCGTCGCGGGCCACGGGGACCGCGTCCGGACGCCCGCCGGCCGAGACCACATCGACCACGAGGCCGAACTGGGCGTCGTGATCGACGAGGACTGTCGGAACGTCGACCGCGACGAGGCGATGGACGTCGTGGCGGGGTTCACCTGCGTGAACGACCTGTCGAACCGCGCCGACCAGCGCCGCGAGCAGAACTGGGTCCGGGGCAAGGCGTTCGACGGCGCGGCACCGACAGGGCCGGTCGTCGCGACGCCGGACGAGGTGCCCGCCGAGGCCGCGGTTCGCTGTCGCGTGAACGGCGAGCAGCGCCAGTCGGGCCACCGCGGCCAGATGGTGTTCGACGTGCCCGAGCTGATCGCCGAGATCACGCGGTACCTGACCCTCGCCGAGGGTGACGTGATCGCGACGGGAACGCCGGATGGCGTCGGGCGCGTCACCGACGGCGACGAGGTAACAGTCGAGATAGAAGGCGTGGGGACGCTGCAACACACCGTCGCCGTCCCCGGAACGCCGTGAGGGCTCGCGCGCGACTCAGTTGGCCGCGTCGATGACCTCGTAACTGACGTTTGCGTCCCGGAGACTGTCGGTGTGGCGCGACAGGTGGTCGGCGACGACCAGCAGGAGGGTGTCGAGTCCCTTCACCGCCGCCTCCTCGACGGCGCCGACCGTGCCAAAGCGGACGTCGGGTTCGACGCCTGCCGACCTGGCCGCGACCAGCGCCTCGGTTCCTGCCGCGACCACGAGGTCGTTGGCGTCTGCGTGGTCGGTCACCGTCGCGTCGGCCACGGCGTCGCTCCCGCCGTCGCGGACTCTGGGGACCGAGACGACGGTGACCTCCCCGAGGTCGTACCCGACGACGCCGTCGACGTTCGTCACCCCCATGTCGCGGTCGGCGGCGGCGTCGGTGACCGCAACTGCGGTTGCGCTCCCGGCGTCGCCAGGCGTCGCGTGCAGGGTGCCGTCGCGCATCGACAGCGAGACGGTCTCGCCCTCACGAATCTCGTCGGTCGCGATCGCCGTCTCGACGTCGACGCCGCCGACGACGTCCTCGGCGACGTGGTCGACGAACGCCCGGAGGTCCTCGGTGCGAGAGAGCAACCAGTCGACGCCCTCCTTGGTCACCTCGTAGCGACCTCGCCCCTCCTTGTGGACGTACCCCTGCGAGACGAGGTCCTGGAGGTAGTCGCTGACCGCCTGGGCGGTGATGCCGATCTCCTCGGCAACCTCCCGCTGGCTGACCGCCGGCTGGCGCTCTGCGATCTCGACGAGAATCTGGTAACGGGTCGCGTTTCGCTTGCTCGTGAGGACGCTCTCCTCCTCGGGCCCCCCGTCGTCGGTAGCCATCGTGCGCGATTCGAGCCCGAAATACAAGTAATTTTGCATTAGAACGCTCGTATTTGCCCGAATCCGCGTCTCCCCTCGCCAAAGAGAAAACCAACTTGGCCCATTCCATGTGTAATTGTATTTGCCGCAGTTCAGGTTGTACTCTAGGATGTCACAGGGAGCGCTCCCGCACGATGCGAAGGCGGGACCGACGAAGCCAGCCGTCCGCGCGGTCACGCTGGATCGACTCGCGCACGCCGAGCGACCACGTCGTCGAGGTGGGCTCGTGTCCCGGGGAGACACGCGTCGACCTGTGCGCCGCTGAGGCGCCCGAAGGCCTCCACCACGACGCAAACGCGCTGTTCCTCGGGAGAGTCGTCGCCGCCGTCGTGGGACCGCGTCCGTGGGGTTCGGCGCGGCGAGTCGTGTCTGTCTCCAGGATTCGTTCGCCGCGCTCGGTCCGCGCTGTCGTCGTGGATCGGGGAGCCAATCGGGCTTGTAATGCTTCAATCTTGCTTGTTTTTATCGACCACCGGTAGTGAAGTGCGGTTGTCCTAACGACACCGAGTGTGAACCCTCACAGCGCGACGACGCGACGGACTGGCGGCGCCCACCCCTCCGCGTCCGGTGTCTGCGAGCGATTGGACCGCCGAGGTGATCCACGATGAGACTCGTCGTGGTGGGCGGGTCGACCGCGACCGCTCGCATCGAGGGGATCAGCGCCGCAGGGGCGAGCGCGGACCTGCGCCTGCACACGCCCGCCGCCGACCTGGAGATCGTCACCTACGGTCGTCCGGTCGAGGCGCCGGTGGTGCCCGTGAGCCCCGACGGCTGTCCGACGCCGGCGGCGATCACGCGAGCGGTCGCCGAGTCGACGGAGGTCGAGACGCTCGCGGTCGACGCCGGGCTCGCTCGTCCGACGGCCGCACCGACGGTCGGCCTCGACAGCGATCCGGGAGCGGACATCCGCGAGGCCGTCGCGGTCCCAGACGCCGGGCGGCCCTTCGAGCGCGCCCGGCGTCTCGGCGCCTCGTTGCCCGACGACCACCTCGTCGTCGGCGAGACGGTCCCCGCGGGCACCACGACGGCGATGGGCGTGCTCGCGGCGCTGGGCGAACCGACGGCCGTCGCCTCGTCGCTCCCGGAGAACCCGGTCGAGCGCAAGCGCGCGGTCGTCGAGACGGGCCTGGACGAGAGCGGCCTCGCGCGCGGCGACGCCGCCGGCGACCCGGTCGACGCCGTGCGGACGATGGGCGACCCGGTCCTCGCGGCGGTGGCCGGGCTCGCGGTCGGCGCGCTGGACCGCGGCGCCACGGTGACCCTCGGCGGCGGAACCCAGCTGGCCGCCGTCGGCGCGCTGGTCCGCCACCACGGTGTCGACGCGCCGCTGGAGCTCGCGACGACATCGTTCCTCGCCGACGATCCCGACAGCGACGTCCGTGGCCTCGCCGAGACGCTCGACGTGGACCTCGTCGTCACCGACCCCGCGTTCGCCGAGTCCGACCACCCGGCCACCGACGCCTACGAGCGAGGGGTCGCCAAGGAGGGTGTCTGCGCCGGGGGCGCACTCGCGCTCGCCGACCGCCGCGGCGTGGCCCCCGCCGACGTGCGGGAGCGGTTCGTGGCCACCGCAGACAGACTGCTGGACCTCGCGGCGGTGGAAGCGTGAAGGGAGTCGTCCTCGCAGGCACTCGGTCGGGGGTCGGCAAGACGGTCGCGACGCTGGCGACGATCCGAGCCCTGGCCGACGAAGGGTGTGCCGTCCAGGCGGCCAAGGCCGGGCCCGACTTCATCGACCCCAGTCACCACGCGCAGGTGACCGGGCACCCCTCCCGCACGCTGGACGTGTGGCTCGAAGGGCGAGCGGGCGTCCGCCGCAACTACTACCGCGGTGACGGTGACATCTGCATCGTCGAGGGCGTGATGGGCCTGTACGACGGCGACTGCTCCAGCACCGCGATGGTCGCCGAGGCGCTGGACCTCCCGGTCGTCCTGGTGGTCGACGCCAAGGCTGGCATGGAGAGCGTCGCGGCGACGGCCCACGGCTTCCGGACGTACGCCGACCGGCTCGACCGCGACGTCGATGTCGCCGGCGTGCTCGCACAGCGCGCCCACGGCGGACGCCACGAGGCGGGCATCCGCGAGGCGCTCCCAGAGGAACTGACCTACGTCGGCCGGATTCCGCCGACCGAGAACCTGGAGATACCAGACCGCCACCTCGGGCTGGAGATGGGCGACGAAGCGCCGCTGTCGGACGAGGCGCTGTCCGACGCTGCCGCCGAGCTTCGGACCGATCGGCTGCTGTCGCTGGCTCGGGAACCACCCCACGGCGAACCCGCCGAGGGCGCTGGCACCGTCGACGCTACAGTCGCCGTCGCCCGCGACGATGCCTTCCGCTTCTGGTACCCCGCGACCCTGGAACGACTCCGCGAGCGTGCGACCGTCGAGACGTTCGCGCCGACCGCGGGCGACGACCTCCCCGACTGCGATGCGGTGTACCTCCCTGGCGGCTACCCGGAGCTCCACGGTGAGCGACTGGCAGCCTCGCCCGCGCTGGCGACGCTCACCGACCGCGCCCCGGAGGGCCTCCCGATCCTGGGCGAGTGTGGCGGCCTCATGGCGCTGTCGGAGTCGCTGACCACCGCCGACGGCGACACCCACGGGATGGCCGGCGTGTTGCCCGCCGACGTCCGGCTGCACGATCGCTACCAGGCGCTGGATCACGTCGAACTGCGCGCCGACGGAGACACCCTGACCGCCGACGCCGGCGGGCGCCTGCGCGGCCACGAGTTCCACTACTCCTCGGCGGACCCGGCCACCGACGCCAGGTTCGCCTTCGACGTCGAACGCGGCGACGGGATCACGGGCGACCGCGACGGCCTCACCGAATACCGGACGCTGGGCACGTACTGCCACGTCCACCCCGAGAGCGGTGCGTTCGACGCGTTCCTCGACCGCGTCGCGGACGGAAAGCCATAAGTTTAGGTGTGCCTAATCCCGCCCGATGGAACTGACGCGCCGGGACGCGCTGGGGGCGCTCGCGGCCGCCGGTGTCGCCGTCGGTGGCGGTGCCCTGGCCCTCGACGCCGTCGATCCGTTCGGGGACGACGAGGAGGGTCTCGACCACGATCCGGCGGCGACGATGCGGGCCGTCGCGACGGTCGTCTACCCCTCCGAACTGGCGGGCGTCGACGAGTTCGTCGACACCTACGTCGCCGGCCGCGCGGAGGATCGCCCAGGGTATCGCGACGGAATTCGCGAGGCGACGGGCATCCTGGAAGATCGGGCGGACGCGTGGTACGGGGACTCTGTCGCGGGACTGTCGCCGGCTGACCGGGACGACCTCTTGCGCGAGGTGGGTGCGGACGGCGCCACGCCGGCTCCCGACGGCGCGGACAGCCAGCAGATACGGTTCTACGTCGTGAACGAACTGCTGTACGCGCTGTACAGTTCGCCGACGGGCGGGGAACTCGTCGGCATCGAGAACCCCCAGGGCCACCCGGGGGGGACCGACTCCTACCAGCGGGGGCCACGATGACCGACGGCGCCGACCGAACCCCGAGCGACGACCCGGATGTCTGCGTGGTCGGCGCGGGGCCGGCGGGCGCACTGGTCGCCCACGACCTCGCGAAGCGCGGCCACGAAGTGGTCGTGCTGGAAGCCGGGCCACGCTTCGACGAGCGGGACCGCCTCGAACGGATGGAGCGGTCGATTCGTCCCGCCTACGGCCCCCAGGAGGTCTGGGACATGGGCGGCGAGCGCGACGCCTACACGAACGGCGGTGACCGCGACTACCCGCTCAACGCCGCCCGCGTCAAGGGAGTCGGCGGGTCGACGCTGCACTGGCAGGGGATGGTGTTTCGCTTCCACGAGGACGACTTTCGGGCGAACAGCGCTTACGGCGTCGGCAGCGACTGGCCCATCTCCTACGAGGACCTCCGACCGTACTACGCTCGGGCCGAGGAAGAGCTGGGCGTCTCCGGCGCAGACGACAACCCGTTCGCGCCGCCCCGCGAGCGGCCGTTCCCGATGCCGGCGTTCCCGCCGTCCTACGGTGACTCCATCGTCGCGGAAGCCTGCGAGGAACTCGGCATCGCGACCCACTCCGCCCCCAACGCCCGCAACTCCGAGGCCTACGACGGGCGGGGCGCCTGCGTGGGCTACGGCACCTGCAAGCCGGTCTGTCCCTCCGGCGCGAAGTACGACGCCTCGGTCCACGTCGCGAAGGCAGAGAGCGAGGGCGCGCGGGTGATCGACCGTGCCCCGGTCCAGCGCCTCCACCACGACCGCGAGGGCGAGCGGATCACCGCCGCCGAGTACGTCACGCCCGACGGCGCCATTCACGAGCAGCGCGCCCGCCAGTTCGTCCTCGCGGCCGGCGGCGTCGAGATTCCCCGTCTCCTCCTGCTGTCGCGCTCGGAGCGCCACCCCGACGGCCTCGCGAACTCCTCGGGGCTCGTCGGCCGGTACTTCATGGACCACCTCTTCGCCGGCGCGGGCGGCGTCCTCGACCGCCAGACCCGCCAGAACCACGTCGGGTTCGTCACCACCGAGTCCCACCAGTTCTACGACGAGGCCGACAGCGAGGTCGGCCCGTACAAACTCGAGGTGCTGAACTACGCCGGGCCTTCTCCCGTCGAACTGGCCTGCGGCGGCGACGACTGGGGCGACGACCTGCTGGAGCGTCTGCGTGGTGCCTACGGCAACCACGTCGCGCTCGGTGGCCTCGTGGGCCAGCGGCCCCGGAAGGACAACCGGATCACGCTGGACGCGACGCGCACCGACGACCTCGGCAACCCCGTCCCGGAGATTCACTGGTCGGTCGGCGACTGGGCCGAGCGGACGATCCGGGCGGCAAACGAGACCCAACTCGCGATCCTCGACGAACTCGGGGCCAGCGACGTCGGGACCGTGGGGCCTGCCGACACCGGCCCCGCCTACCACCACATGGGGACGACGCGGATGGGCACCGAGCCCGCCGAGAGCGTCGTCGACCCGTACTGCCGGACCCACGATCACCCGAATCTCACCGTCGCCAGTTCCAGCGTGTTCGTCACGAGCGGCGCCCTGAACCCGACGCTGACCATCGCGGCGCTGGCGCTGAAGGCTGCCGACCATCTCGACGAGGACCTCTGAGCCCGCCGCAATCGCCCCTCAGAACAGCAGGTACCCCACCGCGTACGCCCCGAGCGCGAGGGTGACGGCGGCGGTAGCGGTGACGGCCCACCCCCACAGTCGGTCCCGGTCGGCGGGCAACACGCCGGGAGCGTCACCGCGGACCCACCCCGGCGCGCCGAGCGTGGTGCCGACCCCGAGAATCGAGAACACGAACGGGTACGACAGCGACAGCGTCGGCGGCGGGAACAGCGCGATCGCCCCGGCGTAGGCGACGCCCAGCGAGGCGGCAGGGTGGACCCGATCGAGCAGTTTCCGGTCGCGAAGTCGAGCGACGGCGTACAGCGCCAGCCAGACGACCGCCAGTTCGATGGCGAACGCCCCGAGCAGGTGCAGCGTCGCGTCGCCGTGCAGTGCGACTCGACCGTCGAGGACGCGCACGTCCAGCGGGTACAGCAGCGCCGGGGGTTCGCCGGTCACGACATCGCCGAACGGGTGGCTCACCAGACCGAACAGCGCCGCGCCGAACGTCGCGCCGGCGGGCACGTCGGTGTAGCGTCTGGTCGCCAGCGCGACGGCGACGCCCGTGACGACGAACGCGGCGACGATCAGGGCACCCAGGGACCCGCTGGCGACGTGTGCGACGGCGACCAGTCCCACGAGGCCGGTGGCACCGACGGCGGCGGCCAGCCGGCGCCGCGAACGCACTGCGAACGCCGTGAATCCCGCGGCGGCGGGAACCGCGACCACCAGCGAGTGGGTCATCGTCCGGTGGACCGCGGTGCTTGCCCCCCAGAACGACTCGGAGGCGTCGAACACCGAGTTCACGTCGGTCCCGACGAGGCCGGTCACGGCGTACACCATGTCCGCGTCGGGGACGGCGGCGAAGGCCCCGGCCACGATCCCCAGCGTCGCCGCTCTGCGTGGCTCCCAGCCGGCCCGGTCGGCCAGCAGGGCCACGACGGCGAACGCCAGCAACGCGTGGCCGAGCATCATAAGTGAACGACGTACGCGCCGCCAGCACATAAGTAGCTCGCCTGTCGTGTCGGTCGGTATCACGCGGCGTGGACCCGAAAGTGAGCGTTCACTCCGCGGCGGCGGCGTGTTTCGTCCAGCGCTTCTCGATGTCTGCGTTGGCCCGCACGATGACGTCGTCGCCGACCTCGATGCGGGTCTTGCGCAGTTCGATGGTCCGGACGGTGCCGGTCGTGTCGCCGGCGGTGATGCGGTCGCCGGGGTTGAAGTCGGGGTCCCGGAGGAGGTAGACACCGGCGACGGCGTCGGCGATCATGCCCGACAGCGCGTAGGAGACGCCCAGCGCGAGGAAGCCGCTGGCGGTGCCAAGCGCCGCCGCGATGGCCCCCAGCCCGACGGTCGAGAGGAAGCCAAGCGCGACGCCGAACCAGAGGAACACCGCGACGACCGTCGCGGCGAACTGCCGCAGCGCCGGCGCGTCGCCCGGCAGCGCCCGCGAAAGGAACAGTTTGACCACCCACATGATGGCCTTCACCACCACCGCGGCGACGAGCAGGAACACGACCCCGGACAGCAACTGTGGCAGCGCGGCGGTGAGGTCCGCGGCGAACTGGTCGACGGTCTCGCGCACGATGTCGGAGAGTGAGTCGGCGGTCGTCATGCAGGCACGCTCCGGGGCCGGCACCAAAACTGTGGGGTCCACGGAGTCGGGACTCCGCGTCGGGACCACGCTGGGATGGACCTTGGCAGAGACGGGTCGATGACGAGTCTGCGGGGTCCCCGAACCGTCTCGCTCCGGTACCGTTTTACCGTCGCCACCACGAGTGGTGTGACCGATGGAAGAACGGACGCGAGCGTACCTGCGGGGCCGCTTTCGGGACCACTACCGGCGGCACCCGCCGGAGCTGCCGCCCGCGCCCGACGCCCGCGAGTGGGGGTTCATCCCGTGGACGGAGGGCCCGGGCACGACGATGGTCCGGCACCGCTCGCTGCTGGAGATCGGCGACATCGGCGCGTTCCTGCAGGACAAGCGGCCGCGCCACGTCTACTTCTCGGCGGGGCGGTACGGCGACCCGGGCGCGTCGGCGATGTCGGCGAAACAGTGGCAGGGTGCGGACCTCGTGTTCGACCTCGACGCCGACCACCTGCCCCGCGTCGACCCCGAGACCGACGACTACGCGACGATGCTGTCGGTGTGCAAGGACGCGCTGGAGCGCCTGCTGTCGTTCGTCGAGGACGACTTCGGCTTCGAGGACGTGACCGTAGTGTTCTCCGGTGGGCGGGGCTACCACGTCCACGTCCGCGACGAGAGTGTCCGGGAATTGGACCGGGAAGCCCGCAGGGAGATCGTCGAGTACGTCCGCCCGAGCGGGCTAGAACTGGACGACGTGGTGACCACGCGCGTCGCCGCGGGGACGATCGGTCGCGAGACGCCCGCCGACAGTCCGCGGCTGGACACCACCGGCGGCTGGAGTCGCCGAGTTCACCAGCGCCTCATGTCGCTGGTCGACGAGGTGCGCGCCGCCGACGAGGCGGACGCCCTGGAACGCCTCCAGACGTTCGAGGGCATCGGGAGCGGCTCCAGCGAGAAGCTGCGCGAGGTGTTCGAGGACCGCTACGACGAGATCGCCGCGGGCAACATCGACGTCCACGGCCGCGTGAAACACCTCGCCCGCTTGCTGGCCGACGAAACGATCGAGCGCGAGGCCGCGCCCATCGACGAACCCGTCACGACGGACATCAACCGTCTGATCCGTCTGCCGGGGAGTCTGCACGGCGGCAGCGGCCTGGCGGTGGCCCGCATCGAACGCGAGTCGCTGTCCGACTTCGACCCGCTGGTCGACGCCATCCCGGAGACGTTCCGGGGCCGGGATATCGCCGTCGAGGTGACCGAGGGCGGCGCGGTCGAACTCGACGGCGATAGCTTTACACTCGCGGACGGCACACAATCTGTACCCGAACAGCTCGGCGTGTTCCTGATGTGCAGAGGTCGCGCCGAGAAGGAGCGAGAATGAACCTCGACGAACTCCAGTCGGTCCAGAGCAAGGAACGCCGGAACTCCAGCCTCCAGCACCTGCGGGATTCCTTCTACGACGACGTCGGCGAGTACGTCGCGGAACTGAAAAACCGCCGCGACCTCGCCGCCGACCGTGCGGAGGACCCCTTCTCCTCGCCGGAGGTCCGCCGACTGACCGACGAGATCGAGACCGCCGAGGAGGTCGTCGAGAAAATCTACGAGCGCCGGATGGGGAAGCTCGTCAAGCAGGCCAGCCTCGCCGCCGCCGGCATGAACGCCGACACGGAGGGGATGACCGTCCAGGAGCGCGATCTGTTCGACGACATCGTCGCCAACATCGAGGCGAACAAGGAGTCGGTCCTGGCCACGTTCACCGGCGAGGAGGCCGACCCGGAACCGGCGGAGCCCGCCGCGGCAGCGACCGGCGTCGACGCCGCGAGCATGATGGGCGACAGCGACGGGACGACACCGGACCAGTCGGCAGAGGCTCAGTCGCCCGGGGCGGCGACGCCGGGCGCCGAGCCGGACGCGGCCGGTTCTCCGTCGCGAGACGCCGCCGGTACGGCGGGCCCCTCGGGCCCAGGTCCAGCTGGCGATCCGACGGACGAGACACCGACGCTCGGCGACGGCACCGACGATCAGGACGGCACTGACGAGGACGGCGTCGATCGCCCGCCGGCGGAGGCCGACGCGATTCTCGGGACGGACGGCGCCGAGCGCACGGACGGCGGCGCCGCGACCGCCGATCCCCCCGAAGCCGTCGCCGGCGGCGGGTCGAGCGGTGACTCCCGGACCGACCGCGTGACGATCAGAGTGACGACCGACGTCGGCTCCATCTACGGCGTCGACGACCGCGAGTACGACCTCGAACGGTCCGACGTCGTCCAGTTGCCCGAGCAGAACGCCGAACCGCTGCTCCAGCAGGACGCCGCCGAGCGGCTCGACGACGACTGAGCGGCGCCGTTTTTCGGTGCGATCGTTCGCCCGACAGCGTCGCCTGGGGGGTCGCTCGACCCTCGACACGGCGACGGAAAAACGTTCGAATCGAGTCAGCCGATCACTGGAAGGTCCGACCGGTCGAGCCGGCGTCGGCCGCCGGTTCGGGCTCCTCGCGGTCGAACCGCTCCTGAATCTCTTCGTACTGCTCGCGAACCTCGTCGGTCACGCTCGGTCCGACTTCGGTCAGCGCCTCCTCGAAGTGCTCGGCGGTGACCCGGACGTTCCCGACGCTGTCGTCGATGTCCTCCGGGTCGACGGAGTTGATGAACTCGCGGGTCGCGGCCATCGACGCCTCGCGGCAGACCGCCTCGACGTCCGCGCCGACGTAGCCCTCGGTCCGCCGGGCGAGGTCGTCGAGGTCGACGCCGTCGGCCAGCGGCTTCTCGCGGGTGTGGACCGCGAAGATCGCGCGGCGGGCCTCCTCGTCGGGCACCGGGACGTGGACGTGCCGGTCCAGACGACCCGGGCGCAGCAGGGCGTTGTCGATGAGGTCCGGCCGGTTGGTCGTCGCGATCACGACGACGTCCTCCAGTTCCTCCAGACCGTCCAGTTCGGTCAGCAGCTGGGAGACGACCCGCTCGCCGACGCCGGAGTCGTTCGCGTTGCGGCCACGTTCGCCGGCGATCGAGTCGATCTCGTCGAAGAACACCACGGTGGGTGCGTTCGACCGCGCCTTCTCGAACACCTCGCGGACGCCCTTCTCGCTCTCGCCGACGAACTTGTTGAGCAGTTCGGGGCCCTTGATCGAGATGAAGTTGCTATCGGCCTGGTTGGCGACGGCCTTCGCCAGCAGCGTCTTGCCGGTGCCGGGCGGGCCGTACAGCAACACGCCCTTCGCGGCGTCGACGTCCAGCTCCTGGAACACCGTGGGGTACTCCAGAGGCCACTGGATCGTCTCGCGCAGGCGCTCCTTGGTGGCTTCGAGGCCGCCGACCTGCTCCCAGGTCACGTCGGGCACCTCGACGAACACCTCGCGCATCGCGGAGGGTTCGATCCCCTTGAGTGCCTCCTTGAGGTCGGACTCGGTGACCTGCAGGCGTTCGAGCACCTCGGCCTCGATGCGGTCGGACTCGAGGTCGATCTCGGGGCGGATGCGCCGCAGCGCGTTCATCGCGGCCTCCTTCGTGAGGCTCTCGATGTCCGCGCCGACGAACCCGTGGGTGTTGTCGGCGTACTGGTCGAGGTCGATGCCGTCGGCCAGAGGCATCCCGCGGGTGTGGACCTGCAGAATCTCCTTGCGGCCGGTCTTGTCCGGGACACCGATCTCGATCTCGCGGTCGAAGCGACCGCCACGGCGCAGGGCGGGGTCGACCGCGTCGACGCGGTTGGTCGCGGCGATGACCGTGACCTGCCCGCGCTCCTCCAGGCCGTCCATCAGACTGAGCAGCTGGGCCACGACGCGCCGTTCGACGTCGCCGCCGGCCTCGTCGCGATCGCTGGCGATCGAGTCGATCTCGTCGATGAACACGATCGCGGGGGCGTTCTCCTCGGCGTCGTCGAACACCTCGCGGAGCTTCTCCTCGCTCTCGCCGTAGTACTTCGACATGATCTCCGGGCCGGAGATCGTCTGGAAGTGCGCGTCGACCTCGTTGGCGACGGCCTTGGCGATCAGCGTCTTCCCGGTGCCGGGCGGGCCGTGCAGGAGCACGCCCTTCGGCGGATCGATGCCGAGCGTCTCGAACAGCTCGGGGTGGCGCATCGGCAGTTCGATCATCTCCCGGACCTGTTCGAGCTCGTCGTCCAGGCCGCCGATGTCCTCGTAGGTCACGTCGGGGACGCCGCCCTCACCCTCGGCGCCGGTGTCGCTGGCGCCGCCGACGATCTGTTCGGCGGGCTGTTCGGAGACGGTGATCTCCGTCGAGTCGGTGACGACGACGGTTCCGCCGGGGGAGGTTTCGGCGACCTTCAGCGGGAGCTTCCGGTTCGAGGAGCCGGCCATCGGACCGATGCCGAACCCGACCTGGACGGTCTGGCCCTCGGTCACGGCCTGGCCGCTCAGGCGGTCCCGGATCAGCGGCGCGATGTCACCGCGGATGCGGAGGTTCTGCGGCGTCGCGACGGTGACGGTGTCGGCGGGGCTGACGTCGGCCTTCTCGACGGTGACGCGGTCGTCGATGCCGATGTCGGCCTCCTGGCGGATTCGGCCGTCGACCCGGACGATGCCCTTGCCCTGGTCCTCCGGGTAGCCGGGCCAGACGCGGGCGACCGCGCGCCCACCGTCCGCCCCCTTGACGATGATGTAGTCACCGTTCTCGAGCTCGAGCGATTCCATCGAGGCGCGGTCGATCGCGGCCAGGCCACGCCCCGCGTCCTTCTGCTTGAGTGGTTTGACGGTGAGCTTCATGCTCTCACCTCGACGGTGAGGACGCCGTTGCTGATAAACGCTTGCGCGTCTCCGTCAACGTCCATCTCGAGGGTCTCGCCGTCGGTGACGACGATCACGGTGTCGCCGACCACGTCCACGTCCGCCTCGCTCGCGTCGGGGCCCAGGTCGGCGGCCACGACGGTCTCGCCATCGTACTCGTACCGGCGGACGATCGCGTCGTCCGAACGGCGAAGTGCTTCGGTGTTCATCGTATCACTAACCTCAAGTTAGCGTCGAAGATATATAAATGCTTGCCCGACCTGTCGACCGAGAGAATTCGGTGACGAGAGACCGATGGCGTTCGAACAGCGCCGTTCCGGTGCAGCTGCGGTTCAGGGTTGGACCCGCGGAGACAAAAGCCCGACGGGACCGTCCCCGTGCAGTCGGTGCACACCGCCCGTTCGACCGGGCACCGGTTCGGACACCCGGGGTTCAAACCGGCGGCGAGCGTAGAGCCGATATGGAACGCCTGGAGCACCACGGTCGGGAGACCGTCTACCGGCACGCCGACCGCGGCGCCGCGGGACCGACGCTGCTGTTCGTCCACGGCAGCGGGAGCGACCGTCGCGTCTGGAACCACCAGCTCGGGATGGCCGACGACCACCCCGTCGTCGCGGTCGACCTCAGCGGCCACGGCGAGTCGGACGATGTCACCGCCGAGGCCGGCTACGAGTGCCTGGCCGCCTACACCACCGACGTGGTCGCGGTCGCCGACGCGACGGACGCGGACGTCCTGGTCGGCAACTCGCTTGGCGGCGCCGTCGTGTTGGATGCGCTGCTGGACCGCGACGTCGACGTCGACGCGGCGGTGCTGGCCGACAGCGGCGCCCGACTGGCGGTCCTCGACGACCTCCTGCGCTGGCTGGACGGCGACTTCGACCGTGCCGTGGAGTTCCTGCACGGGACCGACCGCCTGTTCCACGACGCCGACGCGGAACTGCTGGAGCGCTCGCGGGCGGCGATGTACGAGACCGGCCAGCGGGTCACCGCCCGGGACTTCCGGACCTGCCACGAGTTCGACATCCGCGGCGAACTCGACCGCGTCGACGTGCCGCTGCTGGCGCTGTGTGGCGAGCACGACCGCCTGACGCCGCCGCACTACCACGAGCACCTCGCGGAGTCGGTGCCCGACGGCGAACTGGCGCTGATCGAGGACGCGGCCCACCTCCCGATGCTGGAGCGACCCGAGGCGTTCGAGGCGGCGCTGCGCGACTTCCTGGCGCGGCGCGTTCAGTAGAGCCCGTCGAGTTCCTCTTCCTCGTGGCTGTGGTCGTCGGCGGGGAACTCGCCGCCCTGGACGGCCTCGACGTAGTCCGAGACGGCGTCGTGCATCTCCCCGCGGACGTCCCCGAACTGCTCGGCGAACGGCGGCGACCACGTCGACAGCCCCACTGCGTCGTGGAACACGAGCACCTGCCCGTCGCAGTCCGGGCCGGCACCGATGCCGATGGTCGGAATCTCGAGGCGCTCGGTGACCTCCGCCGCGAGATTGGCGGGGACGTGTTCGAGCACCAGCGAGAACGCGCCGGCGTCCTCGTGGGCGGTAGCGAGGTCGAGAATCTCCTCTGCGGCCTCCTCGGTCGTCCCCTGGCGGGTGTAACCACCCAGTTCGTTCACGCGCTGGGGGGTCAGGCCGAGGTGGGCCATAACTGGGATGCCGAGTTCGACGAGGCGCTCGGTCAACTCGACGGTGTGGGGGCCCGACTCGAGTTTCACGGCGTCGGCGTCGGCCTCCTTGAGCATCCGGCCGGCGTTGCGGACGCTCTCTCCCTCCTCGGCGCCGTAGCTCAGGAACGGCATGTCGGCGACCACCAGCGCCTCGTCGGTCCCCCGGGCGACCGCGGCGGTACGGTCGGCCATCTGGTCGACGGTCACCGGCAGCGTCGTGTCGTGACCGAGCGTCGCGTTGCCCATGCTGTCGCCGACGAGAATCACCTCGACGCCGGCGTCCTCGACGATCTCCGCGGTCGGGGCGTCGTAGGCGGTCAGCATCGTGATGGTCTTCTCCCCGGCCATCTCCCGGAGGTCCCTGACTGTGGTCATACCGCCCTGATTCCGCCGGCCGAGGGTTAAACCTCCCGTTCCCGGAGGCGAACCGCGGGCCTTTTGCCGGTCGCTCGCCCAGCGTCGGACGTGCCAGAGCGCGTCGAGACCACCGACCCGGACGGCGTCGACTACGGGTGGGTGATGCAGGTTACCTTCGTGGCGACTATCGTCGTCGGCGCGCCGATCGTCGCCCTGGCCTCGCTGGGCACGACCCTGCCGACCTGGACCGACCGCGCGGTGTTCGCGGTGCGGGTCGGCGCCGTCGTGTGGATCGTCACGGGACTGTCTGTCTACGCGTACGCTCGCCGTCGGGTCCACGAGGAGACCGTCGACGGCGGCGCCCACGAGGAGCCGCCGGAAGACGAGCAGGTCAACGAAACGGCACCGATGGACGAGGACGACTGAGCGGGGCGGTCTGTCCCGCTACCGTCGCGTTGGCCCGTCGCCGTACGCCCACTCGTACGCCATCCGCGCCCGCCGCGCGGTCTCCTCGTCGCGTTCGGAGTCGCCGACGAACAGCGCCTCACTGGGCGACAGCGACTCGTCCAGCCGTTCCAGGGTCGTCAGGAGCGGTTCCGGGCTGGGCTTGCGTTCGGCGACGGTGTCCCGTCCGACGACGGCGTCGACGGCCACCAGCAGGTCGTGGCGCCGCAGCGCGATGCGACAGGCGTCCTCGCAGTTCAGCGAGCAGACCCCGACCGGCACGTCGAGCCCGGCGAGGTCGTCGGCCCGCGGGAGCCGTTCGGCCCGCCGGGCGCCCGCTTGCTCGTGGTCGGCGATCACCCCCTCGACGCGGTCGCCGAGGTCGTACCGCGGCGCGACCTCGAGCATCGTCCACAGGTCGGCGTCGTCCAGTTCGACCCCTGCCTGGCGGTACTCGGCGGCGACGGCCGCCGCACACTCGTCCCAGTCGACGTCGAGACGCGCCAGCGTGCCGTCGAGGTCGTAGATCAGCGCGCGGTAGCCGTCGGTCACGGGCGATCACCGCGGCGTCGGAGCGGGGCGAGCACGGCGGTCACCCGAGCAGGTGGTCGGCGATGACCTTCTTCTGAATCTCGGTCGTCCCCTCGTAGATTTCCGTGATCTTCGCGTCGCGGTAGAACCGCTCGACCTCGCCCTCCGTGGTGTACCCGTAGCCGCCGTGAATCTGGACGGCCTCGTTGGTGACGTCCATCGCGGTCTCGCTGGCGCGGTACTTCGCGATGCTTGCGAACTTCGGTGCCGCGCGGTCGCCGTCCTGTAGGCGCCGGGCGGCCTCGCGGGCGAGCAGCCGCGCCGACTGGGTGCCAGCCTCCATCTCCGCGAGCTTGTGCCGGATCGTCTGGAACTCCGAGATCGGCTGGTCGAACTGTTCGCGCTCCTGGGCGTACTCGAGGGCCTCGTCGAGGGCCGCCTGGGCGAGCCCGACCGCCTGCGAGGCGATGCCGACCCGCCCGCCGGTGAGGATGGTCAGCGCCGCGGACAGCCCCGCCCCGACCTCGGTAAGCCGATTCTCGGCGGGAATCTCCACGCCGTCGAACGTCAGCGAGGTGGTGTCGGAGGCCCGCAGGCCCAGTTTGTCCTCCTTCTGGCCGACCTCCAGGCCGTCGGCGTCCTTCGGCACGACGAACTGCGTGACGGAGTGCGGATCGTCGGGGTCGGTCTTGGCGAACAGGATCACGACGCCCGAGCGCTTGCCGTTCGTGATCCACTGCTTGGTGCCGTTGACGACGTACGTGTCGCCCTCGGGTCGGGCGACGGTGCTCATCTCCGCGGGGTTCGACCCGGCCTCCGGCTCCGAGAGCGCGAACGCGCCGACCGGTCGGCCGTCGACCATCTCCGGGAGCCACCGCTCGCGCTGGTCGGTCGAGCCGAACTCCGCGATGCAGGAGGTCGCGAGGCAGTGGACCGACAACGCGGTCGCGACCGACAGCGATCCGTAGGCGACCGCCTCGTTGGCGACGCTGTAAGTTACGCGGTCGGCATCGTAGCCGCCGTACTCCTCGGGCACGGTCAGGCCCGTCAGGTCCAGGTCGACGAGCCCGTCCCAGACATCTTCCGGGAACGACTGCTCGGCGTCGGCCTCGCGGGCGGTCGGCCGAATCTCCTCGCGTGCGAACTCGAGGACGACGTCCCGAACCGCACGCTGCTCCTCCGTGAGAGACATGTCGAGCACTTCGACGGGGGCGGCAAAAAGGTGTCCGATTCCGGGGGCTACGGGCTCGGCTCCGCGCGCGGTTCGCGCGCCGAGCGCAGCGTCTCGACGTCCTCGGCGTCCCGCCAGTACAGGTCGAACAGTTCCGCCCCCCACGCCACCGCCGCGGGGGACTCAGCGACCAGTTCCGTCTCGGGATCGTACGTCCCGTCGAGAGTCGGCAGCGACAGCAACACCTGATCGTCGGTGACCGTCAGCGCGAGGTCGAACTCGCCGACACGGGCGTCGATGCCCACCACGTCGTCGCCGGCCGGGTCGTGATCGCCTTCGTCCATCCGCCGCACCATCGCCGGGGCCATCAGCAGCCGTCGCGTGTCGGCGTCGGAGTCCGCGAGCGCGCTGGCGAAGCGATCGTGGTAGATGGGCGTCATCACGCCCACCCGGTCCGCCCGCCGGATCGCCTCCGCGACGGTGCGGTTCGCGCGGTACGGGTCCGGCCCGGGAGATCGCACCACCTCGTACCCCTCCAGCGACCCGATCGACCGGCGGAAGCGCTCGGGCAGCGCGGACACGTCGTGGCTGGCCCAGTAGCCCTCGTCGGCGAGCACCTCGTCGATGGCCGAACACTGTTCGACGACGTCGGCGACGACCCGTCCGGCCCCCGTCGTCGTCCACTCGTTGTCACCGCGCTGGTGGATCAGGCCCCGACGGTTGAGTTTGTTCAGCGCGTCGTACACCGACGATTCGCTCGACCCACAGGACTCGACGACCGACCGACGCGACCGGGGTCCCGCGGCGAGCGTTCGCAGTACCTCCCGGCGCGCTGTCGACCCGTACACGTACTCGAACGTGTCGATGCCCGTGCCCATGATTTGGTCAACGATGTTCGTCTATGTACAAAGTCGTGTCGATTTTTTCGCACCGGTTCGGGAAAATACATCCCAAGATTCCGAAGAACGTATCGGGTCACTCTCGGAGGTGGGCGACCACCTCGGCGGGCGTCGCGTCGAGACCGCCCCCCTGCGCGAACCGCTCGGAGCCGCCGCCGCCACCGCCGAACCGATCGGTCAGGTCTGCGACGACATCTTCGGCTGGCGGGTCGCCGGTCGACCCGGCGACCACGAACGTCGCGCCGTCGGTGCCAGCGAGCACGACCACGTCCGCCGCGTCGCCGACCGCGCCGAGCACCGTCTCTCGGACGTCGTTCGGGCCGACGCCGTCGACGGTCGCCCCGATCCACGGCCGCCCCTCTCGCTCGGTGGCCTCGGCGGCGGCCAGTTCCGCTGCGACGAGGTCGCCCCGCAGGTCCGTGACGGTCGCCGCCAGGTCCTCGACGCGGGCCCGCAGGTCTCGGGCTGCGTCGGCCGTCTCGCTCGGCGCGGCGTCGAGCGCCCGGGCGGCGTCGAACAGCGCTCGCTTCTCCGTGGCGCGGCGGCGCACGCCCGGGGGGCCGACGGCGAACTCGACGCGGGTCAGCCCCTCGCCGGGGTTCGACCGCTCCAGCACGGTCACGGGACCGATCTGGCGGGTGTTGCGGACGTGAGTGCCGCCACAGGCGGCGACGTCGAGCGGCGGCGCCTCGTCGGTGGGCCCACCGATGGTCACCAGACGCACGGAGTCCGCCGACGACATGACCCCCTCCTCGGTCTTGGTGTTGAACGCGACCTCACCCCGGGAGCGGGCCTCTTCGGCCGGCACCGAGTTCCACGAGACGGGCCGGGACTCCCAGACGACGCGGTTGACGCCCGCCTCGAGGTCGACAAGCACGTCGTCGTCGACGGTCGTCGAGGTCCGGAGATCGACGCGGACCTTGGCGTCGCCGACCGTCCCGATGTCCTCGACCGTGGGGGCGCCGATGTCGAACCCTCCGTAACCGAGGTCGTCGAGGTGCTCGCGGGCGACGCCGTACAGCGCGTGGCTGGCGGTGTGTGCCCGCATGCAGTACGTCCGGAACGCCCAGTCGACGGTGCAGATGAGGCGGTCGCCGGTGGCGACGCCGCTCGCGTCCGCGACGGTGTGGACCGTCTCGCCGTCGACGCGCTGGACGTCGGTCACCGTCGCGTCGCCGATGGTGCCGCGGTCGGCGGGCTGGCCGCCGCTCTCGGCGTAGAAGTACGTCACGTCCAGTCCAATCTCGTCGCCGTCGACCCACTCGACAGTCGTCTCCCAGCGGGTGGTGTACGGCTCGGCAGCGGCCCGTTGCCCGGTCATATCCGAGGGGACACCACCACGGGCGAAAAGTGTCACGGCCTCTCGGGGCCTGCTTCTACTCCCGGGTCAGCGTCACGTCCAGGCGATCCTCCAGCGAAATGATCAGGGACCCGCCCACGCCGGCCTGGACGGCCCTCTCCTGTTCGATAGCCAACAGGTCGGCCTCGGTGACGCCGAGTTCCTCGGCGAGTTCCTCGCGCTGGAGGCCGGCGTCCTGGCGGGCCTCGACGACGACCTGGCCGTAGTCGGTGACGAGGTAGGGCAGCTGGTCTTCGTCGTAACTGGTCCCCTCCTCCTCCCAGCGGGTCGAGTCGCTCTCCCAGACACCGCTGGCCTCCGCCGTGTTCTGGGCGGCCCGCTTGCGCCGGTCGGTCTCGTCGGCCGCGTCGTCGCGCTGGCCGTCGCTATCCGACGTCTGCTGGGCGGCGTCGTCGTGGGGCGCACAGTCTGGACAGACCTGCAACTGCGCGCCCGCGACGTTGGCCTCCCGGAGGGCGTCGCTCGTCGACCCACAGAGCTCGCAGGTTTCGCCGTCCCCCGAGCCCGACGAACCGCCCGTCGAGTACTTCGCCATACCCCTCGTATGGGAATCCCCACATTTGAACCCCCCGCTTCCGCGCCTCGCAGACGCCTGCGCTTTCCGTCCCCCGCCACCGGCGCGGTGGGTCGATCCGAGCACTCGGCGGACGCCCTCCGCCGGATCGAAAGGGATTTTTAATGCCCCCCGCAACCGACGTGTGTAGACTCGTAGTGCGCGTGGGTAGCCAAGCTAGGTCAACGGCGCAGCGTTGAGGGCGCTGTCCCGTAGGGGTCCGCCGGTTCGAATCCGGTCCCACGCACTGTACGGAAGCCCGTGAGCCCCGCCAACGGGCTGGAGTGAGGGAGTCGGACCGGATTCGAGCCCTGGAAATCGAGCGCAGCGAGATTTCCTCAGGTTCGAATCCGGACCCACGCATTGCTGTCGCGAACAGTCCGTGAGCGACAGCAATCGATACGAGGATTCGAGTTCTGCAACGGTGCGGGGGTCACGAGTCCCCGCCGAGTTCGGGATACTCCAGGCCCATCCGACCCCGGAGCGTGTAGTCCGTGCCGAAGGTCCCGGTGCCGGTGAGGTCGATTTCGCAGTCGACGGTGACCGTCGTCGCGGCGTCGGCCCCGGGGTCGACGAACAGGTCGATCGTGCTGATCGTCTCGTCGGCGAGGTCGTCGAGATCGTCGACCGTGACGAGGACGCCGCGGCCCCGGTCGGGCGTCGAGAGGGTCACATCGGGCGGCGCCGAGGAGTCGCCCTGGAGGGGCGCGTCGAGGCCGATACGCGTCGCGGCGTGTTCGGGGTTGGCCCACAGGTGGAGTCGGACCGAGCGAACGCGGGTGTTCGAGCGGTGCCAGAGCTCGGTGTCCATTCGAACGGTGCCGTCGGCGACCCGTCCGTCGACGCCGAAGTGGCCGACCTCGTCGCCGTCGACGGCGAACACGAGCGTCCGTCGGCCGGGGGCGTCTTCGACGACGGTGGGATCGGACAGCGTCTCGTCGCCCGAGACGGCGCCGCACCCGGCGACGGCGGCGGTCCCGACGGCGCCGAGCGTCGTCAGGAGGCGTCGTCTACGCACGGCGATCGCTCCCGGCGGCGGGGGTGCGGTCGGCGGCGAGGGCGACGGAGAGCGTGGCGATGTACATGCCCCACGCCTCGCCCACGCCACGGAAAGGGCTGTGCCTCGCTGAAAGACCTCTTTGTCCGTCCAGCGGGCGGGTGTCGGTAGGGTCGTCGAGAGCGAGGCTCGTCGCGCTTGGAAAGATTCAAGTGGTTGGTGTAAAGTAGACTTTACTGTAAAGGGTACTTTACAGAACATGAGTTCCACCCAATCGACGACGGACGGCATCGAAGACGCTGAGGCGGCGCTCGACCGCCGCAAGCGGTACAAGCGGCTGGTGTACGGCGCGATGGCCGTCGGCATCGTGGGGTACCTGGTCCTGCTCGGTGCCTGGAACGTCTACGGCGGCGACATGCTGGCGGTCGCCGGCGTCGCGGTGTACTGGCTCGGTCTGGTGGTCGGCATGGGCGTCTACTACCGCTCGCCGGTGGCCATCGATGACGAGCGCGACGAGCGCATCGCCTCTGAAGCCGCGGGGCTGACGCTGACCGTCGCCGCGGGGGTTCTGATCCTCGGCGGCCCGGGGATGGTCACGCTGTCCCAGACCGGCGTCTACGAGGCGCCGCCGGAGTTCGCCGGCGCGATGTGGGGCTACGCCGCGCTGTTCGGCGTGTTCGCGGTCGCGATGGGCTACGCCGAGCGGAAGTTCGCATGAACAACCGACTGCCGGAGTTCCGCGAGCGCCACGACCTCACGCAGGGCGAACTGGCTGCCGTGGTCGGCGTCTCCCGGCAGACCATCAACGCCATCGAGCGCGACCGGTACGACCCCTCGCTGGAGCTGGCGTTCGATCTCGCGGACTGTTTCGACTGTGCCATCGAGGACCTGTTCGACCCCGGTGCCGACGGGGACTGACCGGGCCGGCGCGGTCACTCGGCCTTCTGCACGCGGTAGTTCGCCCCGACTTCGGTGGTGTTGAGGTCGTCGGCGCGGCGTTTCGCGGCGGTGCGGTCCTCGAACGGCCCCTCGACGCGCTCGCCGTTGACGGTGACGTAGAACTCGGTCACTCCTCGCCCCCCTCACCGTCCTCGAAGTCCATCGCCACGGAGTTGATGCAGAAGCGCTTGCCCGTCGGCTCCGGACCGTCCTCGAAGACGTGTCCGAGGTGGCCGTCGCAGTTCGCACACAGCACCTCCGTCCGGTTCATGCCCCGGCGGCTGTCCTCGCGGTAGGTGACGTTCTCGTCGGCGCTGGGGGCGTAGAACGCCGGCCAGCCACAGCCGGAGTCGTACTTCTCGGCGTGGGTGAACAGCTCCGCACCACAGCCGGCACAGCGGTAGACGCCCTCCTCGTCCTGGTTCACGAACTCGCCGCTGAACCGCGGTTCGGTCCCGCGCTCGCGGAGGACGTGGTACTCGTCGTCGTCCAGTCGCTCGCGCCACTCGGCGTCGGAGTCGGGAACGGCGTCCGGGTCGGACTCGCTCATGAACACACGTTGGAAGTGGGTGTGTATGAACCCACCGGCGGGGTCCGTGCTGGGGGGCACCCCCCTTTACGTGAGTCGCGTGCGTACCAGTCACACATGGAGCTTCGTCAGGCAAACGTCGACGACGCGGCGGAGATCAAGACGGTCGCCAGAGAGTCGCTGTTGGCGACCTACGACTTCCTCGACGAGACGACGATCCGCGACGCCATCGAGGGGTGGTACGGCGATCCCGAGACGTTCAGCGAGCACATCGCCGACGGGAACGAGCAGTTCCTCGTGATCGCCGGCGGGCCGAACGACGCCTCGGTCGCGGCGTTCTCTCAGAGCGCGCTGGTCGACGAGGACGGCGAGACCGTCGGCGAGATACGGTGGCTGCACGTCCACCCAGATCACCGCGGGCACGGCCACGCCGACGCGTTGCTGGACCGAACCGAGGAGATGCTCCGGCGACAGGGCGCGACGTGTCTGCGCGGCGTGGTGCTCGCGGAGAACCGCGAGGGCAACGAGTTCTGGGCGGCACAGGGACTCGAACGGTCGGGCATCCGCGAGGTGAACATCGGCGGCACCGTCTACGCCGAGAACGTCTACGAGACCGAGGAGGCCGACGGTGGCCCCAGACTGCAGGCCGGCGAGGCGACGACGCCGGACGGCCGGACCGTGCAGGTCGCCTTCGAGGAGGGCCAGACCGGCAGTCGGGCCCCGTTCTACCCCGTCTACACCGAGGAGGGAGACCTCTACGGCTGGTACTGCGGGGGCTGTGACGGGTTCGAGGTCGCGATGGACGCGATGGAGCGCCTGGAGTGCAACGACTGCACGAACACCCGCAAGGCATCGCGGTGGGACTCGGCCTACCTCTAGCGACAACGACTATTGTCACGCCTCCCCAACCACAGGGCGATGCGAGCGGTCTCCACGGCACTGGCGGTCGTCCTCCTGGCCAGCGTCCTCGGCGCCGTCGCCGCGACGGGCGCGAGCGCCACTCCGGGCGACCGACCGTCGGGTCTCGACCGGGCGGCGGACTCGCCGACGGCCGAGCGATCAACCGACGGCGATCTCCACCAGCGAGTCCACTTCGACCTGACACCGTCGCGGCCCGGGAGCGTGACGGTCACGGTGTCCTACGACCCGAGCGCCGATGTCCGGACGTTCGTGATCGGGTTCCGCGAGGAGGTGTCGATGCGGTCGACCGACGGCTTCGAGCCGCGCTCCCAGGGCGACGGGTGGTCCTACGAGTGGGACGGGGTGACAGAGGACCCGACGGTCACCTACACCGTCGGGAACACCTCGCGTGGCTCGTGGGGGCTCGACGCCGTCGACGTCGGCGACTGGGCGCTGGTCGACCCCGGCATCCCGTCGACCGCGTTCTACAGTCTCTCCGACGACGAGTGGGTCTACTCGTACGCCGACGAGGGCGAGCGCATCAGTCGCGAGACGTCGGCGTCGACGGAGTACCACCTCGGCGGGCGGTACCTGTTCCTCGGCGACCACGAGGTCCGCACCGTGACCGAGGAGGGCGTCACCGTCGAGGCCGTCGTCCCGGCGGCCGCGGGTCTCGGAGCTCCGCCCGCCGAGACGCTGCGGTGGGTGTTCGACGCGGCCACGCTGGAGGTCGGCGGCCGTGACGACGTCGTGACGATGTTCTACGCTCCGGAGCCCCTGGCACAGCAGGGCCTGTCCGACGGCGACACCGCGTTCTGGGTCGGGGCGACCCGCACGGACTCCGTGTTCGCCCACGAGTACCTCCACACCCGCCAGGACTACACGCCGGCGCCGTCGATGGAGTGGTTCGACGAGGGGTCGGCGGACTACTACGAGTACCGCCAGCGACTCACCGACGGCGACTGGACCTACGAGGAGTTCGCCCGGGCGATGGATCGCTCCGTCGACGGCGTGGTCCCGACCGATCCAGACACCTTCCGGTTCAACGCCGGCGACTACATCGAGGGGCGGCGCCTGCTCGCGGCGCTGGACCACCGCGTCCGGGAGGCCACCGACGACCGGCGCTCGCTCGACGACGTGTTCCGCCGGATGAACGCTCACGAGGGCGAACTCGGGTACGACGAGTTCGTCGCCATCGTCTCGGACGTCAGCGGCGAGGACGTGGAACCGTGGCTCGACCGCTACGCGACCACCGACCGCTCGCCGCCCGTCCCCGACGAACCGTACGTCGTGGAGGCCGACGCCGACCCCGACGGGGACGGGCTGACGGTCGCCGAGGAGGAGCGCCAGGGAACCGACCCCTACGCCGCGGACACCGACGGTGACGGCATCGAGGACGGACGAGAGCTCGAACTGGGGACCGACCCGACCGGCCAAGACACCGACGGTGACGGACTGGAGGACGCCCGGGAGGTCCAACTCGGCCCGGACCCCACGACCGCCGACACGGACGGCGACGGGATCGAAGACGACCGAGAGGTCGAACTCGGCACGGACCCGACCGACGCGGACACTGACGGGGACGGTATCGGGGACGGCGAGGAGGTCGAACGTGGCAGCGATCCGACCGACCCCGACAGTCCCGGGACGACGACCACGACGACCGACGGGCCAGCGAGCGCGACGACCGCGGCCCCGCTGGGGACCGAGGTGCCGACAACCATCTCGCCCGGCACCGCCGCGACGCGTACCGACGGCGACGCGACGGCGACGGAGGTCGACGACAGGGCCGCGGACACCGACGAGAACGTCGAACTGGACGGCGAGGGTGGGCTCTCTGGACCCGGACCGTGCGGGGCGCTCGTCGCCGTCGTCGCCGCGCTGGTCGCGCTCCGGCGTCGCCACCGCGGTTGACGACCGCATGGGAGTCCTGCCGGCGGGTCGCTCACTCCTCGGCGATGCGGCTACCGCCCGGGGGCATGAACTCCTGGATGAGGTCCGGACTGGCGACCTTGCGGACGAACGAGGTGTCCTCGAACCGCTCGCGGAAGAGCCGGTAGATGCGCTTGGCGGCGTCGCCCTGCGCGAACTTGCCGGGTTCGATCCGGACGCTGGTCTCGGCGCGCGGTTCGACCGCGGCCGGCGGCCCGCCGATGACTCGCGTCACCGGGTCACACTGGACGCCGACCGCACACCCGACCGGGGTGTCCCGATGGTACGTTCGGTCGCCACGGATGGCGAAGCCGCCCTTCGCCAGAAACTCGCCGCTCTCGGGCGTCTTGGTTACCTGATCGTGGTCGACAGCGTACACGTCGCCGGCGTAGCGGCCGTCCTTCCAGACCGAGGAGTAGGTGACCGCGAACTGCGCGGCCTGCTCGATCGTCGACTCGGGGAACTCGACCTCCTTCGAGGGTTCGCTCGGCCCGGTCGCCTTGAGGATGGTCGCCGGCGCGCCGTGGGCCTGCGTGTGGAAGAAGCGATCGCCGGGGTCGAGGTACTTCTTCACCAGCGCCTCGTTCTGGTCGGCGTCACGCCCGCCGATGACGAGGAAGTCGTCGCTGGTGCGGACCCACCGGAACTGCTCGTACCAGTCCTCGGGGTCACGAGTGGGAATCGACGCTCGGGAGAGCCAGTCGACGGCCTCGTCCTCGCCGTCTTCGTCGTCCTCGGACTCCTCGTCTCCCCCCTCGCGCTGGCGCTCCCGGTACTCCTCGCGCCGCTGTTTCACCGCCTCGAGGTCCTCGCGGGTGTCTTCGATGGCAGCCTCCGCGCCGGCCTTCTTGTCCTCGACGCGCTTGGCCTCGGTGTACAGGCGGTCGGCGTTCTTCTCGACACCGACGGCGGCCTCCAGTTCGATCTCGGCGTCGTCGATGGCGACGGTCACCGTGCCCGCGCCGCCGTCGACACCGACGACGGCCTCGGCGGCGTCGATGCCGCGCTCGGCGCCCTCGGCGAAGGTGGCCTCGATGTCGTCCCAGGCGACGTCGTCCTCGCGGGCCTCCCGGACCGTCGACAGTACCTCGTGGACGAGGTCGTAGTTGGCGTACAGCAGCTCCGCCCGCTCGCGTTCCTGCGCGGCCTGCTGCTCGAACTCCTCGATGGCACCCTCCTGCTGTTCGATGATGCGCCGGTGTTTCGCGATCTCGGCCTCGAAGTCGGGGCCGGTGTCTTCGGCGCCGCCCTCGTCGTCGTCGGCCCGCTCCAGCTCGTGGAAGTAGGCGTCGAGGGCTGCGTTGAACGTGTCGTACCCGTCGCTGGCGAGGTCCTCGTGTTCGGCCAGCGGGAACGGGGTCGCGTCGACGGGGCCGTCGTCGGTGCGGTACACGCGGGGATCGAGCGCCGCGCCCGCGAGGTCCTCCGCCAGCCGTTCGATGGCGTCGTGGATGGCCCGGTAGTCGCTCTCGGTCGCGTCAGAAATCGCCCGGGTCTTCTCGACGCCGGCGCGGGTACACAGCTCCTCGGCGTACAGGCCGCCGAAGTTGACCTGTGTCGCCAGCGTCCGCACGAGGTCGGTGTCGGAGTCGTCCATCAGCGACCGCAAGGCGTCGTACTCGACGTCGAGGGGGTCGACGCGGGACTCGGGGAACTCGTAGATCGAGCCCGGCGCGACCGTGCGGGACTTCAGGCGGACGGTCTCCAGGCTGTCGATCACCTCGTAGTTGGCGTCACAGACCGCCACGTTGCCGTCGCCGAACAGTTCGACGATGAGTCGCGTCGTGCCGTCGCCGCGCTCGAAGGTCAGTTCGACGATGCGGTCGAACTCGTACTGCTCGACGGCCGCGAGATCGGCCCCCGAGATGCGGTTGCGGAGCATCTTCGCGAAGTTCGGCGGCCGCCCCGGCGCGTCGGGTACGTTCTCGGGGGCGGCGACGTGGGCGCGCTTGCGGTCGCCGACCTCGAGCAGGAGCTCGAGCCGCCCGCGGTCGAAGTCCCGCATCTTCAGGCGGACCAGGTCGTCGCCGTAGAGGTAGGCCTTGTCGAGCTTGGCGCCCTCGTAGGCGCGCAGCTCGCCCACCAGCGCGGCGATGTCGACGCTGGTCAGCTCTCGCTTCGGGTCCATGCGGTCGAGTGGGGTCGTCGTCGGGAAAGGCGTGTCGTTGTCCGTGCTCACTTCCCGAGGCGAGCGATGTAGTGCGATCCATCGTCGTCGCCCCGGACCTCGCGGACCGTCCAGTCCGTGCCGACCGCCGCCTCCCGCAAGCGGTCCGGCGAGAACAGCCGGAACAGCAACACGTCGTCGGTTCGGTCGCCGTACTCGAAGTACATTACCCGGCTCGCGAGCCCGGGTGCGGGGTCGTCGCGGTAGCCCAGCAAGTCCGCACAGGAGTCGACGGTCGGGTCGTAGCAGTCCAGCATGGCGGTCGCGTCGGGCGTCGTGACGTGGGCGAGGTCCGAGAGGAACGCCCGCAGACCGTCCATCGACCCCGCGAGTCCCAGCTGCGTTCCCTCCGCGAGTGCGGACGCGAACCGGTCGCGCCCGAACGAGTTCCGGAGCGCGAACATGTCCCCCTCGCGGGCGTCAGCGACGCCGCGCTCGGTCATCAGTTCGACCAGCGCGGGGTCGGGTTCGACGGCCACGGTCTCGAAGTGCTCCTGAAAGTACAGCGCGTGTCGCCCGGCGCCTGCCCCGAGGTCGACCAGCGGTCCGGACAGGTGTTCGTCGAACCACGCGCCAGGGTCGCCCGTCCCGTCGAACTCGCCGAAGTAGAACTCCTCGATGGGGTGTTCGAGCGTCGCCTCGCCGTCTCGCTGGATCAGCGGGCCCGACCGTTCCTCGCGGTGGTGGTCCAGCAACGCTCGGCCGAACGCGGATGCCATGGCAGGGGGGTCGCGAGGAGGCGACAAAAGCTCTCTCCCGGCTCGTGAGCCGTTCACGTCCCCCGAATGGCGGCGTGATCGCGCCGCGGCTCTCCGTCGTGTGCTCCGGAGAAATTCCTGCTCCGCACCGCGCCGCCGCGCCGTCGCACCACCGCACCGCCCCGCTGCACCGCCGCGCCGCCCCGTCTGGTCGCTGCCGAGTTAGTCGTCGTCGCCGTCGCCGTCCTTCATGTCCTGCAGCTGGCCGACCAGTTCCTCGTTGGACATGTCCGTGTCGAACTCGACGGTGCCACCGTGGTCGTTCTCGTGGACGTTCACGCCCTCGTCCTCGTCGAACTCTTCCGAGTCGTCCCGCTGTTCGGATTCGTCGTAGCTTCCAAAGCCCATGTACAGCACCTGGACTCGCCGGCGGAAAAGGCCCCCGGTATCCGATCGCCCGGAAGGTCAGGGGTAGGGATGGTGGTCGCGGTCGAGTCGGGGCTCGAACCCCAGCGTCTCGGGCACCGACCGCGCGCGCTCGCCGAACGACGGCTCGCCGGTGAACAGCGGCTGCGCACCGGGGACGACCGCGCGGACGACCTCCAGGTCGATCGCTCGGAGGTCACGCGGCGTGAGTCGCGCGGCGTACGGCGTCAGTCCGGCGTCGCGGACGCGCTCGACCAGCGCGTCCAGTTCCGCGACGCCCGCGGGCACCGAATCCGGCCCGACGCTGTCGGCGGGCACCGCGCCCTCGGCGTCGACGAACGACCGCGCCGCGGCGGGGAACTCGGCGTAGCGGCCGATCGCACCGGACTCCGCGGCGGCGCCGTCCGGCCCCAGCGAGCGCAGCTCCATCCAGTTCTGGATCGCCTCCGCCAGCGACGAGCGCGCCGCGGCGAGCGGGTCGAGGTCAGCCGCCGACCCGACGGCGAACTGCGGCCAGTCGCCCTCACGGTGGACCGCCGTGGCGACAACGGGCACGTCGACGTCGACGGTCACCAGCAGCGACGTGACCGAGAGGTCCTCCGAGCGGGCCCGCCGCGCGAGCGTCTCGTAACCCTCGTCGTCGACGGCCAGTTCCAGCGGCTCGACCGTCGAGTACCACGCGAGCATCGTCGCATCGCGCTCGACGACCTCGTACAGCCCGGACAGCAGCGCACCGACCTGTGAGGTTCCCAGGCCCAGCCCGGTCGTGATCGGCGTCAGGTACCGCGTCTCCGGCGGCGGGAACTGCACCGCCTCGGCGGGCAACAGCGCGGCCTCCTCGGTCGCCAGGTTCGCGCCGCCGACCCACGGGATGGGCTGCTCGGGGTCGACCGACCCGGCGTCGGGGCCGACCAGCGCCGCCGGCGAGACGGCCACCGGGCCCGGCGCGGAGCCGTCGCCGTCGGTGTCGAGCGCTCCCGGCGGTGCCCGGCGGAACGCCGACTCGCGGTAGAGGCCCGCACCGTAGCGCTCCAGGGCCTCGCCCAGCGCCTTCGCGAACGCCCGGTTCCAGTCGGCGTCGACGCCCGCCGCCTGCCCCAGCGCCGCGGCGTCGCTGAACCCCGTCGTGTCGGCGTTGCGCGCCATGTAGTACGGCGCGGGGAACGACTCCACCTCGCCCACCTCGCTGACGACCCCGACGCGGTCGTCCAGCGCTCGCTCCATGCGGTCGATGGCTGCCCCCAGCGGGACGCGCTCGTGGGCTCGCGCGAGCGTCGCGTCCGGCGGCCCGTCCGCACAGTCACAGCCCGGCACCGGGAGGAACGACCGCTCGGCGTGGGGCAACTCCTGAACGCGCCCCAGCGGGCCGTCCGACCCGTCGGCGAGCGTCGTCGCGGCGCGGCCGGCGACGGCGCCCGCGAGTCGACGCGTGGGGGCGTCCGGGTCCGGTCGCTCCCCCGTCTCCTCGGCGTTCGCGGCGACGCGGGTCGCCAGACAGTCCACGCAGCCGGCCCCCGGCCCGACCCCGGCGACGGTGGCCTCGACGTCCGCCAACGCGTGCCCACCCAGCCCGCCGACCTCGACGAGCAGGAGTCGCGTCCCGCCGTCGCGGGCCGTGCGGCCCGCCTTCTGAATCGTCTCGCCGTCCGCCGCGACGACGACCGCGATGTCGGCGTTTCCGACGTCTTCGGGGGCGCCGCGCTCCGGGTCGACGTCCGCGTCCGACAGCGCCGCGGTGACCGCCGCGAGCGCGGGGCCGTCCCCGCTGACCAGCACGTTCATGCCCTGGTGGTCGGCCGGGCGCACTAAATGGCCGGCGGTTCCCGGGTGGGGTGGGTCGACCGCCCAGGCGACACCCGTCGGCACCGCTGCGACCAACCCGGACAGTTTATACGGCAGGGTGCGCAAAGGGTACCAAGACAGTCCCGCGGGTCACTGCGCCTGTGGGTCGTCGGAGGTCTCACGAACGGACCGAGACCGGCCACGACCCGCGTCGCGCGCAGAGCGGGGGCCGGAACCGACGTGCTGCAAGACGCCGGGGTTGCGACCCCCAGCCGTGGGTGTTTACAGACGGTCGCCCGCTCGCCCGGTGGCCCGGGGAGCTTTCAGTGCTAAGACAATGGAGATCGAAATTGCAACCATCGGCGGTTACGAAGAGGTCGGCCGGCAGTGTACTGCCGTCCGCGCAGGCGACGACGTGGTCATCTTCGACATGGGGCTGGACCTGTCGAAGGTCCTGATCCACGACAACGTCGAGACCGAGAAGATGCACAGCCTCGACCTGATCGACATGGGCGCCATCCCCGACGATCGGGTGATGTCCGAACTCGAGGGCGACGTGCAGGCCATCGTGCCGACCCACGGCCACCTCGACCACATCGGCGCCATCTCGAAGCTGGCCCACCGCTACGACGCGCCGATCGTGGCGACCCCGTTCACGATCGAACTCGTCAAACAGCAGATCGAGGGCGAGCGCAAGTTCGGCGTCGAGAACGACCTCGTGAAGATGGACGCCGGCGAGACGATGTCCATCGGCGACACCGGCAACGTCCAACTCGAGTTCGTCAACGTCACCCACTCGATCATCGACGCCATCAACCCGGTCCTGCACACGCCCGAGGGCGCCATCGTCTACGGGCTGGACAAGCGCATGGACCACACGCCGGTCATCGGCGACCCCATCGACATGGACCGGTTCCGCGAGATCGGTCGCGAGGGCGAGGGCGTGCTGTGCTACCTCGAGGACTGCACCAACGCCAACAAGAAGGGCCGCACGCCCAGCGAGTCCGTGGCGCGCCGGCACCTCAGAGACGTGATGAACTCCGTCGAGGACTACGACGGCGGCATCGTGGCGACGACGTTCTCCAGCCACATCGCCCGGGTCAAGAGCCTCGTCGAGTTCGCGAAGGACATCGGCCGCCAACCCGTGCTGCTCGGTCGCTCGATGGAGAAGTACTCGGGGACCGCCGAGCGCCTCGGATTCGTCGACTTCCCGGACGACGTCGGGATGTTCGGCCACCGCAAGTCCGTCGACCGCACGTTCAAGCGAGTGATGAAGGAGGGCAAGGAGGACTACCTCCCCATCGTCACCGGCCACCAGGGCGAACCCCGCGCGATGCTCACCCGCATGGCACGCGGCGAGACGCCGTACGACCTGGAGGACGGCGACAAGGTCATCTTCTCGGCACGGGTCATCCCCGAGCCGACCAACGAGGGCCAGCGCTACCAGGCCGAGACGCTGCTGGGGATGCAGGGCGCCCGCATCTACGACGACATCCACGTCTCGGGCCACCTCAACCGCGAGGGCCACTACGAGATGCTGCAGGCGCTCCAGCCGAAGAACATCATCCCGGCCCACCAGGACATGAGCGGGTACTCCAGTTACGTCAACCTCTGTGAGAACCAGGGCTACGAGGTCGGCCGCGACCTGCACGTGACCCGGAACGGCAACACGATCCAGCTCGTCGAGTGAGATGACGGACCAGGACGCGCGCGACGAGGCGGTGCTCGAAGCGGTCGCGCAGCGGCGCGAACTGGTCAACGACGCGATCACCGAGGAACTGCCCATCGACGAGCCGCGACGACTGTACGAGGCCTCGCGGTACCTGCTGGACGCGGGCGGCAAGCGCCTGCGACCGACGGTGCTGCTCGCGGTCGCAGAGGCGCTGACCGACACCGACCCGCTGACCGGCGACTACCACGCCTTCGAGGGCCTCGACGGCGAACTCGTCGACGTGATGGCCGCCGCGGTCAGCGTCGAGGTCATCCAGTCGTTCACACTGATCCACGACGACATCATGGACGACGACGACCTCCGGCGGGGCGTGCCGGCGGTCCACCGCGAGTACGACCTCGAGACGGCCATCCTGGCCGGCGACACGCTGTACTCCAAGGCCTTCGAGATTCTCCACCACACCGACGCGCCGCCGGCCCGACTCGTGGAGGCGCTGGACGTGTTGGCGACGACCTGCACCCGCATCTGCGAGGGGCAGGCGCTGGACGTCGAGTTCGAGACCCGCGGGGACGTGCTGCCCGACGAGTATCTGCGGATGGTCGAACAGAAGACCGCCGTGCTGTACGCCGCCTCGGCGAGCCTCCCGGCGATCCTGCTGGGCGCCGACGAGGAGACCGTCGACGCGCTGTACGGCTACGGGCTCGACGTGGGACGCGCGTTCCAGATTCAGGACGACGTGCTGGACCTGACGGTGCCCAGCGAGCAGCTGGGCAAGCAGCGCGGCAGCGACCTCGTCGAAGACAAGCGCACGCTGATCACGGTCCACGCCCGCGACAAGGGCGTCGACGTCGACGGCCTCGTCACGGCGACGAACGTCGACAGCGTCACCGAGGCGGAGATCGAGGCGGCGGTCGACCGACTCCACGAGGCCGGCAGCATCGAGTACGCCAAGGAGACGGCGACGGACCTCGTCGAGCGCGGGAAGGACCGACTCGGAGTCCTCCCGGACAACGAGGCCCGCGCGCTGCTGGAGGACCTCGCGGACTACCTCATCGAGCGCAGTTACTGAGTGCGAAACTCGAATCGGGCTCCGCCCGCCTCGCTCTCGGTGTGTGACACCGACCAGCCGTGGGCGTCGGCGACGCGACGGACGATCGCCAGCCCCGTCCCGGTGCTGGCCTCGCCGCCCGCCACGCCGAGTTCGAACGCGGACCCGCGGAGTTCCTCGGGGAGGTTCGGCCCGTCGTCGGCGACGAAGAACCCCTCGTCCTCGGCCAGCGTCCCGACCGCGACGGTCACGTCTCGGCCGGCGTGTTCGCGGGCGTTGCGAAACAGGTTCTCCAGGGCCTGGCGCATCAGCGGCCGGTCGGCGTAGACGACCGACGACTCGGTCGGCACGGACAGCGACATCGCACCCGTGTCGACGGTGTTCCAGGCGTCCTCGGCGACCGCCGACAGCGAGACCGGGGTGTCGTCGTCGACGCTCGTCCGCTCGCGGGCCAGCGCCAGCACCCCCTCGACGATGTCGTTCATCCGCTCGTGGGCCCGTTCGACGCCGTCGAGGTGCTCGGTCGCCCCCTCGGCCGTCTCGCGGGCGGCCTCGAGGTGGCCGGTGGCGACCGTCAGCGGGTTGCGGAGATCGTGACTGACGATGCGGGCGAACGCCGCCAGGCGCTCGCGCTGTTCGCGCAGCTGGGCCTCCGTCTCCTTGCGGTCGGAGATGTCGGTGATGAACCCCTCCAGGGTAACGGCACCGTCCCCCTCGACCGCCCGGCCCTGTTCCCACACCCATCGGTGCGCTCCGTCGGCGGTCTCGATGCGGTAGGTCACCTCGAACGGTTCCTGTTCGTCGATGGCCTCCTGGACGACCTCCCAGGTGTGATCGGTGTCGGCGTCGACGATGACGTCCTCACCCCAGACGACCTCGCCCTCGACCAGCTGTTCGGGAGTGTACCCCGTCAGCGTGGTGCTGCCACCACTGACGAACGTCATCGGCCACCCCGGGTCGTTCACGCAGCGATACACCATCCCGGGGAGGTTGTCCAGCAGCGTCGAGAGGAACCGCTCGCGCTCGCGCAGTTCCCGCTCGGTGTCGATGCGCTCGATGGACTCGGCGGCGTGCGACAGCAGGAGTTCGGCCAGTTCCAGGTCCGCCTCGTCGAACGCACCCACGCGCTCGGCCCCGGCCTGAAACACCACGTCGTCGGTGGTGGGGACGGTCATGATGGCGCGGTAGCCGTGATCGCCGTTGGCGACCGCGGCGTCACGGATGTCCTCGACCAGCGACGCCTCGCCGGTGCGGACCGCCTCGCCCGCCAGTCCGCCGTCTGACACCGGCACGTCGCCGTAATCGTCGATGTCCAGTTCAGAGGAGGTCGCCTCCACGGTCAGCGCGTCGTCGCCGACGCTGTCGACGAGACAGTAGTCCAGGTCGAGAATCTCCTCGGCGGCGGTCACCGTCCGCTCGTAGACGTCCTGTCGAGTGTCGCAGTCGCCGAGGGCAGTCGCGGTCTCGTGGAGTCGGCGGACGGCTGCGGACCGGCGGTCCGCGGTGTCGAGCGCCTCGCGCACCCGGTTGGCGAGCGCGGCCACCGTGGGTGGGTCCGAAGGGTCGACGACCACCGTCGCGCCAGCCTCGAGCGCCGCCGCCGGCACCGTCGGCTCCGTCGTCGCGAACAGCACCGACGAGAGGCGGTCGACGCGCTGTCGCGCCGCCGCGGTCACCGCCGCTCCGCTCCGCTCGGGGAGGTCGTACTGGGCGACGAGACAGTCACCGTCCGTCACCCCGTCGGCGGCGGCGTGACCGGTCGGTGCTTGATGCACGGAGACATCGAGTCGGCCGTCGAGTTTGGCCCCGACGCCTTCGGCCCCCACGAAGACCACCCGGTCACCCGCCGGTCCCCCAGCCGGCTGATCCATGGGAACAGTAACGCGAGGAGTCTCTTAAGAATAATTGCCGACCGTGGCGGCCGATCAGGGCCAGTTGCCGGCGTCCTCGTAGGCGTCAACGACGCGCTGGATGGCGACGACGTAGGCCGCGGTCCGGAGGTTCGGCGCACCCGTCGAGTCGTAGGCCTCCAGCAGCGTGTCGAAGGCGTCACAGACGATCGCTTCCAGTTCCTCGTTGACGCGCTCCTCGGTCCAGTAGAACCGCTGGCGATTCTGGACCCACTCGAAGTACGAGACGGTGACGCCGCCGGCGTTGGCGAGGATGTCGGGCACGACCCAGGTGTCGCTGTCGGTCAGGACGTCGTCGGCGTCGGGGGTCAGCGGCCCGTTGGCGGCCTCGACGACGACGTCTGCCGAGACATCCGTGGCGAGGTCGCCGTCGACGGCGTTCTCCAGGGCCGCCGGGATGAGCACGTCGACGTCCATCGTCAGCAGTTCCGCGTTGGTGTAGGTGTCGTCGTCCGCGTCGGGGTAGCCGACGACGCTGCCGGTCTCGTTCTTGTGGTCTTTGACCGCGCGGGTGTCCAGACCGTCCTCGTCGTAGATGGCGCCGCTGGAGTCGCTGACGGCGACGACCGTCGCACCCTCCTGTTCGAGGAGGTTCGCGGCGATCCAGCCGGCGTTGCCGTACCCCTGCACGGCGACGGTCGTCTCCCCGACGTCGCGGTCGAGGTAGTCGAGCATCTCGCGGGTCGCGAGCATCGTCGAGCGACCGGTGGCCTCCACCCGACCCTCGCTGCCGCCGCTGTCGACTGCCTTCCCGGTGATGACACCGGGTTCGGTCGTGTTCTCCAGCGTCTCGTAGGTGTCCTTGATCCAGTTCATCTCCCGCTGGCCGGTGTTGACGTCCGGCGCGGGGATGTCCTGGTCCTCGCCGATCAGCGGGCGCAGTTCCTTCGCGAACGAGCGCGTGATCCGTTCGAGTTCGCTCGTGCTGTACTGGTCGGGGTCGATGCGGATGCCGCCCTTGCCGCCGCCGTACGGGATACCGACGGTGGCGGTCTTGTACACCATCCACCCCGAGAGGGCCTTGACCTCGTCACGGGTGACGCCGGGGTGGTACCGGATGCCGCCCTTGTAGGGACCGCGGTCACCGTTGAACTGCGAGCGGAACGCCTTGAACCGCTCGACGGAGCCGTCGTCCATCTCGACGGCGAGGTTGGTCTCCAGCACGCGCTCGGGGTGTTTCAGCCGTTCGAGCACGTCGTCGCCGACGTCCAGGTACTCGCTGGCGTCGTCGATCTGTTCTTGCAGACTCTCGAACGGATTCGCCTCGTCGGACATACCCACCCGTCGGAGAGGCCCCGAGAAAAGGGTAGCGAAATACATATTATGGGATGTGATTACGGTCCCTGATATGCGTATAAGGGGCAGAGACACGGCCCCCGCCGGGCGGCCGTTCGGCCCGCCCGGCGGTCAGTCCTCTGCGGCCACCGCGCGCTCGACGATGCGCTCCGCGCGGGCGATCAGCGGCGCGTCGATCATCTCGCCGTCGACGGCGAACACCCCGCGTCCCTCCTCGTCGGCCTCGTCGCGGGCGTCGAGGACTCGCCGCGCCCACGCCAGTTCGTCCTCGTCGGGGGTGAACGCCTCGTTGATTGGTCCGACCTGACCGGGGTGGATGGCCATCTTGCCGTCGTAGCCGAGTTGGATCGCGAACCGCGTCTCCTCGCGTAGCCCGGCGGTGTCGTCGATGTCCGTGTAGACGGTGTCGATGGCGTCGACGCCCGCGGCGCTGGCGGCCAGGACGACGTGCTCGCGGGCGTACAGCACCTCCGTCCCCTCCTCGGTCCGGCTCGCGCCCAGGTCCGCCGAGAGGTCCTCCGCGCCGAACAGCACCGCGTCCGTCGGCTCGGCGGCTGCGATGTCGGCCGCCGAGAGGACGCCTGCGGCGGTCTCGATCAGCGCCAGCACGGGGACGTCGAGGTCCTGCTCGCGCAGGAGGCGTCGCAGCGTCTCGACGTCGTCGGCGCCCGCAACCTTCGGGAGCATCACCGCGTCGACGGTTTCGCGCGCGGTGGGGGAGAGCCCGGCCAGGTCGTCGTCGGCGAGGCCAGCGTTGACCCGCACGCAGACCTCCGCGTCGGGGTCGAACTCGGGGTCGGACAGCACCGCGTCGACGGCCTCGCGCGCGCTCGGCTTCTCCCCCGGCGCGACCGCATCTTCCAGGTCGAACACCACCGTGTCGGCGCCCGCGGCCGGTGCCTTGCGCATCAGTTCGGGTTGGTCCCCCGGCGAGAACAGGAGACTGCGTCGTGCCATGACTTCGAGGCCGCACGGCCCGAGATTAAGCCTCCCGGTCCCGCCTCGTCCCGAGACCGATCTGCTCGGAATCCCGCGGGTTTTTGCCACCGCCCGGCGACCCCCCGGGTATGACTGGCCTGTACTACGAGGAGTTCGAGGTCGGCGAGACCATCGAGCACGCGACCCGACGGACCATCTCCGAGCGAGACAACCAGGTGTTCTGCGACATGACGATGAACCAGCAGCCGCTGCACTTGGACGAGGAGTTCGCCGCCGAGACGGAGTTCGGCGAGCGCATCGTCAACGGCATCTACACGATGGCGCTGGCCGTCGGCGTCTCCATCCCGGAGACGACGGACGGCACCATCGTCGCGAACCTCTCGTACGACGACGTCGAACACCCGAACCCCGTGTTCCACGGCGACACGCTGCGCGCACAGTCGACCGTCACCGACAAGCGCGAGACCAGCGACGGGGAGCGCGGCGTCGTCACCATGCACGTCGAGGCGTTCGTCACGAACCGCGACGACGGCGAGGAAGGGCTCGACGGGGAGACGCTAGTCTGTGAGTTCGACCGGACCGTGCTGTCGCTGAAGCGCGAACACGCGGAGTGAGAACGACCCCAAATCAGACGGCGGCGAGACCGACTGCGTTGATCGCGGCGCCGACCAGCCACGGGACCGCGAGCACCGCCGGGACGACGGGCCGGAGACGGTGGCGAACACGCCCGCGAACGCACAGGCCCGCCAGGACCGCGACCAGCTTGACCGCGAGGATGCCGCCGAGGATACCCAGCGCCCCGATGGAAGCGCGCATCACGGGGTTCAGTTCGTACATCCCGAGTTGGAGGCCGTAGTAGGTCAGCAGGGTATCGGCGACGAACCCGACCGCGACGACCACCCACAGCGAGCGCTCGTGTTCGTGCAACGTCGCCAGGAGGCCCCCGACCGAGTACCGTCGTGCGCGTGTCTTCGCTCCGGTGCCTGTCTCGCCCATCGAGTACCCGTTAGCTAGCTCCCTACTTCAAGTAGCCAAATCGTTCACGGGTATGAGATTGTGATACTAAATTTCAGCCCCTCAAGACCGAAGAAACCGTATTTCAGGGTGTTGGCAACGTTACAACGTGAGGCTTCGGCGAATCAGCGGTCGATTGCGGGGGCGACAGCGGTCGTTGTGACCCGGTTGGATGCTCCAATCGCCGATTTCCAAGCGGTTCCATCTGGCGGTTTCCGCGATCAGAGCGCCATCAGACCCAGGAGGTTGATCGTCGCCGCCAGTCCCCACGGGATCGCCATCGCCAGCGGGACGACCGGTCTGTTCGCCGGCGACACCGACGCGCCCGCGAGCGCGGCGACGACCACCGCGACACCCTTCACTACGACGATGCCACCCGCGACGCCGAGCCACGCCATCGCGGCGGCCATCACGGGGTTGGCCTCGGTGAGGCCGTGCTCCAGTCCGTACCACGTCAGGGCGCCGTCGGCCACCAGTGCCACCGCCAGCAGGACCCACAGAGCCCGCTCGTGGGCGGCTAGCGTCGAGAGCAACGACTCTCGGCGCCGGGCGGTGACGGTGTCGGATTCGGGTTCGAGCACTTCGGTACGCCCCCTAGTTGGTAGAATTATACGTTCACCTGTCGGAAAAGTACTTCGACTCCCCACGGAGGCGCACCGGAAACCCGTGTTTACCGCGGGTGCTCGGCCCGGATCAGAGGATCGTGCCGTGCTTCTTGTCGGGGAGGTCCTTCTCGACGGTCTCGTAGAACTCGTAGCGAGCCTCCAGTTCCTCGCGCAGCGAGGACGGCGGCACGATCTCGTCGATGACGACCTCGCTGGCCATCCGGTGGACGTCGATATCCTCGCGGTACTCCTCGCGCAGCTCCTGCTCCATCTCGCGGCGCTCCTCCTCGTCGTCGATGTCGTTCAGCTTGTTCGCGTACACCGCGTTGATTGCGGCCTCCGGACCCATGATCGCGATTTCGCCAGACGGCAGGGCGATCGTCGACTCCGGCTCGTAGGCCGGCCCGGACATCGCATAGATGCCCGCGCCGTAGGCCTTCCGCACGACGACACACTGTTTGGGAACCGTCGCCGAGGACGTGGCGTAGATGAACTTCTTGCCCTTCTCGAGGATGGCGTCTTTCTCGACCTGCGACCCCGCCATGAAGCCGGGCGTGTCCGCGAGATACAGCAGCGGAACGTTGAACGCGTCGGACTTCCAGATGAACTCCGCGGCCTTCTCGGCGGCGTCGGGGAAGATGGCGCCCGCACGCTGTGCGGGTTGGTTGGCGACGATGCCGACGGGCCGGCCGTCGATGCGGGCGTACGCGGTGATGATCTCCTTCCCGTAGTCGGGCCGCAACTCGAAGAAGCTCCCGTCGTCGACCACGCGGTCGATGACATCGGTCATGTCGTACCCCTTGTTGGGCTCCTGGGGGACGATGGAGTCGATGCCCGCGGGGGACTTCGCGGGCGGTTTCGGGTCGGCCCGCGGCGGGTCCTGATCGGAGTTGTCCGGGAGGTAGGTGATCAGTTGCGCGACGAGTTCGCGGGCGTGCTCCTCGTCCTCGGCGACCAGGTCCGCGCTGCCGGATTCGGCGGCGTGAACCTGCGCCCCACCGAGGTCCTGCATGTCGATGTCCTCGCCGGTGACCATCTTGACCATCCGCGGCGAGGCGATCGCCATCGCGGACATCCCCTCGACCATGACGGTGAAGTCCGCGAACACGGGCGTGTACGCCGCGCCGGCGATACAGGGACCGTACAGGACGCAGATCTGTGGGACCCGCCCGGACAGCATCGAGTGGTTGTAGTAGTACTTCCCGATGCCCTCGCGGTTGGCGAAAAAGCCGGTCTGCTGGTCGATGCGTCCGCCGGAGGAGTCCATCAGGTACAGCACCGGCCGCCCGGTCTTCAGGGCGCGCTGTTGCATCCGCAGGAACTTCTCGACGCCTTTGGCGGCCATCGAGCCGGCCTTGACCGTGAAGTCGTTGGCCATGAAGTGCAGGTCGCGGCTCTCGAACTCCGCAGCACCGGTGATGAGGCCGTCGGCGGGCAGCTGATCGTCGGCGTCGAACTCGGCGAACTTGCCGTCCTCGAAGGTCAGGCCGTCCTCGCCGAACCACAGGTCCATGCGGTCCCTGACGAACAGTTTGCCCTGTTCGCTCAGCCGATCCTTGTACTTCTCGGGGCCGCCGCTCTCGATCTCCTCGATCTCGGCGAGCAGTTCTCGCTCGCGATCGGTCGGGCCGAGGTCGTCGTCGAAACCCGGGTCGTCGTCGACCTCGTGGGTCACCGCGGGATCGTCGGCGTCGCCGACGAACACCTCGACGTCGTCGCCGAACCGCTCGGCGAGGGCCGCGGCGATGGCGGATGCCTCCTCCGTCGACGCTCCGTCCCCGATGCGTATCTTCATACCATCCGGTGCTCACACGCAGCTCATAGGGTTTTCCAAACGGCGGAACGGTGCGGACGAGGATCGAGTCGGGTCCGCAGGGGTCGTGTGGACGACCGGTCCGCGATCGATCACCGACGGCGGTAAGAGACGAACGGAACGGGTTACCCCGACGGGGTCACTTCGCGAAGAACTTCCACAGCAGGTAGATGACCCCGACGCCGATGCCGATGGTTCCGAGAGCGTACATCAGCACCCAGTTCATCAGGTAGAACTCGTGGAACATCCAGAGGTCGAGACCCGGAAGCACCGTGAACCCATTGCCGAGCGAGCCCAGGACGACGGCAGACAGGAGCATGAACAGTTCGGCCTTGAGGAACCAGGTCGCCACGGGGTACTGTTTGTCGAGTTCGGCGAGCGTGTCGATCGACGAACCACCCCACGTCCGACCGCGGGTCCCAGACCGACCTTCGGTCTCGTTTGACATGGACTGACGTTCACTCCCCGAGTATTAAAAATGACCGGGGTTCGGTCGTGCCCGACGACCACTGGCCTGGGTTAGGGCTCGGTCCGTTCGGCGAGTTGGTCGGCCAGGGTCGTCGCGATCGGTCGGTCGGCGCTCTCGACGAACCGTGCGACGGTCTCACCGTCGATCTCGACGACCACCGTCGGGATGTACTCGACGTCGTACGCCGAGACCAACTCTCCCTCCTTCTGTCGGTCTACCGGGTGCTGATGGACGGCGTCGTCGGGTACCTCGGCGGCCGACAGCGCCGCGGCGAAGTCCGGCAACTGCGAGCGACAGTCGGGACACCAGTCACCGCCCCACACATGTACCGTGATCCGATCCCGCAGCGACTCGAAGGTCTCGACGGTCTCCTCGTGGGCCCTCGCGTCCCATGTCGGTGTCGGCACCATCGTCTCCATGCTCATACCACGCGTTCGACGCCATGGCTCCTTAGTCGACCCGGTCGCGGCCCCCGCGACGACCGTCACCGACGGTCACGCCCCGTGTCTACTCGCCACACGACACATTATAACCAATTTAAGGGTATAACCATCCTCCCCCGAGTATTGGGTATATGTGGGATAGCGTTATGTGTGAAGGACCGTGAGGAACTATCGTCATGAGCAAGGCCATCACCGCCGGCGTCGCGAGCGAAGCTGTCGAGGGGGACCGCTGTCCGAACTGTGGCGATGTCGTCGCCAACGTCCAGGGCATCGCGGACTGCACCACCTGCGTCTGGACCGCGGACTGACCGGGAGCACCGCGGCGCACGCCCGCCGACCCGTGGCGGCGTTTGCCGGTGGCGACCGACGTTTTCAACCTTGGAGACGTAGCTGCCCCGAATGAAACAGAGCATCCTCGACGCGCTGGGGTCGCCGCTGGTGACGGTCGGCTCTCCGGCCGGGGCGACCGTGGCGGCGAAACTGGAGTCCGCCAACCCCGGCGGGTCCGCCAAGGATCGGCCGGCCGTGGCGATGGTCAGGGCCGCCGAACGCGAGGGACTGCTCGAACCCGGTGCCGCTGTCGTCGAACCCACTAGCGGAAACACCGGCATCGGCCTCGCGATGGCGTGTGCCGCCCGCGGGTACGACCTGACGATCGTCATGCCCGCCTCGAAGTCCCCCGAGCGCCGCCAGCTCATGCGCGCCTACGGCGCCGACATCGAACTCGTCGACGGTGACATCGGCGACGCGCGCGAGCGGGCCGACGAGATCGAACGAGCGGGCGCAGTCCAGCTGCGCCAGTTCGAGAACGAGGCCAACCCGCGCGCCCACTACCGCACCACCGGCGAGGAGATTCTCGAACAGGTCGGCGACCGCACCGTCGACGCCCTCGTCGCCGGCGTCGGCACCGGCGGCACCATCACCGGCATCGGCCACCGACTGCGCGAGGAGTTCCCGGGGATGGACGTGGTCGCGGTCGAACCGGCCGAGAATCCGGTCCTCTCGACGGGTGAGGCCGGCGAGGACGACTACCAGGGGATGGGACCGGGGTTCGTCAGCGACAACCTCGACGTGGACCTGCTGGACGACGTCGAGACGGTCCCGCTGGAAGCGGCCGAGCGGGAGTGCCGCCGACTCGCTCGCGAGGAGGGCATCCTCGTCGGCCAGTCCAGCGGGGCGACGAGTCTCGCCGCCCGGCGCGTCGCCGATCGCCTGGCCGAACCCGAACGGAACTGTCCGCCGACGCCGGACGTCGACGCGGCGTTGACCGACGGCGGCACGGGGTACGACGACTGTCCGCTGGTCGTGACGGTGTTCTGGGACAGCGGCGAGCGGTACCTCTCGACGGGGATGTTCGAGGACTGAGCGTCCCCCGACGGCCGACGGCGGTCACTCCCCGCGGACCGCCGCCTCGAACGCCGCCGGTCGCTCCCGTGGAAGCCAGTGGCCGCAGTCCAGTTCCGACAGCGTCGCGTCGGGGATTCGCTCGCTGGCCCGTCGGGACCACTCGACGGGGAACACCGGGTCGGACCGCCCGTGGACGAGGTGTGTGGGGACGCGCACGTCGGCGAGTCTGTCGGTGAGGTCCGTCCGCACCCGTCCGTCGGGCCGGACCTCGTTGCGCTGGAACTCGGCGAACGCCTCGCCAGCCCCCGGATCGCCCGCCCGTTCGCGGACCGCCGCGACGAACGACGGCGCGAGTGCGTCGACATCCGTCACGATAATCGAGAGGTACGACCGGACGGCGGATTCGCTCGTCGAGAGCAGGTTCCAGCCGACGGTGTTGGCGCCGGGTGTGTGTGCGAGCCAGTACCACAGCGACCCCGCCGGCACCCGTCCGCCGAGTCCGTAACTCGCGGCCAACACCAGTCGGCCGACGAGGTCTGGTGTCTCCAGCGCCGCGGTCAGCGCCGCGGCGCCGCCCATCGACAGCCCGACGACCGTCGGCGATTCGAGGTCCTGGTCGGCGAGAAAGCCGGTCAGCAGGTCGGCGTACGTCGCCGTCGAGTGCTCGGCGACGGGCCCGCTGTCGCCGTAGTCGGGCCAGTCCAGCGCGTACACGCGGTGGTCGGCTGCCAGCGACGGAATCGTGTCGCCGTACGACACCGCGGAGTCGTCGACGCCCGCACCGTGCAGCAGGACCACCGGCGGGCCCTCGGTCCCGGCGCGGCGGTACGCCAGACGCACGCCGTCGACCACCGCGACGCCGCGCCCGACGGAGGCGCTCACGGGGCGTACTCCTCCTCCGAGACCCGCACGACAACGGTGTCGTCGACGTCCCGGATGTCGTACTCGGGCACCCCCTCGTCGGTCCGACGGACGAACAGCGGATCGACCAGTCGACCGTCGTCGAGGCCGTACACCTTCAGCGGCCCCCAGTCGGCGCCGGGGTCGACCTCGCCCTCCCGGACGCGCTCGGCGAGGCCCCGCGAGAGCCACTCGTCGTCGCTGACGCTCGGTTCCAGGACCAGCGCCGTCCGGGCGAACCGCACGAGATACCAGTCGAGGTCGTTCAACAGCGCCACCGCGGCGCCGACGCTCACCGTCTCGACGGCGACGGTGTTCTCGAACGGCGCCGACAGATCGTAGGTCGACAGCGCCTCCCGAGCGGTCTCCCGGGACAGCAACTCGAAGCGGAGATCGGAGTCCGCCGTGCCGACCACGCACACCCGCGTCACGGCCCACCGTGTGAGCCACGCGGGGAAGACCATTTCGGCTCGCCTCAGGCCGAGAGGGAGAGCCGCTCGGCCCGTGACGCCGCGTCGGCGGCCCACGCGAACAGGTCGTCGGGTTCGCGCTCGCGCTGGCGCCCCAGGTCCGCCGCGGTCGCGGGGTTGGGCGGCGAGAGGCGATCACAGCCGGTCTGGACCGTCGCGTCCTCGAAGGTCCCGATCTCTCGGGCCTCCTGGACGATCTCCTGTTTGTCCCACGCGAACAGCGGGCGGTGGACCGGCAGGTCCGTCGCGGCGTCGGTCACCGCCAGGTTCGGCGCGGTCTGGCTGGACTTCTGGCCCAGCGCCTCACCGGTGACGACGCCGGCGGCGCCGACCTCCGCAGCGATCGCCTCGGCTGCCCGGAGCATAAACCGCCGCACGGCGAGCATCCGCCCGCCGTCCAGCTCGTCGGCGAGTCGTTCCATCGCCGTCCCCGCGGGGACGCGGAACGGCGAGAGGTCCCGCTGGGGCGCGTACCGCGCCAGTCGTCGCACCGTCTCGACGGCCCGGGCCTCGTGGTCGGCCCCGCCGTACGGCCCGAGGTCGACGTACACCGGCACTACCGGCGACCCTCGGCGCATCGTCTCGTAGGCCGCGACCGGCGAGTCGATGCCGCCGCTGAGCAACGCCACCGTCGGCGCCTGCGTGCCGAGCGGCAGGCCGCCGGGTCCCGACCGCTCCTCGACGAACAGGAACGCCGTCTCCTCGCGAATCTCGACCCCCAGGGTCAGCTCCGGGGTCTCCAGATCGACGGTCACGTCGCGGTCGGACAGGGCATCGAGCACCGCCGCGCCCCCGCGCCGTTCGGCGTCCTCGCTGGTGTACGGCAGGTCCTTGTCCGCGCGGCTGACCGCGACGCGAAAGCGCCCGCCGTCGAGGTGCTCGCGGGCGGCCGCGACCAGCGCGTCCTCGATGGCGGGCAGCGAGCGGTCGACTCGCCGCGCCGGGCTCGCCGAGACGACGCCGAACGCGTCGGTGACGGCGTCGGTGACCGCCGCGATGGCGTCCTCGTCGGTGTACACTCTGGGGCGGGTCCACCGTCGCTCGACGGTCCCCGGCAGGTCTCGGTCGGCCAGCAGCGCCCGGACGTTGTCGACGAGACGGTGCTCCATCTCCGTCTGGACGCCGCGTGACTTCGTGTTGACGTCGCCGTGTCTGAGCAACACGGTGTCGGCACCCGCGGGATGCATTCGGCGGTCGTAGACCGCTCCCGCGTATAGGCGCGTCGGTCGGCCGCCCCGGCTCAGGCCCCGTCGTCGCGCCCGAACACCACCGTCTCGGGGTTGAACTGCAGCCACGCCGCCCAGTACAGCTGCCGGGCGCCCTCGATTCGGGTCAGTCGCTGGCCCTCGTGGGGGCCGTCCGCGGCCTCGCCGTCGACGACGCTCCAGGTCGATCCGCCGGCCCGCAGGTGCCAGTCCGCTCCGTCCGCGAACGACAGCAGTTCGCCCCTGACGCGTCGGTCGTAGGCCACCAGCGAGTCGTCCGGGCCCTGCGCGACGACGATCGGGCGCCCGCCGACCTCGTCTTCGATCGGTCCTTCCGCCGCCACCGCCCGGGCGGGGTACGCCACCGCCTCGTCGCCAACGGAGACGCCCAGCACGACGGCCCGTCGGCGGAGTCGCTCGTCGGTCCACTCCAGGCCGCCCAGCGGACCGTAGTCGGGGTACCGCTCCGCGATGCGGCGCCTGCGCCCGTAGACGTCGAGATTGTAGTTGTACCTCACCCCGCCCAGCACCGTGTCGGACTCGGGCGGCGGCAGGAGGACGGTCGTGTCACCGTTCTCGGCGCGCCAGCGGCCCCAACTCGTGACCGTCGACGGCACCAGCGACAGTTCCGTCCCGGCAGCGGGACCACGGATGGCCGTCGCGAGCAGCTGGCTCCAGAGGCTCTCGGTCCGGTCGTCGTACAGCACGAGATTCGCACGGTAGAGGAACCCGGAGACGCCGAACTCCGCCGGCTCGCCGTCGACCGTCCGTTCCGCGACGAGCGCGCTCTTGCACACCGGGCAGTAGGTCACCAGCAGCGGGCCGGCGAAGGCGTCGTTGACGACCTCGTGCCAGTCAAGCAGTTTCAGGGGGTACGCCCGCGGTTCGCCGTCGCGGATCACGCCGATAACCCGGTCCTCGAACGACAGGCGCGGCGTGTGCGTGACGTTGCCGTCGTCGCGTTCGATCTCGTACTCGACGCCGCTCCAGTCCGCCCCGAACACCGGGTCGGTGATCGCCGGGATGGCGTCTCGTGGGGCGGCCCTGTCGAGGTCGGACTCCGAGACCGGGATGGAGATGTCCGCGGTGGGCGGCGGTTCGGCGGTCGGCGTCGCAGTCTCCCGCGTCGCCGTCCCTGCCCCCGTCGCCGTCGTCCCGTCACCGCCGTCTCGCCGCGCGCCGGGGCCTCCCAGCGACGAACACCCGGCGGCGACCCCCAGGGAGGCGGTCGCCAGGGCGGCGAGGTAGCGACGTCTGTTCACGGTCTGAGCTCGGCTGGTCGCCGGTTAACTGCGCCGAGGTCGTGCGCCGCGGTCGCACGGACGCCCCGCTCAGAACGTCGACAGTTCGCCGTCGATGACCCGCCGCGTGACGCCGGTGACGTTCGCGAGGTTGCGGTCGATGACGGCCTCGATCTCGGGTTCGACGTCGCCGATGGCGACGCCCTCCTCGGTCAGGACGTGAGCGTCGGCGACGTGTGGCTGGTCGATCGGGCGGCCGATCTGGCTGAGCAGGCGGATTCGGAGATCGCGGATGCCATCGACCTCTGCGACGACCTCCTCGGCGATCTCCGTCGACAGGAGGTTGTATATCTTCCCGATGTGGTTGACCGGGTTCTTGCCGCTGGTCGCCTCCATCGACATCGAGCGGTTGGGGGTGATGAGGCCGTTCGCGCGGTTGCCCCGACCGACGGAGCCGTCGTCGCCCTGTTCGGCGCTGGTGCCGGTGACGGTGAGGTAGATCGAGCCCGACTCGACGTCGTCGGCGGTGTTGACGTGGACGGAGACGTCGCGGTCGGTGTGTTCGGCCGCGACGTCGGCGACGAACGTGCGGACGTCCTCCAGTACCGCCTGGTACTCCTCGATGTCGGCGACGTACGCGTCGACGATGGCCGCGGCGACCGTGACGTCGATGTGGTCGCCCTCCCGTTTGCCCATGATCTTCACGTCCGGGCCGAGGGCGGGTTCGTCGGCGGCGAACTCCGTGTTCAGGCGGCGCTCGGCCTCGTAGACGACCCGCTCGGTCTCGGACAGCGGCGCGTGACCGACGCCGAAACTCGTGTCGTTGGCCTCCGGCACCGCGGCGCCCTCCTCGCCGAACACCTGTCTGAGGTCGCCGCTGCCCTCGCCGAGTTTGACGTCGACGACGATGTCCGTGCCGAACTCGAGTTCGGGGACGTGCTCGCGGAGGTACTCGCGGGCGGCATCCAGCGCGATGGTGTCGGTCGGGATCGTCGTCCCCTCGTAGCGCTTGGTCGCCCGGCCGACGATGAGCAGGTAGATGGGTTCGACGACCTCGCCGCCGCCGAAGGCGGGCGCGGCGTTGCCCGCGACGAGTTGCGTCTCGTCGGTGTTGAAGTGCAGCACCTTGCCGACCCGGTCGAGGTACGCCTGTGCAAGCGCTCGGGAGACCGACTCCGCCACGCCGTCGCAGATGGAGTCGGGGTGGCCGATCCCCTTGCGCTCGACGATCTCCACGCGCTGGTCCTCGATGGCTCGGCGGTCGATCTCGTCGATCGCGATGTTCCGCTCGGTCATTGCTCCTCCGTTCTGTACCGCCGGTTCTATAACTTGCGGATAGCGGTCGGTCGGTCCGGTATAACCCTCGTTAATCACTCTCGCGATCCGACACCGGGCCGAACCGGCCCCACTCGGGCACGACCCGACTCAGAACAGGCCGCGGAGCCAGCCGACCAGTCGTCCGACGACGCCGGGCGAGTCGCCCCCGGCCGGCTCCTCCTCGTCTCCCGTCTCGGCCGGCTCACCCGTCGACGCAGCCGCTTCGTCGTCCGCCGGGGCGGGCTGAACGACTGGCTCGGGGTCCGACCCCGGCGCGACGCGTGGCTCGGGCTGCCCACCGGGTTCCTCCGGTGTCGCCGTCGAGTCCCCGGTGGCTGCCTCGTCCGCCGCCGTCTCAGCCGGGCCGGCGGGCTCTTCAGCGGCCGCCTCGGTCGGTGCGTGGGCGGGTGACGGCTCGCCACCGGCCGCGTCCACCTCGGCCGCGGGTGCCTCTCCCGTCTCGACCAGTCGTTCGGCTTCCGCCTCTGCCGTGAGCCGCGTCGCCGGCGTCGGCTCATCCCCCGTCGGCGTGACCGCGGGTTCGTCGGTGGCGGGCTCGGCAGGTTCGTCGGCAGCGGGCTCTGAGGACTCCGTGCCGGCGCCGGACTCGCTCGCGTCGGCCGCGGCGGTCGCCGACGCCGCCGTCAGCGCAGGGTCGGGGTCCGCCGCCGGCGTCACCTCGACGGCCGACACCGCCTCGTCCGGCGCCTCGCCCGGGGTGACCTCGACGGGCGTCGCGGCGGGTTCGGGATCGGCGCCGGGGGCGACCGACGGCTCCACCGGGGCCGCCTCGACGGCGGGTTCGGGCTCGTCGCCGGGGGTCACTGCGACGGGCGAGATCGCCGCGTCGGGGTCGTCGCTGGGTGTCACCGCCAGATCGGTCACCGCTGGCTCGGCGCCGTCACCAGGGGTGATCTCGATCGCCGCCACAGCGGGCTCGGGCTCCTCGCCGGGACTGATCGCCGGGTCGGTCGTCGGGGCCGTCTCCTCGGACGCCCCCGCCGCGTCGCTCTCGGCGGTCTCCGCGGTCTCTGCAGGCTCTGCGGACGCTGCGGGTTCGGCAGCGTCGCTCGCCGCCGCCTCGCCCGCCGGCCCCGCGTCCGCACCGCCCTCGTCGGCGAGGAGATCGGCGACCTCTGGTTCGTCCCGTGTCTCGGCGCCGGCGCTGGCCTCGACGGTCTCGGTCGTCTCCTCCATCGAGTCGAACAGGTCGTCGATCCCCTCCTGGTCGATGGCCTTGGTCTCGCTCTCGGTCTCCTGGTCGTCCTCGACGTCCGCCGTCTCGAAGCCGACGTCCTCGAAACTGGCGTCGCCGTCGTCGGCGAGCCAGGCCGGGGCGTCGGCTTCGTCCTCGGGGTCGACGGACTCCGGTTCGGCGAACTCGGCCATCGAGTCGGCGTGCAACAGCGGGCGGTCGAACACCTCGATGCGCTCGCCGTACGCCTCGCGCAGACTCTCCAGGCGCCCCTCGTTGAGCAGGAGGAGCCGCCAGCGGTCCTGCTGCTCGGTCAGCGGGACGAACGTCATCCCGGTGTCGGCGAGCAACTCGGTCTCGACGTCGTGCAGCAGCGCCGGGAGGTTGTCCGTCCCCAGTGGCCCCTCCGGGTAGGCGAACGTCGTCGACCGCGTCGCACCGCTGGCGTCGGTCAGCACCACGTCGAACGGCTCCTCGGGGCCATCCGATGTCAACTGTTCACCGTCGGGACCCTGCAGGACGACCGAGGTGTTGTACGGCTCCAGCAGGTCCCTGAGGAGCGCACCCGGAACGTCCGGGTCGTACGACCGCTCGGCGTCGATGCCTTTGCTCGACGCCGCGAGGGTTCGGTGCAACCGCTCGTACAGCGCCTCGGGAGTCCGCTTGTCCTCGTCGACGACGTGCGCGACCACCTTCCCCGCCGTCGCGTCGTCGGGGGCCGGGCCGGACCAGTGGAGGTCGATCACCTCCGACTCGGAGAGTCCGAACCGGTTGAGCAACAGGAGGTACTCCTTCAGTGCGGCCGAACCGTCGGTCATCGCCCTCAGTTGAACCGGGCAGGCTTTAAATTTTCACCGGCCACGGCGACATCGACCCAGCTCGCCGGGACGGTGGTCCGCACCGATCAGAACGGCAACAGCGAGCGGATGCGAGCGAGCAGCCCGCGCTCGTCGTCGCTCGGCTCGTCGTCGCTCGCTTCGTCGTCCGCCTCCGCGCCCCCGTCGTCCGCCGACGAGAGCGCGTCCTCGTCGGGGTCGACGTCGAAGATGCGGTCGTACTTGTCCCGGTCGTCGTCGCTCGCGGACTCGGTCGACGGCTCCGACTCCTCACCCTCGTCGTCCGTCGCCGCGACCGCGTCGTCGTCCTCCTCGACCGAGGGCTTCGCCGGCGCGTCCGCGTCACCGACGCTCGCGTCGCGGTCCGCGTCGGCGTCCTCGGCCTCGCCGTCGTCGGCCGCCTCTCCCTGCGGCTCCGACTCGGGGAACGTCGCCGGGTCCGGATCGATCGTCGTCGCGTCGTCGGCGTCGTCAACCTTCGCCCCCTCGACGTCGTCGGGGTCGGGAACCTCGATCTCGATCGCCGGCCCGTCGTCGCCGTTGCCCTCGCCGTCGTCAGCCTCGCCGTCGTCCCCGCCGACCGCGCTGGCGGCGGCGAAGGCGTCGGACCACTCCTCGACGACGTCGTCCTCGTTCGGTTCGGTCTCGGTGGGCTCCGTCGCCGTCGTCTCGATCCACAGGAACCCGTCCGCCATCGTGCGCTCGGACAGCAGCAGGGCGTCGAGGGCGTCCTCGTCGGGGAGGATCGCCTCGTCGACCGCCGGTTCGTCGACCGCCTCGTCGGCGGCGGCGATGATCTCCTCCGGCGAGTCGTCGGACAGTTCCTCGTATATCTCGTCGCCGTCGGCGCTCGTCCCCAGCCCGGACTCGTCGTCCGCGAGCTCCTGGAACAAGTCCTCGGCGGTCTTGTCGTCGGGCCCGCCACCGTCGGTCCGCCCCCCGTCCATAGAACTCCGGCTCATCTATCGTCAGTTTGTTATTCTATCACGCGGGTTAAAATTTGCCATCCGGACGCGTCGCCGGGTGGACCGAACTCTCGGCGTCGCCGTGCCGCCACCCGTGGGTTTACCTCGCGGGGAGCCGTGGTCGGTGGCATGCGACTCGGTGTGCTCTCGACAGCGACCATCGCCCGTGTGGCGCTGCTGCCGGCGGCGGCCGACTCGGACCACGAGGTGCTCGCGATCGCCTCCCGGGACGAAGACCGGGCGGCGTCGGTGGCCGCGGAGTTCGACGTTCCGCGGGCCTACGGCTCCTACGCGGAACTGCTCTCTGACGACGACCTCGACGCCGTCTACGTCCCGTTGCCGAACTCGATGCACGCGGAGTGGACGAAACGCGCCGCCGACGCCGGGCTGGACGTGCTCTGCGAGAAGCCGCTGGGTGTCGACGCGGCCGAGGCCCGCGAGATGGCCGACCACTGCGAGGCGGCCGGCGTCACGCTGATGGAGGCGTTCATGTACCGCTACCACCCCCGGACCGAACGGGCCGTCGAGATCGTCCGCGAAGAACTGGGCGAGGTCCGCTCGGTCAGCGCCACCTTCCAGTTCCCGCTGCGAGGCCGGCCCGAGGACATCCGGCTGAACCCCGATCTGGCCGGCGGGAGCCTGATGGACGTCGGCTGTTACGCCGTCTCGGCGGCGCGACTGTTCTGTGGCGAACCGATCGCCGCGGTGGCCAGCACGACCGACAGCCGCGGGGCAGGGGTGGATACGGCGATCTCCGGGCTGCTGGAGTTCACGGATGGCGTGACCGCCCGCGTTGCCGGCGGCTTCGACACGGAGGACGTCCAGCACTACCGCGTCGAGACCACCGACGGCGTGCTGGAGGCCGAGGAGCCGTTCGTCCCCCGCGGCGACGACGGCGTCGAACTGACCTACACGGTCGACGGCCGGCGCGTCACCGAGCGGTTCGACCCGACCGACCAGTACCGTCTCGAACTGGCGGCGTTCGCCGAGGCGGCCGAGAGCGACACGACCCCCCGCACCGACGGCACGGAGGCGGTCCGGAACATGGCAGCTGTCGACGCCCTGTACGAGAGCGCCGAGCGCGGCGAGCGGGTCGTGGTGGAATGACCGATCGCCCCATCCGCGGCGCAGTCGTCGACGTCGACGGGACCGTCCTGCGGGGCGACGCGGTCTGTCCCGGCGCCCGGGACGGGCTGGCGGCGCTGCGAGCCGCAGATGTCCCGGTGCTGTTCTGCTCGAACAACCCCTCGAAGCGGCCCGCCGCGTACGTGGAGCGGTTCGCCGCCCACGATCTGTCGGTCGACCCCGACCGCGTGCTCACCTCCGCGACGGTCACCGCGGCGTACCTCGCTCGCGAGCACCCCGACGCGGTCCACTTCGTCGTCGGTAGCGACGCGCTCCGGGCGACGCTCGCCGACCGCGAGCTCGACGTGACCGACGATCCCGACGCGGCCGACGTCGTCGTCGGCTCCTGGGACGACGGGTTCGACTACGACGACCTCCGACGGTCGCTGTGGGCGCTGGCGAGCGCCGACGCCTTCTACGGCACCGACCCCGACCGCGTGGTCCCCACCGAGCACCGACCGATGCCCGGCTCGGGCGCCATCGTCGGGGCGATGGCCGGCGTCGCCGATCGCGACCCCGACGCCGTCCTCGGCAAGCCCCACGCGTTCGCCCGACGGCTGGCGCTGTCCCGACTCGGCAGCGACCCCGCCGAGACCCTGGTCGTCGGCGACCGACTGGACACCGACGTGGCGCTTGCGGCCGACGGGATGCGCTCGGCGCTGGTGCTGACCGGCATCGCAAATCGGACCGAGGTGGCGGCGGCACCTCCCGGCGACCGCCCCGACCACGTCCTCGACACGCTGGCCGACGTCGAGACGTTGCTGTGAGCGATTGCGGCGACGACGCTCTCACCGCTCCAGGCCGCCGCTCTCCTTTACGTTCAGGATGTTCCGCACGGCGAGATAGATTTCTTCGGGGCTGGTGTCCTCGCTCTCGTCGTAGAGGTCGCTGACGCGGTAGAGGACGTTCGCCAGTTGCTTGCTCTCGGAACTGTCGCCGCGGACGTCCGCCGCGACCTCGCGGAGCTGTTCGACCCGTTCGGAGTCGGGCTCGAAGTCGCTCATCCCTGGTTGTTCGCGTGACGCCGACGGTTGATAACGCCGACGTTGTCGGCGACTTCGGCGGTCATCTCCCGGAACGCCGCGCCGGTCTCGCTGTCGTCGTCGAGCACGATCGGTTCGCCTTTGTCGCCGCCCGTCCGCACCGCCGGGTCCAGCGGGATCGAGCCCAGCAGCGGCATGTCGTGGGTCTCGGCGAACTCGCGGCCGCCGTCCGCGCCGAAGATGTCGTGGCTCCCGCCACAGTCCGGACAGCGGAACGACGCCATGTTCTCGGCGATGCCCAGGACGGGGGTGTCGTGCTTGCCGAACATCTCCAGACCCTTGCGGGCGTCGTCCAGCGCCACGTCCTGCGGCGTCGTGACGACGACGGCCCCCGTGACGGGGACGCTCTGCAACAGCGACAGCTGAGTGTCGCCGGTTCCTGGCGGGAGGTCGACGACCATGTAGTCCAGCGACCCCCACTCGACGATCTCCCACATCTGGGTGAGCATCTTGTGGACCATCGGCCCCCGCCAGATCACCGGGTCCTCCTCGCCGACGAGGAAGGCCATGCTCATCAGTTTCATCCCGAACTGTTCGGGTGGCACCAGCGTCTCCTCCTGGGTCGCCTTGGGGACCTCGTCGGCGTCGACCATCCGCGGGACGTTCGGCCCGTAGATGTCCGCGTCGAACAGGCCGACGCGTGCGCCCCGATCGGCGAGTCCAGCCGCGACGTTGACCGCGACGGTGCTCTTGCCGACGCCGCCCTTCCCCGATGCGACGGCGACGATGTTCGTCACGTCCGGCAGCGCGTCTTCCTCGCTGGAGATGCCGGTGTCGACGCTGGCGGTCAGCTCCGGTTCCAGCCCGACCTCGCGAATGGCTGCCCGCACGTCGTCGGCGATGGCCGACTCCGTGGGTGCGAACGGTGCCCCCAGCGCGAGGTCGACCCGTGCGACGCCGTCCTCGACGGTCACCTCGTTCACCAGCCCCAGCGACACGATGTCGTCACCCAGATCGGAGTCGGCCACCCCACGCAGGCGCTCGCGGACGTCTTCGGCGTTCATGGCCCTCCGTAGGGCCCGACCGAGCGATAAGGGTTGTGAACGAACGGTCGGTCCGGACCGGAGTGCACCGAAAGATGCAACCACAACCAGTTTCTCAACCCCGGTGGGCGTCCCCGAACTTAATACCATCCGGACCGAACGTGTGCGCCATGTTATCGGACGAGTTCGGTCGCGAGGTCACCGGCGTCCGTGTCTCGCTGACCGACCGCTGTAACTTCGACTGCGTCTACTGCCACAACGAGGGGCTGGGGGACACTCGTGGTCCGATGGACCCGCGCGACCACGAGATGACCGCCGACGACGTGGTCCGCTTCCTGGAGGTCGCCGCGGCGTTCGACGTCGACAGCGTGAAGTTCACCGGCGGCGAGCCGATGCTCCGGGACGACCTCGAGGAGATACTCCGGCGGACGCCCGACTCGATGGAGGCCTCGATGACGACGAACGGGACGTTTCTCCCCGGGCGGGCAGACGATCTCGTCGACGCGGGGCTGTCCCGAGTCAACGTCTCCCAGGACGCGCTGGACCCCGAGCAGTTCGCGGCGGTCACCAACAGCGGCGCCTACGACCGCGTGCTGGAGGGCGTCGAGGCGGCGCTGGACGCGGGGCTGGACCCGGTGAAACTCAACATGGTCGTCTTCGAGAAGACCGCCGGCTACGTCGAGGGGATGGTCGAGCACGTCGCCGACAACCCCGGCCTGCGCCTCCAGTTGATCGAGTACATGCCCGAGATCGCCGGCCACCCCGAGTGGGCAATCGACATCGACCGCGTCCACGACTGGCTCGCCGAGGAGGCGACGGAGATCGAACACCGGGAGATGCACGACCGTCGGCGCTACTGGATCGGCGGCCCCGCCGGCGCCGACGACGCCGGGATGGTCGAGATCGTCGATCCCGTCGAGAACCCCTCCTTCTGCGCGAACTGCCACCGCGTGCGGGTCACTCACGACGGCTACCTGAAGGGCTGCTTGAATCGCAACGACGACCTGCGCTCGATGGGCGAGATGACGACCGACGAGATTCGCGAGACGTTCCGCGAGACCGTCGCCAACCGCGTCCCGTTCTACGGGGAGTACATGGTCCGCAACGGCGACGGCGAGTGGGAGATCAACGACGAGTACGTCGACGCGGGGACGAGCCCGGACGCCGACGTCGAGCACGACCCCGAGGGCGTCGCCAGCGGGTCGGACTGACTTCCCCCCGTCAGTCTCGGTTGGTCTCCAGCGCCCGCAGGCGCTCGATCCGCTCGTCGGTCGGCGGGTGCGTCGACGGTCGCCACCCCACCGCCCGCCGGGCGGCGGCGATCAGCTTCGCGAGCGTCCGTTCGTGGACCCACCGCAGGACCCGGCCGATCGCGGCGACCGCGGGCTCGACGAGTCGCTCGCCGATCCACGACTGCTCCGGGTGGTCGTCGTCGGGGTCGGCCTTCCACTTCGGGCTGTCCGCCGGTCCCTCGTCGGGGTCCATCAGGAACCGCTCGACGAACCCCTCCTCGTCGTCCTCCTCGTCGTCGGTATCGAGCGATATCGGGAGGTGGACGATGCCCAGCGTCGCACCGGCGGTCAGCCGCAGGTCCTGTTCCGGGCGCCCATCCTCCAGCGTTCGGAGCGCGCCGGCGAGACTCGCCGGGTCGCCGGTCAGCGACGCGGCGGCGCGGTCGGCGGCGTACTCTCTGGTCCGGGAGAACAGCCGGAGGGCGACCGCGTTGAGCGCCAACAGCGTCCGCGCGGCGACGCTGAGGACGAGCACCACCAGCGCCAGCGCGACGATCGGGATCGCGAAGATCAGGATACCGACGCCGGTGACCGCTGCGATGACGCCGACGTTGTACAGGATCACCCAGAGGCGCTCCTCGCGCTCCAGCAGGCGGTCGGTGATCGAGAGCGCCGCGGCGACGGCCGCGGCGACCGGGAGGTCCCGGTTGGCGACGTGAGCGACCTCGTGGGCGAGCGCGGCGTCGAGTTCGTCGTCGTCCAGTCGCTCCAGAAGACCGGTCGTGACGACGACGGTCGGCGACCCATCCCTGTCGACGGTGAGACACGACGGCTCTGACCGGTCGGCGACGGCGACCGACGGCGCCGGGACGCCAGCCTGCTTGGCGAGGCGGGTGACCCGTCCCTCGACGTTCCGTGGCCCCCCGTCCTCGACGGGTTGCAGGCCAAGCCCGGCGACCGCCGACCGGGCGCCGTACCGAGCCTGTGCGAGGACGGTGACGATCCCGCCGAGCAGCACGGCCCCGAGGACGAGCGGGAGTCCGACGGCCGTCGGCGCGGCGCGACCGCTGGCTCTCCACACCTGGAGTCCGCACCACGCGACGGCACCCAGCACCGCCGCGTTGACACCGACCACCAGCGCGAGTGCGCCGGCGATCCGGAGTTGGAGGGACCGTTGGGACGACAGCGGCATGGTCGGCCGTGACAGCGGCAGCGCCCTAAGTGTTTCGGAGCAGACAGTTCTCCGAGACTCGCGCGGGCCCGGCGCACTCTCGCTCGTGGCCCTCGCGAACCGTCGGGTCGCTCAGGCCAGGTCGAGGAACCGCTCGGCGTTCTCCCAGAGCACCTTCCGCTGAATCTCCTCGTCCCAGCCCAGCTCGGCGAACTGCTCCAGCCACGGCTCCGGTTCGAGCATCGGGTAGTCCGTGCCGAACATCACCTTGTCCTTCAGCAGGGTCTTGGCGTAGTGCAGCACCTGGTCGTCGATGTACTTCGGCATCCACCCCGAGAGGTCCATCCAGACGTTGCCCTTCTGTTGGCAGATGGCGAGTTGCTCCTTCTCCCACGGGAACGCGGGGTGGGCGATGAGAATCTGGAGGTCGGGGTACTCGGCGGCGACGTCGTCCAGCAGCATCGGGTCGCCGTACTTGATCTTGAGGCCGCGACCGCCGGGCGCGCAGGCGCCAAGCGTGGAGTTGCCGCCGTGGAACACGCAGGGCGCCCCGAGGTCCTCGATGGTCTCCCACAGGTCGGCGTGCTCGGGGTCGGAGGGGTCGAACCCCTGAGCAATCTGCTGGAACTTGAACCCGGAGAGTCCGAGGTCGTCCACGCAACGAATGGCCTCCTCGACGCAGTCGTCCTTGAGCGGGTCGACGGAGCCGAAGCCGACGAAGAAGTCGTCGTGTTCGTCCCGGACCTCGGCGACGTAGTCGTTGGGGACCGGCGGGTTGCCGGTGTTGGTCTCGGCGTCCCAGCCCAGCAGCACCGCGCGGTCGACGCCACAGGCGCGGTACTCGTCGATCATGTTCTCGTAGGTGTCGGGCTCCATGTCCGAGCCGAAGCGGTCGGCGGCGTCGCGCATCATCTGCCCGCCGGCGTCGTGGAGGAACTCGCTGGTCGGCTGGTGGGCGTGGGTGTCGATCGCTCGCGGTTCGTCCGCGAGCACCTCGGGAATGGCCATACCGGAGCGTCGGCCACCGGGCGAAAAAGCGTTTGGTGTCCCGGAGGATGCCGGAAGGCCTATCGTCCGCCCCGGCGACGCCCCGGTATGATCGACGAGACGATCGAGGAGATTCGGGAGATGCAGACCCACAGCTCCTCGGTGGTCGCGGTGAAGGCCGCGCGAGCGCTGGCGGAACTGCTCGACAGGGAGTTCGCGACCGTCGAGGAGTACACCCGCACCGTCGAGCGAAACGGCTCGGCGCTGCGACGAGCCAACCCCTCCCACGCGTCGTTGCAGAACGTCATGCACGAGATCGTCGGCGTGGTGGCCGACGCCGAGTTCGACGACGTCGACGCGGCGAAGGCGGCGACCCGGGCGGCCATCGACGACGCCGTCGAACGGGTCGAGAACGGCAAACGGCGGGCCGCCGCGGAGGCCGCCGACTGGATCGACGACGGCGCGACGCTGTTGATCCACGACTACTCCTCGACGGTGTTGCAGGCCATCGAGGAGGCCACCCTGAACGGCGCCTACCTCGAGTGTTACGTCACGGAGGCCCGGCCGCGCTATCTCGGGCGCAAGACCGCACGGCGACTCGCGGAGATGGACCGCGTGGACGTCCACCTGACGACCGACGGCGCCTGTGGCCACTTCCTCCCCGAGTGTGACGCGGTCGTCATCGGCATGGACTGCATCGTTGAGGAGACGCTGTACAACCGCGTCGGCACCTTCCCCATCGCGGCGACGGCCGAGAAGACGGATGTCCCCGTCGTCGTCGTCGGGTCGTCCTCGAAGGTGGTCGACGGTGGGTTCGTCTTCGAGAACGACTTCCGCTCGCCCAGCGAGGTGCTGCGCGAACCCGTCGAGGATATCGCCATCGAGAACCCGGCCTACGACGCGACGCCGACGGACCTGGTCGATCTGGTGATCACGGACGAGGGCCAGCGCGCCCCCTGAGACGACGCTCGTTCGGCGGCGGGTGGCGGTGGCTGTCGGATACTATGTCCGGAAAACGCCACTCGGGGAGAGAGGCGTGGTGGGTGG
>Ga0207850_100100_pt1 | contig 87524 bp, 61 predicted proteins | sample 23E2SouthBayCA_FD_187746 | JGI IMG/M metagenome (GOLD analysis project Ga0207850, IMG submission 187746) | Aerobic enrichment media microbial communities from Eden Landing Ponds, California, USA - A23 E3 (3) (SPAdes) | ecosystem: Environmental > Aquatic > Marine > Unclassified | place...
GACAACGAACAGGCCAGCGCCGACGCCTCCGGCGACACCGACGCCGGCGCCGAAGTAGACGAGGACATCGAAACTCTCGACGACGATGCTGACGACGACTCCGAGGACGAGGAAACCAGTACCGGCGACAACGAGACTGTTGAGAACGGGACCGTTGACGATGCGATCAGCAGTAACGAAACGAATGACTCCTGATCGTGCCCTTTCCAGAGAACGATTCGATCAGTACCTAACAAGCGTCTCGAACGGAGTGAGATAGAAATGACATCTGACAATCGCGACCACGACGTACCGGCTGACGACTATGGGGATCGGAATCCGAGGTTCCCGACTAACCGTCGTCAGTTCCTGCAGGCGACTGGTGCTGGCGCGGCTGCACTGAGCGGTCTGGCCGGCCTCACCAGTGCTCAGGAGGACAGTGGAAACGTCATCGAGCTAGAGGCAGTGACGATCGATACCAGCAGTGGCCGCGGTCGCTGGGAGTTCGCCTGGGAGGACGGCGAGGGCGGGGTCATGCGCGGACCGTCCGAGGAAGTTTGTAATATCGTTGGCGGCATGCACGTCTGGATGGGGGTTTCGCCGGACTCCATCGCCGACCTGACCAATCCGACTCTGGAGTTGACCGCGGGAGAGACCTACACGGTCGAGTGGACCAACACCGACGGCGAGGACCACAATTTCGTCATCGCCGACGCCGACGGAAACGAACTCGTCAGCTCCGAGACCGTCTCCGAAGAAGGAGCCACACAATCCGTCGAGTTCACTGCCACTGAGGAGATGGCAACCTACTACTCCGGGCCTCACTCCGAGTCCCAGAACGGCTCCATCGACGTCGGTAGCGGCATCGAACCCACGCCGACCGAGTACACCGTCCAGCAGACGGGTGGCGGCACGGCCGAGGAACCCGCCTTCACGCTGGAACCCGAAGGTGACGTGTTCGACGATGTCGACGGCGACAGCGACCCGAGCGGTCCGGACGACCTCTCGGCCGACGTCTACCTCGGCTACGATGCGGACGCGCTCTACCTCACCGTTGAGGTGACCGACGACACGCACACGGCGATCAGTGGCGTCGACATGTGGCAGGCAGACAGCATCCAGTGGGCCGTCGGTAGCGGCGACACGTACGGCCCAGAGTACGGTCTCAGCCGCGTCGACGGCAGCACGTCTGTCCACCGCTGGATCGACGGCAACGCCCAGTCTAGGACCGACGCCATCGACGCTACCACGTCGCGTTCCGGGTCTACGACGACCTACGACGCGGCGGTTCCCTGGGAGGCTCTGTTCGCCGAGAGCAAGGGACCAGGCGATTCGTTCCCGTTCAGCGTCCTCGTCAACGAGAGCGACGACGACGGTCGCGATGGCGTCCTCGAATGGGCGCTCCCGGCGATCAGCAGCGACAAGTCGGTGAGTTCGCTCGGGTCGCTGACGCTCGCCGAAGGCTCCGGTGGCGGCAACGAGTCGCCGACGGCGGAGTTCACGGCGTCGTCGACGTCCGTCGCACCGGGCGACGTGGTGACGCTCGACGCCTCGAACTCGTCCGACCCCGACGGGTCGATCGAGAGTTACGGGTGGACGTTCGGCGACGGTTCGTCGGCAACCGGACAGTCCGTGGATCACTCCTACGGCTCCGCCGGCCAGTACGACGTGACACTGACCGTCACCGACGACGGCGGATCCACCGCCACCGCTACGCAGACGATCACCGTAGACGCCAACGAGTCGCCGACGGCGGATTTCACGGCGTCGTCGACGTCCGTCGCACCGGGCGACGTGGTGACGCTCGACGCTTCGAACTCGTCCGACCCCGACGGGTCGATCGAGAGTTACGAGTGGACGTTCGGCGACGGTTCGTCGGCAACCGGACAGTCCGTGGATCACTCCTACGACTCCGCCGGCGAGTACGACGTGACACTAACCGTCACCGACGACGTCGGAGCCACCGCCACCGCCACGCAGACGATCACCGTGGAGGACGCGGGTCCGCCGACGTTCGAATTCCGCGGACAGATCGGCGGGTGGGTGGGTATCGCTCCGAGCTCGATCGAGGGAGACACCAACCCGACACTGACTCTCCAGGAGGGCGAGACGTACAAGATCGGCTGGACGGAAGGTGACGGGTTCGGCCACAACATCGCCATCCGCGACGGGGATGGCAACGTCGTCGGCGACCTCCAGACCCAGCGAACGAGCGACCCCGGCGACGGTCAGTGGCTGACGTTCACGGCCAGTAGTGAGATGGCAGAGTATGTCTGCGAACCTCACCAGGTCACTATGGCCGGCAATATCGAGGTGGTCTGACGGAAACGAGCTTCTTCACCCCCCATCGCGCTGTCGTGGACACTCGCCGCTTTCTGCCGCAAGCTTCACACTGACATCGAATCGGGAGACACGTAGAGCCGAACGTCACAACGGTGACAGCAGATCTCCGTTACTGCGCACGGATCACGCCCGTCTCCCTCGTCGGGTACATCGTCTACGAGGTTTACGAAGACCAGAGAGTCCTTATCCTGGATACTCTCACAGCGCTCGAACCCCAACGGAGATAGCGACTCGTAGGGTATCTCGCTCCCCTCACCGACCACGCCGTCGTCGGCCTTCGCGGCCAACTCCTGAATGAAGCTGTCGACAACCTCCCGCTCGCCGTCACGATTGTGCTGGTCGTTGAAGAACTGCCGAACTATTTCCTGTCGGCGGTCCCACTCGAAAGTGGAGATCGAGTCCACTGTCCGTAACATCTCTTCGTGTGAGCAACTGAGCCTGTCGGCCAGTTCCGCTTTCGTCGCGTCCGGATACTCATCCTCCGTCCTTTTGGATCGGCCCGATTGACCAGTGACCCCTTGCCGGAACGATGGCCGAGACAGTCGAACAGGGGGTTGCTAGAGTCGTCATCGGCTGGCCACCCGAATTGCCGTCTAGCGGGCGACCGACCGGCGTCTGCAGTCGACCTGCTTCCGACTGCATAAAGTGTTAAATGCATTAATCCATATTGTCTGTACATCGATCACTACTGTGCAGTCTGTGATCGGCTACTGGTAGCCATCCGTGAGGTGACGGGGGCTACGCGACGCTAACCCACCGATACAGGAACACACATGCCACGAGATAATCCACGAACGGACGGAGTAGAGGGCACCACCGGAAGATCTCGATCGTCGCTCGTTCCCCGCCGGAGCCTGATACGAGCTCTGGGCGCGATTGGCTTGGGCGGTTACGCAGGGAACACCGTGTCGGGACAGTCGAACTCCGCACGCAGCGAGACCAGCGCAGTTCAGGCTGGGCAGGCCGCGGTTTCGTCACCCGGTCTTGAGAAGTGGGTCGACGAGGTTCCGCGCCCCGGCGTGATCGAGCCGACGGGGACGAAAGACGGCCAGCCCTACTACGAGGTCGACATACGGGAGGTCCAGCAAACCCTTCACCGGGACCTGCCCCCGACGACAGTCTGGGGATACGACGGCCAGTATCCCGGCCCCACCATCGAAGCACGGCGAGGGGAACCGGTTTACGTCCGGTGGAAGAACAAGTTGCCCGACGAGCATCTCCTCCCCGTGGACACGACCATCCACAGTGATATGGTTCCGTACGACTCGACCGGGACCAGGGTCGTCACGCACCTCCACGGTGGAAACGTCGAGCACACCAGCGACGGAAAGCCACTGGCGTGGTTCACGCGGGACTTCGAGGAGACGGGGCCGAAGTTCGAGAAGAAAGACTACTACTACGTCAACGATCAGCCGGCCGCGACGCTCTGGTACCACGACCACTCGCTCGGGATCACCCGACTGAACGTTTACGCTGGGCTCGCTGGCTTTTATTTGCTTAGGTCTGATCGGGAGGACGAACTCGGTCTCCCCGAGGGCGAGTACGAGATCCCGCTCGTCCTGCAGGACAGGACGTTCGAAGAGGACGGGAGCCTCTTCTATCCGACAGGGCCGACTGATGGTGGCGGTTCCGGCCCCGACCCGAGTATCGTGCCGCAGTTCTACGGCGACACGTCCGTCGTCAACGGAAAGGCGTGGCCGCGATTGACCGTCGAGCCTCGGTCGTATCGACTCCGGTTGCTCAATGGGTCGAACAGCCGCTTCTACAGCCTCAAGCTCGTCGAGTACGACGAAGCGACGGGGACAACGGGGGAAGACGGTCCAGCTCTCACCCTCGTCGGCAACGACGGGGGACTCCTCGCACAACCCCGACAGGTTGAGGACCGCCTGCAGCTTGGATCGAGCGCCCGTGCCGACGTCGTCGTCGACTTCGCCGACTATGCAGGCTCGACACTCCTCCTTCACAACGACGCGCCCGCGGAGTTCCGCGGATCGGTCGGAACCGACGACGGAGTCGAACCGCTCCCGGAGGTTCTACTCGTCGACGTCCAGAACACTTCTGGCGGGGACGACACGAGTCAGGTACCGAACTCACTCGGTCGCGTTCCCGACATCCCGGTCGAATCGGCGGACAGGAACCGTCACGTCACCCTGGCGACTCAGACAGACGAGAACGGGCGGCAGCTACACCTCCTCGGGACCGGGGAGGAGCCACTGGGCAATCGGCTCTACGACGCCGCAACCGAGACGCCGCGGAAAGGAACGACGGAGATCTGGAGCATCGTTAACCGCACTGCGATGTCTCATCCCGTCCATCTCCACCTCGTCCACTTCCAGGTGCTCGGTCACCAATCCTACGGCGACTTCGATCCCGAAGCGGACTCTATCGACCCGGAGACGCTCTCACCGCCGAAGCAGGGAGAACGGGGCTGGAACGACGTCGTCACCGTCGACCCCGGGCAGGTCACGCACATCATCGTCCACTTCGGGGAGTACGAGGGTCTCTTCAACGACCAGACTGGCTGGTATATGTGGCACTGCCACATGCTCGAACACGAGGACCACGACATGATGCGCCCGCTCCGGGTGCTGCCGGATAAAGACGACGGTGAAGACGACGGAGACGACGACGGAGACGATGGTGAGGACGACGAGAGGTGCACGTTCCCGACAGACGACGACAACCGCAGTGACGGCGGCCCGATCTTCGAGTAGCCGCCGTTTTGTGGCTCCGATTACCGCTCACAGAGCGATCGACGATTCGCGGCGTGACCGTGGCGAGCTGATCGCAGTCTCTGGACTCTCACGAACGGTGTGGGTCACGAGGAGACGGTCGAGCCCGTCAGAGTAGGGCGACCTATAGTAGCCCTTAGAACTTTCGGTCGCGTTAACTCAGAGGATGAGTCGGACGATTTCTGAGTGTCTATGACAGATTTCGACGCCTCAGCGAAGGTACCGCGTGGATCGACTTGTCGTTTGTGGAGCGTGATCGAACCGCGCGCTGGGCAATTGAAGTAGGAAATTGCTTTCACTTGGCCAATATATCACTACATGAGGTAAGTAAGAATATTGAATAGTTCGGGATCAGAGAAGTCACGTCGCGATCCATAACTGGGTCCATGAGGCCGATCTACAGCCGATCTCAACCGTCTCCGAGGATCAACTTGCGGTTGACGCAAAGATGATCCGCCTCCGTGATCAGAAGCTCTGGCTGTACGGCGCGGTTGATCCACAGACGAACGAGATCCTTCACGTGAGCCACTATCCGACCGCAAATAAACGGACCACGCGATTATTTCTGACCGAGATACACCGGCGCTATCAGCTGAACGACGTGGTATTTCTCGTCGATGACGCAGACGATCTCGGATTAGTTCTCGCTGAAGACGGCCATCGATTTCAAGTCATTCAACCTGGAAATCGGAATGCAATCGAACGTATATTTTGAGAAATAGAACGACGAACATCTTCGATTTCGAATAGTTTCAGAAATGTCGCGCTAGAGACAGCTCAAAACTGGCTCGAAGCAGTCGTCGTCTACCACACTTCACGTCACACTTAACACGACCCTGTGTCTAAAATGGCAGCTTGTGAGCTATCAGCTGCCGAAATCAACGCTCTCTTCGAAGATCGCGCTGCCACTCGGATCGTGAATGATCCTGACTGTCTGCTCACCGGTGTAAGTGCCACTGGAGTAGTTCCCTATCTTCTGTTGCCCACTTTGCCAGTCTTCGTCCGGGAACGCGCCTTCGTATAGATCCCCGTCAATCGATAACGAGAGATCGCCGGCAGCGACCGTTTGACCGCCGGTTTTGACGAAAGTGATGTTTCCATTACTGCTATTCACTTCCTCAACCGTGAAGCTCGCTTGCGGTGCAGTTTCGCCTAGCTGATCGCCGAGTCCGAGAACGAACGTCCCGATAACGGCCGCCAGGATGACGGTGATCGCGACCATGAGGATGACGCCGATAACGGGACTCACTGCTCGGTCCTCTGCGTTGGATTGGTTGCTTGGTTTCATAGTTTGAACCCAGCGGCCACCGATGAACGTGATTTCGGGGCACTCAGTGCCGTAAGTGACCTCGGAGACAACCCCGATCCTGTTTCGGTCGGTTGCTGGTTGTCTGAAAAAAGGTCCCGCTCCCTTATGTAGTTACTGGCGCGAATATCAGTTGAGACAATCTGCCGGATAACGCCGGATCCGTCGACACGTGATCTGCGAGACGGATCTCCCAGCGCGATCTCTCTCCTTGACCTACAGCGATCGCACGTACCCGGACCGGTTGGAGAAGATAACTCCGGTTTGCTTGGGCTGCGGTAGCGGACAAAAGTCGGACAGCCGGCGGAGAGGAAAAAGAGCTACAGGATCAGCTGAAGTCGTACGTGTCTTGGAAGATCGCGCTGCCACTCGGATCGTGAATTATCCGAACTTCGGCCTCTCCGGCCGGAGCGATACTGGAGACGTTAACGCTCTTCTGTTCACCACTCTGCCACGGTCCAGAACCAAAGCCATCGGTCCCTCTCTCACCGTCAATCGAAATCGTGAGATCGGACGCTTCAATCGATTGCCCGCCGGTTTTGGTTATGTTGACGTGAGTCGAATTGTTTCCGTCAATCGTGAAGCTCGCCTGCGGCGCGGTATCGCCTAGCTGATCGCCGAGTCCGAGAACGAACGTCCCGATAACGGCCGCCAGGATGACGGTGATCGCGACCATGAGGATGACGCCGATGACGGGACTCACTGCCCGGTCCTCCGCGTTGGATTGGTTGCTTGGTTTCATAGTTTGAACCCAGCGGCCACCGATGAACGAGGGTTCGGGACACTCAGGCGCGGTTCTCGACGCCGGAGACAACCCCAAGCCCGTTCCGATCGGTTGCTGGTTGCTCGAAAGGAAGTCACACTTCCTTATGTAGTTACTGGCGCAAATATCAATAAAGACAATTTGACAGCTGACTTCAACTCCGTCGGTGTGTGTCTCACGACCAATGAGCTCTCGGCGGGATCTCGTTCTCGGACCCAAGTCGTTTGCGCACGCCCCCGCCGTCGGGGGCACTGTCACTGCGAGCGACGTTCCCGCAGTGACGCCGGGCGGGCGGGTGAGTGCCGCGGGGATCCGCGACGCGTTCGAGCGCGTCGGCGCGGAGACCTGCACCCGAAACGCAGATACGCCCGGCCGCACGACCGATCTCGCGCCACCTGTGACGGGACGCTCCTGGGGTCGATCCGGGGGTCGATCGTGCGGATCTACGTCCGGCACCGCGAGCTGAACGACGCCGGAACATCGACGACACCGGAACATCGACGACACCGGAACATCGACGACACCGGAACATCGACGACACCGGAACACCGACGACGCACCTTCTGGTCGACCGCTAATCTCGCCGGGCGACAGGTTCCCCGTCCCGATCGACTGACCGTGAACTCGCCGCGATCAGACCGGGAGCGACAGGCAGATATTCTCGACTTCGGGCGCGAGTGAGATGACCTGCGCCTTCCGCTGTAATTCCTCCCGTCGGTCCTCGATCCGCTGTTCGAGCTTGGTCAGCCGCTCCTGTTGGCCCCGAATGGCGATGTCCATATTCGACCCGGCCTCCGCCTTCCGCTCGTACTCCTCGATGAACTCCTCGATGCGCTGTCGTTCGGCTTCTGCGTACGCCTCTAGGTCATCGAGTTCTTGTTGGGTCTCCTCTCGGCGCCGTTCGTGTAGCTCCGCTCTCAGGGAGGCGACCCGCTGGCTGATGTAGCGATCAGCCGCTGTCCGCAGCCGATCCCGCTGTTGAATCAGTGCCCGAACACGGTCTGTGTCGGGCGATCCGCTGACGCTGTCCCCGTGGACAACGCGCCGGCCCAGTCGCTGTCGAGGGTCTCGGTGGCGGGAATCCACGTACACGGGGATCATCTCTTCGCGGATGACGTCGCCCGTTCCGTCCTCGAACGTCACGCGGTAATTGTACGCGATGCCCGGCTCGTCAACGAACGGGAGGAGCTTCAGTCCGGCACCGCCGTGCTCGCTGTCCAGGATTTGCTGCATGAGTCGCTGGACCAGCTCGTCGTCCGGCGACACGTAGTCGATGCCGTCGTGGTCCATCGCGAACTCTCGACTGAACGTGAACGGCCCGTACTCCTCGTCCGTTCCCTGCCGAAGCGAGCGGGGGAGCCGGGCCCTGTAGAGACTGCTCCCGGCTTTCTCGACGTCGCCACCGAGCGCCTCGACGCCGCGCTCCACGAACTCGCGGATGTCAGCCTCCGTCCCGTAGACGTCCTCGGACTCGTCCATGACCTCCCGGATCCTCTCTCGGCTCTTCTGGTCGAACGTGCTCGTGTCGATGAGGCTGCGTTCGTACCACTCCTGGAGCGTGCGTTGGCGCTCGTCGATGAGCGCCTCGAGTTCCTCGGTGGTCGCGCTCGCAGGTTCGTCGTCCCGGAGCGACTCCATGATGAGCGAGTCGACGTCGATGTCGTCGAGCATCCCCAGCACGTCGGCCGTGTTGCCGAGCTTGCCGCGGATGGCCTCGACCTTGGTCTGGAGCATGTCGAAGATCTCGCCCTCGCGCGTATCGTCGAACGTGAAGTTCCAGACGTTGACCTCCTTGTCCTGTCCGTAGCGGTGGAGGCGACCGATGCGCTGTTCGAGTCGGTTCGGGTTCCACGGCAGCTCGTAGTTCACCATGATGTGGCAGCTGTGCTGGAGGTCGATCCCCTCGCTCGCGGCGTCGGTCGCGAAGAGCAGCCGGGACTGGCCGTGGTTGAACTCGTCTTCGATGCGGGCGCGTTCCTCCTTGTCGACGTCGCCGTGGATGACGAGGATCTCGTCGGCCCACGGTTCGTCTTTCACCAACTCCAGGAGGTAATCGAGCGTGTCGCGGTACTCGGTGAACAGGAGCAGTTTCTCGTCGGGTTGCTCCTCTAAGAGCTGTTGGATGTAGCGACGCACCTTCTGGGCCTTCGAGTCGACGGAGATGCCCTCGGCCAGCGCGACCAGATCGCGAAGCGTCTCGATCTCCTCTTCGAGTTGCGCGTCGCTCTCGGTGACGGTCAGCGCCGAGAGTTCCTCCTCGGCTCGTTGTTTGTCCTCCTCGTCGAGGTCCTCGCCGTCGAGATACGCGGCGGCCTCCTCCGAGAGGCTCGTGGAGGTCGACTGCTCGTCGACGAGGTCGCCCAAGCGACGGCTCAGCGTCGCCCGAATGGCGCCGATACTGCTGACCAGCCGTTTCTGCATGAGCGCCATCGCGAACCCGACCGCGGGCTCGTTCAGCTTCTCGGAGCGGTTGTAGACGTTCTGGACGTAGTCGGTAACCGCCCGATAGAACTGCCGCTCGTCGTGGGTCATCTCCACGGGAACGGTGTTGACCTCACGGTCTGGGAAAATGCGTTCGCCGTCGTCGTCGTACAGCGTCTGCTTCCCGCGACGAATCATCACGCGATCGACGGCCTCCTTCGAGAGGTCTCGGTCCTCGGCGACGAGGAAGGGATCGATGTACTCGACGAGCGAGCGGAACGCCTCGCCCTTCCCGTCGTGTGGCGTCGCGCTGAGCAGCAGCAGGGAGTCGGAGTTGCCGGCGACCCGTTCGACCATCTTCGACGTCTTACTGGGGGACTCGCCCCGTTTGGCGGCCTTGTGCGCCTCGTCGACTATCGCCACGTCCCAGAACGCTTCCTCGAGGGCCGAGCGGAACTCGTCCTGTCGGAGGAAGGCCTGACTCGCGACCATCTGCTGGTGGTCTTGGTCCCAAATGTTGGTCTCCTCGCCGAGTCGCCGGCGCTCTCCCTCGACCCACTGCCTGTCGGCGGGCGTGAGGTCGATGTCGAAGAAGCGGTCCATGTCGCGGATCCACTTCTTCTGGAGGTGGGCGGGAACGACGAACAGGACGCGGTCGGCGCGATTCCGGGCGGTGAGTTCCTTGAGGATGAGCCCCGCTTCGATGGTCTTCCCGAGGCCGACGTCGTCGGCGATGAGGGCGCGCTGCCGGAGCTTCTGCATCACCCAGTTGACCGCGGCGAGCTGGTAGGGTTCGAGCCGGACCAGCGAGTTCGAGATGCTCAGCAGTTGGCCCTGCTCGTGGGCGATCTGCAGTCGAAGCGCCTGCGAGCGCAGGTCGAACCACTCGGCCGAGACCGCCTCGTGGTCCGGGTGCAGCTGATCGGCCGCCGCCGGCGAGAGGGCGGCGAGTCGGTCGCGCGTCGGCTCGACCTCGACGTCGTCGAGACAGACCGTCTTCACGCCGTCGCCCTCGACGTACGCTCGGAGGTAGTCGAGGTCGCCGACGGCGTCCGTCGTGATGACTTCCGCCGGGGTGCCGTTGAGCGTGATCGCGTCGCCGGGGGCGAGATCTAGTGTGGGTGACATGGGTGATCTGAGGTATCTGGGGTATCTAGAGTATCTGGGGTATCTAGAGTATCTGGGGTATCTGGTGTATCTGGGGTATCTGGGAGAGTGGAGGATCCGGTCGTTACAACACCTGGTCGTCGACGGTCTTCGGCACGATCTCGGCGTCGGCGAGCGGCGAGATGTTGATCTCGACGCCGTGTTTGCGGTTCGGTCGGTAGCCGGCGGTCGTGACCTCCGCGAGCGCGCGGTCGGCCCAGTCCGAGGGGACCCGCTCGTCCACGGCCTGGCAGCGGTCGTCGATCTCCTCGGCGAGCGCCTTGAACTCGGCCAGCGGCGGGAGGTCGGCGGCGCTCTCGACGCCCTCCTCGTCGGCCATCGCCTCCAGGTACTCCCGGTCGACGACGCTCGGGTCGTCGAGGCCGGTCGCGAGCGAGGCGAGCAGGCGCTCGTCCGCGGTCAGGTTGTCGTGCGGGCGCCCCTCGTCGTCGAGGAGGGCGGCGCCCTCGCGCTCGAAGTAGTAGGTCAGAAAGAGGATGCCCGTACTGGAGTAGTGGTCCGAGCCCTTGAGCCGCCAGGAGAAGTAGTCGAACAGGTCGGCGAGGTGCGCTTCGACCGGCTCGTCGCTGGGTCGGCCGTACGCCTCGCAGGCGCGTTCGAGGTCGGCGAGGGCGTCGAGCCACTCGTCGCGCCACTCGTCGACGGCGTTCCAGAAGTTGTTCGAGAACGTCTCTCGGAACCACTCGTCGCTCTTGCGCTCGCGCAGGTCAGCAAGCGTCTCGACGCGCTGGCGGGTCTCCTCGCGGAAGGCGGCGACCTTCGGGGCCAGGTCCGCGACGCGCTCGCGGTCCTCGTCGTCGAAGTCGCGCTCGTCGGTGCTGCCCAACTCCTGGAGCACGTCTTCGAAGACGGCGATCTGGTCGAGGCCGCTCGCGCAGCGCTCGTACCGCTCCGCGGCGTCGGCCTGCTCGCTCGCCGACAGGGAGTCGTCGCCCCGGCGGCGGTTCGCCGCCGACCGGCGCTCGCGCAGGTCGGCCTTTCGGGGTTCGAGGTAGCGGTTCGAGAGGCGGTCGAACAGCCCCGCGTCGATGCCGTGGTAGTCGACGAAGCAGGCGAAGCCCTCGCCGGTCGAGTCGGAGACGAGGCGCTCGGTGGTGAACCGCCAGACGATCGGCGTGTTCGCCATGCGATCGACGTGGTAGTCGAAGAGGTCCTCGGCGACGAACGCCCGGAGGTTGGGGTACGCCTCCTCGCTGGCGGACTCGGTCCCGAGGATCTCGTCGACCTCGATCAGCCGATCGGCGGCGTGCTCGCCGTAGGCGTCCTCGAAGCGCTCGACGATCCGATCGAGCATGTCGGGCTGGTCGTCGGTCTCATACACCGGAACGATCCCGTCGTCCTCCTCGCGGACGGCCTCCATCGCGAAGTGATGGACGAGGTCCTTGACCTGCTCGTCGATGTTGTCGGGGACTTCGGGGACCGATTCGGGATCGGGCACTTCGCGATCTTCGGGGGATTCGGAGGTTCGCAGGAAGATTTCTGCCTCTGCATCGCGTCTCGTTGTATCTGAGATATCCAATTCATCATAAATTTTCGTGTCAATCTTCTTGGCAGTTTGTTCTAACTGTTGTTGATTTTCCCGCTTTTTTCTCACAGCTGCTCTACAGCTATCCAGAATAGAATTTTCTGGGGAACTGCCATTAAAAACAGAGGTAGGATCGCCCGCAGTCTTTTCAGTATGTGAGTGTTCAAAGTGATAATCTAGATCCGATTGTTCAGGATGGATATTCGGTGCGATATAGTATGGACTGCGGGGGTCGTGTACCTGTTCAGAGAGTTTTATGTCGTACTGTTTTTTCCCGAGAATCTTTAGCTGGTCTACTTCTTCAAGTGACTCTATCCACGGTATTCGCCCGACCTCACCTGTGTTCCAGTGTCGTTCAGTTGTCAGTGAGAGGAACAGATTGTGATAGAGATTTGAATTTAATACGGCCATCAATTGCCAGAGAGATAACTCCCTTTTAGGGAAATACATGAACCCTGTATGGCTAAACATACTACCCTCAGGATAGTAGCCGAATCGTCTGCCTGTCCGTTTTATATATGTCCATGTCAACCCTTCTTTCCCGTAATACTCCGAGTTTTGAAACCGAGACCCACTAGATCTTCGCAACTCCACACCTCTATCTCGAAAATTCACAGACGAAATTGTATTGGGTAACACCCAAGCTTCGGACCCTCCCTTCGCGAACGGAAGGAAATCATCGCTGTTTGACTCCCAGTGCGAGCGGACAAACCGATCGTTGTTCCCCGTTGCTAGTCCTTGTACAGCATCTCCAATACTTTCTCCAGAAATATCCGCGCGTTCTGCATCGAGTTTGAGTTTCGTGTTATGAAGCCGCCTGATATCCCTTGGTATCGAATAACATAGCGGCGAACCAGGTATCCGAGCAAATTCATCGAGGGAAACGTCGAATAAACGTTTGACATCGCCGTCTGAATCACCAAGTATGGAGCGAAGGAATGTTGGTTCTTTTTCTTTTGTATCAATATCGTGAAGGCGAAGAAATGTCCCTTTTTTTGGTGCCTTTTTTCTATTCGGTTTCACAATCGCCCCCACAGTTCCAACAGTTGCATTATCGAGAACTCCGTATCCAAATTCTGAAAGAAAGTCTACTCCTCCTTCTTCACCAACGAAATCTTCTCGGAACTCTTGGAACGACTGTTTAAACATAAATGACCAAGGCACTAACATTCCAATACGACCGTTTCTCGCACTCAAATGCTCACAGACTTCGAAGAAATTGATATAGAACTCCGGCTGATAATCGTAATGAGATCGAACATATTCTTGAACTGAGTCTGGCATCCGATTTTGTGACCCATACGGCGGATTCATCAGCGCCACGTCGTAATCCTGCGCCAGAATGTCCAGCAGGCGCACGAAGCTCCGGAGGTCCTGCGCGAGGAACGAGTCGGTCTCGCGGTGTTCCTCTACCGCCTCCCGCAGACTGTGGAGCACCTGCCCGAGGGTGTGGCTCTCGCGGGGGTCGTCGCCGAGCGTGAGTTGCGTGCCGCCGACCTCGGCGTCGTCCTCGAACAGGTCGCCGAGCGTCCCGCGCACGTCGAGCAGGCTCCCGAGCCCGTGAACCTCCTCGAAGGCGTCGAGGATGCGATCGAGCGCCTGCGCGACCTCGGGATCGTCGCCGGCGACCTCGTCGAACACCGCCTCGACGCCGTCGACCTCGGCGACACTCGCGTCGGCACACACGATCCCGACCTCGGGCATGTCGAAGCCGTCGGCGCCCTCGGCCTCCGCGCGAGTGCGACCCTTCAGGTAGAGGTTGAACGCCGAGAGCTGACACGCGCGCATGTCGAGGTCGACCCCGTAGAGGTTGTGTTCGAGGATCTTCCGGGGAATCTGCTCGTCGGGGAGGTCGGTCTCGGCGCGCCAGATGCGTTCGAGCACGTCGAAGGCGTAGAGGAGGAAGTGCCCGCTGCCGCAGGCCGGATCGATCACGCGAAGCTCCTCGGGGTGATCGAAGTCGGTCGGCTCGCCCTCCTCCTCGCTCGGCACGAGGTAGGTGCAGAAGTCGGCGATGTCCGGCGACTCGTCCGGCGACAGGGGACGGTTCTTCCGCTCGTCCGGCGAGAGCGCCTCCTGCGTGTCGACGACCTCCTGTAGCTCGCCCGTGTGTTCGAGGTAGAGCTTCCCGAGCGAGTTGTCGGTGAGCATGCGCACGACCCAGTGGGGCGTGTAGAACTGGTTCGCCGGCGGCACGTCCTCGGGTTCGAGCCCCTCGCGGTCGCCCTTGCGGCGCAGGTCGTCGAGCAGGTCGACGTTGTAGTACTCGTACACCCAGCCGAGCACGTCGTCGGCGCGCCACACCGCGTCGGGGACCGAATCGAGCATCCCGCAGAGCGCCTCGAAGGTGTCGTCGTCGGGGTCGATCAGGCTGTACGCGGACGACCGGTCGAAGAGGATCTCGATCTCCTCGGCCAGGTCGTCGCAGGCGTCGTGATACGCTTCGAGGATGGCCTCCTCTTCCAAGAGGAACTCCTCGTGAACGAGCGTCTCGGCGGCGGGGGTCAGCCCGTTCTGCTTGAAGACGGTGACCTCCTCGTCGACGAAGCTCCGGACCTCCATACAGCGCAGCGCGGCGAGGCGGTTGACGATGGTGTAGCCGACGCCGGTGACGTACTGGTCGACCGCCTCGCCCCACGTCTCGCCGTCGACGGCTTCGAGCCGGATCGCCTCGACGAGCCGTTTGGTGTCCTCGTCGAGCGCGTCGACATCGTCGGGCTCGTCGTCGAGTCCGTTCCGGGTGAGCTGGAACGCGACGTTGTCCTCGACGCGCTCGCGCATCTCGGCGACCACGTCTTCGAGGTGTTCGCGCTCCGCCTTGTCCAACTGCGCCTGCCGCTGGGAGAGGGAATCGCCTGACATGAGGCTGAGAATTGTGTGTTAGGACCGCCCCCCGTCATATCAACCTTGCCGAAGCGGGCCCGGGAGGAGCGGAGTCACTCCTGCGTGATCGTGACGAAGTTCAGCACGAACTCCTGGGGGAGGACGCCGCCGTGGTAGAAGCGGGCGTCGGGGAGCCCCTGGTTGCGGAAGCGCTGGATCGGGTCCGCGAGGGCGCTGATCCTCGTGTCGTCGTCGAGGTAGCCGAGGTGCGCGTTCTCGTCGAGGAGGACGCCGGGCGCGTCCGCGTCGAGGTCCTCGCCGGCGACCCACCGGCGGGTCACTTTCTCGGCCTCGTCCGGCGGGTGGATGTCGTCGATGTCGACGCTTTGCGGGAGGGAGACGAAGCCGTGATCGGCGAGGATGTACGCCCGGTCCCACTCGCCCCGGTCGATCTTCTCGCAGATGATGTCCGAGATCGTCTCGATCCGGTCGCTGAACACGGCCTCGAAGTCGGTCAGCTCCTCCTCGCCGGCCTTGTCGAGGTCGTTCCAGTAGTAGGCGACGCGGGTGCTGCTCCAGCCCGACGCGTCGTCCTCGCTCTGCATGATGTAGCTCCAGCCGTCCTCCCGCAACAGCTTCTCGCGCTGGCGGTTGTCGATCGCGCGGCCGTTGCGCTGGGGGACGAGCTCCCCGTCGTCGAGCTCGACGTTGAAACTGAACGTGCTGCCGGGCGTGAGCGCCGCCTTTCCGAACTCGGTGTCCGAGGGGAGCGTTCCGACCCAGGGTGTCTCGTCGACTTCGAGGCCCGGGAGTTCGCGGCGGACGGACTCGGCCAGCTCGTGTGCGAGGTCGAAGCGCAGCGCGTCGACGACGAACAGCGCCACGCTCTGTCCGCTCTGGAGGTGCTCTTGCTCCTGATCGAAGAACTGGTGGGCGTGGTTTTCGCCGGCGAACGGCGAGCCCCCCTCGATCTGGTCGGCGACGAGGTCGCCGAGGTCGCTGAGGTAGTCGAGATAGCGCGACTCGGTCAGCGACGCCCGCAGGTCGCCGAGCGTCGCCGTCGCGGGATGCTCTTCGGGAAGGGCGGCCTCGGGGTCGCCCGAGACGATGAGGTTGTAGACGGCGTTGTCGATCTGCCAGGTCCCGTCCTCGACGTCGCCGTAGAGGTCGACGACGTCGGTCGTGTCGCCGCGCTCTTCCCACGTTTCGAGCTCGTGCCCGAGGTTGGCGACCTCGACGGCCTGCTCCCAGACGCGCGTCCACGGGACGTCGCCGTAGACCGTCTCCAGCCGCCGGTGGCGCGTCGACGCCCGGGCCGCGCACGTCTCGTACGCGCCCTCGCGGAAGGAGCGCGTCCAGTCGTCCCACAGCTCGTGTTCGAGCGAGGCGTCGACCGGGCAGTCGGCGAGCTCCCACGGGTCGTCGTAGGTTCGCAACACGTCGTGCCAGAAGCGGGCGTCGGGGTCGAGGTAGACGCTCGCCAGCTCTCCGGCGCGCCCGGTGTCGACCTTGCTCAGCAGCGACTGGAGCTCGGGCCGGGAGATGCCCAGCCCCGACCCGGGATCGGGTCGGTAGTCGGCGTCGAGCAGCGACTCGTCGAGCCCCTCCTCGACGAGCCACTCGGCGACCGCCCAGCGGCGCGTCCGCGTCACGAGCTCGTCCTCGTCGGTGACGCCTGCGACGGCCGCGACGCCGTCGTCGACCAGCAGGTCGCGGATCTGCAGGAGGTCGTCGGGGTCGTCGGGGAGGTTCTCGGCGCCGTGTTCGAGGACGAACTGCACCGGGTCGTCGTGGCCGTCGAGGACGATCTTCGTCTGGAGCCCCCGAAGCGTCGGGAGACCGCCCTCGCCGTTGAGCGCTCGGAAGAGCGTCGTCGCGACCTGCTCGCGGTCGCCCTCGGCGGACTCCTCGTAGGCCGTGCGGATCGAGGCGGCCTGGAGGCGGTCGTTCTCGAAGCAGCGCGCCGCGAGCTTGCCGATGTGTCCCTCGACGACGCCGCCGGTGTGTTCGACGTCTCTGAACCAGTCCACGTCGTCGCCGCGCGCCTGCGGGACGTACCAGACGGTGCGGTCGCGGGGCGCCTCGGCGCGGAGCTCCAGGGGGGTCCCCTCGGCCGCGCGGAACGCGCAGCCCAGCGAGCGGCTCGCGTTCTCGACGACCTCGCGGAGGTAGCCGCCGTCGTCCCACCAGAGCACGACCGGATCGTCGTCGGCCGCCTCGTCGATCGCGGTCTCGATGGCGTCCTCGGCGCACTGCGGGAGGGTCTTGGTCGCGGGCATGGTCACAGCACCCGTTCGTCGACGGTCTTCGGCACGATCTCGGCGTCGGCCAGCGGCGCGATGTTGATCTCGACGCCGTGTTTGCGGGTCGGCCGGTAGCCGGCGGTCGTGACCTCCGCGAGCGCGCGGTCGCCCCAGTCGGAGGATATCTCCGACGAGACCGCCGCGCAGTCGTCGGCGACGGACTCGCCGAGGTCGACGTACGCGTCCAGATCGCTCGCGAGCGACGAGATCAGCCGCCGTTTCCGCGAGACGCCGCCGCCGTCGAGGCGGGCCTGATCGGCCCGTTCGAGCTTGTCGAAGTAGTAGGTCACGTAGAGGATGCCGTTGCTCGCGAAGTGCGAACTCCCGAGGAGGTCCTCGGTGTAGTAGTCGAACAGGTCGTAGCGGTGCGCCGCCACCGGCCGATCCGCGTCCGCCGCGTAGGCGTCGAACGCGGCTTCGAGGTCGTCCAGCGCGTCGATCCACTCCTCGCGTCGCCCCTCGACCTTCTCGTAGAAGTTCTCGGTGAACAGCTCGCCGAGGTCGACGTCGTCCATCGCGGCGAGCTCGTCGACGGTTTCGAGGCGTTCCTCAGTTCGCTCGCGGAACTCGGCGACGCGCTCGGCGGCCGCCGCGGCGGTCTCTCGCGTCGCCGCCGACAGCGATCGGGGGTCGGACTGCGCCAGCGTCGCGAGTCGGTCCTCGAACACCGTTATCTGTTCGAGCCCGCTCTCGCACCGGGCGTACGCCTCGGCGGCGTCGGCCTGCTCGCTCGCCGACAGCGACTCGTCGCTCCGGCGGCGGTTCGCCGCCGACCGGCGCTCGCGCAGCAGGCCCTTCCGCGGTTCGAGGTAGCGGTTCCGCAGGCGGTCGAACAGCCCCGCGTCGATGCGGTGGTAGTCGACCAGACAGCCGAAGCCCTCGCCCTCGGGGTCCGAGACGAGGCGCTCGGTGGTGAACCGCCAGACGATCGGGGTTCGATCGAACGTCGAGACGTGGTAGTCGAAGAGGTCGTCTTCGAGCCAGGCTCGGAGGTTGGGGTACGCCTCCTCGGCGGCGCTTCGGCTGCCGAGCACCTCGTCGACTTCGGCGAGGCGGGCGGCGGCGTGGTCGCCCCAGACGCGCTCGAACTCGGCCTCGATGCGGGTGAGGAGGTCCTCTTCGCCGTCGATGTCGGTGATGGGGATGATGCCGTCGTCGGACTCGCTCGTGGCTCTCAGCGCGAAGTGGAGCAGGAGGTCTTTGACCTGCTCGGGGAAGTCTTCGGAGGGTTCCGTGATCGACTCGGGATCGTACTCTGCTTGCTCGCGAGGGTCCTCGATAGTCCGGAGTGCGATCTCTTGAAGTATGGTTTCTCGTTGGTCGTCGGTGATATCGAAACAGTCGAACACCGCTTCGTCGATCTCGTTGGCGCAGGACTGGAGGTTCTGTTCGATGTGTTCTAGATGCTTTGCAGCGGCCACCCCCGCATCTTGGATCGAACTGGTCAGCGTTGCCGTGTCAATCGGCTCGTCGGGCTCTAGTTCCTCTCGTAGTTCGCGATGTGGGTGGTCGTACTGCCCAAGGGGGCTGTCAACGCCCAGGACATCCAGGAGGATGGGTCCGTCGTAATGTGGTGAAACGAAGTCATACTGACGTTTCGTGATGAGGTGGCCGACCGCTTTTTGTGCGAGAGTCGTGAGGTCTTCTATCTCTTCAAGTTCTTCCCTCCATGGGATTTTTGAAACAAGACCGATCTCCCAGTTTCTCTCGGATGTCTGTGTTAACATTAGATAGGTGAAGAGGTGGCTGTTGGTGTACGAGAGCGCGCTCCAGATCGCCCGGTCAGGCACCAAGACAGAGCCCATGTGACCGAAAACGGACGAATCGTGTAAGTAGCCAAACCGTCGTCCACTTCGCTTGGAAACGGTATATGACAGCGCTTCCTGAAAGTAGTATTCCGTGTTACGTGTGTATGACTTCACGTATCGTTCGACTTCAGTTCCGTCCTCTCCCCATAGAATCGTGTTTTTCACTCGGGGGAGCAACCAAGCGTCAGAACCGCCTTTTGCGAACGGCGTCCACTCCGGATTTCCAAGGGTAGTCCAGAATCGGCGTAAGAAACGGTCATCGTCGGCCGTCGCAGTTCCCTGTTTTATGTTCGCGTAGCTTCCTTTCTCCGGAAGGTCTGCATTTTCCGAATCAAGTACTGTATCCGAGTCGTACAACTGACGCAGCGGCTTCGGAACCCAATATGAGAGTGGCGTTCCAGGGACGATTCGGAATTGGGAAAGCGGCCGTTCGTACACTCGCGTCACGCCATTCTCTACTCCTGATTTAAAAGAGGCGTTGAGGAACGTTTGCTCTTTATCCCCCTTTTCGATATCAGGCAGGCGGATGAACGTTCCCGCTTGCTGCCCTCCTGCTTCGGAACGAACTACGGTTCCGACGGTTCCAACTGTCGCGTTATCTAGAATGTTGTAGCCAAACTCGGCAAAGAAGTCGAAAGCCCCGCGGCTACCGATGAAATCCTCCCGGAACTCCTCAAACGATCGGCTGAACATGAACGAGTGGGGAACAAGCATTCCCACACGTCCGTCCTTCTGGACAAGCCGGTCGCACGCCTCGAAGAAATTGATATAATACTCTGATTTATATCGATAGTGATCTTCCATATACGCCTGCACGTCATCGGGCATCCGCCCACCGGAGCCATATGGCGGATTCATCAGCGCCGTGTCGTACTCCTGTGTCAGCACCACCAGCAGGTGCAGGAAACTCCGGAGGTTCTGCTCGCCGAACGAGTCGCCCGTTTGGTCGTCGACGGCTCGGCGAAGCGCCTTCAAAAAGGAGTTGAGCGACTGATGCGCTCCCTGGTTGTAGTCGCCGAGTTCGGTCTGCGTCTTGCCGGCGTCGAACGCCGCTTCGAGGGTCCCGCTCACGTCGAGCAGGCTCCCGAGCGCCTCGGTGTGCTGGAACGTCTCGATCACGTCGTCGATGGCCTCCCGCAGGTCCGTCCCCTCGCCCGTGATCGCGTCGAGCACGTCGGTCGCCTCCTCGACCTCGGCGACGCGGGCGTCCGCGCAGACGATCCCGACGTTGGGCATCTCGAAGTCGCCGCCCTCCGCCTCGGCCCGCGTGCGAGCCTTCAGGTAGAGGTTGAACGCCGAGAGCTGACAGGAGCGCAGATCGATGTCGACGCCGTGGAGGTTGTGTTCGAGGATTTTCGCGGGGATCGCCGCGCGGTCCAGATCGGTCTCGGCCCACCAGATGCGCTCCAGGATGTCGAACGCGTAGAGGAGGAAGTGCCCGCTGCCGCAGGCCGGATCGATGACGCGCAGGTCGCGCGGGTGGTCGAACTCGGGGGCGTCGCCGGGCTCCTCGTCCGGAATGAGGTAGGTGCAGAGCTCGGGGACGCCGGGGGCGTCGTCGGGCGTGACGAGGCGGTCCTTGCGCTCCTCGGGAGCGAGGGCGTCGGGCGCCGGGACGGCGTCCGCCCGGTCGGTCGCTTCGAGGTAGAGCTTCCCGAGCGAGTTGTCCGCGAGCATGCGCACGACCCAGTGGGGCGTGTAGAACTGGTTGGCGGGCCCCACGTCCGCCGGTTCGAGGGTGTTCTTCGCGTCGAGCGCCTCGACGACGGGACGGTTGTAGTACTCGTACACCCAGCCGAGCACGTCGTCGGCGCGCCACACCGCGTCGGGGACCGCATCGAGCATCTCGCAGAGTTCCGCGAAGGTGTCGTCGTCGGGGTCGATCAGGCTGTAGGCGGACGACCGGTCGAAGAGGATCTCGATCTCCTCGGCCAGGTCGTCGCAGGCGTTGTGGTAGGCCGCCAGAATCGCCTCCTCCTCCAAGAGGAACTCCTCGTGAACGAGCGTCTCGGCGGCGGGCGTCAGCCCGTTCTGCTTGAAGACGGTGACCTCCTCGTCGACGAACTCCCGGACTTCCATACAGCGCAGCGCGGCGAGGCGGTTGACGACGGTGTAGCCGACGCCGGTGACGTACTGGTCGACCGCCTCCGTCCAGTCCTCGCCGTCGACGGCTTCGAGCCGGATCGCCTCGACGAGTCGTTTGGTGTCCTCGTCGAGCGCGTCGCGGTCGTCGGGCTCGTCGTCGAGTCCGTTCCGGGTGAGCTGGAACGCGACGTTGTCTTCGACGCGCTCGCGCATCTCGGCGACCACGTCTTCGAGGTGCTCGCGCTCCGCCTTGTCCAGTTGGGCCGTCCGCTGAGAGAGAGAATCGCTTGCCATTGGGGAGGTACGTATGCTCCACTCGACTCTCACGAGCCTCTTTAATGTTGGCGAGATGCCGCCGATCGCGGTCGTTCAGCGGAGGTCCGGTGTTGCGTCCGTAACAGACCAGACGGGCTTGTCTGGCCGGGGAATCGTCCCGACTCGCGTCTTCTCGAACTCCGAGGCCCTCCACGCGATGACATTCTCTTTCCGCTGGACGTATTTCGGGTCCGTATTCAGCCACCGAGCGATGTCTTCGTAACTGTGTCCAGCGCAAAGGAGCGTCAGCAGTGCAAAGTCGAACCTGTCTAGGTTACTCTCGTTCGCGTCGGCGTCAATCCGGTCTAGGAACGCATCGGAGGCATCCCGCAGGAACTCCATGAGCACTTGGTAGACTCCTTCGTCTTCGAATCCGTCAAAATCGAACCCTTCGGTGACGTCATACTGTCTGGTGGTACTCGATTCGACATCCCAGCGAAGATCCCCGAGCGTGGCCCTTCGACATCTTCGCAAGATTCGTAGTTCCCGCTCTCGCTCGCGGTCCCACGTCGTTATTGTGTCCTCAATCGCATCTCGTTGGGCGTGATTGACGTATATAACCGTGCCTCGACGAGCGATTATCGATTCGATGTCTTTCCCCGAGACTGAGAGGAGGACCGCTGCACACCGATCAGTCTTTTCGAGGACCTGACCGACTTCTCTCCGTGATTCGAGTTCGTTGAGACCCGCCCGTTTCTGTGCGTCGTGAACGAGATTGTTCCGTCGTTCCTTCACGTCCACCAGTTCGCTGTGGTCACCGTCACTCAGAATCTGAATGTCACACAGTTTCTCCAGACGCTTTGCGTGACCCATACTGCGAACCAGTTCAGAGGTAGTATTGAGGCGAGCCTCCTCTCGGAAGAATTCGTTAAGGACGGTTTCGGTGGCGAGTTCTTCGATGAGTGCAGATGCAAGCAGGAGGTATGAAAAGAAGGAGCGCTCAATTTCACCGTCGACTTCTGAATTTGAGTTGAGTTTCGTTACGATCTCCTCGCGTTGGTCGAGGTAGTATTCAAGAACGTTGTCTGAATGGCCGATGAGTGAATTCTGGCGTTCAACGTATGCAACAAGGAGAATTAATTCCTTCGAGAACGGTTCCCTTCGACTCAGTTTATCACATTTATCCAGAGCATGTGTCGGGAGATGGCGAGTTAGATAATCAATATCATCGTAAACGAGAGGTGTGTTCGTGGGACAATTATCCACGATAGTCTGGAAATCCTCATCGGCAGATAACGCTTCGAGTGCTGCACGAACGTCTGAGACCTCGAGTTCTCGCAAGTCTTCAGACCGATAGGCAGCATCACCGACGAAGACAACGGGGCCCTCAATATCGAAAACGCGGAATTCACCGATCGGTCTCAGGGAAGCGGACTCTGCTTCGATAGTAAAAGAAAGGTCTAGGTCCGAACCGTCAGTCACAGGCAAAGAGACTGTATCGTACTATTCAATCTGGGATTCGTATTCATCCCAGAGCGTATCGATATCGGTGCCGGTCTCGTCAGCGATATGACGCAGTAACTGCGCCCGATTTTCGAATCGCTGGAGTTGCCCCTTCGCACTCATACCTAAATATTGGCTGACTGGAGTAATAAATTGGGGGGGTTAGTCCTCCAGAATAGTCGTATATTGTGGACCGTCCCGCAGCGTCGACAGCGAGACGTACCGGTGACCCTGCACGAACGCGACCGTCCGGTTCGAGTCGCTGGCCGTCTTGTCGTTCCGGACCGCCCGATCCAGTTCGAGGTCCGGTTCGAGGAACAGGACTTTCTGGGTGTCTCCGTACCGTTCCGACCCGTCGTTCCGCATCCTCTCGACCGCGTCGAGCAGGGACCGCTCGTGGTCGTGCGAGAGCTCCGGATGGTCGCGAACCGCCTCCTCGGTGAGGGTGACGCTCTCGACGCCCCCCGTCACCCGGGGCACGTCCGGCTTGATCTCGCCGTCCTTGTAGAAGGCGAGGTGCGAGACGGGTTTGAACGACCGGTTCGGCTGACAGAAGTAGTGGTCGTAGTCGCGGTACTCGTCCCACGCGCGCCGCGCGCCGACGACCAGGACGCGGTCCTCCCTCCCGCTCACGAGCTCCTCGTCGTAGACGAACCGCGTCAGCTCGCGCAGCAGGAACGCCTCGCGCTCGGTCGGGACGTACATGCTCGCCTCGGCGCTCCCGACGTCGCGTTCCAGCACCGATTCGACGGTGCCGACGAGCGTGTCGAAGCTCGCCCACACGAGCCGATCGTCGTCGATCGCCCGGACCTCGTCGGGGACGCGCTCGTCGGGCGTGAGCACGATCAGGCGTTGGAGGTCTGCCGGGTCTCGATCGAGGGCCGTGAGGTGGCCTTCCAGTTGCCCCCGCCGAACGGCGTTCCGTCTCGTCTTCGTTTCGAACCAGAGGGCGGTCGATCCGCGAATCGCCGCGTCGGGGACGGACTCCACGCCGGTCACCTGATTGTCGAACGCGACGAGCGAGAGGTCGGACTCGTCGACGAGCGCCTCCAGGATGTCCTCCCCCAGCCGACTGTTGACGTGTTCGAGCACCGCGAGCAGGGTCGACGTGACGCGGTTCTCGCCCTGCGTGTACGTCGAAAAGAGCGGGTTGGTCACACCGGCTCCAACTCACACTCGCCACAAAGCCGTTTCCTGTCACGCCCGTCTCCGCGTCCGGGAACGCCCGCGCGCAGAGCCGGCGACTCCGTCACTCGGGACGCTCCTCGATCAGCACGAGACTCCCGTCGTCGAGAGCGTCCAACCGCTCGTTGACCGCACGGACGCGGTCGAGCAGGTCGTTCGCGTCGCTCAGTAACTCCGTCGCTCTCGCTTCGCTCGGCCGGTCGTCGGCGTCGACGCGCGCCCGCAGCGTTTGCGTGAGGTCGGCGTTCGGGAGTTCCGCGTCCAGTTCGTCGGTCGCGTGCTTGAGACGCTCCCACGCGTCCTCCCCGAGAATCGGGTCTTCGGCCTCTTCGAGCAGCCTCTCCACGCGACCCGGCGCCGGCGGTGTCGACGACGCGAGCGCCGCGTCGACGGACTCCCGCGTCAGCGTTTCCGGATGCTCGGAGCGGAGCTCTCCGGCGGCGTCGCCGAGCCGGGACCAGAGGCTCTCACCGTTCGCGTCGTCGAACAGTTCGCGGACGGTCGCGTACGTCTCGGCCTGCCGCACGACGCCGGTCTCGACGAGAGCGTCCTCGGAGGGCGTCTCCCCGTTCCAGACGCTCTCGAACAGCGCCGTGAGCTCCGTCAGATCGATACCGTCGAATTCGGCGGTCGCCGAGTCGAGGACGCCGCGGATGCCGTCCTCGTTCGACCGGATCCAGCGGCCGAGATCGCCGCAGATCGCTTCGGGGTCGGGCCCGGTCGTCGTCTCTCCCGTGAGCCGACGATACTGGTCGGCGACTCCGTCGGTGCGGTGGCTCCGGGCGTCTTGGAGCCGAGATTCGACCGTCGCGACGCTCGGGACGGCGTCGCTCTCCGCCGTCGCTCGCATGCTGGCGGTGATCGACGCGTTCGGATAGAGCGATGTCATGGCGTTCAGCTCGTCGCCGAAGCGCTCCCAGAGCGTCGCTCCGTCCGCCTCGACGCCGAACAGTTCGCGGGCGTCCGCGAAGGTGTCGGCCTCTTCGAGCACCGCCGCGAGGTCGTCTTCGCTTCCCAGGTCGGACGTGGTGAGCTCCTCGCCCCGGAGCGCCGGCTCGACAGTCGCCTCGAAGGACTCCAGCGTCACGTCGAACTCCCTCGAGACCCCTTTCAACGTGCGTTTGACCGTCGCGCTGTTCTCGCCGATCCACCGCCCGAGCTCGTCGAGCCACTCGTCGATACCGTCTCCGGTCGGGTCTCCGGAACCGACGGTCGCGACGAGCGCCCGAACCTTCCTCGGATCGATCTTCTTCTCGAAGCGAACCGTCAGCGACGAGAGCCCGCCCTTCGTCCGGACCTGACGGCCGATCGTGGTCGGGTCGTTCAGATACTCCGTGTCTTGCTTGAGGACGACGTCTTCGTTGGAGGTCGCGAGCGTGATGAGGAGGGCCGCGATCGATTCTTGCGGCGTCCCGCGGTAATCGCCGTTCGCGGTCCGGGTCTGTTGGAGGATCGTCTCGACCCCGACCGACTTCTGTGCCTCGTACCCGTCGATGAACTCCCGGCACCAGCCGGTGTCGGTGAGCTCGCCGGCGCTAGTGTCGACGCCGAGCATCGCGGCGTCCGCGTCCGAAAGCGGCCACTCACCGCTGCCGCGGAAGAACGCCGCCATCGCTTTCGCGTCGTCGACCTCGACGAGCGGTCGCGAGAGCGTCTTCCGCGACGAGCCGAACACCGTTCCGACTTGGTCGCCGACGGCGTCACCGAGCGCGCCGGAGCGCGCTCCGCGCCGTTCGTGGACCGTGTACACCGACGCGTCCTCGAGGATCTCCGTCACCGACGCTTCGAGGCGACGTTTATCCGTGCGGTGCTCCCGTTCGAGCTCCTCGTGTGACTCCGTTTCTTCCTCCAGCACCGTCCCCATCCCGATGACGTTGCGAATCCGCTCCAGCATCGTCTCGGGAACGTCGATCGTGATCAGGACGTGTTCGCCGCCGTCGCGACCGGCGTTCACGTCCTGCCACGTCTCCACCTGTTCGGAGAGGGTGTCGCGATCGTCGGCCAGCACGCGAACGCGCAGCGCGTCGTACTTCGGAGACGGCGCCCGGTCGACCGGTTCGAGGACGGAGTAGTCGTACCGAAGCGGGACGAGCCGCTCGTCGCCGACGTCGACCTCGTGCCGGCTCCCCTCACTCCGGAAGAAGTCGTCGTTCTCGCGCAGTCGCGTCTCCACCCACGCCGACAGCTGGTGCGGGGAGATCTTCGCGGCCTCGTCCTGGGCGCGACTGAGGATGCCTTCCTGTTCCTCGGAGACGAGCGTGTACACCTCGTCGCCCCGGTCGGTCGTCTCGGTGAGCGCCTTCTGCTTGTCGACGAGCGTCGCCAGCCCCGACTCGGTCCGCTCGACGACCTCGTCGACGGACGCCGTGACGTCGCCGACCATCAGCCGGCCGAGGTTCTCGGGCGTCGAGGGGACGGCCGGCGTCTGGTTCAACAGATAGAGGCCTTTCGCGAGGCGCACCTCCCAGGCGTCTTCGTCGCCGTCGAACGTGGGCACGAGCGTGTTGTCGATCATCTCCTGGACCCACAGCGGGAGGTACGTCGTCTCCTCGACCAGTAGATCGAACAGCACGTCCCACGTGACGAGCGCTCCTTCCGCGTTCGACGCCCACCCGAACTTCGTGAACAGCGACCGAACCAGCACGAGCAGCGCCCGCCCCTGGATGTAGTCTCGGTCGGTCGACCGCCCCTGCGTGATGAGTTCCTGCATCACCGCCCGGAGGAGCGACAGGTCGTACGCGCGGAACGGGTAGGACTCGACCGGATCCGGGTCCGCGCTCGTCACCGTCGAGTAGGTGTGGAGTTCAAGATCGGGCATCGACGCCACCAGCGACTCGACGCGCTCCCTGCCGTCGGGATCGGACTTCTGGAGCCACCGCTTCCGGACGATTATCTCCGTGTCCGCCCCTTCGAGCGGGACCTGTTGGCGCGTCCAGTGGTCTTCGGGCGGCTCTCCGATGAGGCTCGCGCGCGTCGCCGGGAGCGAGTACTGTCCGGTGGTGACGACGACCGGATTCGGCCCGCGCTGGAGCGCCTCCATCGTCGCTTCGAACTCCCGGTAGCGATGGCGACTGTCGCCGACGAAAAGCGCGACCTCGTCGAGACCTAACAGGAGTTCTGTCTGCGTGCTCCCGTCGTTGAGCGAGTCTGTTACCGCCTCGATCCGCGAGACGAGCTCTTCGGGATCGAACGCTTCGGGCTCGACGTCCGCCTCGGCGGTCTCGATGGAGGCTTTCACGCCCGCCCGGCTGTTCAGGTCCGTCCCGGACGTCTCGGCCATCGCCGGCAACGCGTCGTAAAGCCAACTGCGGAGCGTGGCGCGTTCAGCGAGGACGTCGTCGAACGTCCGTCCGTCGTGCTCGAACTCCCGGAGCGCCTCCCAGACGCCATCGTACTCCATGTCGAGCGTCCAGGCCCACTCGAGCAGCCAGTTCGGGTCGGTCGGATAGCCGAACTCGCGGCCGATCGCCTCGAAGATGAGGAACGGCAACGGGGGCTCTTTCGACGCGTCGCGGTCGAGCAGGTTGAGGAACACCGGCTTGAGACTGTCGAGGTGAGAGTCGGTGATCGACTGTTGGAGTTCGTCGAACCCCGGCCACTGCTCCGCCAGTTGGTCACCGAGGGAGGCGAACTCGGAGTCGTCGCCGGCGAGGAGACCGACCAGCTTCAGGAGGTGGGTCTTCCCCGAGCCGAACGTCGCGTGGATGTAGAGGAATCGAGCGGCCTCACCGGGATGAGTCTCGACGGTTTCGCCGAGGGTTTTGAGAACCTGTTCGGCGCTGTCCGTCTCGTAGAACTCTCGAACGTCGGTCTCGGCTCGCTCGCGAGCGTTGACTTTCTGTACTTCTTCGAGCTGCCGCGTCGGGTCGCCGTGGAAGAGCTCGTCGATAGTCACTGGAGATGCACCCCCTGGATCTGGCCGTCAATCTGGTGGGCGGGGTAGTAGTGCCGCGATTCGCCGCCGAAGAAGCTCAACTTTCCGCCGACGACGTCTCCCGGGAACGGGATCCCGATCGTGGACTTGACGTTCCGTCGGTCGAGCTCGTCGAGCAGTTCCGACGCGCGTGTAAACGGGTACAAACTGCCCAGGTTGAGCAGCAGCACCACGTGGCTCTGATCCTCCAGTTGCGCTTCGTCGAGCTCCCGTTCGATCATCCGCTGTACGAGCTCGTCGGCGAGCCGGTCTTGCATCGTCGCTTCGATACGCTCACCCGGAGACGGCTCGTCGCCGAGCTCAGCCAGTGGGGCGCCCAGATCGACGAGGAGTTCGTACACGTCGGTCCGTGGGAGCAGTTCGTCGAGCCAGATGGGCTGTACGGTGATGTCGCTCGGGATCTCCGGCGATTCGGCTTGGCCGGCCGACCACGTCTCGAGCCGCTCCGTGACCCGGTGTTCGACCGTCGGGTCGACAGCCGCGATGACGAACGGATTCCGAATGCCGTGCTGTCCCTGTGCGAACGTCTGCAGCTTCTCTTTGAATTCGCGGTACGGCGACGAACTTCCCTGGCTCACCGAAGAATCACCCCGCCGTCAGTCTCCTCGATTTCAAGCTCTCGCTGTTCAACGAGCCGTTCCAAGCGACGATTCAGGCTCTGTCGGTCGCCGGGAACGATACCGATCTGGTCGACGTCCTCGGGGGCCCGATCGCCGACGATCGCCGACAGTTCGTCGAGCCGAACGGCCAACTCAGCCAGATCGGACTCGACGGCGTCGGCGAGTGGCTCTAGCTGCGCGATATCGTCGGTTACGGCGATGACCTCATCGGCATCCGCATCGGCCGACAGCGTCGCGATCGCGTTCTCGATCGTGTCGTACCACTGCTTCAGCTGACGCATCGGAGTGACGTACTCGCGTTCGAATCCGGCGTAGAGAACGCCGACGGGAAGGTTCGTCGGCGAGCGGATCCAGGTGTGCTCTGCAATGCGGTCGACCAGTTCACGCAGGCCGTCTTCATCAGCGAACGCGTTCCAGGACCGGTCGAGCTCAGGCGTGAGATCGGGAACGAGCTCCCCGGAGAGCGTACTCCACCCGTCGGTCGTCCACCACTCGCCGTCGAACGACGAGACGGCGGCCGACCGCGATTCGATGGCGGACTGTGCGTCGTCGTCGACCCAGTTGAACCGCCGACTCCCGACCGTCAGCACCGCGTCAAGCTGATGGAGCGTCGAAAGGCGACGGTTCCAGACATCGGTCACTTCGCTGACCCACTCCTGTGTCTCGTTCGTCTCGTCGATGGCATCTGTGATGCTGTCGTCTTGTGATTTCACGGTTGCAAGGCGATCGTCGGTGGTCGCGATTCTCTCGGTCAGCTCGTCGGCAAACGCGGTGAGCATCTCGGTAACTTCCTCGGTTCGAACGTCCCCATCGACGACCAGCGTCACGTCTTCGCGAAGTCCAGTCAGCGTCGATCGAAGCCGTTGGTTCGCATCTTGGAGGCGGATGAGCCCGTCTGCGACCGTTTCGGTCGTCTCCTTGAAGCCGCCCTCTTCCAGCAGCTTGCCCATGTTCGTGCGCGGGAGGAGTTTCAGTCTCGTCGTCGAGAGGCGTTCGAGGTCGAGCACTGCCTCGTCTTCCAGCGTGTTCCCGCTCTCGTCGACGGGAAGCAGTCGCCCGTCTCGACAGAACCCCCAAATGAGTGCACAGAGTGCCGGGCGGGCCTCGTCGTAGAACGGTTTGTGTTTGACGATACCATCGAGAACCGTATTCATGTTGAGCCCCTCACTGCGGTCGTTCAGCTGCCGACGGATGAGCGTTAACACGTTGTTCTGTATGGTCTGTTTCCCTCGGCTTCCGGTCTGGTCCAGTAAGGGGACCTGAATCGTTCGTGCCCACGCAGGCAGCGGTGCATCGCTGCCGAGTTCGCGCAGCTCGCGCAGTCGGCTCTCCCCCACCTGGAGCATCATCGGATGGAAGTCGTCGGGATACGTGACGTCCACCGCGACCCGAACCGCGTTCGCGAGGGCGCCGATGTCTGTCCGATCTCTCACGGTGTACGAGCCGCTTCCCATCGCGCTTGTCAGTTTGCTGCGGACCGAATCTGCGCGCTGCTCGAGGTCACGCTCGACCGCCGGCGGTGCGTCGCGCGTCGCGATGGCGTCCCGAAGCGCCCACCACTCGACCAGCCGGTTCCGGAGATCCCCGAGCCCGGTGTCGTCGATCTCCCAGTACAGCGTCTTCTCGTCCGGTTGTTCGGGGCCCGTATCTGGCCGAACCCCCTGCACAGCGATGTCGATCTCTAACCCGTCCTCGGCGGTGAGACCGGTTTCGAACGCCGTCCCATCGAGCGTGAAACGGTACGATACCGGGTACTCGTCACCCGACTCGCCGTATGGGACTGATTCCGGGAGCGACAGGTCCTGCGCGATGCGATCCCAGAGGTGCTCGTCCAGTGCTTCGACGACGGCGTCCCAGTCTGGGGCTGCTTCGTTCGCCTCGGCTTCGTCGTAGATGAGGCGCTCTCCCTGTGTCGCGAACCGATAGCGAGGTCCACTCTCGTCCTGTGTGGGCCGGATGAACTTCTGTAGCCGATCCAGCGACTCTTCGACGCGGTTCGTCGTGCTAATCCACGATTGCCCGTTCAAATCGTCCATGACGGCGACCGCGATGTTCCCCTCGTTCAGCGGGACAATCTCGTGGACGTGTTGAAGCAGGAGCACCGCCTTCGCGACGTCGAGGTCGAACGCCTGGAGCTCGCGTTCCTCGTCGGCCACCTCGTCTGCGATGCCGGTCGTCTCGTCGGTGCCCTCAACGACGCGCATGTCCTGCGGGAGGATCTCACGCAGCTCGGGCTCGATCAGCTCGAAGAAGTCGACGAGCGAAATGATCCGGTCGTCCTCGCCCTCGTCGACCCAGTCGGTGAGCAATCCGTGCATGAGCGCGAGGATAGCCCGTGCCGTTCCCGAGAAGATCGATTTCGCTGGGTCGCTCGCTTCCCGACGGAGGTTGAACAGGATCTCCAAGAACAGCGGCGCGTGATACGGGAGGAATGGATAGAACTCGACGAGCCGCTCGTCGTCGATCGCGTCGAGCGGCGGCTTGGTGTTCTGTTTGATCTCGCTGTACACGAGCGATTCGGACGGTTTCACAGCGGCGTCATCGAGGACCTGACGTACCGCCTCCTCGCCCGTCTCCGACTTCTTGAAGAGCCGCCGTTCGGCGATCTCGCCGACGTGTTTGCTCGGAAGCTGATACCGGTGTGGGAACCGGTCTTTGACGATGCTGAAATCGGCTCCGTGAGCCGCGAACTTCGGTTGGACGTCTTCGATCTTCGCCTGTGCGGTTGCGACGAGCTGGATGTCGCCGTCACCGATGTCGTCGACGTTTTCGGCGAGCGTCTGCAGTTCGGTCAGGCGCTCGAAGTCGGTGCCGATGAAGAGGCTCACTTCGTCGAGCAGGAGGACGAGCTTGACCGGCTCTCCGAACTCCTCCTCACGGGCCTGTCGCAGCGATTCCAACCGACTGACGACCTCTTCCGGGTCGATGTCCGACGGCTGGAGGTCGGTGTAGCCGTCGCGCGTACCCGTCACCTCTTCGAACAGGGCTGGAAGCACGACATCAGCCAGCGCGCTGTACCGCTGGACGGCGGTCCAGAGTTCGGCCGCGTCCCACCCGTACCGCGGCGCCTCGGGCGTCACCGCGTCAACGACAGCCGCCGCACGGTCCTGTCGCTTCGACCACGCTTCCGTCGTCCGGTACCAGTCTTCGAAGTACGCGACGTCGAGCTGGGACGACAGGCCAGTAGAGACGCTGTCATCGACGCCTGTAAGGGTCGGATCTCGGTGAGCGTGGCGAAGGACGATCTCGCTGAAGCTGCGTTGCTTCTGGCCTTGGTACTTCAGCAAGTTCACTGACACGGGGATGACGTGGTAGTCGGAATGAACGGTCTCCCACTGATCTCGCAGCCCGCTGAGATCCCCGCTGGTCGACGCCTCCGGGACGAGATCGCTCCAGACCGCCTCGGAACGGTTCCGAAGCCATCTGGTGTCGAGGAGCCCGTCCAGAACGGTCAGGAGGTGACTCTTGCCACTCCCGTAGTAGCCGTAGAGCCAGTAGTTCGATCCCGTTCGCATGTCCTCGGCTTCGCCGAGCAGTCGGTTGACGAAGTCGTCGAGAAAGCGCCGGGAGTCCACCGTCACGTGATACGACTCGATAGCCCGTCTCCTGTGTCGCTTTTCGTCTGCGGACTGATCCTCGCGGTCGATACGCACCGATTCCTCGAAGTCCTCGGGGAGGTCTGCGAACCACGACCTGCCAGCCATTATCTCGTTCCCCCGCTGGTGATCCACGAGTACGGCTCGTCAGTTGGCCGCAGCTGAAGGCTGCCGTGGAGCTCGACGAACTCCCACGCCCCCGTCTCCACGACCCTGTTGTAGAGCTCTTCCCAGCGCGCAGTCGGCTGGAACAGGTACTGAAGACCGATCGGCGACTCGAACCACGCGTCCTCGCTCGCCTCGAACGAGTAGCCCGTGGCGACGAGAAGCGGAATGTCGCCGAGAGACGGCGGAGTACCGACGACCGCTTGCCGACCCTCTAAAACCCCGATCTCACGCATGACCGAACGGAAGCCCCTGCACCACCGCTCCGTCGTCGAGTCGGCGTAGTCGAACGCCGTCCCGTCGGCGTACTCGAACTCGTTTAGGACGGTCGTGAGCGTCTCGTCCGAGAAGTCAAGCGCACCGGGACCGTCGGCCGAAAGGCGTTGGACGTATTCGTGGACGGCGTATCGGACGAGCGCATCGTCGGCGACGAGATACGGATAGAGCACTTGGGCTTTGTCGCGGGCTGATGTACAGGCGTCCAACGCTGCGGGAAGATCGCTCGGGTTGGGGAGGCTCGGTGGTGCATTTTTGAACCGTGAGGAGAGGATACGATATATCTTCCGCGAGCTCCCCTTCGTACTTCGGTTCCCGCGCCGTTCGTCGAACCAGACGTCCTTGACCTGGTTCCAGGTTCCATACTCCCGGTATAACCGGGCGATCTCCTCTGCGCGAGCGGGCAAGAGTCCACACATGGTCAGATCCATATCGACTTCCTCCGGAGAGAATGTGTGGGCGAGGGATGACGGTCCCTCTCCGCCGTCCGGGAGAGCGTTCATACGATGGTGGATTCAACCGACCCACTTTACTATTTGTCATTGACCAACCGCGTTCTCGGCGGGTATGCGACTCGAGAGCCGTCTGGCGACATTCCGATTCCTGGCGTGGAGTGAGATGTACCGGCCGTTTGGACCGATTCAGAGCCCCGCTCCGATGTCGGGGCCGTCACTCCACGGCCGCGACGATCCACGGCTTCGCGTCGGGGTCGTACTCGGCGATCGCGCCGCTGTGGCTGCGCGTGTCGGGTGCGAGGACGCCGACGTGTTTCAGCTGCTGGACGAAGTTGAACAGGACGTTGGTGCGGATCACGTCCGTCCAGACGCCTCGTTCCCGGTAGAGTCGGGCCGTCTCACCGCGCTCGATCAGCTCTCGGGCGCGGGCCGCGCCGCGAGTCGTGCAGAACGCGCTCAGGAAGACGTTCGGGTACTCGCGGACCAGCCGCTCGACGAGATCGAGGAAGTGGACTCGCGGTCCCTCCTTCCGGAGCGCGTCGAGCAGCAGCCCGAACTCGGGGTGTCTGACGAAGGAGTTCCGGAGGAGGACCGCGAGCGGCGGGTGGACCTCGGCGACGGTGCGCCGACCGACGTCCTCCTTCGTCAGGCGCAGGTCGTCGAGGTCCTCGATCCCGTGCCCGCGAAGCACCGTCGCGGCCAGCTCCCCCTGATCGGTCAGTTCGTGGGGCGACCCCGCCGAGACCAGTCCGAGGGTGCGCGCGCTCGCGACGGTCTCGCCGCCGGCGCCGAACCCGTACTCGTCGGCGATCGCGTCGACGATCTCGTCGCGTGCGAGGGGGCCGTACCGGTCGAGGGCGACGACCGGCGCGAAGTAGTTCAAGGGCTGCGCGAGGCTCAGCGTCGTGATGTCGCCGCCGAACTCGTTGCCGCGGAGCCGGAGGGACAGCTGCCCCTCGATGTCCGCGGCCTCCGCGGTCGACTCCGCGCTCGGGGGCGAGCGCCACGCGGTCGCCCCGTCCTCGTCGACGCCGATGACACCGATCCCCTTCGAGCGGAGCAGATCGGCGTGCGGCCGCACGGCGTCGCCGTGGCCGGCGAGGTACGACACGTGCGCGCCCTGCTGGTAGGTCAGCGCCTGTCCGATGCCCCGCAGGAGGTTCGTCGACCCCTTCACCTCGATCGCGAACACGCGGTTCGCGTCGGTGAAGCCGAGCACGTCGGGGTACCGCCCGCGGATCGCGATCTCGTGGCGGCGACAGCGGTCGAGCACGTCCGCGTACGCGTCGCTGTGCGCCTCCGGAACGTGGACCAGCGGCTCGTAGTTCCGCTCGTCGAGCGCGGTCACCACGCGGTCGAACACCGCCGGCTCGTTCATACGGGTGGCACACCCTCGCGGACAATAAGCGATTCTCCCACCGCGCTCGCGGGCTCGCCCGGTCACCGCCTCGCATTTCACTCGCACCTCGCCCGCAGTTTAAGTGCGATACCGCGGCACCCGGCGTATGGACTTCGGGTGGAACGTCGACCGGGAAGGGGGCGTGTCGCTGGTTCGGTGTCGCGCGCGCAACGACGACGCCGTCCCGCGACGCGTCCGGATCGAGAGCCGGCTCGGCGCCCCCGTACTCCCGCCGCGGCGAGGCGGCGTTCCGGAGGACGGGTGGGACGAATCGGGCGTGACGCTGCGTCTCGACCCCGGGGAACGGCGGGCGTTCGGCTTCGCGGCCCGCGCTCCGCCGGCCGATCCGCCGGTCGAGGTCGCCGAGGTGGCGGCGGTCGATCCGACGGCGGAGTCGGGAGACGCGGGACTCGGCGGGAGGGACGACGGAGCGGCGTCGGCGACGGCCGAGGCCCTTCGGCGGCTCGGCGACCACCGCCCGCCGAGGGACGCGGTCGCGGGCGAGGCGATCGGGTTCGGCGATCCGGACCCGGAGGACGACTCGGATGATTCGGCCCACACCGGCGGAAGCGGTGCTGACGTCGTCGATGCGGTCGACGCGGACGAACCGCCCGTCGACTCTGCCGCTCTCGGACCGCCGCCGGGGGAACCGACGAACTGGTCCGACGCGGTGGACGCCCGACTGAACACGGTCGAGGAACGGATCGACCGGGCGGAGCGGTTAACCGACGCCGACTTGGCAACCGCGACGGAGGCGGTCGCGGAGGCCGACGGCGTCGAGGGACTCTCCGGGCTCGACGAGCGCGTCGCCGCGGACGCGGCGCGGCTCCGGGAGCTGAGCGAGCGCGCGTCAGCGCTCGCGGCGCGCGCGGAGGCGACCGACGCGCCGGTCGCGGCGCTGGAGCGGCTCGCGTGATCCTCGCGGTCGCCGGCGGGAAGGGCGGCGTCGGGAAGACGACGCTCGCGTACAACGTCGCCGCCGCGCTCGACGCGGTCGTCGTCGACGCCGACCTCGGGATGGCCGACCTCCCAGGCGGCCGCGGTCCGGACCTCCACGACGCGCTCGCCGGCGCGGCCGACCCGATCGAAACGCTGCGCGTCGGCGCGGTCGACATCGTTCCCTGCGGTCGGACCCTCGCCGGCGCGCGAGCGGCGGACCTCCGGCGGCTCGACGCCGCGGTGGCGGCGCTCGAACGGGAGCGCGGCACCGTCGTCCTCGACTGTCCCGCGGGGCGGCGCGCGGACGCCGGCGTCCCGCTCGCGGTCGCGGACGCCTGCCTGCTCGTCGTGTCGCCGCGGGCGTTCGCGCTGGCCGACGCGATCCGGACCCGAGCGCTCGCCCGCGAGCTCGACGCCGGACTCGTCGGCTGCGCGGTCAACCGGGTGACCGAGGAGCCGCCGGCCGACGCGATCGCCGACGCGCTCGGCGCGCCCGCGTCGGTGGTCCCCGCCGACCCCCGAGTCGGTCGTTCCGTCGCCGAGGAGCGACCGGTCGTCGAGACCGCCCCCGACAGCGCCGCGGCGGAAGCGATCCGCGAACTCGCCCGGCGGGTGCCCGACTGACGGGGTCGAGCCCGCGGCGCCCCGCGCTCTCACGACGGCCCGCGAAATCGCGCCTTTTTACCGCTCCGGGACGGACTCGCTGACGATGCTTACGGCCGTTCTGCTCGTCGGCGTCGCCGTTCTGACGGTCCTCGCCGTCGAAGTCGGTCCGCTGTACGCGGCCGACCGGTTCCGCGACCTCCGGGAGCCGACCGACGCCGAGCGCGGCCGCCTCGACTACCTCCGAGAGACGGCCGGGCTCGACGTGGACCGGATCGCGATCGAGCGCCGCGGTGCGGACGAGGCCGGCGGGGGCGAATCGGGGCGCGAGCCCGGAAGCGACGGCGTCGGTCCCATCGATGTCGCCGTCCGCGGTCCGCCCCGTCGGCGCGTGCTGTTCCTCTCGGAGGCGGTGCTCGACGACATCGACGACGACGTCGCGATCGGTCTCCTCGCGGCCGAAGCCGGCCGCGTCGAGACGTACTACGGAGAGTTCCGAGCCGTCGCGGTCGCGGCGGTGGTCGGCGTGTTGGCGGCGATCGTCACCGCGACGGTGCCGTTCGACGCGGGGTTCGCGTCGCTGGTCGCGGTCGGGCTCGCGGCGTTCTGGGTCGGGCGGCGGGTGCAGTACGCGGCCGACGACCGGGCCGCGGACGCGGTCGGCGCGGGTCGCGTCGCCGACGCGTTCGAGCGCGTGGCGGCGATCCGCGGAGTCGAACCGGAGACCGGCGACTGGTCGACGTGGTTCGAGGTGCAGCCGCCGCTCGGCGATCGGATCGCGACACTGCGGGAGAGAGAAGGGTCGGAGGCGGCGTGACACGCCGTTCGGAGCCCCTTCGATGGGCTATCGGGCGGGCTCGGCGACGACCGCCGTCGCGTCGACGCTGATCTCGTAGCCGGGGACGGACAGCGAGATGTCGATGGTGGTTCCGGGATGGCTGGCCACGAGCCTGTCCAGCGCGTCCAAGTCGAAGTGATCGTAGAGAACGATCCCGGCCTCGTCGGCGAGCTCGACCGGCTCGACGCCTGCGGCCCCGGCGACGGCCTCGACGACGGCGCGGCTCGGCGACCGGCCGGGGTCACCGTGCTCGACGCGAACCGACTCCGGGACCGGATCGTGGCTCTGAGAGTCCGCCGTTGCGCTGCTCATACTGATTAGGCGTCGAATACATGTATAAACCTATCCTTGCGTTTATCTGATCTGATATCTCGGAGGGCGAGACGCCTATATCCGATCGATCGCCATGCGGTTGCATGGCACTCGAACGCGCCGGACCGGGTATCGCTCGCGGAGCCGACGGTGACGCGTTCGGGTTCGTTTTCGCGTGAGTCGCGCGCGGCGGATCCGCCCCGCGTCGGGGCGATGAAACCGGGCCGATCGGCGGGCGTCGCGGCGACGGCGACGGGAACTCCCCGTTCGTCGCCCTGCGACGGCGACGTGCCGGAACCGTTACCAACCAGCCAGACGCCTATACACACAACTCGAATGCGACTCCCGGAACGACAGCTCGCGGTCCTCGAGGCCGCGAGCGCGACGGACGAACGGACGATAGACGAGATCGCGGCGGAGACCGGCCTGAAACCCGAGACGGTCACCGGTGCCGCGTTCGATCTCCGCGACGAGGGGCTCCTGTCCGTCGTCGAGACCGCCGCCGAGACCCTCGGCCTCACCGACGAGGGTCGGCGGTACGTCGACGACGCACTCCCCGAAACGCGGCTCTACCGCGCCGGGCTCGCGCTCGACGCGGACGAGGCCGCGGTCTCGATGGGACGGGTCATCGGCGAGGCCGGCCTCGACGGTCCCGAGGTCGACATCGCGCTCTCGAACTTCGCGCGCAAGGGGTTCGGGACGATCGACTCCGGCGAGCTAACCGTCGACCCGGACGCGGACCCGGACGCCGACCCCGAGGCCGCCGCGCTCGCGGCGCTCGCCGACGGCGACGACCCCGCAGTCGACGAGGCGGTGCTCGATCAGCTCGACTCCCGCGGGCTCGTCGACCGCGGCGAGTCGGTGACCCGGGCGGTCACCCTCACCGACGACGGCGTCGACGCCCTGATGACGGGCGTCGAGACGACGGAGACGGTCTCACAGGTCACCCCGGAGCTGCTCGCCAGCGGCGAGTGGCGCGACGTGGAGTTCTCCGAGTACAACGTCGAGGCCGACGCGCCGACGACGCGGGGCGGTCGGAAACACGTCCTCCGCCGGACTGCGGACCGCGTGAAGGACGTGCTGGTCGGGATGGGGTTTCAGGAGATGGAGGGACCCCACGCCGACAGCGACTTCTGGATCAACGACTGCCTGTTCATGCCGCAGGACCACCCGGCCCGGACCCACTGGGACCGGTTCGCGCTGGACGTGCCGCCGATGGAGGGGATTCCGGACGAACTGATGGCCCGCGTCGAGGCGGCCCACCGCGACGGCTGGGGCGAGGACGGCGACGGCTACCACTCGCCGTGGTCCCAGGAGTTCGCCCGCGAGGTCGCCCTGCGGGGCCACACCACCTCGCTGTCGATGCGCTATCTCTCCGGGATCGCGGGCGCCGAACTGGAGCCGCCGCAGCGCTACTTCTCCGTCGAGAAGGTGTACCGCAACGACACCCTCGACCCGACGCACCTCCTTGAGTTCTTCCAGATCGAGGGGTGGGTGATGGCCGAGGACCTCTCGGTGCGTGACCTGATGGGTACCTTCGAGGAGTTCTACCGGCAGTTCGGAATTACGGACATCCGGTTTAAACCGCACTACAACCCGTACACGGAGCCGTCCTTCGAGCTGTTCGGGGAACACCCCGAGACGGGCGAGGAGATCGAGATCGGCAACTCCGGCGTCTTCCGCGAGGAGGTCACCGGCCCGCTCGGCGTCGACTGCGACGTGATGGCGTGGGGGCTCGCCTTAGAGCGACTCGCCATGCTCACCACCGGTGCGGAGGACATCCGCGACCTCCACGGGACGCTGGCCGACATCGAGTTCCTGCGGGACGCGGAGGTGAGCTACTGATGCCCGTCGTCGACATCGACACCGACGAGCTGCGCGGGCTCACCGGCCGCACCGACACGAGCGACGACGAGTTCAAGCAGGACCTGTTCGGGCTCGGCCTGGAGTTCGAAGGGGAGACCGACGACGGGCTCCTCCAGTTCGAGTTCGCGCCCGACCGGCTCGACCGGCTCTCCGTCGAGGGCGTCGCGCGCTCGCTGCGCTACCACTACGGCGACGACCGCGGCGTCTACGTCCCCGAGACCAACGACCCCGAGTGGACGATCGAGGTCGCCGAGTCGGTCCCGGACGAGCGCCCGTACGTCACCGGCGCCGTGGTCCGCGGCGTCGACCTCGACGAGGGCGCGCTCGACTCGCTGATCCAGCTGCAGGAGAAGCTCCACGCGACGATGGGGCGCGGCCGCGCGAAGGGCGCCATCGGGATCCACGACCTGGCGATGGTCAAGGGCGCGCCGCTCCAGGAGGGCGCGGAGCCGTCGATCACCTACCGCGGCGTCGACCCCGACGGCGACGCGTTCGTCCCGCTCGATTCGAACGACGAGCTGACGCCGGACGAGGTGCTCGCCGAACACGACACGGGGCGGACGTACGCCGACCTCGTCGACGACTTAGAGCGGTACCCCGCGATCTACGACGAGCTCGGTCTCTTCTCGTTCCCGCCGGTCATCAACGGGAAGCGCACCGAGGTGACGACGGGCTCGCGCGAGCTGTTCGTCGAGCTCACCGGCACCGACCAGTGGACGATCGACCGGATGTGCAACATCATCTGTTACGCGCTCTCCGCCCGCGGCGCGACGATCGAGGAAGTCGAGGTGCACTACGCCGACGGCGCGACCGCCCCGAGCGAGTACGGCGCGGAGCTCGTCCGCCCGAACCTCGACACCGACGAGAAGGCGGTGGGCCACGACCGGATCGAGACGCTCCTCGGCGTCGACTTCGAGCCCGAGGAGGTCGTCGACTGCTTCGAGCGCGCCGGCCTCGACGCCTCCTACACCCTCGACGAGGACGTGACCTACGAGGTGGAGATCCCGCCGTACCGCGTCGACGTGCTCCACCCGCTCGACCTCGTCGACGACGTGGGACGCGCGTACGGCTTCGACAACCTGGAGCCGCGCTACCCCGACGTGGGGACGGTCGGCGGGCGCCACGAGCGCTCGCGGCTGGAGGACGCGGTCCGGACGAGCCTCGTCGGGCTCGGCTTCGAGGACCTGCTCAACTTCCACATGACGAGCGGGACCGAGAACTACGACCGGATGAACCTGGGGGCGGGAGCCGACGCCTTCGGCGCCGGCGAGCCGGTCGAGATCACGGAGCCGTACAGCGAGGAGTACACCCAGCTCCGGACGTGGGCGCTCCCGTCGCTTCTGATGCTGCTCGAACGCAACACCCACAACGCGTACCCGCAGGACATCGCGGAGGTCGGCTTCGCGGCCGAGCGCGACGATCGCGAGGACACGAACGTCGCCGAGCGCCGTCACGTCGCCGGCGCGGTCGCCCGACGCGACGCCTCCTACGAGACCGCGAAGGGGCGCCTCCAGGCGGTGTGCGACGACTTCGGCGCGGAACTGGAGACGCCGCGCACGGAGCACCCCTCCTTCATCGACGGTCGGACCGCCGAAGTCGTGATCGACGGCGAGCCGGTCGGCGTGATCGGCGAGGTCCACCCCGCCGTCCTCGTCGAACACGACCTGGAGGTGCCCGTCGCCGCCTTCGAGTTCCACCTCGACGCTTTAGGCCAATAGGGACTCGATCTCGAAGTTTCCCGTCGGGCGTTTATAGGTCGTTGATACTGGATCGACGGTGAAGACCTCCAAAGCCCCAGCCGCGACGACTCGCGCGGCTCGCTGTCGTTCGAAAGGCGCAGAGCGCCTTTCGTGATGACGAGAGAGCTTCGCTCTCTCGAACCACGCGCTTCAGTCGCTCGCTACGCTCGCTCCTTCCAGTGCTTGCGTCGCCGAGCGTCGTCCTCGCGACTGCCCCTTTGAGTCCTACCCGACCGCACCGACCGCACCGACCGCACCGCCCGCACCTCACACCTCCCCAGCCTCGTCGGCCTCCCGTCGCTTCGCTCTGGTCGGCCGACTCCCTCGCGCGGCGCTCCTCGCGGCCGCCGGAGGCGGCCACTCGGAGGCACACGCCACCGCACCGCCTGCGGTCGTTTAAATATCGTATCGCTGCTGCCGCCGCCACCTCTCGATCAGCCCTCGAACCCGTCTTCCCACCGGAACGTCCCGTTGCGCTGGACGACCTCGCCGTCGATCTCCAGTCGGGAGTCCTCGCTCACGTCGCTGATCATGTCGACGTGGACCGCGCTGTCGTTACCGGACTCGCCCTCGGGCAGGCAGGCGTCGTAGGCGCGCCCCACGGCGAGGTGAACCGTGTCGCCCATCTTCTCGTCGAAGAGGATCGAGTCGGTGAAGCGATCGATGCCGCGGTTCATCCCGATCCCGAGCTCGCCGAGCCGGCGGGCGCCCGCGTCGGTGTCGAGCACGCTCGCGAGCGCGCCCTCGCCGGCGCCCGCAGAGAAGTCGACGACCTCACCGTCCTCGAAGACGAGGTGCACGTCCCGGACGCGGGTCGCGTCGATCGTCATCGGCACGTCGAAAAAGGCCTCGCCCTCGGTGTCGTAAGGCGCGGTGAACACCTCGCCGCTCGGGAGGTTGTGAGAGTCGTACGCCACGGAGGCGGCGGAGTTGACCGCGGTGCGGCCCGCGATCGACATCGAGATATCGGTGTCGGGGGCGTCGTCGCGCTCGGTGACGATCCGGACCTCGTCGCCGCGATCGAGGGCGTCTTTCATCGCCGCCATCTCGTCGGCGAGCGCCTCCCAGTCGCGGAGCACGGCGTCGTAGACGAACTCTCGGTACTCCTCGTAGGCCATCCCGGCCTGCTGGGCCAGCGAGCGCGTGGGGTGGACCGTCGACACCCAGTCCGTGTCCATCCGCGCCTCGCGCACGCCCTGCCGCGCTTTCGCGTACGCCTGTCGCGTCTCGCTCGCCACGTCCGCGCTCGCGGTGGTGTTGCGACCGCCGCCGATCCGGAGGTAGGCGTCCGCGGCCTCGAACAGCGCGCGCTCGACGGCGGGGTCGTCGTCGAAGCTCGGCGCGCCGTCGCCGTCGTCGCCGTCGTCGCCGTCGCCGTCACCCCCCTCCGATCCCGCCTCGGCGCCTTTCAGATACGCCCGCGAGACCTCCGCCGATCCGTACAGCGTCGTCACGTTCGCGCCCCGCTCGCCGAGCGCCTCGGCGACCGCGACGCCGAGTTCGTGGGCGTCCTCGGCGACGCTCACGACGACGTCGTCGCCGGCCTCGACCCGCGCGCTCCAGTCGACGAGCACGGCGGCGTGCTCGCGTACGCGTTCGTCCATGCCGTGGGGTCTCGGCCGGCGGGTAAAAAGGCCTGCTCGTCGGCCGCACGCGCGGGTATGCGGGACCGGCGCGTCGCTGCTCCCGGCGTTTCCGCCGTCGCCGTCGCCAGCGAAACCTGCCCCGGTGCCGGTCGCTTATGTGCGCGCACCCGAAGAGAAGGGTATGAACGAGGAGTCACCCGCGGACAGACGCTCCCCCGTCGGCGAGCCGGTGGTCCGGTCCGATCCGGCGGTGACGGGCGAGCGCGCCGCCGAAGCGGTGGGGTTCGACCCCGGCGATCCCGACAGCGTCGCCGAGGCGGCCGAGACGGTCGCGCGCTTCGCGGCCGGCGACGTCGGCGACGACGACCACGTGCTGATGCTGCGGGGGGCGGCCGCCTGCGCCGCGCTCGTCCGCGGCGTCGGCTCGTACAAGGCGGCCGCCGAACGCGCCGGCGACGGCGTCTCGGTGGCGTTCATCCGCAAGTGGGCCCGCGTCCACGACCTCCCGCAGGCGATCCGCAGACAGGTCGCGAGCGGGCGGATCGCGCCGAGCGCGGCGAAACACGTCGCGCGACTCGGTGGCACCGACCGCTACCTGCTGGCGTGGGCGACCATCGACGGCGACCTCACGGTCCGCGAGGTGCGCTCGATCGCCTCCGCGGTCAACGACGGGAGCGACGTCGAGACCGCGGTCCGCGAGGCGGGCGTCGAGCTCGGCCACGTCGGGATCGGGCTCCCGCTCGACGCCTACGTGGAGCTCAGGCGCCGCGCCTCGAACCGGAACCTCGACCCCGGCGACCTCGTCGCCGAGGCGCTCGACGACTACTTCGCCGAGTCGGACGCCGAGTAACTCGGCGAGCCCGGCGCGTCCCCCGCCGCGAACCGCGCGACCGCCGCCGCGATCGCTTCTCGCCCGCGTTCGACCTCGTCCCACGCGATCGTCTCGTCCGGGTAGTGTGCCTCCGTAATGGTCCCCGGCCCGAGCAGGACCGTCGGAATCCCCGCGGCGACGTAATGCCGGGAGTCCGCGCCGTAGGTCGCGCCCGTCGGCTCCGCGTCCGGCAGTCCGGCCTCGACGAGCCCCGCCCGCGCGGCCTCCACGATCGGCTCGTCGACGGCGACCTCGCTCGCCTCGAACTGCACCGAGAACCGCTCGAACGTCGGCGGGTGCTCGCGGAGCCACGGGTCCTCGTCGACCACCTCCGCCAGCCGCTCGCGGAACGTCTCCTCCACCTCGTCGACCGTCTCGCCGGGCGCCACGCCGATCCGGAACTCGGCGGTCAGCGTCGCCGGCACCGTCGACGCCCACGAGCCGGACTCGACCGTCCCGCACACGACCGGCCACGGGACCGGGAACTCGCCGTACAGGGGGTGATCGACCGTTTCGCCGCGCTCTGTCTCCAACTCCATGAACGCCTCCCGGATCGCCTCGAACCGCGGGAGCACGTCTTCGCCGCGCCAGCGCGTGGCGGCGTGAGCGCTCCGCCCGGTCAGCTCCAGCCGCGCCATCAGCGACCCCTCGCAGGCGACCACGGGGCGTAGCTCGGTCGGCTCCGCGACGATCGCGGCGTCGCGCTCGAAGGGGTACGGGTTCGCGAGCGCCGCGGTCGCGGCGCCGTACCCGCCGTCCTCCTCGCCGGCGACCGCCTCGACGACGACCCGTAGCCCCGCGTCCGGGAGGTCGACCGCGCCGGCGGCCACGCGCTCTCGCACGTCGAGCGCCGCGCCGACGCACGCCGCGACCCCCGACTTCATGTCCGCGGCGCCGCGGGCGGTGAGCGTCTCGCGGGCGTCGGTCCCCTCGTCCTCGCCGCCGCCCTCGCTCCACACCGGCTCGAACGGGTCGCTCGACCACTCGGCGGGCTCGGCGGGGACCACGTCGATGTGGCCGTTCAAGACGACCGTGGGGGTGTCGTCGCCGGCGTCGTTGGCGTCGTTGGCGTCGTCGTCGCCGGCGCTGTCCGTCGCCGCGTCGGCCCCGCCGAGCGCGAGCACGCCCCCGACGCTCCGTCGGCCCGCCACGTCCGACTCGTCGAGGTCGTCCGGGAACGAGGGATGATCGGCGAGCAGGTCCGGGTCGGCGTCCCACGCGTACGTCTCGAACCCCAGCGCGTCGAGCTCGCCCTCGACGAAGTCGGCGGCGGCCGCCTCCGCGCCGGCCGTCGAGGCGAACCGACAGAGGTCGGCGGCGAACGCGCGCATGTCGAAGTCCATGCTCGCGGGGACGGCGGCGGCTCAGAAACCGTTTCGGATCGGCGGGCGATCCCCCCCAGCCGCACGCGGTTTCTAAACGTTTATCCGTGGTCTCGCCGTACGGATTCGTGTCTGGGCCGGTAGCTCAGTTAGGGAGAGCGTCCGGCTTTTAACCGGACGGTCGGGGGTTCGAATCCCTCCCGGCCCGTGCAACGAGACGGTGAGCAACGCGAACCGTCGAGTGAACCGGCAGGAGGGATTCGAACCAGGGAGCGGGAGGTGAGCGAGCGTTGCGAGACCTTCGGTCTCGCAGGCAGCCGGCGCGGAGCGCCGGCGACGCAGCGAGCGAACGGGAGCGACCGTGGTTCGAATCCCTCCCGGCCCGTACTCCTCCCGGCCCGCGCTCGCTTCGCCCGCGTGGATCTCGCCCTCACGCCCGCTCTCTAGCGAGTCCGATCGATCCGCGATCGGCGTCTCGTTATTTCGTCGCCCGTTTATTTCCGCAAGGAGTCCCGCGAGCGGCGGAGCCGTGACGCGTCGCGATCGGCTTCGATCCGTCGCCGTCGCTCGGACTCGGACGCGGTCGAAAAACGGAGAAAGTCGGCGGTCGAACGTCCCTATTCAGTCGTTGCGACGGGTCGCGAGCAGCGCGGCCGCGACGATGGCAACGAGCGCGACGAGCGTTCCGAAGCCGGGAATCCCGTCGTCGGAGCTTTCGTCGCCGTCGCCGCCATCGGTACCGTCGTCACCGTCGGTTCCGTCGTCACCGTCAGCACCGTCATCGCCGTCGGTACCGTCGTCAGTACCGTCGGTGTCGTCGGTGCCGTCGGTGCCGTCATCTTCGCCGTCGGTGTCGTCGGCGTCGTCGCCGTCAGTACCGTCGGCGTCGTCGGTGCCGTCATCGTCGGAGCCGTCGGTGCCGTCTGCACCGCCGCCACCGCCACCGCCGCCGCCGTCACCGCCGTCGGTACCGCCGCCGTCACCGCCATCGGTACCGCCGCCGTCACCGCCATCGGTACCGCCGCCGTCACCGCCATCGGTACCGCCGCCGTCACCGCCATCGGTACCGTCTCCGCCGTCACTGCCGTCGTCAACGGTAACGGTGAGGTCGACGCGATCGGAGCTCGCGGTCGAGTACGCGAGTATCTCTGAGTCGGAGTCCGTCACGGAAGAGCCCGTGGCGGCCACCGTGATATCGTCGCCGTCGTCGAGGCCTTCGACATCGATCTCGTAGGTGCCGTCGGCGTCGGTGGTCGCGCTCGCGACGACCGAGCCGTCGTGCGTGACCTCGACGGTCACGCCGGGAACGGCGTCACCGTTGCCGTCCACCACGTCACCGTAGACGCGGTGGGGGGGCTCCGGCGGGCCGTCGGACTGCGCGACGGCCATTCCGGGCGCGACCGCACCCGTGACCGCCGCGAGCGCGACGAGGGCGATTGTCAGCCGTATCAGCTGCTTCTTCGTGTCCATTGTGTGGTTATGTATTTTGTTTGGTTACGTGTCAAAAATGGGTGATAAATCGCGAAGGTTGGTTAGGTGGCTGTTCTACGAAATCGTGTAGCTCACGGAGGCTGAGGTACCCGTGTTGCCGGCCGCGTCAGTGCCGGTGGCCGTTACGGTGTACGTATCAGTACTCGTGATACTGGAGCTATCGTAGCTCCAAGTACCTGCCGAGGAATCGTACGAGGCACTAACCGTAGTCTCAGTGCTGGTGAAGCTAGAGCCGGTATAGGTGTCACCGGCATCATTCGTGATCGTCAGTTCGACCGAGGAGACCTCACTGTTGTCGCTTGCAGTCCCCTCAATGGCGCTCTGCGTACCGCTCGCACCATCTTCCGGACTAGTGATCGACACTGACGGATCCTCTTGGACCGTGAAGCTGGAAGTGAACGTACCTGCGGAGTTTCCAGCATTGTCATCAGCGTCGACAGTGACATCAACCTGTCCATCAGCGTAGGTCTGCTGATCGATGGTGAGCGTCCCCGAGTTGAAGCTCACACCAGTCGTGTCGGTGCCACCGGAGAGAACCTCACCGTCAGCGTCGGTGACAGTCACTGAGATCGAGTCTTCGTCGACGCCCGAAGTCGCGTCAGAGATGTCAACCGTGTACGTCTGCGATGCATCGTTCACAGTTGTATCACTCGGACTCGGGTTATCGATAGTCGGTGCAGTGTTGTCGATCTCAAGAGCATCCGACGTGGTGGTGTCCGCGTTACCAGCGGCGTCGGTCGCAGTCACGTCAACCGGAGCTTCGGCAACGTCACCCGTCGCACTAACATCGATGGTAGCGGTGTAAGTATCTCCTTCACTGCTGTCGAGCGTTGCAGTCTCGCTACCGCCGAAGTCACTCAGATCGGCCTCAACAGTCTCGACGCCAGTGCCAGCATCAGTGACATCCGCACTGATCGTCACCGAGTCTCCCTCAGCGACGACGTCGTTCTCATCAGCGTCGTCGGTCAACACAACGTTGGAGATCGACGGCGCGACGTTCTCCGTCGCTTCCGGCGTCGCGCTCGCCTGACCGAGGTTCCCATAGATGTCGAATGCCGTCACGGTGACATCGACATCCTGGGTCGTCTCGATGTCCTGCGGGTAGTCCGTGAGATCGGTGTCGTAGACACCGTCGTCGCTATCGTCAGTCAGTTCGACACCTTCGACGCCAATAGCCGGAATGTCGACCACGACGCGGTCGATCGGATCGTCCGCGTCGACCTCTGCCGAAATAGTGTCTTCCGCGCCGTCAGTCAGCGAGTTCGGCGTGTCCACGTTGTAGACGGTCGGCTGACTGCTCTGCAGTCCCGTGTAGTCGACCGGGACGTGGTACGCCGTCTCGTCGTTGGTGAACATCCAGTAGCCCTCGCCGGACTGGAGCGTGTCCACGTTGGTTCCAGTGTAACCCTGTTCAATGCTGTAGTCAGCACCGCTCGGGAGCGGATCGAGAGCCTGACTGACGGGCTGGTCGCCCTCCTGGTACGCACCCACGAGGTTCCAGCCGGCGTCCAGCGAGACGCTGTTGATCGCCTGCGCTTCGGCGTCGCTCGGAACGTTCTGGACGTTGAGGTCCACCGCACCGGCGCTGCCGGCCTTCACGATGTAACCCTCACCGCCAGTCATCTCTTGGAGATCGCCGTCGCCGGTCTCGGCGTCGTAGACGTCCCAGCTGTTATCGCTCTCGTTGTAGGTCATCACCGAGTCGACGTCGTCGGCGAAGTCTACGTCGTCGAGAGCGATGGCTCCCGTTTCGGCCGGGATGGAGACAGTGCTGATTCCGCTATCGTACTGCAGTTCGTACGTGACGTCCGCGCCGGTCGCGGTCGTCGTACTCCGGTCCTCAGTGTCCGGGTACTGCTCGGCGACGTCGAGGGCGACCAGTTCGGTTTCGTCTCCGATCTGGACCTCGTCGTCGACCGTGACCGTCACAGTACCGGCTTCGAGGTCGGCACTCTGCTGAGTGACCGCGGCGCCCTGGAAGCTCTCGAACTCGCCGATACTGTTGAGCGGTTCGCTGAACTGCAGGTCGACGGTCATGCTGCTCTCGTCAGCGCTGACGAGGGTGGCTTTGTCGAGCGACGGGTCCCGGGCGTCCACGACCTGCGTCGTGGTTGTACCGGGCTCTATGAACTGATCGTCCAGCGAGGCGTCGGCCAGTACGAACTCGTACTTGCCGTCACGCGGGGGCTGGACCGTCAGGTCGTACACGTACTCCGTGGTGCCGTCTTCAAGATCGACCTCAGTTCGGTCGAAAGGCTCCGCCGGGATCTCACCACTCACACCGGGGCCGTAGCCGTCGGTATTGGCGATGCTGACGTTGAATCCAGTTAGATCGCTGTCGGAGGTAACTGTAATGTCAACGAGGCTCGCGTCCGACGTGTTCTCCTCGGTTTCGAGTGTGAACTCCGTATCGTCTAGCGACTCTCCGTAGACAGTGTCAGACACCGGAACGGTCTGGTCGACATCGTCCGAGGTCGGGTCGGTCACCTGCGCAGCGAGCCTGTACGTGCCGCTGCCCAGTTCGTTCACGTTGATCGTCTCTGCTTCGGTGAACTCGGTCGTTCCGTCGGGCGCGTTCGTGTAGCCGTAGGTCACCTCTTCGATGCCCGTTCCGCTGACTTCGAGCGTCTCAGAGATGTTGACTTCTCCGGAGATCTGCTCCTCGGAGATGAACGCGCTCGGGTCCTCGTTGTCGACGTACAGGGGCGAGGTCAGTTCGCCCTCGTTTCCGGCGTCGTCGGACACGTTCAGCTTGAGCGTGTGCGCGCCGTCCGGAAGCGTCGTCGAGTCGAAGTCGTCGAGCGGCTCGTCCGTGAGCGTCGACAGCGGCACGAAGTCGCCGCTCTGTCCGGGCGAGACGTAGACCGCTTCCTCGTTACCGTCGGCACCCGACACGGAGAAGCCCTCCGAGAGGTCGACGACGTTCTCCAGAATGATCCCGTCGTCATCCGCGTCGGCTGTGAGTGGCAGATTATCGTCGTTCGTGCTGATCTCGGGCGCGACCGTGTCGATCTCGAAGGTCTGCTCCGTAGCCAGCGACGTGTTCGTGTTGTCGAACGTGTCAGTCGCGTCGCTGAAGCTGACGGTCGCTTCTTCGTTTTCGACTTCAGAGGTCAGGTCGGCCTCGTAGACGACAGTCTCGTTACTGTCATCGTCATCCTCGTTCTGGAGGTTATCTCCGTCGAGTGAGACGGTGTTAGCCTCTTCGAGCGTAACGGTGCCCGCAACGGAACTCGGATCGACCGTCTCGTTGAACGTCGCGATGACGCTGACGTCCTCCGCGTTGTCCTCGGTCACCATCTCGCCGTCGTTGACCGTGATCGAGTCGACGATCGGCGGGTTCGTGTCGATCGTCTGGGATGCAGTGTCTGTGTTCTCGGCACCGTCCACGTCGGTCGCGGACGCCTCAACAGTCAGGCTTCCTTCGGGGAGTGCCGAAATGTCGCCCTCTGCACCGGCCTCAATGCTGAAGACTTGGTTGAAGCCGACGCCCGGATATGCCGGGTCTTCGTAGACATCGTCGGATTCGTCGAACTGGTACGTATCACCGTTCGCGTCGGTGATCGTCACGCTCGTGGTATCGATGTCCGCGGCGAGACTCTCGACATCGACGGTGATCGTCTGGCTATTTGCGTTATCCAGGCCGCCGATGTTCACGTCGACGGGACTGAGATCGACTTCGAAGCTGAAGCTCGTCGAATCACCAGTAATCTCGTTGCCGGCTTCGTCCTCTCCGGTGACATCGACAGTGATGTCTCCTTCGGGGAGTGAGTCGAGCTTCGTCTGCTCGATGTCGACGGTCAGGTTCTGGGTCTCGCTATCGTAAGAGATTCCCTGTGCGTTCGGCTCGTTCAGCTGGAAAAGCTGGTTCTGCCCGGCGGTCGCCGTAACTTCCAGCGTCGACGTGTTGATCTCGGAACCTTCTTCGGTCAGATCGATGGTGATCTCCGGCGTGTCGGTCGAGATCGTATCATCGTTGGCTGGGTCTGTGGAGTCTACCGTCGGGCTCGTTCCGTCGACGGTCAGAGTCCCGGCGAGATTATCCAGCTCGTCACCAGGAGTAGGCTCTCCCTGATGTACGTACACATCAACGGAGTCACCGTCACTCAGACCGAGTTCATCATCAGATGGTGCGGTGACATCGAAGCTGTCATCCTCTGAGGCAGTTTCGCTTGTACTTTGGAAAGTGTCTGCCTCTTCATACGTGTTATCTCCTTCAGAGACAACGACGTAGAGTGTTTCACCATCGTAGTTTCCGTCCACGGTACCAGTGGCCTGAATATCAATTCCAGGCGCGATTGTGTCGTCTACTAGGTCAGCGGAACTCACCGCTGCCGCGGCACTTCCCGCGATCGCGGCGCTGCCCGCCACCATGGAGAGCACCATCACGATCGAGAAGAAGACCGCTTGCGCCTTCTTCCGGTTATTGTCGTCTGTCATGTAGTGTGATTGTGTGTAGCTGCTGTCGACTGCTGGTCGGTCGTCGCGCGATACGCCCCGGTCGTTCGGGTCACGACTGATACGTCGCGGCCGTCGATCCCTCGTGTCATTTCTCTAAACCGTAGTAGTCCACGAGGACTTCCTCGAGTTTCTCGGAGACGTTCGCGCCGTCCGCCACGGCGTCGGAACGCACCTCCCGCCAGACCTCTCGGTCCAACTCGATCGTCGTCCGCGTCAGGTCCGCGGTGTCGTCCCCGGTGGTGTCGTCTGTCATCGCCACTGATCTGCAACCACCCCGCTCTGTACTCCTCTATCGGATTGTAGTCGACACTTCACGTTGCAGTTATCACTTATCTGAGCTAACCACTTATATCTACCGTCAGTATATAGTTACAGCATAATCCAGTTTAACAGCCACCTAACACCTGAAAAACGGATTCTAGCGTTCGGTTCGGAGGTCGACGCCCACGGTCGACGCGCCCGTTTCGGTTCGCTCCCGCGCCGCTACACGCTCGCCGTGGGATCCGCGTCTCGCGCCACGGCCGCGCCCGTCGATGTGAGCTCGTACGTCTGGTACCGCGGCTCCGCGCCGTCCGTCCGCACGTAGCCGGTCTCCGCCAGCGTGATTAGTCGCGTGCGCACGTACGGGCGCGACCGACCGAGCCGCCGCGCGACCTCCGCCGCCCTTCCGCCACCGTCGATCTCCGAGAGGCACTGCAACACGGTCAGATCGAAGGCGTTCGCGATAGGCACCATGCGATTAAGTAGATACTAACAGTATATACTAGATGTGGTTTCGGTGTCGCTCGCCGGCGGCGACCGACGCGCCCTCGACGCGCGACCGCGGCGCCGCTCGGAGCGACACCGAATACGGATCCCGGTCTCTCGACCGGTGACTCTCCCCGCAGAACCGTTCGGCTTCGGCGTTCGTCTCGCCGGTCCCGCGTCCGGACTCCCGGCTCCGAACTACTCCCGCTCGGACAGCTTCCGATCGAGCAGCGCCTCGAAGTCCACGTCGTCGTTCTCGTACTCCTCTCGGTGGTCCGCCGCGATCCGACCTCGGTCGGTGATCTCGTAGAGCCCGCTGTTCGGCGCGGGACCGACGCGGTCGAGCAGCCCGTAGTCGGCCAACACGGGCAACCGCGTGTTAACGTACGACCGGTTCTTATCGAGGTGCGCCGCGATGTTAATCGCGTTGTTTCGTCTGCCGTTGGATAGGATCTGCAGTATCTCGAAATCCGTCGGTACTGTGAGCCGCATCATCGGGACCACACTCCCGATGTACATATATCCTTCTGGGTTTGGAGGAAAAAACGTTAAATAAAACCGCAATTATTAATTGTCCTCGTCCGAGAGGAGTTCGCGCGCGACTTTCAGATCCTCGAGGGCGCGCTCGTGGTGATCGATCGCCTGCGAGATGCATCGATCCACGTTCTCCCTGTCGAGATCGAAATCGTCATGAGTCACGTACAGCAGATATCGTTCGAGAGACGTGCTCGTGTTCGCTTGGGCGCTCATGAGAGACTTGATCACGGCCCAATCGAGTTGAGGGTCCCCCTCCCCCTCACCGATCCTCATCCCGAGATCACCGTTTTGCCGAAGCGAGTCATCCATTGTATTGGTTAAAATACTATAGTCATAAATAGTTTTTGAAAAAGAATTAATTATATTATGTTGTAACTAGCCTGAGTTTATAATTCGGGCAAATTATTCCTGTCGAGCACAGACGGATCAGGAGAGGTTCCTTTCGGGTCGGTGTCACACGGCCTCGATCGGGGTCCGCTCATCACGTGCGAACGTGGTACATCTCTTGCGACCGACCACTGTTTCAGCCCTCATTCTTCGTATACCGGTAGTAGTCACTTACACATTAACCTTGTCTTATCACAGTTATTATACCGGTGAATAGCGGCAGATGAGGCTCGATCGATTTTTATCTTGTTAGTACCTTCTATCGGTATATACCATAAAAAGATATTAGTGGAATGAAAAATAACACCGCGAGTGATGAGCACGCACGTCCACTGCCTAACTCAGACAGGCTCTCCGAAGCCGAATCACGGAGTGAGTAGGGTTGCGGTCCTCCGTGACAATGAGTAGTGCCTCTTCGGAAGATAGGGCGGGCGTCAATCGACACGTCCGACTTATCCTCCTCACAGCGCTGATCGTCATCAACGCGACCATCGTCGCGACTACCCTCTTTTAGGGGTCACGTCGCTCGGTCGGATCGGCCACGAACGCGTGCTCATCGTTCGGTGGTCCGACACCCCCCGTGCGGGCCCCGATTCGTCTGCTCCACTCATACTCTGCTTTGACCCCTACTGAGAGATCGGAGCGTGGTCAGAATCCCTCCGAGCCCGTGTCTCATCGTGAATAACGCCGTCGCTCACGGGCGTGAAAACCGGGGGAAAGGGGAGTACGCGTGACGCGTCGCCGTCGGACCGGCGAGGCGTGTTCCGCGTTCAGTACCCGAGCTGCTCGCGCACGAGAACGACCGTCGTCCGGCCCTCCTCGGTCTCGCGGCGGTAGATGAGCTGCTTGGCGATCGCCGACTCGACGCCGTACGCCTCCTGCGCGCGCTCGTTCTCCAGCGGGTACGCGACCGACTCCAGCCGGTCGAGCGCGTCGTCGAGCGTCGGGACGATCTTGTTGATGCCGGTGACGATGACCACGTTGCCGGCGGCGAACGGGTACGCCCCGATCCGGCTGCCGGAGAGGTCGGCGGCGACGAGCTCGCCCGTCTGCGCGACCGCGTTGATCCCGCCGAGGAAGTAGTCGGCCGTCTGCGACTCGCGTCGCGCGGTCTGCCGCTCCGCGTCGTCGTCGATGCTCCAGATCTCGTCGGGGAGGCTCTCCCACTCGTGGTCGCCCTCGCTCAGGAACTCGTCGAACCCGATCTCCTCGAGCGTCGTCGAGTGACCGTTCATCACGGACGCGCCCGCGGGGATCTGCGACTGCACCGCGTCGAGCGCCTCGTCGGCGTCGTCGACGACGATCACGTCGAAACCGCGCTCTTCGAGGTTCGCCACCGTCTCCTCGACGGTCGCGTCGTCGGCGGGCTGGTCCAGCGTCTCGTCGATCTCGGCGTCGTCTGCGTAGTCCGCTTTCTGCTGTGACATTGTATGGAAATTGAACGGACCGCGCCGCGGCACGCGCGCTCGCGGCGGGCCCGTCTCGTGATCGATCGAATGCGCGGACGACACTTAACGGCTCGCGAACACCCGTGTCGGGTGGTTACACCGGTGTTATCTTCGTGTCGCCGGAGCGACTGATCGCCGTCCGTCGGGCGACGAGCCGACGGCTCCGCGGGCGTCGTCGGTCGTCGATAAAAGTCGCGTGTCGTCGGGCCCGAAGGGGCGCGCGACGGTCGGTCGGCGGGTCGGTCCAGCGAAGCGGTTGCGGTTGGCGCGGGGGTGAGTGTGTGTCCTATCCGAACGTCACATCGCACCGCCCATGCCGCCCATGCCGCCCATGCCGCCGCCCATGCCGCCGGGCGCGCCGCCGGGGCCGCCCTCGTCGCCGCCGTCGTCGGAGCCGCCGCCCTTCAGGTCGCCGGCCGCGATGACGTCGTCGATGCGGAGGATCATGACGGCCGCCTCGGTCGCGGACTCGATGGCCTGGGTCTTGACGCGGAGCGGCTCCACGACGCCCTCGGCCTCCATGTCGATCACGTCGCCCGTGTAGGCGTCGAGACCGGCGCCGAACTCGCCGCCGTCGTGGCGGGAGCGGAGGTCGACCAGCGAGTCGATGGGGTCGAGACCCGCGTTCTCGGCGAGGGTGCGCGGGACGACTTCCAGCGCGTCGGCGAACGCCTCGACGGCGAGCTGCTCGCGGCCGCCGACGGAGTCGGCGAAGTCGCGGAGCTGCAGCGCGAGCTCGGCCTCGGGGGCGCCGCCGCCGGGCAGCACCTTCCCGTCGAGCAGCGTCGTGCGGACGACGCCGAGCGAGTCGTCGATGGCGCGCTCGACCTCGTCGACGACGTGCTCGGTGCCGCCGCGGAGGATGAGCGTGACGGACTTCGCCTCTTCGACGTCCTCGACGAAGATGCGCTCATCGCCGCCGATGTCCTTCTGGGCGACGGAGCCGGCGAAGCCGAGGTCGTCCGTCTCGATGTCGTCGAGGTTGGAGACGACGCGGCCGCCGGTCGCGCGGGCGAGGCGCTTGAGGTCGTCGGACTTCGCGCGGCGGACGGCGAGGATGCCCTCCTGCGCGAGGTAGTGCTGGGCCATGTCGTCGATGCCGTCACCGACGAAGACGACGTCGGCGCCGATCTCCGTCAGGTGGTCGACCATCTCGCGGAGCTGCTCCTCTTCCTGGTCGAGGAACTGCTGGAGCTGGTCGGGGTCCGTGACGTTGACCTCGGCGTCGATCTCCGTCTCCTTCACTTCGATGGCGCCGTCGAACAGCGCCACGTCGGCGTCCTCGACCGCGAAGGGCATGTTCTCGTCGACGCGCTCCTTGTCGACGATGACGCCCTCGACGAGCTCGGACTGGTCGATGGAGCTGCCGACGACCTTCTCGACGGAGACGTTCTCCGTGTCGATGCCGTCGTCGTCCTTGACAGCGAGCACGGAGTCGACGACGAGCTCGGCGAGCAGGTCCTTGGAGTTCTCGGCGCCCTTGCCCGTCATCGCCGTCTCGGCGATCTCGACAAGCGTGTCGTAGTCGTCCTCGGAGACGTCGATGGCCTCCTCTTCGAGGATCTCCTTGGCCTTCTCGGAGGCCTGACGGTACCCCTGCGCGAGCGTGGTCGCGTGGATGTCCTGGTCGAGGAGCTCCTCGGCCTGATCGAGGAGCTCACCGGCGACGACGACGGCGGAGGTGGTGCCGTCACCGACTTCCTCCTCCTGCGTCTCGCTTACCTCGACGATCATGTTGGCCGCCGGGTGGTCGATGTCCATCTCCTTCAGGATGGTGACGCCGTCGTTCGTGACGACGACGGACCCGCCGGAGTCGACGAGCATCTTGTCCATCCCTTTCGGGCCGAGCGTGGTGCGGACGGACTCCGCGACCGCCTTGCCGGCCGTGATGTTCATGTTCTGCGCGTCCTTTCCGGAGGTACGCTGCGACTCCTCGGAAAGTACGATCATGGGCTGATTGCCCATCCGCTGGCGCTGTGACATTACAGCCATTGATTGATTGTGATTCTATATAAATCCTTTGCTCGGGTCGTGCGAAAACGCAACACTATGGGGGAATACCAATCGGTATGGGGTACGTTCACACAGGCCTTTTTATAGAACTCCAGATCGAGCGCTGGGACGCGGACCGCCTATGCTCGGGGTCGGCTGGGGCCTCGGAGGTGTCCACTCAGCTGTCAGCGGCAGTCGACTGTAACCGAACTCCGGCGACGCCGACGCCCAACCCGCTCACTGCGGCGCGTTGAAGCTCACGTCGTCGTCGAGCTCGTTCGACATCCGCTCCAAGTACGAGTACACCGCGCCGTGCGGCGCCCCGTCGAGCAGCATCCCGACCGCCCGCCGCACCACTTCCAGCTCCTCGGGCTGTCCCACCGCGCCCACGGTCGAGCCGTAGACGACGACGTTCGCGCCCGACAGCTCCTCCAACAGTTCCCGCGTGCGACCGTTCTCCCCGATGATCCGTCCCTTCTTGCGCTGGAGGTCGTTGTCGTTGCGGGTGTGCTCGGACAGATCGATCAGGTCGAGCGTCCGGAGGTCGTGGTCGAGGATCGACAGCGCCGTCTCCGGCTTGAAGCCGCGCCCGATCGCCTTGATGATGTCCGGGGCCACCAGCGCGGCGACCGGGTCGTCGCGCTCCTCGATGGCGACGCTGCCCGATTCGGAGTCGATGTCGAGCCGCACGTTCGCCCGCTCTTCGATCTCCCGCATCGTCTCGCCGCCGGCGCCGATGACGACGCCGATACGGTCCTGCGGAACCGTCACGTGTTGCATACGAGGAAGTACCCGGCGAAGCCTTTTAAATATGTTCCGCCGGAACCGAGTGTGTGGGCGTGTGACGGTGTTCTTCGGGCGCTTGAGGACGAAATATCCGAAGCTACTCGTCGGACTCTTCGCCCGATTCCGGCTCCCCGCCCGACTCCGATACCGGCTCCCCGCTCGGCTCCGGCTCCCCGCCCGACTCCGATACCGGCTCCCCGCTCGGCTCTGGCTCCCCGCTCGGCTCTGGCTCCCCGCTCGGCTCCGGCTCCGGCTCGGTCACGTACGCGCGGAGGTCGTCGGGGTCGACGTCGATCCCCTCCCGAGTGAAGAAGGCCGCCACGTTCTCGCAGTCCCGGTCGAGGAACTCGCCGGCGTTCGGATGGTGCACCGTCACGGCCTGTCCCATGTCGATGATCACCAGTTCGCCCTCGTGGATGATCATGTTGTACTCCGAGAGGTCGCCGTGGATCAGCCCGGCGCGGTAGAGCCGGCGCATGTACTCGCGGACGACCTCGTAGGCGGTCTCGGGGTTCTCCACGTCGACCTCGCTGAGCCGCCGTGCCCGGTCTTCGGCGTGCCCGACCAGCTCCATCACGAGGACGTTCCGTTGGACCGCGATGGGTTCGGGCACCCGCACGCCGGCCTTGCGCGCGCGTTCGAGGTTCGCGAACTCCTTGCGGGTCCACGCCAGCACGACCGCCTTCTTGTCGCTCGCGATGCCCTCGAACCGCGGGTCGCCCTCCAGGTACTCGCGCATGTGCCGGAAGTTCGATGAGTTGATCCGGTACACCTTCACGGCGACCTCGCGCTCGGGCGTGACGCCCTCGGGGCCGCCTCCGGCCGCGGCCGATCCCGGTTCCGGACGCTCGCCCGCCTGCCCGCCGAGCGCCTCGAAGACGCTCGCCTCCTTCCCGGTCGATACCGGTCCCCCGAAGGCGTCGACGTAGCCGTCCTGCACGAGCTTGTAGATGGCCGCCAGCGTCGCGTCGTCGAACACCGACTCCTGGAGCTTGAACTGCTCGGTGTCTTTGATCCGCTTGCGGAACTCGTCGAACTCCCGGTCCTGTCGGCGGGCGATCCGGTCCGCCTCCGTGTCGGAGACGTCCAGCTGTTCCCACTCGTCGCCGGGCTGATCGTCGGGCTCGAGCAGGACGAACTCCTCGCTCATTCGCCTCGACGTTCGACGCCGCGAGGGATAAGCGAGGGGGTCCGCGGAGCGCGGCGACCGCCCCGACCGCGCCGGGCCAGCCGTCGATCGCGTGTCACAACACGTCGAGCGCGTCCTCGACCGGCATGTGCCCGTCCCGAACCGCCTCCAGAATCGATCGCCGCTCCTCCGCCTTCGGGTCGGGCCCGCCCTCGGCGCCCCCGCCGCCGTCGCCGCCGATCTCGCCGAGCGTCACCTTCTCCGTCTCGCCGACGAACTCGGGGAAGTCGGTGCCGTCGGCCAGCGCTTTCTCCTTCTTGACGCGGTACGACCCGGCGTCGGTGGTGTACAGGTCGCCGGGGTGAAAGAAGTACCAGTCCTCGCGGTCGAACCGCACCGCGATCCGCGCCTTCGCGCCGAAGTTCCGCGCGAAGAACAGCAGCGCCTCCACCTCCTCGCCGGTGAGGTAGATCGGGTCGCCCGCGCTCGACTTCGCCTCGATCGCGTAGAACGTCTCGCCGTCGCCCGCGAGCACGTCCGGCAGCTCCCGCTCCGTGGCGGCGCCGCTGGCCGGGGCGCGCATCACGGCGAACCCCGCCTCGTCGAGGGCGTTCACCAGCTCCCGCTCGCGGCGGTCGCCCTTCCGGTTAGCGGACACGGTCGTCGTCACCCGGTTCGGTCATGCCCGTCGTAGACGCGAGCCGGTCAAAAGCCCGGCGGGTCGTCGTGGCCGCCGCCGCCTCCAGCGGGCGCTCCGATCCCCTCACCCTCGCAGCCGCTCCGCGTGCTCGACGACGACCCGACCCAGCCGCTCGGTGCGCTCCCGGAGTTCGTCGTCGGTGATCCGCGGGCCGGCGTCGGCGTCGCCGGTCTCGACGACCCTCGACGCGCCCTCGATCCCGACCTCGTGAGGGACCGTCCACGCGTGGACGTTCCGGAACGTCGACCGGAGGTGTTCGAGCGTTCCCCCGTACGAGCCGCCGCCGGCGGTCGCGAGCAGCCCCACGGCGGTGTTCGCGTACTCGTCGGAGCCGCAGAAGTCGTGGAAGTTCTTGAACGTCGAGGAGTAGGACCCGCGGTAGACGGGAGTGCCGGCGAGCACGCCGTCGGCCTCGCGAACGCGCCGTTTCAGCGCCTCGCTGTCGCCCTGCACGTCCTCGTCCGGGTGGTACAGCGGGAGATCGACCGCGCCCAGATCGATCAGGTCTGTCTCGGCGCCGGCGGCCGCCGCGGCGTCGAGCGCGACCGCCAGCGCGGCCCGCGTGGTGCTCGCCTCCCGACGGCTGCCGGACACCGCGACGATTCGGGTCATGGTCTCGCTTCGCGTGCCGGGCGCAAAAGCGCGGCGAGCCCGCCGCCGCCCGGATCGGACCGGAGAGCGGACACCGGGCATTATTGTCCCCGCCGCCGAGGTAGCCGACATGGACCAGATTGCCTTCGGCACGGACGGGTGGCGAGCCACCCTCGACACCTTCACCGACGAACGGGTGCGGATCGTGGGACAGGCGGTCGCCGACCACCTCGCGGCGGCGGGCCGCGACGAACCGGTCGCGGTGGGGTACGACGCCCGCGAGACCTCGGAGGGGTTCGCCGAGAGCCTCGCCGAGGTGCTCGCCGGCAACGGCTTCGACGTGCTCCTCCCCGAGCGCGACGCGCCGACGCCCGTGATCGCGTACGCCATCGTCGACCGCGGACTCGCCGGCGCGTGCATGGTTACCGCCTCACACAACCCGCCCGAGTACAACGGCGTGAAGTTCATCCCGCACGACGGCGCGCCCGCGCTCCCCGAGGACACCGAGGACATCGTCGCCCGTCTCGCGGAGCCCGACCTGCTCCCCGAGGCCGAGCGGGGCGAGATCACTCGCGTCGACCTCGTGAGCGACCACGCCGACGCGGCCCACGAGGTCGTCGGCGCCGCGACCGGCGGCGACGGCGTCGACCTCGACGGGGTGACGGTCGCGTACGACGCGATGCACGGGAGCGGGCGCGGCGTCACCGACGCGCTCCTCGAGTCCGCCGGCGCCGAGGTCGTCAGGCTGCGCTGCGAGCGCGACGTGACGTTCGGCGGCGACTCGCCCGAGCCCTCGGCCGCGCACCTCGAGGAACTGACCGCCCGCGTCACCGATCCCGACAGCGACGTGGACCTGGGGATCGCCAACGACGGCGACGCGGACCGGATCGCGGTCGTCACGCCCGAGCGCGGCGTGCTCAACGCGAACCTCTTCTACGCCGCCTGCTACGACCGGCTCTTGGAGCACGACTCCGGACCCGCGGTCAGGACCGTCTCCACGACGTTCCTCGTCGACCGCATCGCCGAGGCCCACGGTGAGAAGGTGTACGAGACGCCGGTCGGCTTCAAGTGGGTCGCCGAGGCGATGGGCGACTGCGACGCGCTGTTCGGCGGCGAGGAGTCGGGCGGGTTCACCCTCCGCGGCCACGTCCGCGAGAAGGACGGCGTGCTGATGGCGCTCTTGGCCGCGGGCACCCACGCCGCGGAGCCGTTCGACGACCGGGTCGATCGCCTGCTCGACGAGCACGGGGCGATCGCCTCCGGGCGGGTGTCGCTCGACTGCCCCGACGACCGCAAGGAGGCGGTCCTCGACGAACTCGAAGAGCACATCCCCGACTCGGTCGCCGGCCACGGCGTCGCGAAGGTGGTCACCCTCGACGGCTTCAAGCTCCTCTTGGAGAACGGCTCGTGGCTGCTCGTCCGCCCCTCCGGCACGGAGCCGAAGCTCCGGGTGTACGCCGAGGCCGACTCCGAAGCGGCGGTCGACGACCTCCTCGCCGAGGGCCGCGAGATCGTCGACCCACTGATCTGAGCGCCCGCGGACTCGCCTCGTGAGATCCGAGAGCACCCCCTTTCTGACGACTTTCAGTTCCGCCTTGCGTTCGGCTCGAATATTTATAAATTAACGCCGAACCGTCGTGTGCGGTCGCCGAGTCGACCGCAAGTGGTTCCATGCACGACGAGATCCCCGCACCCTCGACACCGAACGGCTCGGGTGACGAATCGAGCGCGACCGATCCCGATCGGACCGATCCCGATCGGACTGACCCCGACCGGACCGATCCCGATCGGACTGACCCCGACCGGACCGATCCCGACCGGGCTGACCCCGACCAGAACGACCCCGACCGGGACGCCGACCAGATCGAACCCGATCGAGCCGAGTCCAATCGAGCCGAGTCCAATCGAGCCGAACCCGACCGCCCCGGCGACGGCGTCGATCCCCCCGAGGAGGCGGGACGCGATCGGCCGAAACGCAATCGGTCCGAGAGCGACGAAGAGCGCGATTCCGAACCGGTCGAATACCGAATCGAACGCCTCCGACTGGTGCGGATCGTCGTCACGCTCGCGGTCGTCGTCGCCCGGCTGATCCGGTCACTTTGAGCGTTTCCGTGCCGGTCCGATCGGGTGCCTTTTTAGGTGATACCGCCCTAGCCGAACGTATATGTTCAAGGCCATCGTGGGCGCGTCGACGCTACAGGACGCGCTCGATTCGGTGAGCGTGTTGGTCGACGAGTGCAAGATCCGCCTCAACGAAGAGGAGTTCTCCATCCGTGCCGTCGACCCCGCCAACGTCGGCATGGTCGACCTCACCCTCGAAGCCGCGGCGTTCGAGTCCTACGAGGCCGACGGTGGCGTCATCGGCGTCAACCTCGCCCGCCTCGAAGACATCGCCGGCATGGCCAACTCCGGCGACCTGATCCACCTCGAACTGGACGAGGAGACCCGCAAGCTCCACATCGAGATCGACGGGCTCTCGTACACCCTCGCGCTCATCGACCCCGACTCCATCCGCCAGGAGCCAGACATCCCGGACCTCGATCTCGCCTCCGAGATCGTCGTTGAGGGCGCCCAGATCGACCGCGGGATCAAGGCCGCCGACATGGTCTCCGACCACATCCGCCTGCGCGTCGACGAGACCGACGAGGCGTTCTTCATCGAGGCGGAGGGCGACACCGACGACGTCGACCTCCGGCTCCCCCGCGAGGACCTCATCGCGCTCACCGCCGGCCCCGCCGACTCGCTGTTCAGCCTCGACTACCTGAAGGACATGAACAAGGCGATCCCCTCCGACGCCGAGGTCACCATCGAGCTCGGCGAGGAGTTCCCCGTCAAGCTCCACTACGGCTTCGCCGAGGGGCTCGGGCACGTTACGTTCATGCTTGCGCCGAGGATTCAGAGCGACTGAGGCGGTCGAATTCGACGTTTCCGGAGCTGTCGAAGATCGCGATTTTTCTCCCGACTCACGCCTCGTCCACGACCGGGATCGACACCGTCACGCGCGTCCCGCGCGGCTCGCGGTCGGCGTAGTCGACCTCGGCGCCGATCGCCGCGGCGCCCCACTCGACGACCCAGAGGCCGAGCCCCGACCCGTGTTCGAGCGCGGTCTCGCGGCCGGACTCGACCGCCTCGACCTCGTGGTCGGGGATGCCGGGACCGTCGTCCTCGACGACGAGGGCGAACCGGGCGTCGCCGCTCGCGTCGTCTGCGTCCGGGTCCGCCTCCCCTTCCCGTCCCGCGTCCTCCTCCCGCCGGAGCGACACCCGAACCCACGCGCCACCGTCCTCGCGTTCGGTTCCCTCGCCGTCGTGGTGGTCGAGGGCGTTCTCGACGGTGTTCTCGACGATCGCCCGGAGCGCGTCCTCTCTGATACGCGTGGTCCAGTCGCCCTCGGGGAGCTCCGACTCGACGGTCGCCTCGGGATCGCGCTCTCGGGCGTCGGCGACCGCGGACGCGACGACCTCGTCGACGGCGACGGCGCTCGCGTCCCTGTCGGAGACGAGCCGCTCGACGGTGCCGGCCTTCTCGCCGAGCGCGGCCAGCGCGCCCGCGCGGCGCTCGACCGCGTCGGCCATCCGGACCAGTTCGGCGTCGTCGAGGCGGTCGCGGAGGATCTCGCCGTAGCCGCGGACGACGCCGGCGTCGTTGCGGAGGTTGTGGCGGAGGATCCGGTTGAGCACCTCCAGCTGCTGTCGCCGTCGCTCCCGCCCGGTGATGTCCGAGAGGACGACCGTGTACCCGACGTGGGTCCCGTTCGGGTCCGTCAGCCGCGAGGTCGACACCGCGTAGGTGCGCCGACCGGTTCCGGCCGCGGAGTCGATCTCGACCGTCTCGCGGGAGCCGCCGGCGTCGGGATCGGAACCGCCGGTGCCCGAGTTGGCGTCGGCGTCGATGGGGGCGTCGCCGTCCGAGTCGGCGTCGCCCCCCGAGCCGGTCCCGACGGTGACCGGCAGGTCGAGAAAGTCGACGAGCGGGCGGTCGCGAGCGGTCTCGGCGTCGACGCCCAACACCGTCTCGGCGGCGGGGTTGAGCCGGACGACGCGTCGGTCGAGCGCGAGTGCGACGATGGGGTCGGTCAGGTCGTCGATCGCGGTGCGCTCGGCGGCGCGGCTGGTCGTCGGATTGCGGTCGAACATCTCCGCGCGGTCGAACGCGTACGCGTCGAGCAGCATGTGCGGGACGAACATCAGCGGCGCGAGCTGGAGCTGCGGGACCGGCCCCAGCTCCAGCGTCCACGCGACGAGCGCGAATCCGGGGGGAAGCGAGCTCAGCGCGACCGCGGCGCTCTCTCGCCGATAGAGGGGGCCGTAGCTGAGCAGGGTGTCGACCAGCAGGAAGACCGCGCTGGCGACGAGCACGGTCTCGACGGCGACGACGAGGTACGCCCAGGGACCGAACGCGTACGAGACCGTCTCGACGCCGAAGACGGGGTCGCTCTCGAACCCGGCCCAGAACGCCCCGTGAAGGGAGTTCGTGGCGAGGAGCGCGGTCGAGAGGAGGCCGAAGCCGACGATCGCCGCGAACAGGCGGCTCCGGACCACGTCGCTCCGTCCCGTGTACTCCAGCGCGAAGCCGAGGAAGGCGATCCCGGTCCAGACGACGCCGAGCCACATCGTCGCCTCCAGCGCCGCCCGGAGCGTCGGGTCCGCGACGAGGAGGCCGACCCCGTAGGAGCAACACCACGTCGCCTGCGCGGCGAACACGCCGAGGAACCAGTCGACGCCGGGACGCCCCCGGTGTTCGCGGATCGCCAGCGCGAGGCCGATCGCCCCCGCCCCGCCGGCGAGCGAACCGAGGGCGGGCCACGCGGGGACGGCGTCGAGCATGTGTCAGTGACGTGGGGGACCCGGATCCTAAAGGTGTCGTGCGGCGGCGGTTCGCCTCCTCGTCACTCGCTCCGGCGCCCGAACGCGACGGCCACGGGAACGAGCAGGACCGCGCCGATCAGGAACGGCGACGCGACGGCGACGGTGTAGAGGACGGCCATCAGCGGCGGGCCGACGGTCCGCCCGAGGCTCGACGCGCCCTGCGTCACCCCGAACGCCGCCCCCTGTTCCGAATCTCCGGCCGACGAGGAGACGAGCGTCGCCAGCGAGACGTTCACGAGGGCGTTCCCGAGCGAGAGCGCCGCGAGCGCGGCGAGCAGTGCGACGAGGGGGAGCGTGAGCCACGCCGGGCCGCCGAGGTCGACGCCGTCGGCCACCCGGTCGACGAGCCCGGTCGCGGGGATCGCGACGAGCGCGACCGCGAGGACGACCGACCCGGCCGCGACGAGCGTCCGCGAGGAGACGACCCGCGAGAGCCGCCCGACGAGGACGCCCTGGTTCACCGCGCCGAGGACGCCGACGTAGGTGAGCAGGAACGCCGCGGCCGTCGCGTCGTAGCCGAACGCGTCGGCGACGTACGGGATGAACATCACCTGCACGCCCGCGAACGCGACGGCGACGACGAAGTACGCGACCGTCAGGGGTCGGAGCGCCGCCGAGGCGAGCGCGTCGCGGAACTGGCCGATGGCGGTGGTGCGCCGGCTGCCGTCTTCTGCGGTCGCCCGCGTCCGGGTCGGCTCCTCCAGGAAGAGGAACCCGACGGCGACCGCGAGGAAGCTCATCCCCGCCGCCGCGAAGCTCGGCAGCGAGTACGCCGTCGCCGGGACGAACGCCGGAAACAGGGCGTCGGCGCGAGCGACCACGGGGTCGGCGGCGAGCAGTCCGCCGATCGCCGGGCCGAAGGCGAAGCCGAGACCGAACGCGGCCCCGATGAGCCCCAGCGCGCCCGCCCGCCGGTCCCGCGGCGTGATGTCGGCGACGTACGCCTGCGCGGCGGCGATGTTGCCGCCCATCGCCCCGGCGAGCGTCCGGGAGGCGAACAGCGTCGCGAGCGCGGCGACGGGCCCGAAGCGCGCCCCCGCCTCGCCGGCGTAGCCGAACGTCGTCCACGCGACCCCGGCGGCCGCGAGCGACGCGAGCAGGACCGGCCGGCGCCCGATCCGGTCGGAGAGCCGGCCGAGCGTGGGCGCGGCGAGGAACTGCGCGAGCGAGTACGACGCCGCGAGCAGGCCGATGAAGGCGTCGCTGACACCGAATGACCGCACGTAGAAGGGGAGGATGGGGATCACGATCCCGAAGCCGACGAGATCGATGAAGACGACGCCGATCACCACGGCGAGCGCGCGCCGCGGGTCGGTGACGCCCTCGATCGACGCGACCCCCGCCTCCGGATGTGTCACAAATGCCGCTCGATGACGCGCTTCGCGGCCTGTCCCTTCTCCTTCCAGCCGTAGCCCTCGTCGTACACGTGGCGTTTGGCGTCGACGAGCTCCTCTGGCGTCGACTCCTCGAAGCCGCCGCGGTCCCACGCGCCGGACTCGCGGAGCCACTCGATCACGTTCTCGCGCGTCTCGGGCCACGAGAGCCCGACCATCTCGTACCACGCCACCATCGCGAAGACGGCGTTGTCGTGGCAGCCGGGGACGGAGCCGTGCTCGTAGACGGTCCGCATGGGGTCGCGGGTGGGTTCGGAGACGCGCTCCTTGAACTCCGCCGCCGTGAGCAGCCGGAGCCGGTCGCCGTCCTCGACGACGCGCTGTTCGCGTTCCAGGGCGCCGAGCGCGGCCTTGTGGAGGCCGCTCCACTCCCCGTGAACCGCCTCGCGGAGCGTGGACTCGGCCATCCCGTCGGGTTCGGCGGTGAGGACGGTGAGGAGGTCCGTGTACGCCTTCTCGATGGTCGGCCAGCTCACGCCCTCGAAGTCGCAGTCGGCGTCGTGGAGGCTGTTGGTCGTCCGACAGCCGGGACACGGGTAGCGGAACGTCGGCACTGAATGGAGGTGGGTCGCGCCCCGAGTTAGGGTTTTCGCGACGGCCCGGCGGGATCGACGCCGGAAATCGCACGGACGCTTGTGAGGTTCCGAAACGTTTACTCGCCGCCCGACCGCGACTTCACACGGTATGACAAAAGTGAGCGTCATCGGTGCGGCGGGGACTGTCGGTGCCGCGGCCGGGTACAACCTCGCGCTGCGGGACGTGGTCGACGAGCTCGTCTTCGTCGACATCCCGGACCAGCGCGAGACGACCATCGGACAGGCCGCCGACGCGAACCACGGCGTCGCCTACGACTCGAACACGACCGTCCGGCAGGGAGAGTACGAGGACACCGCCGGCTCGGACGTGGTCGTCATCACGGCCGGCATCCCGCGCAAGGAGGGACAGACCCGGATCGATCTCGCGGGCGACAACGCGCCGATCATGGAGGACATCGGTTCCTCTATCGCCGAGCACAACGACGACTTCGTCACCGTCACCACCTCGAACCCGGTGGACCTGCTCAACCGTCACCTGTACGAGGCCGGCGACCGCGACCGCCACAAGGTGGTCGGCTTCGGCGGGCGGCTCGACTCCGCGCGCTTCCGGTACGTCCTCTCCGAGCGCTTCGACGCCCCCGTCAAGAACGTCGAGGCGACGATCCTCGGCGAGCACGGCGACGCGCAGGCCCCCGTCTTCTCGAAGGTGCGCGTGAACGGTCGCGACCCGAGCTTCGACGCCGGCGAGAAGGAGGAGATCCTGGAGGACCTCCAGGAGTCGGCGATGGACGTGATCAGCCGCAAGGGCGCCACGCAGTGGGGGCCCGCCACCGGCGTCGCGCACACGGTCGAGGCCATCCTGAACGACACCGGTGAGGTGCTCCCCTGCTCCGTCGTGCTCGACGGCGAGTTCGGCTACGAAGACACCGCGCTCGGCGTGCCGGCGAAGCTCGGCTCGAACGGCGTCGAGGAGGTCGTCGAGTGGGACCTCGACGAGTACGAGTCGGAGCTGCTCGACGAGGCCGCCGACAAGCTCTCCGAGCAGTACGACAAGATCGCGTAAGCGACCGACTCGATCCGCTCCGGTCGCCGTCGACGGCGACGCGAACTCAATCCCCGATTTTTCTGACGCTCTCGAACTCCGTGCCGGCGGTGAGTACCGTACAGAACCTCTATACGATGTGCGGCGGCGCGCGCCTGTGAGCGCCCCCCGGGCGCGAACAGCGCGCGCGAGGGAGTCGAACCGGCGCGGCGCGCCGGTTCGACGAGGCTGGGGAGGCGTGAGGCGCTGTGCGGGACGGGGCTTCGGAGGCGGTCACCGCGCCCCCGATCCCTCAGCATCCGACCGATCGAAAGCGACTCGGCCTCGCCGACCCAACCGCCGGGTATGAGCGAGACGGACGCCTCGGAAACGGACGCCGCGGAGACCGTCCCCGTCACGGTGTACACCCGCGAGAACTGTTCGCTGTGCGAGGTCGCCCGCGAGACCATCGAGGAGGTCGCCGACGGCCTCGACGTGGCGATCGACCTCGACATGGTCGACGTCGACGAGGACCCCGAGCTGGCCGAGGAGTACGGCGAGCGCGTCCCCTACGTGCTCGTCGACGGCCACCCGGCGTTCAAGTACGAGGTCGACGAGCGGGAGCTGCGGCTGAAGCTCTTGGCGGCGGCCTGATCGGCTATTCGAAAAGGACGGGAAAGCGCCCGACCGGCGTCGACTTACTCGCCCGCGTCGCCCGTCTCCGCCTCCGCGCCGGGGGCGTTCCGCTTCACCGTCGTGATCCCTTCGACCGCGTTCGACCGGGAGGCGTATCCCTGCCCGGAGTCGGCGACGATGTTGCCGTTGCGGTGGCGGAGCCGCCAGCGCCACTTGCCGCCCGCGTCCTCGTAGATCTCGAAGGCGGCGTTGCCGACCTCCAACACGTCGGCGTCGGGCCCGTACTCGCGGACGCGCTCGATCGCGTCCCGCGCGCCCGACTCGGAGGCGTACCCCTCTCCGGAGTCGGCGACGATGTTGCCGTTGCGGTGGCGGAGCCGCCAGCGGTGCTCCCCGGCGGCGTCCTCGAACAGCTCGAAGGTCGCCTTCGAGCCCCCGCCCTCGCCCCCTTCGCCGCCCTCTTCACCGACCGCTTCGAGGGCCGCGTCGGCGGCGTTCGACCGCACGCTGTCGAGCCCCTGCCGGGCCTTCGACCGGGAGGAGTACCCCTCTCCGGAGTCGGCGAGCACGTTGCCGTTCTCGTGGATGAGCCGCCAGCGCCACTCGCCGCCCGCGTCGCGGAACATCTCGAAGGCGGCCGGGTCGACCCGGAGGTAGTCCGCGGCGGCGACGTGTTCGCGGACTCGGCCGAGCGCGCGCTTCGCGTTCGACTTGGAGGCGTACCCCTCGCCGGAGTCCGAGATGACGTTCCCGTTGTCGTGGCGGAGCCGCCAGCGCCACTCGGCGCCGGCGTCCTCGAACAGTTCGAAGGTCGCCTTGCTCGCGATATCCTCGTCCTCGCTCGGGACGGCCACGTCCGGGTCCGCGGCGTCCGCGGGCTCGGGCCCGTCGTCGTCGGCGATCGCCTCGGCCTCCGCGACCGGGGTCTCGATCCGGAGGATCCCCGCGCCGAGCGCGTTCCGCCTGACGCTGTGGAGCCCCTTCTGGGCCTTGCCGCGGCTGCTGTACCCCTGCCCGGCGGTCGCGATGACGTTGCCGTTGCGGTGGCGGAGCCGCCAGCGCGGCTTCCCGCCCGCGTCCTCGAACAGCTCGAACCGGGCCTTGCTCTCGCGCAGCGCCGCGGTCTCAGCGCGGGCCGCTTCGAGCGCCGATTCGGTCTCCGCCAGCTCCTCGCTCCTCGCCGCGAGGTCCGATTCGGTCGCCTCTCGGTCCGATCGGGCCGCCGCCAGCTCCTCGCGGGCCGCCGCCAGCTCCGCGCTCGTCTCGTCCAGCTCCTCGCGGGTCGCCGCCAGTTCCGCGCTCGTCTCGTCGCGCGCGGCCGTCGCGGCCGCCGTTTCGGTCTGCATCCGTTCGTAGTCTTCGTACACCGGATCGGACAGCAGCGGGACGACCGTCCCCGCGAGCCCGATGAGCCCGAGCCCGAGCCCGTACGCGGCGATCACGGCCGGCTCGCCGGTGGCGGTGGACCAGCCGTCCGGGAAGATGTTCACGAACCAGACCACGCCGAGGACGCTGACCGCCGTCCCGAGATACCCGAGAGACGTCCCCGCTCGACGGAGCGGGAAGCGGATCACCGCGCCGAGCATGATGAACGGCGGCGCCAGCGCCGCGAGCGCGTACCCGATCCCGCGGGTGGTCGTCGCCTGTTCGGTGAGGAGGAAGAGGACGACCCCGGATAGCCCGAGCAGCACGCCGAACCCGAACAGCCAGAACCCGTTCACCTCGTCGTCGGTCGTCGGTGTCCCGATGCGTCGAGCGTACAGCCCGCCGGGCGCCGATTGTTTGTCACTTGCCATGACCCGGAAGTCGCCGGCCGGCCGGTTATAGGTGTGGGTGTGTGACACGAACTAACGTCTAGCGAACCACCACGGCTCGAAAGGCCATCTCCGACGGACTACCGCGACCCGATCGTTTACGAGCCGAACGCCCCCTCGTGAGAATATGCACCTGATCCGAGGCGGGCGAGTGGTCGACGTCGACGGGACCCGCGAGGCCGACGTGGCGGTCGCGGACGGCGAGATCGTCGCGGTCGGGCCGGACGCGGTCGCCGAGATCGGCGGCGAGGACGCGGTCGATTCCGAGACCGACGCGAGCGGTTCGGTGGTCGCGCCGGGGCTGATCGACGCGCACGTCCACGTCATGATGGACGGACGGCCAGACGTGGCCACCGCGGTCTCCGAAAGCGACTACACCGCGAGCTACCGGTCGGCCGGCAACCTCCGAGACGCCCTCGAAGCGGGGGTCACGACGGTCCGCGACCTGGGGAGCCGCGGGACGCTCGCGCTCGACGCGGGCGAGGCGGTCGCCGCCGGCGAGATCGACGGCCCGCGCGTCCTCGCGTGCGGCCGCAACGTGATCATGACCGGCGGCCACGGCAACTGGTTCGGCCGCGAGGCCGACGGCCCGGCAGAGGTCCGGAAGGCGGCCCGCGAGCAGCTGAAGGCCGGCGCGGACGTGCTCAAGTGTATGGCGACCGGCGGCGTCCTCACCGAGGGCGCGGTGACGGGTGCCCCGGAGCTGACGCCCGACGAGCTCGCGGCGTTCACCGACGCCGCCGCGCCGACCGACACCCCCACCGCGGCCCACGCCCACGGCGAGCGGGGGATCAAGAACGCGGTCGAGGCCGGGATCACGAGCATCGAGCACGGCACCTTCATGGACCGCGAGGCCGCCGAGATGATGGCCGAGCGCGGCACGTACTGGGTGCCGACCGCAAGCGCGCTCCGCGGGATCGCCGATAACGGCGTCGAGGCGGGGATCCCCGAGGACGCCGTCGCGAAGGCCGAAGACGCCGCCGACCGCTTCGACGACGCGTGGGACCGCGCGCTGGACGCCGACGTGCCGATCGCGATGGGCACGGACGCCGGCACCCCCTTCAACTTCTTCGCGGACATCCCGCGGGAGCTGGAGTACATGGTCGACTACGGACTCTCGCCCGAGGGCGCGCTGGAGGCGGCCACCGTCAACGCCGCCGACCTGCTCGGGCTCGACGACGTGGGGCGGATCGAAGGGGGGTACCGCGCCGACCTCGTCGTCCTCGACGCCGACCCCACCGAGGACGTGACGGCGTGGCGGGAGCCGGACGCGGTGTTCGCCGCGGGCGATCAGGTCGCGTAGTGGGCGCAGTCGCGACCGACCCCCGACGACCGTTCGCCTCCGCGACCGACCCCGACGACCGCTCGCCTCCGCGACCGACCCCGAACGGTCGCTTTTAACCCGAGTCGACGCAACGATCGGCCGATGACGAGCGCGCACTCCGGGTCGTCGCCCCGGCACGCGGACCCGGACGAGAACCCCTACGTGGAGTCGCCGCCGACCGACTTCGAGCCGGTCGCGGATCTCTCCGAGGACGAGGCCGCCGAGCAGGCGTCACTGCTCCGGGCGGCGGTCCGCGAGCACGACTACCGGTACTACGTGGAGGCCGACCCCCTGATCTCCGACGAGACGTACGACCGACTGTTCTCGCGGCTGGAGGACCTCGAAGACGCGTTCGACCTCTCGACCGAGAACTCTCCCACGCGCCGCGTCGGCGGCGAGCCGCTCGACGAGCTGGACACGGTCGAGCACGTCGCGCCGATGCGCTCCATCGACAACGCGACCGAGGCGGAGGCGGTCCGCGAGTTCGATGATCGCGTCCGGACTGGACTCGACGCCCAGGGGTTCGACCCGGACGCGGTCGAGTACGTCTGCGAGCCGAAGTTCGACGGGCTCTCCGTCGAGGTGGTGTACGAGGACGGCGAGTACGCCCGCGCCGCCACTCGCGGCGACGGGACCGAGGGCGACGACGTGACCGAACAGGTCCGGACGATCCGGTCAGTCCCCGGGAAACTGCGCGGCGACCCGCCGAGCCGGCTCTCGGTCCGCGGCGAGGCCTACATGCCACGCGACGCCTTCGAGGCGTACAACGAGGAGCTGATGGAGCGCGGCGAGGAGCCGTTCGCGAACCCCCGCAACGCCGCGGCCGGGACCCTCCGTCAACTGGATCCGTCGGTCGTCGCGGAGCGCCCCTTAGAGGTCTTCTTCTTCGACGTGTTGGGGTGGGAAAACGACGGAGAGGGGGCATCTGTAGAGCGCCCCGACGCCCACTGGGCCGAGTTCGACGCCTTCGACGCGTTCGGGCTCCGGCGCACCGACCGGGTCGAGCGCGTCGACGACATCGAGGGGGCGCTGGCGTACCGAGACCGGCTCATGGCCGACCGCGAGGACCTGAACTTCGCGATCGACGGAGTCGTCATCTCGGTTGACGACCGCGCGCACCGCGAGGCGCTCGGGTCGACGTCGCGGGCGCCGCGGTGGGCGTTCGCGTACAAGTTCCCGCCCCGCACCGCGACGACGACGGTGGAAGGCGTCACGGTGCAGGTGGGCCGCACGGGTCGGCTCACTCCCGTCGCCGAACTCGGTCCGGTCGACGTGGGCGGCGTCACCGTCTCGCGGGCGACCCTCCACAACCCCGCCGAGATCGAGGCGCTCGGCGTGAACGTCGGCGACCGCGTGCGGATCTACCGCGCCGGCGACGTGATCCCCTACGTCCCCGAGGTGGTCGAGAAGCGCTCCGAGGGGACGTACGCCTTCCCCGAGACGTGTCCGATATGCGACGCCCCCGTCGAGCGTGACGGGCCGCTCGCGTTCTGTACCGGCGGGCTCGGCTGTCCGGCGCAGTTAGAGCGAACGATCGAACACTGGGCGCGGCGAGACGCGCTCGATATCGAGGGGTTGGGCCCCGAGCGCGTCGAACAGCTCCGCGAGGCGGATCTGGTCGAGTCCCTGACCGACCTGTACGACCTCACCGTCGGGGACGTCGCCGCGCTGGAGGGGTGGGGCGAGACGAGCGCAGAGAACCTGATCGCGGAGCTGGAGGCGACCCGCGACCCGCCGCTCGACGACTTCCTCGCCGGGCTCGGGATCCCCGACGTAGGCGCGACGACGGCCCGGGCGTTGGCGGCGCACTTCGGCGACCTCGACGCGATCCTCGACGCCGACGAGGAGGCGCTCCGCGCCGTCGACGACGTGGGACCGGAAGTGGCCGAATCGATCCGGACGTTCCTCGACGCCGACGAGAACCGAGCGGCGATCGAGGGGCTCCGCGAGCGCGGAGTCGACCCCGAGCCGGTCGAGGCCGAGACCGGCGACGCGCTCGCCGGCCTGACGTTCGTGTTCACCGGGTCGCTGTCGACGACTCGGAGCGAGGCGCAGGCGCACGTGGAGGCCCACGGCGCCGACGCCACGTCGAGCGTCTCGGGCAACACCGACTACCTCGTCGCCGGCGAGAATCCGGGACGGTCGAAGCGCGACGACGCCGACGCGGAGGGCGTCCCCGTGATCGACGAAGCGGAGTTCGCCGACCTCCTCGCGGAGCGGGGGGTCGAGTGGCCGCCCGAGGGCGACGCGTAGCGCCGAGGCTCCCGCTGTCGGTGTCGTTCTCTCCACTGTCGGCGTCGTTCCCTCCGCTGTCGTCGGCGTTCGAAAAAGGAACCGAGCCGCTGGCCTCAGACGAGCGGGAAGATCGTGGAGACGATCAGCACGGTGATGAGGCCGGTCACCGAGATGATCGTTGTGAGCGCGGTCCAGGTCTGCAGCGTCTCCCGCTTGGTCAGTCCACCGATCTCGCTGACGAGCCAGAAGCCGGAGTCGTTGAACCACGAGAAGATGTTCCCGCCCGCGCCGATGACCATCACGAGGTAGGCCGGGTTGACGGTCAGCTGCCCGGTGAGCGGCGCCATGATCCCCGCGGCGGTCAACATCGCGGCCGTGGCGGACCCCTGCGCGACGCGGACGATCGCGGCGATGAGCCAGGCCGTGACGAGCAGGCCGATCCCCACTTCCTGAAGCGCGTTGGCCAGGTAGTCACCGATTCCGGAGGCCGCGAGCAGCGCGCCGAACGCCCCGCCGGCCGCCGTGATCGCGGCGATGTTCCCGCCGCTTTTCAGGGCCTCGGTGAGCTCGTCGCTCCACTCGCTCTGGCTCATGGAGTCGTAGCGGTAGAACGTGTAGGCGGCCGCGAGCGCGGCGATCGTCAGCGCGACGTTCTTGTTCCCGATGAAGTCGGTGATCGGCTGCACCGAGGCCAGTACCGGGAACAGATCCTGGAACGTGTTGGCGAACGTCGACGACGCGATCAGCAGGACCGCCAGCAGGATCGGCGCCAGCGACTCGAGCACTCCCGGGAGTTCGCTGGTCGGCCGGTCCGCGACCTCCTGCAGCTCCTCGGTCGAGGTCGCCATCGTGTCCCGGAGCGGAATGTCGAGCCGGTTGTTGATCCAGCGCCCGTAGATGAGCCCGGAGGCGATCGCCACCGGAATCGCGGTCACCAGCCCGATGACGATCGTCGTGAACAGGTTGCTCCCGATCTGGTCGGCGACCGCGAGCGGGCCGGGCGTGGGCGGGACGAACACGTGCGTCGTCGCGGCGCCCGCGCCGACGACGACGATGAACAGCGTGTAGTCGCGGCCGACGCGGGCGCGCATCGACCGGGCGAGCGGCGCCATGAGGTAGAATACGCTGTCGAAGAAGACGGGGACCGCCAGCACCGAACTGCTCCCGAGCAGCGCGATATCAGAGTTGCTCTCGCCGAGTACGCCTTGGAACCCGCGGACGATCCGTTGTGCCGCGCCGCTCTCTAACATCCCTTTCCCGATGACCGCCGCCATGAGGATCGGTATCCCGATCCCTGCCATTCCGTTTCCGAACGCCGTCGCTACCTGACTCCCGGCGTCCGTGGCGGTGAAGTCTGGGACGAAGAGCGTGTTCACGACCCCGACTAAGAACGCCGAGATGATCAGCCCGAGGAACGCCGGGAGGTCCAACCACACGAGCATCGCGATGACAATTATCAACCCAATTATAAATGTTAGTAGTGGACTGTGCGAGAACTGAACAGTTGCTTGGAGCGGCGTTGGTAGCATCCTGCCTGACATGCTGTAGATAAATAATTAAAATTTTCGAAGACGGGAAATCGGGCCTCTGTCTAGTGTTTTTCTGCATCATCGAGACGCGCGAGATCTTCGACGGCGCGGTGACGTCGACATCCGCATAATAGTCATATATCTAATACGTATTCTTTACTTCAACTGAACAATCAGTTCACTCGAGACGGCGGGCGCCGCGAGCGCCCGACTCGTGTCACCGTCGGCTTCGCCACCCCGCTAACCCTTCGCAGCTCGCGGTCACGACCCGCAACCCTTTATCCGGCGACGCGGCAACGGGGCGGTATGACCGCCATCGAACTGCGGGGCGTGACGAAGGAGTTCGCCGACGTCACGGCCGTTCGCGGCCTTGATCTCACCGTCGAAGAGGGTGAGGTGTACGGTTTCCTCGGCCCGAACGGCGCCGGCAAGTCGACGACCATCGACATGGTGCTCGACCTGGTCCGGCCGACCGAGGGGACGGTGCGCGTGCTCGGACGCGACGCCACCGCCGACGGCGTCTCGATCCGCCAGCGGACCGGGGTGCTCCCCGACGGATTCGCCGTGTACGACCGGCTCACGGGGCGGCAACACGTCGAGTTCGCGGTCCGATCGAAGGAGGCCGACGACGACCCGGACGACCTCCTCGACCGCGTGGGGCTCCTCGGCGACGCCGACCGCAAGGCCGGCGGCTACTCGAAGGGGATGCGCCAGCGCCTCGCCCTCGCGATGGCGCTCGCGGGCGACCCCGACCTGCTCATCCTCGACGAGCCGTCCTCCGGGCTGGACCCGGCGGGCGCGAAGGAGATGCGCGAGATCGTCCGGACCGAGGCCGACCGCGGCGCGACGGTCTTCTTTTCCTCGCACATCCTCGAACAGGTCGAGGCCGTCTGCGACCGCGTCGGCATCCTCAGGGCGGGCGAGCTCGTCGCCGAGGACTCCGTGGAGGGGCTCCGCGAGGCCGTCGGCGGCGAGGAGACGCTGGAGATCGCGATCGCCGGCGGCGCGAACGGCGCGAGCGAGGCGGGCGGCGCGGGCGATGCCGCCGTCGACGCGGTCCGCGACCTCGACGGCGTGAGTCGCGTCGACCGCGACGGCGACGCGCTCGTCGTGAGCTGCGCCGACGGCGCGAAGACCCGCGTCATCGGCGCGCTGGAGGACGCCGGCGTCGCGGTCGCCGACTTCCACACCCGCGAGGCGTCGCTCGAAGACCTCTTCTTGGCGTATACGGAGGGCGACGCGCCGGGTGAAGAGAGGGAGGGTGGAAGCGATGACGACGCGGCCGACGCCGAGGAGGTGGACCGATGAGCCTCCCCGCCATCGCTGAGAAGGACTTCCACGACACGGTGCGCTCCCGCGGAATGCTGATCCTCGTGGCGCTGTTCTCGCTGCTCGTCGCCGTGTTCGCGTACGTCTTCGCGCCTCCCGGAGAGCAGTTCGCGACGGAGTTCCTGTTGAGCGCCGCCGTCGGTCCCTTCCTGGTGACGACGCTCGTCCCGCTCGTGGGCGTCGTCGTCGGGTACAACGCCGTCAGCGGCGAGCGCGAGTCGGGATCGCTGAAGTTGCTCCTGTCGCTGCCGCACTCGCGCGCCGACGTGGTCTTCGGAAAGGTGGTCGGGCGGGGAGCCGCGCTGTCGCTCGCGGTGTTCTCCGGCTTCCTCCTCCCGGCGCTCGTGTTGCTCGCGCTCTCTCAGCTCGGGTACATCCAGGCGTTCAACGTCGGTTCGTACCTCGGGTACACCGTCTTCGCCGCGGTCCTCGGCGTCGTCTTCGTCGCGATCGCGACCGGCTGTTCGGCGGCCGCGTCCACGCAGCGGCGCGCGCTGATCGGCGGGGTCGCGATCTACGTCCTGTTCGTGATGCTCTGGGGCGCGGTCACCGGCCAGTTCCTCAACGCCGCGGGCGACGCGGGGCTGCTCAACCCCCTGCCGGTCTCCCAACAGCAGATCGGCGTGTTCCTGCAGGTCGCGAACCCGATAACCGGGGTCGAGCTGCTGTCCAACGCGTTCCTCAGCGGTCGGCTGTTCTCGGGCGAGGTCGTCAACCACCAGGTCTCGGCGGTGTCGATGCTGGTGTTCTGGACGATCGCGCCGCCGCTGGTCGGGCTCTGGAAGTTCGACGCCGACGACTTGTAAGGAGAGAGGCCGCCCCGCGGCCGATCTACGCCGACGCGCGCTCGATCGCCGCTTCGAGGTCGGCGACGATGTCTGCCGGGTCCTCGATACCGACCGAGAGCCGCACCATGTCGCCGGTGACGCCGGCGGCCTCCTGCTCTTCCTCCGTCAACTGCTGGTGGGTCGTCGACGCCGGGTGGATGACGAGCGTCTTCGCGTCGCCCACGTTCGCGAGCAGCGAGGCGAGGTCCGCGTTCTCGACGGTCCCCTTCGCGGCCTCGTAGCCGCCCTCCAGCCCGAAGGTGATCATGCCGCCGTAGCCGCCTTCCAGGTACTCGCTGGCCTCCTCGTGGGTCTCGTGGCTCTCCAGCCCGGGGTAGTTCACCCACGCCACGTCGTCGTGCTCGGCGAGGTACTCCGCGACGATCCCGGCGTTCTCGCAGTGGCGGTCCATCCGCAGCGGGAGCGACTCGGTCTGCTGAAGCGTGTTCCACGCGTCGAACGGGGACTGCTGGTCCCCCAGGTCGCGCAGGCCGCGGGTGACCGCCGCGAAGGTGAACGCGGCGTCACCGAACGCCTCGACGTAGTTGATCCCGTGGTACGCGGGGTTGTCCTGCGCGATCTCGGGATACTTCTCGGCGTGCTCGGCCCACGGGAACGACCCGCCGTCGACGAGGACGCCGCCGACGGTGGTGCCGTTGCCGGTGAGCCACTTCGTCGTCGACTCCCAGACGAGGTCCGCCCCGTGGTCGAGGGGGCGGCAGAGGTACGGCGTCGCGAACGTGTTGTCGACGAACAGCGGGACGCCGTGGTCGTGAGCGATGTCGGCGATCCGCTCGATGTCGGGCGTGACCAAGGCGGGGTTGCCGATCGTTTCGAGGTGGACGTAGGCGGTGTCCTCGTCGATCGCGTCGGCGTACCCCTCGTAGTCGAGCGGGTCGACGAACCGCGTCGAGACCCCGCGGCGCTCGACCGAGTGCGTGAGGTAGGTGTAGGTGCCGCCGTACAGCGCGGACGACGAGACGACGTTGTCGCCCGCGCTCGCGAGCATGAACGTCGCCAGATCGAACGCCGCCATCCCGGAGGAGGTGGCGACCGCGCCCACGCCGTTCTCGAGGGAGGCGATCCGTTCTTCTAAGGCGGCGTTCGTCGGGTTCATGATCCGCGAGTAGACGTTGCCAGCCTCCTCCAGCCCGAACAGCCGGGCGGCGTGATCGGCGTCCTCGAACTCGTAGGAGGTCGTCTGATAGATGGGCGTGGCGCGCGCGCCGGTCGCCGGGTCCGGGTCCGATCCCGCGTGGACGCTTCGCGTGCGGAACTCGTGATCGATGTCGTCCTCGTCGGCTGGCATACCTGGGCGTGCGCGCGCCGAGCGCTTAAAGCCGCCCGACCGTTGCGGACGTTTCCGGTATCTCGGAGGCGGACCCCGGCGGGGTCGGGTATTCCACGGAGACATCCCGGCAATTTCGGGCCGTGCGACCCCTCTCGTGCCAACCGTTAACAGCGTCGGGCCGTAACTGTGTCTATGGGAACACAAGGTCCGCGCGGTGACGCCTTCGAGATCGGGGAGGCGACGGGATCGATCCCGGACGCCGTCTGGCGGTACACGGCGCTCGCCGGCGCGCTCCTCGTCGGCTTCGCCCTCCTCAGCCAGAGCCTCGTCTACGGGGTCGGTGCGCTCGCGGTGCTGGTCGCGGCGGTGACGGTCGTCAGCGCGGTCGAGATCGTCGACGCCTACGACAAGGAGGCGCTCACAGTGTTCGGGGAGTACCGGAAGCTGCTCGAACCGGGCGTCCACCTCATCCCGCCGTTCGTCTCCCGCACGTACGCGTTCGACATGCGGACCCAGACGATCGACGTGCCGAGCCAGTCGGCGATCACGCGGGACAACTCGCCGGTGACCGCGGACGCGGTCGTCTACATCAAGGTGATGGACGCCAAGAAGGCCTTTCTCGAAGTGGACGACTACAAGAACGCCGTCTCGAACCTCGCGCAGACCACCCTCCGCGCCGTCCTCGGCGACATGGAGCTCGACGACACGCTCTCCCGGCGCGACCAGATCAACGACCGCATCAACGAGGAGTTAGACGAGCCGACCGACGAGTGGGGGATCCGCGTCGAGGCGGTCGAGGTCCGCGAAGTGAGCCCCTCGCAGGAGGTCCAGCGCGCGATGGAGCAACAGACCGGCGCCGAGCGCCGTCGCCGCGCGATGATCCTCGAAGCGCAGGGGGAACGCCGCTCGGCGATCGAGCAGGCCGAGGGTGACAAGCAGTCGAACATCATCCGCGCACAGGGTGAAAAGCAGAGCCAGATCCTCGAAGCGCAGGGGGACGCGATCTCCACCGTTCTCCGCGCCCGCTCGGCCGAGTCGATGGGCGAGCGCGCCATCATCGAGCGCGGGATGGAGACTCTCGAAGAGATCGGCAAAGGCGAGTCCACCACCTTCGTGCTCCCCCAGGAGCTCACCAGCCTCGTCGGCCGCTACGGCAAGGCCCTCTCCGGCTCCGACGTGCAACAGATGGAGGGGTTAGAGGGGAAGGAGTTCGACGAGGAGACCGAGAAGCTCCTCGGGTTGGAGGACATCGAGAGCGCCCTCGAACAGCTCGACACGGTGGCCGACAGCGACCTGCGAACCGACGAGACGCGCGACGCGGACACGGCCCGCGACGTCGAGCTGGACCGGCAGGAAGAGCGGGCCCGCGAGGCCGACCGCGACATCGAACTGGAGACCGAAAGCGAGCGGCCGGGCGACTGAGCGGGACGCGGGTCGAACGGGCGACTGAGCGGGACGCGGGTCGAACGGGCGACTGAGCGGGACGCGGGTCGAACGGGCGGTCGCCGGTCACGGGTCACCGGCCGGTCGTCTGCGGCGCCCTACCAGTCCAGCGATCCGCCGGACTGGTACTCGGTGACCTGCCGCTCGAAGAAGTTGGCCTCGCGGTTCAGGTCGACTGCCTCCGACATCCACGGGAACGGGTTCTCCGTGCCGAACCGCTCGTCCATGCCCAGTTGGGTGAGCCGCCGGTCCGCGATGTACTCGACGTACTCGACGAACCCCTCCGCGGACATCCCCATGAGGTCCGGGGGACACGCCTCCTCGGCGTACGTCGACTCCAGTTCGACGGCCTCGCGGATCAGCTCGTCGATCTCCGCCTCGAACTCGTCGGTCCAGACGCCCGGGTGCTCCTCGCGGATCGTGTTGATCAGGTCGATCCCGAAGTTGAGGTGGAGCGACTCGTCGCGCATGATGTACTCGAACTGCTCGCCGACGCCGACCATCTTCCCGCGCCGCTTCAGCGCGAGCATCATCGCGAAGCCGGCGTAGAAGAAGACCCCCTCCATGATCACGTAGAAGCCGACGAGGTCCCGGAGGAGCGCGCGCACGTCGTCGTCGGTCTCGACCGTGAACGACGGGTCGTCGATGGAGCGCGTCAGGTCGACGACGAACTCGTCTTTCTTCTGAATGGCGGGGATCCGGTCGTACATCCCGTACATGTACTCCGGCTCGAACCCGAGCGAGTCACAGCAGTAGATGAACGTGTCCGTGTGGATCGCCTCCTCGTACGCCTGCCGGAGCAGGTACTGGCGGCACTCCGGGGCGGTGACGTAGTCGTAGACGGCCAACACGAGATTGTTCGCCGTCAGCGACTCCGCGGTCGAGAAGAAGCCGAGGTTCCACTCGACGAGCCGACGCTCCGCATCGGTGAGCTCGTCGCTCTCCCACTGGTGAACGTCGTCCGCCATCGGAATCTCCTCGGGGACCCAGTTGTTGTTGACGCCGTCCCGGTAGTACTCGCGGGCCCAGTCGTACTGTATCGGCAGGATCTTGTTCGGGTCGTGCTGGCTGTCGGTGTTGAGTATCGGCATCGGTGGTGTGGTGTCGGTCGTGTCTCGGACGGTTACTGGCAGGCGTCACAGGTCGGGTCCTCGACGGTCGGGAGGTCGTCTCCCGCCGTGTTCGACGAGCCGTCGGCCGAGCCGTTCTCGGACTCGGCGGAGGTCGACGTCGGCTCCTCGCCGAAGCCGGACCCGCGGTCGGCGTCCCCCCCGCGCGACTGCGTGTCGTCGTACTCGCTCATGTCGAGCGTCGACTGTTCGATGCTCGACGCGCCGAGCGTGCGCAGGTAGTAGGTCGTCTTCAGCCCGAGCTCCCACGCGGTCTCGTACACGTCGGTGAGCAGCGAGCCGTCCGTCGACGGGAAGAAGACGTTGTGCGACTGGCTCTGGTCGATCCACGCGCCGCGCCGGGCGGTGAGCCGGAGCTGGTGGCGCGGGTCGATCTCGAAGGCGCCGCGGTACAGATCGGAGAGCTCGCCGGGCAGGTCGAGGTCGCCGACCGCGCCGTCGCGGTACTTCAGGCGGTCGAGCGCCTCGGCGCCCCACTGGCCCTCGGCCTTGAGGTCGGCGACGAGCCGCTCGTTGACGACGGTGAAGTCGCCGGACATGTTCGATTTGACGTAGAGGTTCGAGTACAGCGGCTCGATCGACGGCGAGGTGCCGGCGATCGTCGATATCGTCGCCGTCGGGGCCACGGCGGTGGTGTTGGAGTTGCGCATCCCGTGCTCGGCGATCCGATCGCGGACCGCGTCCCAGTCGAGCGTCTCCGCGCGGTCGACCGGGACCTCCCGGCCGCGCTCGTCGGCCAGCAGGTCGAGGGTGTCCTGCGGGAGGACGTCCCGGTCCCACTTCGACCCCTCGAACGTCTCGTAGGCGCCGCGTTCGGCCGCCAGCTTCGCGGAGTTGTCGATCGCGTGGTAGCCGAGCAGCTCGCCGGCCCGCCCCGCGAAGCCGAGCGCGCGCTCGGAGTTCATCGGGACGCGGGCAAGCTGGAGCGCCTCGTGGAACCCCATCATCCCGAGCCCGATCGGGCGGTGTCGCGCGTTCGAGCGCTCGGCCTTATCCGTCGGGTAGAAGTTGAGGTCGACGACGTTGTCGAGCATCCGCATCGCCGTCTCGGCGGTGTCGGCGAACAGCTCGGCGTCGAGCTCGGCGGCCTCGCCGTCGACGCCGAGGTCGGGGGAGGCGTCCGCGGTCTCCGACCCGTCCCCGGACTCGGCTCCGCCGCTCCGCGCCGCGACCCCGATATCGTCGGGGGCGGGATGCGCCTCCGCGTCGCCGCGGAACGTCATGTGGCGCGCGAGGTTGACCGAGCCGAGGTTGCAGACGGCGGTCTCCTCCTCGCTCGTGTTGAGCGTGATCTCCGTACAGAGGTTCGAGGAGTTGACGACACCGACGTGGTCCTGCGGGGACCGGACGTTACACGGGTCCTTGAACGTGATCCACGGGTGGCCCGTCTCGAACAGCCGGGTGAGCGTCTCGCGCCAGAGCTCGCTCGCGTCGACCGTCTCGTGCTGGCGGAGCTCCCCGCTCTCGGCCGCTTCCTCGTACTCCTCGTACAGCTCCTCGAACTCCTCGCCGTAGGTGCCGTGGAGCTCGGGGACCTCGTCGGGCGAGAACAGCGTCCACTTCTCGTCGTTCTCGACCCGCTTCATGAACAGGTCCGGCACCCACGCGGCGGTGTTCATGTCGTGCGTGCGGCGGCGCTCGTCGCCGGTGTTCCGCCGGAGGTCGATGAACGACGGGAAGTCGAGGTGCCACGCTTCGAGATAGGCGGCCGCCGCGCCCCGGCGCTTTCCGGACCGGTTGATCGCCCCGGTCACGTCGTTAGAGATCTTGAGGAACGGGACCGTTCCGGTCGACTCGACGCCGGTCGAGGAGATCAGCGCGCCGTCGGCCCGCAGCGGGGTCCAGTCGTTGCCGAGCCCGCCGGACCACTTCGAGAGCTTGGCGTGCTCCTTGTAGGCGTCGAAGATCCCCTCTAAGTCGTCGGGGACGGTCGTGAGGTAACACGAGGAGAGCTGGGGGTGGGTCGTCCCGGCGTGGAACAGCGTCGGCGTGGAGTGGACGAACCGCAGCGTGGAGAGGACCTCGTAGAACTCCTCGGCGCGCGCCGCCCGCTCCGACTCGTCCTCTCGGAGCGCGACGCCCATCGCGACGCGCATCCAGAACACCTGCGGGAGCTCGAACGGCTCGGCGTCGGCCTCCCGGAGGTAGTAGCGCTGTTCGAGCGTGTCGAGCGCGGTGTAGTCGAACAGCTCGTCTCGGGCCGGCTCGATCGCGTCGGCGAGGCGGTCGAGGTCGTACTCGCCCATCCGCTCGTCGAGCAGGTCGGCGTCGAGCCCTCGGTCGATCGCCTCGCGGAAGGAGTCGCGGTACGTCGCCGCGAGCGCGGCGTCGCCCTCGGGCGGCCGCTCGCCGGTCACGCGTCGGAAGTAATCCTCCCGGGCGACGCGGGCGGCGGCGGCGTCGTAGGCGGGGTCGCGCTCGATGCGCGCCGTGAGCGCGTCGACCGTCGCCTCGGCGACCTCGTCGGGGCTGGCGCCGTCGTACAGCGCGCGCTCGATCTCGTCGGCGATCCGGTCGCGCTCGTCGCCGTCCAGTACGTCCTCGTGGCCCGCCCGAGCCCGGTCGAGCAGGTCGCGAACAGCGGTGTCGTGTGTCGTCGTGCTCATGGTGTGTTCGGTCCGTCCGGGCTCGCCGCCGCGAAGCGACCGACAGCGTCGCCACTCACGGGTGCTGTCCCGATCGCCGCGAAAGCGTCGCTGTCGGCCGCGATCGGCGGCGAAATCCCGTTCGATCCGTGTCAGACAACTCCGGCTCCACCGGTATAAACATTACCAACAAATTTTCAGTAAAACAACTTTGGTTGTACTTCGGCGCGGGAGGCAGACGGCGCGTCGACTCCGGCCACACGACGGACTACGGTACTCACGCCGTCGGATCGGTCGCTCGGGGCGAGTCACAGGGCTGGCGACGCCTCCAACTCCGGTGAGAGACCCGGATTCAGGGGCGCCACGTCGCCGGATCGACTGCCCAGAGCGCGCCCACCGCGAGCGCGCCGGCGACGCCTCCTGTCGCGAGCGCGAGCGGAGAGCCCGCGGCGACCGACACGAGCAGCAGCGCCGCGCCGACGAGCAGCGCCGCGGTGTCTTCGGTCGTCGACGCGCGGACGACCGGCGCCACGGCACCGCCGACGACGGCGCCCGCGGCGATCCGGGCACCGAATTCGGAGCCGAGGTGTTCGTACGCGGCCGGATCGGTCGCGGCCGCGAGGGCCGAGCCGGGAGCGACCCCGAACCCCAAACCGAACGCGACCGCGGCGGCGGCGCCTATCGCCGGCGCGGCCATCGCGGCGCGTGCGGAGAGATCGGCGTCGGCGAGCGCGGCGCCACCGCCGACGAGAAGCACCGACCCGGCCGCGAGCAGCGCGGGCGAAACGAGCAGCGAGACCGGCGAGAGCGTGACGGCCGTGTATCCCGTCGAACTCGATGACGAGGCGACGAGCGCCGGAGTGGTGCCCGACGCGAGGAACAGCGACGCCGTGGCGGCGAGGAGGGCGACCGATCCGACGAGGCGACGGCGGAGCGTGCTCATGTTCCGCCGGACACCGCGCGGACACAAAACGGTCGCGGGAGCGGGCCGATGAAAATGGGGACCAAGCGGCGCGCCCGCCTCAGATCGTCACGCCGGCCCGCTGGCCGCCGATCGAGACGATCACGCGCTCCGGTGTCCCCCGCTCGTCCGAGAGCCGCAACAGGAGGGTCTTGACGACCGGGTCGTCGGTCTCGATATCGCCGCGGACGCCGGCCTGATCGACGGCGATCCGGAGCGCGCGGTCGCCGGTACGGCTGATCCCGCCGAGACGTAACTGGACCTCGTCGGCCGTGAGCCGCTGGGCGACGACGAGCACCGACTCGCCGCCGTCGTCGACGAACGAGGTCGCCTCGACGAACGCCGTCGTCTCCGGCTGATCGGGGAGCACCGCCGACGTCGCCGCCGACTTCGACCGGAACGAGGCGGCGTGGGTCCGCAGCTCCTCGGGCAGCGAGCGCACGCTCTGCCCCTCGACGAGCGGGTTCCCGTCGACGTAGCGGCTCCGGACCGCGAGGTCCCGCGGCGTCGACGCCGCCAGGTCGTAGAGGCGGTCGGTACAGCCCGCGCTGGCGACGGCGAGGAGCCCGGCGGCCACCGCGCGGCGCTTCATGTGACGCCGTTCCGTCGGTCGCGGGTAAAAACCCCGCCGTCGCGGTTTTCGGCGCGTGAGAATCGGCCCCGGTGCGGGGACGGTCGAGGGAGTGCGTCCGACTACTCCTCGACCATCGGCGCCGGCACGCCGTCGTCGCCGCCGTCGAGTTCGAACGCGCGGCGGAGCTCCGCGATCCGGTCGCGGATGTCGGCCGCCAGCTCGAACTCCAGGTTGCTCGCGGCCTCGTCCATCCGGTCTTCGAGCGCCTCGATCTGGGCTTTCGCCTCGGCTTCGCTCTCCACGTCGCCGACGCTGACCGAGGAGGTGTCCGTCTTCGAGCCGGGGAGGTTCGTCTCGCCGACCGGCTTGTCGATGGTGGTCGCCTCGTAGCCGTGCTCTGCGTTATACGCCAGCTGGATCTCGCGGCGGCGCTGGGTCTCCTCGATGGCGGCCTCCATCGAGTCGGTGGTTCGGTCGGCGTAGAGGACGACCTCGCCGTTGACGTTGCGGGCGGCCCGCCCCATCGTCTGGACGAGGGTGGTGGTGGAGCGTAAGAAGCCCTCCTGGTCGGCGTCGAGGATGGCGACGAGACTCACCTCCGGGATGTCGAGCCCCTCGCGGAGCAGGTTGATCCCGACGAGCACGTCGATGTTGCCGAGCCGGAGGTCGCGGATGATCTCGTGGCGTTCGAGGGTGTCCGTCTCGTCGTGCATGTACGCCACGTCGATCCCGGCCTCCTCGAAGTACTCCGTGAGGTCCTCGGCCATCCGCTTGGTGAGGGTGGTGACCAAGACGCGCTCGTCGCGCTCGATCCGCTCGTCGACGCGTCCGAGGAGGTCCTCGACCTGCCCCGTCGCCTCCGTCACCTCCACCTTCGGGTCGACGAGGTGCGTCGGGCGGACGATCTGCTCGACGATCCGGTCGGAGGTCTCGCGCTCGTAGTCGCCCGGCGTCGCCGAGACGTAGAGGGTGCGGTCCGTCTTCTCCTCGAACTCCTCGAAGGTGAGGGGGCGGTTGTCGTAGGCGGTCGGGAGCCGGAACCCGTTCTCGACCAGCGAGTCCTTCCGCGACTTGTCGCCCTCGTACTGCCCTTTGATCTGGGGGATCGTCTGGTGGGACTCGTCGATCACGGTGAGGAAGTCGTCGGGGAAGTAGTCGAGCAGGGTGTACGGGGCGTCGCCCGACTCGCGGTCGTCCATGTGGACGGAGTAGTTCTCGATCCCCGAGCAGTAGCCCGCCTCCCGGAGCATCTCGAGGTCGAACGTGGTCCGCTCCTCGACGCGCTGGGCGGCCACGAGGTCGCCCTGCCGCTCGAAGTAGCTGACCCGCTTCTCCATCAGGTCCTCGATCTCCGCGATCGCCTGTTCCAGCTGGTCGTCCGGGATCGAGTAGTGCTCCGCCGGGTGGAGCATGACGGCGGGTTCCTCCGAGACGACCTCGCCTTTCATCGGGTCGACCTTGATCATCCGGTCGATCTCCTCGCCCCACAGCTCCACCCGGACCGCGTACCGGCCGTACATCGGGTAGATCTCGACGGTGTCGCCTCTGACGCGGAAGGTTCCCTGCGTGAAGTCCACGTCGTTGCGCTCGTAGTTCAGGTCGACGAGTCGGGCGAGCAGCTCCTCGCGGCCCACCTCCTCGCCGACCTCCAGCCGGAGCGCCATGTCGCGGTAGTTCCCCGGGTCGCCGAGCCCGTAGATCGCGGAGACCGAGGCGACCACGATCACGTCGTCGCGGGTGAGGAGCGAGCGCGTCGCCGAGTGGCGCAGTCGGTCGATCTCCTCGTTGATCGACATCTCCTTGTCGATGAACGTGTCCGTCTGCTCGACGTACGCCTCCGGCTGGTAGTAGTCGTAGTAGGAGACGAAGTACTCGACGGCGTTGTCCGGGAACAGCTCGCGGAACTCCTCGTACAGCTGGGCCGCGAGCGTCTTGTTGTGCGCCAAGACGAGGGTGGGCTGATCGAGCTCTTCGGCGACCCACGAGACGGTGTTGGTCTTCCCGGAGCCGGTGACGCCGAGGAGCGTCTGCTTGTCGGCGCCCGACTCGAACCCCTCGACGAGCTTCTCGATCGCCTCGGGCTGGTCGCCCGCGGGCTCGAACGGGGCGTCGACGCGGAGGGGGCGGTCGACGGTCGGGCGGTCCTCCGAGAGGGGGGAGTCGGTGTCGCTCACGATACGCGTCGTTGGGCGGCGAGCCACTTGAGCGGCGCGGCTACGGCGGTCGACTGCCCGGTTTCCTCTCAGGCGGGCCCATCAGGGGGAAGACCGATTAGCGACCGGACGGAACTGAGCCCGTGTCCCTCCAACTCACGCCCGTCGCCGCGTTCGGCGCGGCCCTCGTGCTGTTCGTCTGGGTCGCGATCGGCGCGTGGGTCAACTTCGACGCCCACGCCCGCGGAAGCGACCATCCGGGGTTCTGGGGCGTTCTGGCCCCGGTTTCGGGCATCGTGCTGGCCTACTACCTGCTGTGGTGGCGCCGCGGACGCTCCCGCGAGTATCCGGCGTCCAAGTGGGAGCGAGCCACCGCTATCGTCGTCGTCGCCGGTCTCGGCGGGCTGGTGGTCGGGAGCCTCGTCTCGCCGCCCGATCCGATCTCGCAGTTGACCGTTTGGCCGGTCGCGTTCGCCTGCTGTCTGCCCGTCGCGTACTGGCTGGTGAGAAAGAGGTTTGGAACGGCTGAGGGTACGTCTACCGGTCGTTGAGGTGGATTCTTGAAAGTCTCAACCGTTCATTCATAAACTGTTGGCGCTGGTTCGGCGGTGAACACCTCCAAAGCCCCGGTCGCGAGGACTCTGTGCGGTCGCTGCGGTCCTCAGTCGCTCGTTTCACTCGCTCCTTGTGGTCCTTGCGTCCCGCGTCTTCGTCCTTCCGGGAGACTTCGTCTCCCGTCTTTCCGCTCGCTACGCTCGCGGAAATCGCGACTGCCCCTTTGAGTCCCACCCCGACCCCGACCGCCAGCACCTCACGCCTCCCCAGCCTCGTCGGCGCGGCGCTTATAAGCGCCGCGCCGACTCCCTCGCACACGCTGACTCGCGGC
>Ga0207850_100101_pt1 | contig 87207 bp, 83 predicted proteins | sample 23E2SouthBayCA_FD_187746 | JGI IMG/M metagenome (GOLD analysis project Ga0207850, IMG submission 187746) | Aerobic enrichment media microbial communities from Eden Landing Ponds, California, USA - A23 E3 (3) (SPAdes) | ecosystem: Environmental > Aquatic > Marine > Unclassified | place...
CATGCAACCGACGATATCCCGCTCAGCGACCGCGAGCGCGCCGAGGGCTTTCACCACTTCTCGACAGTTTTGTTCGGGCTGCTGTTCGTTTCTTTCACCTCCTCACCAACAGATTCGACCGGTCCAGTCGCACAATCACTGAACGGGTCGTTCATCACTGATGAGCCAGAAATCAATTGCCCTGTGAACCGTTCTATGACACGCTGAGAATCCGTCTCAATCCAGTCGTCGGTCGGCGAACCGGTCGCGGATCTCCGGCTCGGGCACCGGGCACTGCTCTTTCTTCCCGAACACCTGATAGCGGTACTCTGCCACGAGGTCGTAGACGCGGTCGCGCACGCCTTCGGGGAGGTAGACGAGCGGGTACGCCAGCGGCCACGGGCCGTCGAGACGGCGAGCGACCTTCAGCGCGGCCGTCGACTTCGTGGTCACGTCGCCGTCCTCGACGAGGACGAAGGAGTCGAAGTCCTCGGTCGGGAGGTCGTGACGCTCGAGGAGAGCCTGTCCAACGTCCGACTGGAGCGGTGCGAACAGGAACTCGCCGCCCGCGTCGAAGCGGATGACGAACCTGACGATCCCGTTACAGAGGTTGCAGACACCGTCGAACAGCAGCACTGGTTGGTCGATGTCGTCGAGAAGCGCGTCACCGTCCACAGCGTCGTCCGTTGTGTCGTCGCCCGCAGTTTGCTGGTCGTCCACGGAGCCGCCGTCACCAGCGCCTGCGGGCGCGTCGGTGCTCACGGGTCGCTCTGCTCCCCGTTCGCATGGTCCGAGATTCCTCGCTGTGCTCGCAATCTCGTCATCTTAGACGCCGCGGCCCTGCATCTTCTCTTCTTCGGGCAGGTCGACGTTGGCGTCGCCCTTCATGCCGCCGCCGATGTCGGAGGCGATCTCCACGAGGCGCTCGGGATCGTCCCAGTTGTTGACGGCCTCGACGACGGCGGTGCCCATCGCCTCGGGGTCCTCTGCGCCGAAGATGCCGGAGCCGACGAAGATGCCGTCACAGCCGTGGTGCATCATCAGCGCCGCGTCGGCCGGCGTCGCGATGCCGCCGGCGGCGAAGTTGACGACCGGGAGGCGACCGATTTCGGCGGTCTCGTGGACTAGTTCGGCCGGGGCCTCGTTCTCGCGGGCCCACTTCTCGCGCTCTTCCCAGTTCATCCCCTCTAGCTTGCGGATCGCGCCCTTGATGTTGCGCTGGTGGTGGACGGCCTGGTTCACGTCGCCGGTGCCGGCCTCGCCCTTGGTGCGGATCATCGCCGCGCCCTCGTCGATGCGCCGGAGTGCCTCGCCGAGGTTGCGTGCGCCACAGACGAACGGTGCGGTGAAGTCGCGCTTGTCGATGTGATACCGGTCGTCGGCGGGCGTGAGCACTTCGCTCTCGTCGACCATGTCTGCGCCGGCTGCTTCGAGGATCTGAGCCTCCTTGGTGTGGCCGATCCGGGACTTGCCCATCACCGGGATCGACACCTCGTCGATGATCTCTCTGAGGGAGGCCGGGTCGGCCATCCGGGAAACGCCGCCGCGCTTGCGGATGTCGGCCGGGACGGCCTCGAGGTTCATCACCGCGACCGCACCAACGTCCTCGGCGATGCGGGCCTGTTCGCGGTTCACGACGTCCATGATGACGCCGCCCTTCTGCATCTTCGCGAAGCCGCGCTTGACCAGCTCGGTCCCACGCTTGAGGTCTTCGAGATCCGTGTCGGACATTACGCCCGACTTAGGATTGGACTCACTTAACGGGTCGCTTTCGGGAGTCTGGAGGTTCGCCCGCGTGTCGAACGGGCGCCCGTCACCGGCTGGTCGTCGGTCGACTTCCGGTTCGTCTACGACGACGGATCGACCGGCCAGTACGTGAGCGGGGACTCGAACCATCACGTACTGAACGCCCCAGAGTTCGGATGGAGAGAGTTCTACTCATTGTTCACTGCTGTTTCCGTTGTATTATCTGACCACCGCCCATGCTAACAGTCCTCTTTATCATAATCTTTATTGTAGTACATCTCCGGAACAAGTACACAGTAGGTGCGTGTGAGCAAGTGACGGGGCGTGACGAGATGGTTGGGGCCATTCGTCGCACCGCATCATACGGACGGTTGTCGACGTTCACCCAGTCGACCACACGACTGCGTGCGGTCGATCTGGGACAGACCGGGAACCGTCCGTATACGTGGGGAGACACGGCTGGAACGTGGGAAGTTCCTGGGATGCTGTGTGGGCGACTGGGTATCGACGCGACCTACTAGCTCATGGCTGGGACGCCGTGGGGATCGACACATGACATCGGACAATAGCGACTCCGACGACTGGGGGCTATCGCGCAGAAACTACGTCAAAGGCCTCGGGATGGCCGGACTGGCCGCTACTGGGGGGTCAGCAGTCTCCGGCAGCGCAACTGGTGCGATTCCGGACTCGGATATCGTCTCTGTGGGGAGTGGTAGCTACACGACGACGGTGCCGGACACGTCGAACCTCTCGTTTTCCGACGGCGGCGGCTACGGGACGACGCCCGACGCGCAGTACATCTACACCACGAGCAACGTCTCGGGACCGATCCCGACCAACGGCTGGTGGACCTCTGCCGCGTTCGGACCGTCCCGCTGGTACGACACCGACGGGAACCCGCACGGCCAGGGGGCACTCGTCAGCTATCCCGACTACGCGGGGATGAGCGCGCGCGGGCTGACGATCCAGAACCCGGACGACTGGTTCGGCGACACGTCCAGCGCGGACTTCGTGAAGATGGACATCCTCAACTCCCCGAAGCTGACGGTCAGTCACACGGGGAGTTCGTCCTTTGCGGACACCCGCATCGACGGCTGGGGCGACTGGCACGGCCGGATCCGCTGGGGAGACGGCACTTCGACTGTCATGGATGCGACGGTCGTGAAGGGATCGCCGTTCACCTTCTTCGAGTTCGACGGCGGCGGCGCGGAGATCACCTTCGAGACCAAGGACAGCACGAACGACGGCGTCGTGCTGGCAGACACGGCGAACATCGACGTGTGGGCCGACCGCGGCAACGTCCTCGGTGTGACGATCAACGGGATCACTGGCGACAACTACTCGCACCACTACGCGCTCTTCGCGCCCTCGGGATCGACCTGGTCCGGTGTCGGCTCGGCGACGCTCAGTTCGGACCTCAACGGCCAGGGCTACATGACCGTCGCCGCCCTCCCGGACGCGACGGCGGGCACGCTGGACCTGTTCGAGCAGTACGCGTACAACGTCGTGCGCGACACGTACGCCGACTACGACTACGTCCAGACCGACGCGAACGGCCAGCCGGTCTCCGAGGTCCGGACCACCTTCGACTACACGACCGAGAACAAGGCAGAGAGCGCGACGAGCGGGACGCTCTCCTGTCTGTTCCCCCACCAGTGGAAGCACTCGAGCGATCCCGTGACCGGCCACGAGTACTGGTCGCCACGCGGGACGCTGAAGCTCCACGAGGGCGGATCTTTCCAGACGACGCTGAAGTATCCGGGGATCCTCCCGTTCATGCCCGACGAGGGGACCTACGACTCGAACCAGCTGGCGAGCTACATCGACAGCCAGGAGAGCGACGACCTCTGGCAGGAAGGGGTCGGTACGTCGACGAACACGTACTTCGCCGGCAAGGACTTCGACCACCACCTCCGGACGGTGCCACTGTCACAGCAGGTCGGTGACACCGCGGCCCGCGACCGGTCGCTCGACGCACTCAGGACGCGGATCGGCGGCTGGCTCACGATCCAGGACACCAGTTACGGCACCGCCGAGGAGGAGGAGGTGTTCCACTACGACTCCACCTTCGGCACGATGATCGGCTACAACGACGGCTTCGGGTCGGCCGGCAACATGAACGATCACCACTTCCACTACGGCTACTTCGTCCGGTCGGCCGCCGAGATCGCTCGCCACGACGACACCTGGGTCGACCAGTACGGCGACATGGTCGAGGTGCTCGTCCGGGACTTCGCCAACTGGGAACGGCCCAGCGGCACCGGACTCAGCGAGACGCTCCCGGCCGACTCGGTCAAGGACGCCTTCCCGCGGTTCCGAAACTTCGACGTGTACTCCGGCCACTCGTGGGCCGGCGGGTTCGCGATGGCCGGCGACGGCAACAACCAGGAGTCTTCGTCGGAAGCCGCCAACGCCTACGCCGCGATGATCCGCTGGGCGGAGCTGACCGGCGACACGGAGATGCGCGACGCTGCCGTGTATCTGTACACGCACGAGATTCACGCGATCTGGGACTACTGGTTCGACCCCGAGGACGACTCCCAGCCCGACGACTGGGGCGACAATCAGCCCGACGCGATCAACGGCGCACCGAGCTACGAGTACGCGTCGATGGTCTGGTCCAGTGGCTACGACCGCAACATCTTCTGGGGGCCCCAGGACCCGGTGGAGGTGTACGGCATCAACTGGCTGCCGATCGGCGGCCACTCCCTGTATCTCGGCTGGGACGAGCAGTACGCCGAGGCGAACTGGCAGGACATGGTCCAGGCCCGCCAGCGGGCGATCGACCAGGGCATGTCGGATCACATGTCCAACAACGTGTCGGGCGCGGACCAGAACTTCCTCGCGGGGTGGAAGACCTGTGCCTGGGCCTATCGGGCCTTCTCGGACTCCCAGGACGCGATCAACCTCATGGAGGCGGAACTCCCGATGGCGAACGCCTCCCACAAGTCAGCATACGTCTATCACTTCGTCCACAATATCAACGCGCTGGGGAGCGTCGACACGTCGATCACTGCCGACACGACGATGTACGCAGTCTTCGACGACAACGGCTCGAAGACCTACGTCGCGTACAACCCGTACGCGGACACGCGCACGGTCACGTTCTCCGACGGGACGACGCTGTCCGTGCCGGGCAACTCCCTGAAGACGAGCAACGGCGACGTGACGACCGGCCTCGCGCCCGGTCTCGGCGGCGGTGGCGGCGGCGACACGCAGGACCCGACGGCTCCGACGAACCTCTCGGGAGCGAGCGGGGGCACGTCGAGTGTCGACCTCTCGTGGTCGGCGGCCAGCGACAACGTCGGCGTCGACCACTACCAGGTGTACGTCGACGGGAGCCCGGGACAGACCGTCTCCGGAACGTCAGCGACCGTGACGGGACTGGCCGCGGACACGACCTACACGTTCACCGTGAGCGCGGTCGACGCGGCCGGCAACGAGTCGAGCCAGTCCGGCGCTGTCGACGTGACTACTGATGCGCCGACCAGCGGGCAGGCACCCTACGGCGGGAGCCCGACCGCACTGCCGGGGACGCTGGAGACCGAGGACTACGACACCGGGGGCAGCGGCGTCGCCTACAGCGACACCACGTCGGGCAATTCGGGCGGGACGTACCGCTCGGAGGACGTCGACATCGAGTCTACCAGCGGTGGTGGCTACAACGTCGGCTGGACGGCCGGCGGCGAGTGGCTCGAATACACCGTCGACGTGGCCTCGGCGGGCACCTACGACGTGAGCGCGCGGGTCGCCTCCAACGCCGGGGGCGGCACGCTGTCACTGTCGGTCGACGGCACACAGCAACTGTCGGCCAGTCCCGGCGGCACGGGCGGCTGGCAGACCTGGACGACCGTCTCACTGGGCAGTGTCTCGCTGTCGGCGGGCGAGCAGGTCGTCCGGCTCACCTTCGACACCGGCGGGCTCAACGTCGACAACCTCGCCTTCGAGGCCGCTGGCGACAGCACGGCCCCGAGCGCCCCGACGGGGCTGACCACGACGGGGACGACGACCTCGTCGATCGGCCTCTCGTGGAACGCGTCGAGCGACAGCGGTACCGGCGTCTCGGAGTACACCGTCTACGTGAACGGGAGCGCGAACCAGACGGTCTCGGGCACGTCCGCGACTGTCTCCGGACTGTCGGCCGACACCAGCTACGACCTGCAGGTGTCCGCGACCGACGGCGCGGGTAACGAGTCCGCGCTGTCGAGCGTCCTGACGGCCGCGACCGACCCGACCTCGAACCAGTCGGCGTTCGACGGTCCCCACGCAGTGCCGGGGACGGTGCAGGCCGAGGACTTCGACACGGGTGGGCAGGGCGTCGCCTACAGCGACACCACCAGCGGCAACGACGGCGGCGCGACCTACCGCTCGACGGACGTCGACATCGAGGGCGCGACCGAGGGCGGCTACAACATCTGCTGGAACGTCGACGGCGAGTGGCTCGAGTACACCGTCCAGGTGGACTCGACGGCAGAGTACGACGTGAGCGTGCGAGTCGCCTCGGACCTTGGGGGTGGCTCGTTCGATCTCTCGGTCGACGGCACACAGGTCGGGTCCGCTTCCTTCGCCGCGACGGGCGGCTGGCAGGCCTGGAGCACGGTCGACGTGGGAACGATCTCGCTGTCGGCCGGCGAGCACGTCGTCCGCGTCGACATGACCGCGACCGACTGGAACCTGAACTGGCTGGAGTTCACGGAGTCCTCGTCGTCTGGTGGCTCCGGCAACACGGTGTTCGCGGTCAACGCCGGCGGCGCGGAGTACACCGCCGGCGACGGGACGGTGTACCAGGCGGACACGAACGTCAGCGGTGGGAACACCGCGAGTGTGGGCGACTCGATCTCGGGGACGACCGACGACACGCTGTACCAGTCCGAGCGCTGGGGCGGCTTCACGTACGACATCCCGGTGTCGAACGGGACGTACGACGTGGAACTGCACTTCGCGGAGAACTTCTTCACGTCGGACGGCGCACGGGTGTTCAGTGTCTCGGCGGAAGGTGGCCAACAGATCTCGGGGCTGGACGTGCACGCCGAGGCCGGCCACGACGCGGCGCTAGTGCGGACGATTTCCGGCGTCGAGGTGAGCGACGGGAGTCTGACGATCACCGTCTCGGCCAGCGCCGACAACCCCAAGATCAGCGCGATCAGGGTCGTCGAGGCCAGCAGTAGCAGTGGCGGTACCACCTTCTCCGGGTCGTCGGGCACGGGGTGGTCGGCGACCGTCACGAACACCGGGACCGACACCTACGAGTGGGCGTTCGAGCCCTCGAACACGGCGAGCTGGGCGGACGTGCAGTTCGACGACGGTTCGGGCTTCACCGGCTATCGGATGGACGATTCGGACGGTGACAACGTCCACACTTTCACCCGTGACACCAGTTCGGACGGCTCGTCGATCGACTTCCGGTTCGTCTACGACGACGGAGCGACCGGCCAGTACATGTCGGGGACGCGAACCCTGACGTTGTAGGCGCGCTCGCTGTCCATCGTATCGGCCGCGGGCCAGATTGAAATCGGTGGCTCGGTCACCCACCGCGATTTTTTCTCCGATTGTTCCGCGGGGATAATCGTATGTTAGAAAATATTTGTTGACACGGGTATAAATATTTAATAATCATGAACCCGAGCCGTGAGCTAGCGGCGGTGTGGTAACTGGGAATACAGGTGGGTGTCGATGGCTGTCACGTGATCGGTGCGTGGGGACGGTAGCCCGGTTGCGACTGGGGACGGCCGTCGGTACTGTCTCTCGTGAGCCGCATCGCTGATTCACAAGCATGTCAGACAGAGACACATCACGGTGGGGCGTCTCACGCCGTACGTATCTGAGAGGAATCGGACTCGCCGGACTCGCTGCGGTGTCGAGCGAGCCGGCGCTGTCACAGCTGGGCGACAGCGACGTCGTCGGCGTCGGCAGTGGTAACTACGCGACTGCGCGGCCCGAGGGTGTCTACGACACGCCGGACGAGTCGTACCTGTTCTCGACCGACAACGTGGATGCGCCGTATCCGACCAACGGCTGGTGGCAGCGCGAACTGGTTGGGACTGCGAGCGTCGACAGCCTCGAACCGTATCCCGACGGGTTCGGCATCATCAACGCCGTCCCGTCGATGGCACTCTCCAAGGAGAACGGTGACGGGTTCTACACGTACTACGGCAAAGAGTGGGGCGGCGATCCGTCGACGGCCGGCAACCTCAGCGTCGACTACGACGGCAGCCCCGGACTGGACGTGGGCCACGCGGCGACCGAGGAGTTCGACGGCAGCTACGTCGACGGGTGGGGCGACTGGCACGTCCGGGTCCAGTACGGTTCGGGGACGCCGAACCTGACGGCGACGTTCGTCAAGGGGTCGGCCTTCACCTTCTGCGAGTACGAGGGCGGCGAGGCCCAGCTCGCGCTGGTCGACGCCGACGACAACGCGGTCGACGGGTCGAGCACGTCGGTGTTCTACGACGGCGGCAACGTGCTGGGCGTCTCGGTGACCGCCAACGGTCAGCAGAAAGACTACGGTATCTTCGCACCCGAGGGCGTCACCTTCGACGGCGTCGGCGACGGCTCGCTGTCGAGCAACCCGATCACCACGTCGGGGCTGATCGACAACGACGGCTACCTCTCGATCGCGCCGATGCCCGATGCGACGCCGGAGACGATCCAGGAGTTCGCGAACTACGCCTACAACTTCGTCACCGACACGACCGTCGACTGGGAGTACGTCCAGGCCGACGGCGACGGCAACCCCGTCTCGGAGGTTCGGACGACCTTCGACTACACGCTGGACCAGAAAGCCGAAAGCTCGAACGCGGAGACGCTGTCGTGGCTGTTTCCGCACCACTGGAAGTACACCGACGCCACGCTCAAGACTGACACGCTGTGGTCGGCCAAGGGCTCGCTCAGGCTCTGGGCCGGCAGCAGCTTCCAGACGACCAAGACCTACCGTGGCATCCTCCCGATGCTGCCCGGTTCACAACTGGACTCGACAGCGCAGGCGAACGTCACCAGTTACATCGACGATCTCATCGCCGATTCCAGTAGCTCCGGGACGGGCCCCTACAGCGAGTGGACGCCGCCAGCTGCGACGTACTGGGTCGGCAAGACACTCTTCCGGAACACCGCGGCCGCACCGATCGCCGAGCAACACGCCAGTGAGAGTGCGAACGCGGGCATCTTCCTCGAAGCGGTCCGTAAGCGCCTGGAGAACTGGTTCGACGCCACGTCGACGGAGTTCACCATCGACGAGACGACCTACTCCTCGACGAACGATTCGGGATCGTCCAGAGAGCTGTTCTACTACGACACGACGTTTGGGACGATGCTCGGGTTCCCGTCGGGCGAGTTCTACCTCTCGCGGGCGATGAACGACCACCACTTCCACTGGGGCTACTTCGTCTATGCCGCCTCGGAAGTGGCGCGCCAGAACCCCTCGTGGGTCGACGAGTACGGCGACATGGTGGAGTTGCTGATCCGCGACTACGCCAACTGGGAGCGCCCGGCCAACGACGGCGATCCGACGACGTCGACCTCGGCCATCGACACGACGACGCCCAAGAACGCACCGAAGGACGCTTTCCCGTTCCTGCGGAACTTCGACGCCTACGCCGGCCACTCGTGGGCCGGCGGCTTCGGGTCGTGGAACGGCAACAACCAGGAGTCTTCCTCCGAAGCGGTCAACGCCTACGCGGCGATGATTCGCTGGGGTGAGATCACCGGCAACGACGCCCTGCGCGACGCCGGCGTCTTCCTCTACACCCAGGAGGTACACGCCGTCTGGGAGTACTGGTTCGACAGCGTCGACGACTCCCAGCCCGACGACTGGGGGACCGGCGTCACCGACGCCTCCTACGCGCCCACGGGATCGTCGTTCGAGACGGCGACGAAGGTTCGCGGGATCGGGTACGACCGGTCGCTGTGGTGGTCGCCCAGCGACCCGGTCGAACACTACGGGATCAACTGGATCCCGACGGGCGGCCACTCGTTCTACCTGGGCCGAGAGAAGGACTACGCGAACTCGAACTGGCAGTCCCTGCTCGACGCTCGTGAGCAGTACGACGGCATCAGCGATCCCGACAGGAACTTCCTCGCTGGCTGGAAGGCCGCCGCCTGGAGCTACCGGGCGTTCTCGAACCCCGACGACGCGGTCACGATCGCCGACGGGGTGATGACCAGCGGTGGCCCACTGATGAAAGACGGCGGCAACAGCGGCCCCGCGGCCTACCAGTTCGTCCACGCGCTCGACGCGATGGGGACGCCCGACGAGGTCACCGCCGACACGCCGTTCTACCAGACGTTCTCGGACGGTACCGAGCGGACCTACGTGGTCTACAACGCCAGCGACACGTCGACGACCGTCACCTTCAGCGACGGCTACTCGATGTCGGTCGCGGCCAACGCGCTCGCCGCCGAGTCCTCGACGGCGAACTACTCGCCCGACGAGTCGGCCCCCGAGAGCCCGGCGAACCTCACCGTCGACGGGACGACTTACAACTCGGTCGACCTCTCGTGGGACACAGTCACGGACGAGGAGAGCGGCCTGTTCTACTACGGCGTCTACCTCGACGGCGAGAAGATCGCCGAGTCGGCCGATCCGGCGACGACGCTGTCGGGACTCTCGGCAGGGACGACCTACGACATCGCCGTCACCGCCGTCGACCTCGCGGGCAACGAGTCATCGAAGGCGACGGCGACCGCCTCGACCGACAGCGCCGACACGGCCGTCCCGTCGGCCCCCTCGGGGCTGTTCGCCATCGAGTGGGACGCCGACTCGGTCGAACTCGCATGGACGGGGGTCGACGCGCCGGACTTCGGCATCGACCACTACAACGTCTACGTCGACGGCACCAAGCAGACCGAGGCGAGCGCCCCGCCGACGACGATCTCCGGCCTCTCGGGCGGCGAGGTGGAACTCACGGTGACGGCGGTCAACGGTGCGCCCGCGAGCAACGAGTCCGATCCGAGCGATCCGATCACGGTGACGCTCGAAGATCCGGGCGCGACCAACGAGCCGTACTTCGGCGCGCCACAGCCACTGCCCGGGCGACTCAACGTCGAGTACTACGACAAGGGCGGCCCCAACGTCGCCTACCGCGACACGACCGCCGGACAGGAGACGGGCAGCCAGTTCCGGTCCGAACAGTCCGTCGCGATCGGGAGCGACGCCGACGACAGCTACAATATCGCCTACACGGCCCAGTACGAGTGGCTGGAGTACACCGTCACGGTCGATTCGGCCGGAACCTACGATATCGTCGGCAACTACGCGAACAACTCCGGCACTCCCGGTGGCCCGGTCCAGATCGAGGTCGACGGCGAACCGACTGGCGAGCCGTTCACGGTCCCGGTCAACGGGTCCTGGACCGATTTCGAGCAGTCCTCTCTCGGTAGCGTCGACCTACCGGCCGGGACCCACGTGATTCGCCTCTATCTCGAAGGCGGCGGCTTCAATCTCGACTGGCTGGAGTTCCGCGCCGACGGCGGCGACACCGCGGCACCGTCGGCACCCGCGAACGTCGCGGCCGAGTCCGGCGAGAGCAGCATCACGCTCTCGTGGGACGCCGCGAGCGACGGCGAGAGCAGTGTCTTCCTCTACAACGTCTACCAGGACGGCTCGCCGGTCGCGACGGTCAGCGAGACCACGGCGACCGTCGAGGGATTGACCAGCGGCACCGAGTACAACTTTGCCGTCGCCGCACAGGACGCCTTCGGCAACGAGTCGGAGCAGGCGTCGGTCACTGCGAGGACTGAGCTGCCAGCCGACGACCAGACACCTCCCGCCGCCCCGACCAACCTCCGGGCGATCAACACGACCGAGACGAGCATCGACGTGGGCTGGGACGCGGCGACGGACAACGTCGGCGTCGACTATTACACCGTCACTGTCGACGGCGAGGTCGTTGCCGAGACCGACCGGTCCTGGTACACGCTCGACGATCTCTCGTCGGCGACGACCTACGAGGTCAGCGTGGTCGCGACAGACGCCGCGGGCAACGACAGCGAGGCCGCGTCGACGACGGTGATGACGGCTGACCGGACCGGGCAGGCGGCCTACGGCGGCCCACAGCCGATCCCGGGGACAGTCAACGCCGAGGCGTTCGACACCGGCGGTAACGGCACTGCCTACATGGACACGACCCCGGGGAACACGGTCAACATCCAGTACGGCGGTGGTATTCAGATCCGAAACGGCTCGGATGTCGACATCGGGGCCGTGGACGGCAACTACAACGTCGGGTTCATCGCCCCCGGCGAGTGGATGGAGTACACCATCGAAGTCCCGGAGACGGGCTACTACGACGTCCACTACCGTGTCGCGTCAGGCGGATCGGGTGGCACCTTCCACCTCGAGGTGGACGGTGTCGACGTGACCGGCGAGGTCAGTGTCGGTCCGACCGGCGGCTGGAACACGTACGCGACACAGGGTCCAGTCCGCCAGGTCCCGCTGACTGAAGGGAGGCACGTTCTGCGGTTCGTCTCCGGCGGCGGGTTCAATCTCGATCACTTCGAGATCAAGTCGGGAACTGGACCGGCGATCGACCGATCGGACTGGGCAGTGAACCCCACCGCGTCGTTCGACGACGCCAACGGTGGCCGTGCGATCGATGGCGACCCCACGACCGAGTGGGCGAGCAACATCCCGTTCCAGGAGACGGCGATCAAGTACGCCGTCGACATGGGCGAGGAACACGATCTCGGGAGCGTCACCGTCGACCACGTCGGCGAGCCGCAGACACCGTCGCAGATGGACGTACAGGTGTCGACGGACGGCGAGAACTGGACGACTGCGTCGACCGTCGAGGGGTCGACCACGACGATCGTCGAACTGGGCGGTGTCACGGCCCGACACTTCCGGCTGGTCGATCGCGACGAGTCCAGCACGAACTGGTGGAAGATCACCGAGATCCGGGCCACGGAGACGGTGCCCGACCTCTCGGCCGATCAGACCGCACCTGCGCCACCCACCGGTCTCTCCGTCGACGCCACGACCGGCACCCAGGTCGAACTGTCCTGGGACGCCGTCGAGGAGGATCGCCAGCACTACGCGATATCGGTCGACGGCCAGCACCGCCGGAACGTCACCGGCGAATCGGCCGTCGTCGGCGGCCTGCAGCCAGGAGAGAGCTACGACATCGGCGTCGCCGCGGTCGACGTGGCCGGCAACGCCAGCGCGGCCGCCACGACGACCGCCGAGACGGCCCTCGGTGTGGAGTTCACGCTGAACGTCACGGAGGTCAGCCGGTCGAACCTCGAGTTCGCCTTCATGCCGTCGACATCGGTCTCGGAACCGACGCTCGTGCTCAGCTCGGACGGCGACGAGCGCCGCGTCGAGATGGCCGATAGCGACACCGAAAACGCTTGGTACGCGATCGTCGGAGAGCTGGCGGCCGACGAGACGGTCGAGTACTACGTCGAGTACGAGCGAGCGGGCCAGCGGGTCCGGACCGACCGGAACAGCTACCAGTTCGCTGGCGACGGCCGGCCCGCGCCCTCGGACCTCGAAGTCACGGCACGCACACCGACCTCGCTGACGCTGTCCTGGGAGACCAGCGAGGACAGCGCCGCGACGGGATACGTCGTCGTCGAGGCTGGAGCCCAGGTCGCGTCCGTGCCGGCCGACCAGACCGAAGTCCGGATCACTGGACTGTCGCCGGCGACGGAGTACGCCTTCGGGGTCGGCGTGTCCGTCGAGGGCGAGGAGCGAGTGGTCGGGAGCACGATCCACACCGTTCGGACCGCGCCCTACAGCGTCGCACAGAGCCAGCAGATCGCGCAGTCGTGGTTCACCGGGACCGCGGTGGGCGACGTGCCACTGGCCGGCGACACCGTCGACTACGAGACGGTCCGTGACGCCGCCGCGAACCGGGGAGGTGAGGACGAATGACGCCGCGTCTGGGACGACTCGCCACGATCGCGCTGGTGGTCTCGCTGGTCGCGACCGTCGCAGTCACACCCACAGCGGCACAGTGGTCGAGTCACGCCGCCGGACCGGACAACACCGGCTCGAACCCCGACGCGACGGGCTTCGACGACGCCGGCGTCGGTACGTATGCGACGCCAGGCGGTGATATTGCCAGCGAACCGGCCGTCACTGACGAGGGCGTCTTCGTCGCCGCCAACGACACCGTCGCGGCGTACACCGCCAACGGCAACTGGACGACCGACCTCGGGGTGACGATCTACGGTACCCCCGCAGTCACCGACACCCGCGCCTTCGTCGTCGCCGGTGACACCCTGACCGCGATGGACACCGACACTGGTGCTGTCGTCTGGTCGGTGACCCTCGACGGTCAGGTGCTGGGCTCAGTCACTGTCGCCGACGGAGCGGTCTACGCCGGCACACAGAACGGCACCCTCTACGCCTACTCCGCTGTCGGGGCCCAGCAGTGGACCTACGACGCCGGGTCGGCCTTCGGCACGACGACGCCGACCGTCGCCAACGGCACCGTCTACGCGGGGTCTGCCAACGGTGCCCTGCACGCCGTCGCGACCGCCGACGGCAGCGTCCAGTGGACGACGACGATCACCGACGACGCGCCCGCACGACTCACCACGCCCGTCGCCGGTAACGGGACGGTCTACGTCGCGGGGGCCAACGGATCGGTCGCGGCTGTCGCGGCCGACGGCACCCAGCAATGGACCGCCGAACTCGCCGGCACCGTCGCCTGGGAACCGGCACTCACCGGGGACACGCTCGTCGCCGTGACGACTGACGGGGCGACGGCCGCGTTCTCGACGACCGACGGCGCGACGGTCTGGGAGACGTCCGTCCCCGCCACCGGAACCGTCGGGCCACAGGTCAGCGCTGCGAACGGGAGCGTCCTGCTCTCGACCGACTGTGGCTTCGTCCACGCGCTGAACGGTTCGACAGGTGCCCAGCTGTGGCACGCCGGCGTCGACGGGACGCTCGTGACCACCGTCGCGCTCGGGAACGACACCGGCTACGCCGGCACTAACACCGGAACCGTCGTCCAGATCGGCGGCGACGTGCCCGCCGACCGGTCGGGTGAATCGCCCGACTGTGGCCTCCCGGACGAGGGTGACGACTCGGACGATGACTCGAACTCGGCCCCCGTTCCCGGGATCCCTGACGACGACGTTGGCTCCGACGACGGGGAGGATTCGGAGACGGCAACTGCGACGCCGACCGAGACGGCGACGCCGACCGCGACGGTCACGCCGACCGAGACGGCGACTGCGACTGAAACCCCGGCGGCGACGGACGAACCGACGGCTACGACGACCCCGACGCCAACCGAAACAGACGAACCGACGGCAACTGCGACGCCGACTGACGAACCGACGGACACGGCAACTGCGACGCCGACGGCCACCGACACGCCGACTGAGGCCCCCAGCGGCGGTGGGGCCGAACAGCCCGAAACCGACGCGACAACGACGACCAGCGGCTCCGGCCCTGGCTTCGGTGTGCCAGTCGTGATCGCGGCGCTGCTCGCGGTTGCACTGCTGGTCCGTCGACGATAACTACCAACCGCTACCGTTATTTTTCGGCCGCCGCTGTCCACTGACATGGCTGACCACGACGGCGTCGGGCGACGACTCGAACGACTGGTCGCGCGGTACTTCTCGGCTCCGTTGCCGGGGACCGACGGACTACCCCGGTACGTCGCACCGCTGCCCGAGTGGCTCGAAGATACGGGCCTGCGCCTGGCCTGGCCCATCGCCCTCGTCAACCTCGTGGGCACGCTGTTTGGCTTCTGGTACTACGCCGGGCAGGCGTCCGATCTGGCACCGCCACTGCTCGAGGGCCAGCTCGGCGCCGCACCGTTGCTGGCGTACCCGCTGATCCCCGACTCGCCAGTTGCGACGATGTTCATCGGGCTCTCGCTGGTCGCCTGGCGGCTCGACTGGGACGCCGACTGGCTCCACATGCTGGCCTTCTTCGGCTGCCTGAAGCTCGGGCTGTGGACGCCCTACGTCCAGCTCGTGGTCAACGGCCCCGCCGGTATCCCGATGTGGCTCTACTGGTTCCTGATCCTGAGCCACCTCGCGATGGCCGTCGAGGCGTTTCTCATCCACCGCTACGCGGACTTTTCGGTATTCGCGGTCGCCGTTGCGCTCTTCTGGTACGGGTTCAACGACGTGGTCGACTACTTCGTCCCCGTACTGGGCGGGCCACATCACACGTGGCTCCGGGCCGAGTACGTCGAGGGGGGGTTCGACCACACGCTGGCGGCCCACGACTTGGCGGCCGGCTGGGCGGTCGTGCTGACGTTCCTGGCGTTGTTTCTGGCACTCGCGACGCGGGTTGAGAAGGTGAAACGCGGTGCAGGAAGGGCCTGATACGGACCGTTGGGGGTGTTTCAGACTGTTGTAGAACGGTTCACGATGCTCTTTGTTTCTGGTTTATCCGGGTATGAAACAATCTGTTCGGTGGTCGTGCGAATTGAACGGCTGGTTCGAGTTTTCTCGAATAAAGTCGATTGTGAGACTGCGGACGTAACCGAGAACTGAACGCCCTCGGCCCGCTGGGGTGTTCGCCCGTTCATTCTACCAGGCAACCGCACCGTACCACAGGCCTCCCCATCCGATTCGTTCGCTTCGCTTGCTCATCCCTCGCACAATGCCGTCGCGGCACAGAGGCCGCGACAGCGCACGCCGAGTGGTTTGGTCAGTGAGTCACCGGTATTGACCAGGTTCGGGCGGTTAGCATTCGCGCGAACGAGCGGTCCGAAGGACCCGGAAGTTCGCGCGATTCACTCGATCGAGCGAAGCGAGATCGAGCCTTTTTCACCCATGTTCGCAAGAGCTGTGCTCTTGCGAGCCCATCAGAGATCGGAGATCTCTGAGGATGTTTTTGCGCGAGCGGTGCGCCGGAGGCGCACCCGACGCCGAAAAAGATGGTTGGTCGTTAGTCCGACCCGGTGCCGAAGCCGTTCGTCGCCTCCTCGTGGACGGGCTGGCCGGTGAGACGCCGCCGGATCGCGGGCAGGTCGATCGATTCGCTGCCCAGCACAGCGAAGCCGGCGAAGATCGTCAGGAAGCCGGCGATGGCGATCGGTGCGATCGCCTCCTCCAGTAGCGCCCACCCGCCCAGCGTCGCCACGGCGGGGACGACGTAGAACACGAGGTTCGCGCGGATCGGGCCGGCAGTGTCGAGCAGGTCGAAGTAGGCGATGTACGCGACCGCGCCGGCGGCGAGACCGACGTAGCCCAGCGCGACGAGCGCTTCGCCGTTCCAGGTGATGGCTGCGGGCGACTCGCCGGCAGCCACGGACAGGAGGTGCGAGAGCGCAGCGCCGAATGGAAGCCCCCACGCGGTGCGGACGCTGCTGTCGAGACCGCCGTCGGCCCACCGGATGAGGACGCTTCCGAGCGCACCGCTGACCGCGCCGGCGAAGAGGATCGCTTTGCCGACACCGCCGGCCAGCACGTTGGCCGGGTCCGGGCTGACGACCAGGCCGACGCCCAGCAGGCCCAGCACCATCCCCGCGCCCCCGCGCTTCGAGAGGCGCTCGTCGGCCAGCAGGACGGCCGCGAAGACGGGCGTCAGGATGGGGTTGAGGCTGAACACGATCGCGCCGACGGCGCTGGTGGCGTGTTGCTGGCCGACGAACAGCAGCGCGTTCGTCAGGCCGATCGAGAGGACGCCGGTAGCCAGGATGCCCACGAGATCGTCTCGCGTGCGGGGCACCAACTCGTCGCGGGATCGCGTCGCGACGACGTAGCCGATCAGGGCGAGCGCCGCCACGTCGAACCGGAGCGCGACGAACAGCAGCGGCGGGAAGTACGCCAGGCCAGCCTTCGCGGCGACGAAGGTGCCACCGAACAGCAGGCTCGCGACGGCGAACAGTACGAGCGTGCGACGGCTCCCGGTCATACGGACAGTTGTCGGTCTGTACTAGATCGACTACACGCTGTCGTGCGATCGACTGGGAAAACGTCGACAACTGTCCGTCTCACTCGTCGCTCTCCCTGACGAGGCGGTAGACGCGTGCTGAGAGTGCGGTACGTTCCAGTGGAACCGGGATCGGGTTCATACTCGAATAGACGGGCCCGACCCCCATCAACTCCTCTAGAAATTCATACACGACGTGCGGGCACCGGCGCACCGTGGCGTCGCTGCACGGCGTGAAACTCTTTCACGGTACGAAAATCCTTTCCCGCGAGCGCCACGACGGAGTGGCATGGAAGACGCGCTGGCCGATATCGAGTTCCTCGCGCTCTCGGGGAACCGCGTCGAGGTCCTGGGCCTGCTCGCCGACGAACGACACACCCGCCGCGATCTGGCCGACGAGACGGGCGCGTCACAGGCCACACTCGGGCGCATCCTCGGTGACTTCGAGGACCGAGCGTGGGTGCGCAAGGAGCGTGGCGGCTACGTCGCGACGGCGACGGGCGAACTAGTGGCCTCGGGCTTCACCGATCTGCTCTCGATCCTCGACACCGAGCGCGAACTGCGACCGATCGTCGAGTACCTGCCGACCGACGCCATGGGGTTCGACCTGCGCCACCTCGCCGACGCCACGATCACGACCCCGAGTAGCACTCGACCGAACGCGCCCGTCCAGCGAGTGCTGGACCTGATCGCTGACGCCGACGACGTGCGCGTGTTCTCCCACGCGTTCAACGAACAGAGCCTCGGCGTCGTCAAGGAGCGCACTGCGACGGGCGACCAGACGTTTCGGGGCGTCTTCTCACGAAGTGCGATCGAGGCGCTGGCTGGTGACTCGGCCCTGCGCGAGCGCCTACTCGCACTCATCGACACCGACGGTGTCGAGATCCGACTCTGCGAGAACGAGATCCCCGTTGCAGTGACCGTCGCCGACGAGGTGGTCCACCTGCTGGTCCGGGACGCCGACGGTATCCTGCGAGCCTCGGTCGATAGCGACGATCCTGCCGTACTGGCGTGGGCTAACGACGCGTTCGACCGGCACTGGTCGGCCGCCGAACCGCTCGATCGGAGCGACTTCTCCGGGTAGCTACCCGACGATGACGACCGCGTTGTCGGTCTCGATCATCTCGCCGTCACCGGAGTAGGTGCGGGCCTCCTCGATCTCGAACATTTCGGCGTCGAGCGTAAGGTCCGCGACGTGGAGTTCGCCGTTCTCGATGTCGTAGTCGCCCTGTGCGATGCCGGCCTCGATGTCGCCGACCTGGTTCCCGTACTCCGGGCCGACGATCGAGTAGTCGAGATCGATGTCGTTGATCTCCGTGGTGATGTCGGGGGCGTCGTCGAGCAGTTCCAGCGAGTCGACGTGCATCGCCTCGGCGACGGCGTCCGCGAGGCCTTCGACGTGGCCGTACACCTGGACGCGTTCGAGGTCGGCGTTCAGCGGCAGACCGTTGTCGGTCTTGTACGTCCGCAGCGCCGAGATGACCTCCATCGCCGTCTCGCCGGCTTCCAGATCTGCGTCGTAGCCCCCTTCCGTCGGCCAGTCGGTCGTGTGGATCGATGCGTCCGTTTCGCCGTCCACTGCACCGGACTGGTCGTCTGGTGCATCGGCGTCCACTGCACCGGACTGGTCGTCCGGCGCATCGGCGTACAGTGTGTTCCACAGTTCTTCCGTGATGTGGGGCAGGAACGGCGCGAACAGCTTCAGGAAGGTCCGGTGTGCGTGAGTTAGCGCGAACTCCGTAGAGGCGTTCCCACCATCGGACAGGCGCTGTTTCGCGATCTCCAGATAGTCGTCACAGAAGGTGTTCCAGAAGAACGACCGGAGTTCGTTGCGGGCTTTCGAGAACTCGTAGTTCTCGAACCGTTCGGTGATGGAGGCGACGTTGGCGTCCAGTTCCGCCAGCAGCCACTCGTCGATGGGCGCGAGGTCGTCCTCGTCGACTGCCTCGACCGCCTCGGGGTCGGGCGTCAGTTGCTCCACGAGTCGCGAAGCGTTCCAGAGCTTCTGGAGCAGGCGCTCGCCGGCTTCGAGGTCGCCCTCCTTGTACGGGAAGTCGTCACCGATGGAGGTGCCGGCGGCCCAGTAGCGGGTCGCGTCGACGGGGAACTCTTCGAGCACCTCTGACGGCGGGATGACGTTACCCTTTGACTTGGACATGGCCTCGCGGTTCTCGTCCAGCACCATCCCGTTGATCATGACGTTGTCGAAGGGGACCTCGCCGGTGTGCTCGTAGCACTTGACGACGGTGTGGAACAGCCAGAACGAGATGATGTCGTGGCCCTGTGGGCGCAGGTCGAACGAGTAGAGTTCGGGGTTTTCCATCTCGAACTCGTCGGTTTCGGCGTTGTAGTCCCAGCCCGCGTTGATCAGCGGAGTGAGGGAAGAGGTTGCCCACGTGTCGAACACGTCCTGTTCGGGGCGCAACTCGTCGTGACCACACTCGGGACACGAATCGACCGGCGGATCGTCAGAGAGCGGGTCCACGGGGAGGTCGGCCTTGTTCGCGAAGACGGGGTCGCCGCAGTCCTCACAGTACCAGACCGGGATGGGGATGCCCGAATCGCGCTGGCGGGAGATACACCAGTCCCACTCCAGCCCCTCGATCCAGTGCTCGTAGCGGCTGTACATCTTGTCGGGGAACCAGTCCATCTCGCGGCCCGCCTGCAGGTACTCGTCGGTCTTGTCGAGCATCTCCACGTACCACTGCTCGGTGACGAGATACTCGACCTCGACGCCACAGCGCTCGTGGACCTGGACCGTGTGCTCGTGGTCGCGCGATTCCAGCAGGTGGCCCTCTGCGTCGAGATCCTCGATGATGGCTTCGCGGGCCTCGACCGTGCTCATGCCCTCGTAGTCGCCGGCGACCTCGGTCATGGTCGCGGATTCGTCGATGGCGAGACGCAGCGGCAGGTCGTGGGCCTGGTACCACTCGATGTCGTTCTGGTCGCCGAAGGTACAGCACATGACGATCCCGCTGCCGGTCTCCATGTCGACGCGCTCGTCGGCGATGATCGGGACCTCCTGGTCGAACAGCGGGACCCGCGCGGTGCCGCCGACGAGGTGCTGGTTCTCGTCGTCGTCCGGGTGGACGAACACCGAAACACAGGCGGGCAACAGTTCCGGCCGCGTCGTCGAGATGGTGAACGTCTCGTCTTCGTCGGCCGGCCCCTCACCGTCTTCGACGAGGTCGAACGCGATGTCGTTGAACTTGGTGTGCTGGTCCTCGTCTTCCTGCTCGACCTGTGAGATCGCCGTCTCGCAGTCGGGACACCAGATCGTCGGTGCGCGCTGTCGGTACTCGCGGCCCTGCTCGTAGAGGTCGATGAAGGAGAGCTGTGAGATCCGCTGGACGCGGGGCTCGATCGTCTTGTAGGTGTTGTCCCAGTCGACGGAGATCGCCAGCGACTGCACGTCGTCGGTGAACTCGGCCTCGTAGTCTTGGCACACGTCGCGGCACTTCTCCTGGAACACCCGGCGCTCGAAGTCCTGGTGTCGGATGTCCAGTTCGCGCTCGGTCAGGCGCTCACTCGCGATGCCGTTGTCGTCGTAGCCGAAGGGGAAGTAGACCGTCTCGTCGGCCATCCGGTGGTACCGGGCCACGAAGTCCTGGAGCGTGAACTGGTAGAGGTGGCCCATGTGGAGGTTCCCCGAGACCGTCGGCGGCGGTGTGTCGATGCTGTAGCGAGTGTCCGGGTCGACGGTTTCGTCGGCCGCCGGGGCGTCGTAGGCGTAGGTCTCGGCTTCGACCCAGTGGTCTTGCCACCGTGGCTCGACGGCGTCGGGATCATACTCTCCGTCGATCCCGTCTCTGTCTGCTGGCGATTCGTCGGTCGCGTCCTGTGTGTCACTCATAGATCTGCTGTCTGTCGATTGGTGTCGCGTGATCGGAAAGCGGTGCGAGCGTCGAGTGATACGGACAGTTGTCGGTCTGTCCCAGATCGACCGCACACTGTCGTGCGGTCGACTGGGGACACGTCTACAACGTTCCGTATGTGTGGTGTTAGTGGGGCGAAGAGGCCCCTACTACGGGTACGAGAACGAGCGGCGTGGATACTCGACGCGTCATCTACTCCCAGATTGTTGAGAGGGGGCGTTAATCACTTCGGTTTGCTGGCGAACGAGACACTGGCGCATCGTCGACGTGCTGACCCCAGAACCCCGGATGTTTCGTGACGACCACATCTCCCTCGACGCGCGTCTGACAGGCCAGCCGCAACGACGCGTCGCCGTCGTGCGGTGGGAAATCTAGTCGCCAGCTTTCGATCCGGCCCGGATCGCTGACCGGGCCACTGACCGCGACGGCGCAGGTCCCACAGGTTCCGTGACCCCGACAGTTCAGCCGTGTCGCGCCGTCGTTGTGTGGTGTCAGGCCGGCGTCCAGCAGTACGTCTCGAATGACCGATCCGTCCGCACAGTCGACGGTTTCGCCAGCGTATTCGACGGTGGGCATGGCTGGGCCTTGGGGCTGACACGGCAAAGCAGTTTAGGACAGATCGTGCTCGCGGTCCGCGTGAGCCCGCACCCACAACTGTCCGATCCGCGACAGGCGCGTCCGGTAGGACTTGCCGTGTTCCTCCTGCTCGATGTACCCTTTGCCGCCCGGACCCAGTCGGTCGACGTTGTAGATCACCTTCGACCGGAAGCTGTCGGTGTACTCCTCGCCGAGTTCGCGGGCCAGCGCCTGCGCCAGTTCCGAGACCGACTCGAACTCGCCGTGTTCGCCCAGCGTGAAGAGGATCACTTCTTCGAAGGGTTTGACGTTCGAAAAGGAGGCGACGGGGAGTTCGACGACGTGGCTGCCGCCGATCTCCTTGGCTCCGATGGTGGTCCCGCGCTCGTCGAACTCCGCCAGCAGGTCCCGAGCGGCGTCGAGGCGATCGTCGACGCGCTCGCCCAACTCCCCGGCGACCTCGTCGCGCAACTCCTCCAGCAGGTCGTTCTGCTGGCGCAGTTCCTCGGCCAGTTCGGTTTCGAGGTACTTCTCGGGAACGGTGTAGTAGGTGTGGATGCGGTCCCGGTCGCCCTCGCGCTCGACCATGATCGAGTGGGAAGCCGTCGCGAAGGCGAAAGAGACGGTCCGGGGCATCGCCGAGATGTTGACCCACACTTCGTTGCCCTCGTCGAGTTCAGCGTTGATCAGTTCGAACGCCTGCTCGAAGGCGGCGTCGTAGTCGTACACGTCCTCGATGACGAACCGCTCGGTCGTCGCGCCCAGCAGGTTCTGGTAGTCCTTTTCGAGTTTCTCGGCGAGGTTCTGGGAGTACTCCACGTTGGCCTCGCTGCCCACCGCCCCCTCCAGCAGAATGACGTGGTCCACGTCCAGCTGCTCGCGCACCAGCGGCGCGATCAGCCGGTCGTAGTCGAACCCGACCGGCACGATGTGGGTCTGCATACGCGGTACGTGGGGCCGGTGTTTAAATAAAGCACCAGTCTTCCGACTCGGCATCTGTCTCACCGGCTCGTGCTGTGGTCCACTCCAGTGCTCTCCCGTGGAAAGGGACTCCGTAGTCGTCTTAGGTCGCAGTCAATGTCTTCTCGATAGGTATCGAGTTCGTCGGTGTATGCACGACGTGGACGACAACCTGCTCGCCAGGATCGAGGCGACAGGCATCGTTCTTGATCCGGAACTCGAAAGACGATCCGGCAGTGAACGTGTTGCTCGTATCCTCGTGTAGCACACCGGCATCCCACGACTGGCGGCCGAACGCCTGACCAGGGCTCACGAGGTTCTGGTTCCCCTCGAAGTTACCCGAATCAAAGGACAAGTACGTCGGCGTCGACGTCGTTCGCGTCGTCGGAGACGGTAAGTTGACGATCCTGGCTCGTTTCCCACACGCCCGAACGGCGATCTCCATGTCCGATACGTCGATGGGGTCACCCGCGACGTGTGTGATTCGAACGATCTGATCGTCTGAACCACTGGCATCGCTCACCAGCTCACCACTCGATTGGCCGACGATAGGCCCGGGCTGTGTCGTGTCCTGGGCGAATCCAAGCGCAACTACCGAGACTGTCGACGCGAGGATGACCACGATCGCGACCATCAGGATATTCGAGATGACGGGCGAGATGCCACGCGATGATCGGGGGGCCCGCATCTATCGATACATGTGCAGCCGAGCACAAAGTCGCTGTGGTCGTTTCGGCTACTGACAGCGGTCGTGGACGGTCTCGTCGTTCTCATTCGGACCGCGAGGCTCACCGGGAACGATCGGCTCACCACAGGCGGCACAGGTGAGAGAGTGATCGTCGTCAGTGCCGTCGCCAGTCTGATCGTCCGCTTCGTCGACAGCCGAGTCGTCAATTTCGTCGGCCGTATCGTCTGCCGTCTCCCCGAAGTCGACGGCGACCTCGTCACCGGTCGTGTCGATATTGAGTTCGTCGTTGACGCCGCAGTACTTCGTGGTCGCGTTGAAGCCGAAGATCAGTGCACCGATCCCAGCCAGCAGGCCGCGGAGTCGTTTGCCGTTGCGAAGCGAGCGGATCGCTGCGATGCTGAGGACGACAGCGAGGACTGCTCTGGCGAGCCTGTCACGGCCGCCGACGTTTTCAGGAAGATCCATATCGGTCGAAGGTCCCCCGCCGCCTTAGGTTCCACGCTCGCGGCGATCAATCGCCTTCGGTGGCCGAAACGGTGTAGATGCCCGCGTTCTCGCCGGGTGAGGCACTGGTCACCAGCGAGACCCCGACGGTCAGCACCAGCCCGAGCGCCATCCCGACGACGCTGGCCGACCAGCCACCGAAGTAGCTCCCCGGCACCATCGGGAGGAAGACGCTCGCGAGGTAGAACAGCTGTGACCCGCCGACGCCGGCGTACATCCCCCAGCGAGTGGTCCGGGCCCAGTACAGCGCGAGCAGCACCGGGAACGCGAGCTGTGCGAATCCGCCGAAGGCGGTGTCGCCGATCTGGACGAGCGTCCCCGGGGCGTAGAGGCTGGCGACGAACGAGGCGGTCGCGAAGACGACGACGCCGGCCCGCGCCAGCAGCGCCTCGCGGTCCCGCTCCGAGCGCAGGAGGCGGCCGGCGGCGACGGCGACCGCGAGCAGCGCGTGCCAGAAGCGGTCGACGAGCGTAGAGGAGTCCCGTTCCGTCGGCTCCTCGTCGGCCAGCTCCGTCAGCGGTCGGTAGAGGTCTCGCGTGAGATACGACGCGCCCGACAGCAGCATCGAGTCGCTGGACGACATCATCGCGGCCATCGCGCCGGCGACGACTGTGGCGGTGAACCACCCGGCCGTGTACTCGTTGAGCACCGCCGGGATGACGTTGCCACCCTCCGGGACGGTCACACCAAGCCCGGCGGCCCACGCGCCCAGCATGAACGCCGGGACGAAGAGCAGGACGACGAGGACCGGCCACAGCGCGAGCGTCCGCTTGAGCACGGTCTTCGAGCGAGCGACGAAGAAGCGCTGATTGATCTGCGGGAACATCGTCACGCCGAAGGCGATCGAGATCGCCGTCGAGAGGACGTACTCCTGGGTGTAGAGGCCACCACCGAGTGCCAGGAACTCGGGGTTGGTCCCGGCGAGGGCGTCGGTCGCTGCCGTCGGGCCGCCCACTGCCGCGAGCACCCACGCCACGGCCGCCCAGATCAGGCCCAGCATCAGGATTCCCTGGAGTGTGTCCGTCCAGGCAACACCGCGCATCCCAGAGATCGCGACGTAGACGATCATGAACAGCGTGATCCCGCCGGCACCGACCCAGAACGGCACCGCGCCGCCGGTCAGACCGACGATGGCCTGTCCGGCCCCTTTCTGCTGGAGCATCACGTAGGGGAACAGCCAGAAGATGCTGATCGACGCGACGAGGCCGCGCAGGAGCCGCGAGCCGAACCGGTCGCCCAGCATCTCGCCCAGCGTGACGTAGCCGTGACGTTGGCCGACGAGCCACTGCTTGTACCCCAGCACGTACCAGAGGACGGCGAAGATGATCCCGTCCATCAGCCCCATGACGAGGATCCACTCCGGGCCGGCACTGAACGCGAGGTTCGGCCCGCCGAAGAAAGTGAACGCCGACAGCAACGTCGCGAACGTGGTAAACAGCAGGACGACGGTCCCGAACGTCCGGCTGGCGAGGTAGTAGTCCTCGGCGGTCCGGTCGGTCAGCCGATACGCCACGAGGCCGACGGCCGCGGCCACCACCATGTACCCGGCGACGATACCGAGCTGGAGTGTCGTCTCAGCCATCTCGATCCACCTCCCCGGTACCGGCGCGGTCGCCGGTCGCCTCGATCCCGACGCCCCAGCCGTAGCGAGTGAACGCGAAGAAGCCCATCGACGCCAGCACCATCCAGCCGACGTGCCACCAGAGCCACAGCGGCAGGCCGGCGACCACGGTACTGTCCCGCCAGAGGAACCACGGCACCGCGAGCGCAGCGAGCACGAACGCGCCCGCTCCCCAGCCGAGTAGCTCGAACCGACTGTGACTCCCGTCCGATCGCTCACTCATCGTTGCCGTCGCTTGCGACTGCGGCGATAAAGAGGTAACGGCTCTTCAACTGCTCCGACTGAAGAAATATACTGTTCGACAGGGGGCCGTCACCGGCCGACCTCCTGTCGCTGGCGAGGGTAGTTCGGATTTCCGGCAGTACCAGACGGGTTATCGTAGCGACTTACCGGTCTACACTGACCCCGGGGCCGGCGCTATCCGGAACTGATCTACAATAAACCGTATCAGTCGCGTGTCGTGAGCGATTGACAGGCAGCCGCAACTATTTCAACCCCGATACCAAATTCCGACGCATGCAGACAGCAATCCAGCTGTACTCTCTCCGGGAGATCGACGAGTCGGTCCTCGACATCATCGCGCGCGTCGGCGAGACGTCGTTCGACGGCGTCGAGTTCGCCTACCGCGTCAACGAGGAGCCGGCCGAAGACGTACGACAGGCACTGGACGACGCCGGTCTCGTCGCGTCGTCTGCCCACGTCGGTATCGAGGCCATCGAAGACGACCTCGACGGCGTGATCGAGGCCGCCGAGACGCTGGGCTACGACGATATCGTCGTGCCGTGGCTCGACCCGGAGCACTTCGAGACTGTCGAGGCCGTCGAAGCCTCCGCAGAGCGACTCTCGGAACTGGCCGAGGCCGTCGCCGAGCACGGGATGCAACTCCACTACCACAACCACGACCAGGAGTTCGCCGAGACCGACGAGGGCATCGCCTTCCACCTGCTGGCCGAACTGGCGAGCGACGATCTCATGTTCGAGGTCGACGCGGGCTGGGCGCTGGCCGGCGGTGTCGATCCGGTCGAACTCCTCCACGACTACGGCGACCGGATCTCGCTGGTCCACTTCAAGGACGTCCACCTCGACAGCGATGCGGCCCCAGCACTGGGCGAGGGTGATCTCGACATTCCCGCCGTCGCCGAGGCCGCCCACGACATCGGTGCGGAGTGGGCGGTCTTCGAGAACGACGACCCCGCGGACCCCATCGAAGCCCTGCCCCACGGCGCGCAGGTCCTCGACGACGTGATCTGATCGGTACGAGCGATCGGTCGGAGCAGCACTGACGGCCGAGCAGTTCGGTCCCGCTGCTGTCGAAGTCTGGCCCCGGTCGGCAAGTATTTGAGTCGCCCAATCCAACTTGAATCTGACACGAACACGGGGCGACCCCCCGTCACTGGGACCCAGAATGCAGGACTCTACCAAGTATCTCATCCACGCGGACTTTACGGCCAGAGGCGTCGTCGAGCGCAACGACGTGGTCGGTGCGGTGTTCGGCCAGACCGAAGGATTGCTCGGCGACGAACTCGACCTCCGGGAGCTACAGGAAGGGTCGAAAGTCGGACGGATCGACGTCGACGTGACCTCAGAGGAGGGCCAGTCCTTCGGCGAGATCACGATCGCCAGCGGACTCGATCGGGTCGAGACGGCGATCCTCGCGGCCTCGCTCGAGACGATCGAGCGCGTCGGTCCGTGTCGCGCGACCGTCACCGTCACCGAACTCGAAGACGTACGCAGCGCCAAGCGTCGTGAGGTCGTCGACCGTGCGACGGAGTTGCTCGCGGAGTTCGAGGCCGACGCCGTCACCTCTCACGACATCGTCGAGGAGGTCCGCCAGCGCCTGCGTGTCGAGGACATCACCGACTACGAGGGGCTGCCCGCGGGCCCGCGCGTGCCCGACAGCGACGCGGTCATCGTCGTCGAGGGGCGTGCGGACGTGCTCCAGTTGCTCCAGTACGGCGTCAAGAACGCGATTGCCGTCGAAGGCACCGACGTGCCCGAGGCAGTCGCCGACCTGAGCAGGGAGCGGACGGTCACGGCCTTCCTCGATGGCGACCGGGGCGGCGAGCTCATCCTGAAAGAGCTCGCACAGGTTGGCGCTGTCGATTACGTCGCCTTCGCGCCGGCCGACACCGGCGTCGAGGACCTCACTCGCTCGCAGATCCTCGAAGCGCTTCGCGACAAGGTGCCCTACGAGGCCGTCGACGACGCCAGTCCCGCGTCGACCGACACGACCGACGAAGCCGAGCAACGAGCGCTCACGTCGGGCGGCACTACCGTCGAGCCGACGGCGTCTGCGGGAACCGACCCCGCCAAGGCGGGGGCAGACGACGGGTCTCCCCAGCGCGAGCCGGGTTCCGAAGGTGCGACCGGGGCAGAAGTGGTCTCTCAGCCGGCCGGAGAGGTCGCCGACGAGACACCCACAGCGGCGTCAGCCGGTGAGCAGTCCGCCGTTTCGGGTGAGCCGGCCGAGGACGACGCGGAGCCGCCGGCGACGGTCGCGGCTCACGCGCAGGCGGTCATCACCGGCGACACCGGAACGGTGCGCCTGCTGGACGAAGACGTGACCGTCCTCGTCGAAGGGCCGGCCGAGGAGGCCTTCGAGTTGCTGTCCGAGAACGATCCCGTCCCGTCGGCTATCGTTCTCGACGGCACGCTGTCTCAGCGCGTCCTCGACGTGGCCGCCCAGCGCGGCGTCGAACAGATCGTCGCCCGCGCGGAAGGCGAGTTCGTCAAACAGCCCGTCTCGGTCCGCGTACGGACGATCGACGCCCTCTGAGACGGAGTGCTGTAGCGTTTTTCAGGAATCGTCTCTCCCGGTGAGGATTGCCGGAACCCTTCTACAACAATCCGTATCACTGTTCTACGAGAGTGTCCGCTCGAAAAGCAGTCCGTCGCCGTGGTCGTAGTGGTCGGCGACCGTCTCGACGACGGCGAACCCGTGCTCCCGGTAGAAGGCGTGGACGCTCTCCTCGTCCGCGCGGGCAGTGAGCCGGACGGTCTCGACACCGTCGGCGGCTAACCGGTCCAGCAGCGCTCCCATCAGTACGGAGCCGACGCCCTCGCCCTGTCGGTCGGGTGTGACGGCGAACTCCGCGACGTAGGCCACGGCGTCGTCCGGCACGACCAGGGCGTAGGCGATCGGTCCACCGTCGCCACCCTCGGCGACGAGAACCAGCGACGGCTCGCCGAGGGCCAGTTCCAGCAGGTCCGGCCACGGATCGGAGAGTGTCGCGGTCTGAATCCGGCGCAGGCGCTCCCGGTCGTCGGGCCGGCCTTCGCGGATCATAGCAGTGTGGCGAACGCGACCCCGCCGCCGACGATGGCCGCCGAGAGCGTCGCCAGCAGGTTCACGCTCTGGTTGCCGAGCGTCTCTCCCTCGACGGTCGCGCCCAGCACGCTGTCGACGAGCATCCCTGCGAAGCCCGCGCCGAGGATCACCAGCGTCCCGGCCGTTTCGATCTGCTCGAACAGCCCGCCCGCGATGCCGGCGATGAGGCCGGCACCGACGAGGCCGGCGACCGCGCCCTGCCAGGTGACGGCGCCGTCGGTGCCCGGTTCGACGCGTTCGAAGGTCGTGATCAGCCGCGGGTTGTCGTAGAGGCCGCCGAACTCGCTGGAGAAGGTGTCGCTCATCGCGGCGGCGACCGCGCCCGCGAAGACGTACAGCAAGAGGAGTCGGTCGACGCCGGGGATGCTGGGGCTCGCGGCGGCACCGAGCACAGCGACCAGCGCGACGATGGAGTTGGCCAGTACGTTCCCGCTGCCGCGCGCGCCGTCGTTGTCCTCGGCGATCCCCCGGTCCTGTTTCTCGTCGAAGCGGAACTTCGAGGAGAGCCCGCCCAGTCCGAAGAACGTGATCAACATGGCGAACCAGCGGAAGTCGCCGAGCACGATCGTCAACAGCCCGAGCAACACGCCGGTCAACATCCCCGGCAGCGACGCCGTCTCCAGCGCGTAGGAGACGTAGCCCAGCACGACCGTCACGGCGAGTGCGAGTGCGATCCGGGCCACGGTCACGTCCTGCAGGGGGAGATCGGAGAACAGCCACAGCACCAGCGCGATCGACAGCAGGACGAGCGGGTCGTCGCGCTCGAACAGGACCGACCGGAGCAGTGCACCGAGCAGCGCGCCGCCGATCGCGTAGAACGCCAGCAGTGCGAGGGATTCACTCGAGAGTCCTCCACGGACGAGCATCGCGGCGATCGAACTCCCGGCTGTCGCACCGAAGAACCCACCGGTCACGAAGCCAGCAGTCGCGAACACGCGGTCGGTGCTCACCCGCTCGACGAGCCGTGCCCCGAGGTTGCCGTAGGCCAGCACGAACACGCTGGCGACGAACACTGGGATCGGTAGCCCGAACTGGATCGAGAGCAGCGACAGGCCGGCGACGGCCAGTACGAACCCGGCGAGGCCGTACAGCGTGTCGTCCTCCCGGTCACCGGGTCTGGCGAACAGTTCGAAGAGCGGCCCGCTGTCGACGACTGTCAGCGCCAGCGCTGCGATGGCGACGAACGGGGCGACGGCCGCCACGGTCGCCAGCCAGACCGGCTCGACGCCGTCGATCAGTGCCACCCCGAGCGCCAGCGTCCCGACCAGCGCGAACCCCACAGCCCGCCGGACAGGTGATGTCACGTCAGGCCCGTTCCGTGGAGAGCCACTTACCCTTTCCGAACTTGCCGACCGGTATCCACTCTCCGAGACGACAGAATTAGGCTCGTCGGCGCTATAAGCACCGGCGTGGCCATCTACGACCGCTATCTCGCCGCCCGCCTCCAGCTGAGCGACGCCGACCTCCCGGAGACGGTCGCGCTGGTCATCACCGAGCGGGACCTGCTCGTCGAGGACGCCTACGGGACGCTGGAACAGTTCTTCGATCTGGCGGTCCAGTTCGGGGCCGAGCGGATCGTCGTCTACGTCAGCGTCCTCGACGAGCGTGTCGTGCCGACGATCGAAGCGGAGCTCCAGACAGTGCGTGCGCCCAGAGAGGTCGCGGTGCGAGTGCCCGACGACGACGAACCGGCCGACGCCCCGATCGGCATCTCGATCGGGCTCGGTGGGAAACACGAGTTCGCCATCGCCGTTCGATCGATCGCTCACTCGGTCGACGACGGCGATCTCACCCCCGCCGACATCGACGAGTCGGTCGTCGAGGACCAGCTCGTCTTCCCGACCGCGCCGGATCTGGTGATCAAGACCGGCGCGGAACGGCTCTCGGACTTCATGATCTGGCAGTCGGTGTACTCGGAGCTGTACTTCACGGACGTGAACTGGCAGAACTTCGCCGAACGGGACTACCTCAGAGCCTTGCGGGATTACCAGGAACGCCAGCGGAGATTCGGCCGATAGGCCGAATAACATCACTGCGAGCGGAGCGAGCAGTGATCGTAGTTTGGACGTTGAGCGGAGCGAAACGTCCATACGTCGAGAGACGAGCATCGCGAGTCTCTCGGAAATTTGGAAAGTAGGCCCGTTCCAGGAACTCGTACGGAGTATTGTAGCTCTGTCCCGGATCGACCGCACGACAGTGGGCGGTCGACCGGGAAAACAGTGACAATACTCCGTCTCAGTCCGCGACCGGGTCGGCGTCTTCTTCGATTGCCTGTCGTTCCTGGCGTGTGAGCGTGTCCTTGAATCGCCCGAGTATCTGGCGGGCCTGTGGGGTCTCGGGGCCGAGTGCGCGCACCAGCGTCAGCGCACGGCGCGCACGGGTCCGTCGCCAGGTGGCCTCGCGGTTCTCGTAGGTCCGGATCGCCCGCAGGAAGTCGATCTTGCGGAACTCCGGCCAGTAGGGTGCACAGAAGTAGACGGCGGCTTCGTTGCCGTTGGCGTGCCACGGCAGGAAGTTCGAAGTGCGCTCGTCCCCGCCGGTCCGGACGATCAGGTCCACGTCGCGTGTCGGACCCTCGTACAGTCGGTCTTCGACGGTGTCGACGTCGACCGCCGCGGGGTCGAGGTTGCCGTCGTCGACCGATCGGGCGATCTCCCGTGTGGCACCGAGCAGTTCCGCGCGGCCGCCGTAGGCCAGCGCCACGTTGAGGTAGAGTTCGTCGTAGCCGGCGGTGCGCTGTGCCGCGTAGTCGATGGCGTCCTGGACCCGTTCGGGGAGCATTTCGGTCTCCCCGATGGCCCGAATGCGGACCTCGTTCTCGTGGACGCGATCGGCCTCGGCGAACGACCTGAGCTTGTGCTCGACGAGGTCGAAGATGTGTTCTCGTTCCTCGGCTGGCCGGTCGAAGTTCTCCGTCGAGAACGCGTACAGCGTCACTTCCTCGACGGCGAGGTCCTCACACCAGCGCAGCAGCGACTCCGTCGTTTCGGCCCCCTCGCGGTGGCCTTCCGTCTTGTCTGCGCCCTGCTCGCGGGCGTAGCGGCGATTGCCGTCCTGAATCACGGCGACGTGACTCGGGGTTTCGGAGAGTTCTCGTTCGAGGAGCCGCTCGTAGACCGACTGCGCGAGTGCTCGTGGCCGCCCTAGCATCGTTTCACTGATCAAAGTCGCCCGACATGAGTTTTGTGTTCCGCTTCTCGCTCCTGGTCCGGTAAGGACACCTTTCGGCCTCACTCGGCACTACCGAGGCTGTTCTGTCGGCTGCTGTCGGTCGAAATGACCGGTGGGTTTTAATAGTATAACCTCCACTGGGTAGGTGCAATGGCGACCGGTACGGTTGACTTCTTCAACGACACTGGCGGTTACGGTTTCATCGATAGCGAAGACTCCGACGAAGACGTCTTCTTCCACATGGAAGACGTCGGCGGCCCCGACCTCGAAGAGGGGCAGGAAGTCGAGTTCGACATCGTGCAGGCGGACAAGGGTCCGCGTGCGGAAAACCTCACCCGGCTGTGATCACAATGGCGCAAGGTACTGTAGACTTCTTCAACGACACGGGCGGTTACGGCTTCATCGAAACGGAGGACGCTGACGAGGACGTCTTCTTCCACATGGAAGACGTCGGTGGCCCCGACCTCGAAGAGGGGCAGGAAGTCGAGTTCGACATCGTGCAGGCGGACAAGGGTCCGCGTGCAGAGAATCTGACGCGACTGTAAGCAGCAGTCGAGTTCTCCGATCCGATACGAGTAGCGGCGGTCGCTGCCGCCGCCAGCACACCCGGCGAGCAGTGGCGACGCTCGCGGCTGCCCGACGAACCGTGAGTCGTATTAGTCCGTACTGACGATGCTCTCCTATGGGCGCGGACACTCTCGACGAGGACCTCTACCGACGCACGAAGGCACTGCTCGAACCCGGCGACATCGAACTGAACGGGACGATCGTCCACACCGATCTGGACGGACAGGACGACATCGAGATGATGGAGACGACGCTGGAAGTGGGCAACGTCATCGCCGAGCACGCGGGCCACGACCCGAAAGACACCTACGTCTACTCGGGCAACGACGACAGCGACTTCTCCTCGAACCAGCACCAGGGGCTCACGATCGAGGGCGAGGAGTTCGTCTGGGAGTGCCAGCAACTGCTCCGCGACGGGAGCTTCGACATCGTCGTCTACTACGAGGCCAGCGCGGACCAGGACGCGATTCTCGGCGACCTGCGCGAGCGCGGATACGACGTGACGGGCGTGCTCGGTTCGGAATAGTCGGGAGCGCTACTCGACGCTGAACTGTTCGAACCTGGCTTCGAAGCCGTCTCCCTGCGGTGCGGCCCCCATGACGCCGACCTGTAGCGGGTCGGCGTCGGTCAGCGTCGCCTGCCGGAACATCGTCCAGTTCTCGCCGTCCTCGGAGTAGGACACTTCGACGGTGCTACCGGTGCGCTCGACCCTGATCCAGAGCCACTCGGGCGAGTCCGTGAGCGGGACGACCGACCAGTCCGACACCTCGCGTGTGACGACCGCGCTGGCGTGTTGCTGGCTGTCGAGTAACTCGACACCGCACTTCAGCCACGTCTCCGCGTCTTCTCGAACCATCAGTCCGGCCTGGTCGTAAAGGTCGCTGTAGTCGCCCGCGAAGCGCACTGTGGCGGTGAAATCGCCCGATATCGTGCGATGGTAGAACGGGATGTCGTCCTGCACGAAGTCGTGCTTGGTGTGTCGCCACGCGTCCGTCTCGCCCCGTACCTGCATCGTGATCTGGCCTTCGGCGTCCTGCCACTGACTCGGCTCGTTGTCCCACTGCATTGGCTACGGGGAGGTGGTTCTGGCGGATAAATCTTCGTTGCCGATCCCGGATCGACGACCGAAGACGCAGATACAGCGAACTCGACAGAGATACCGAAAGACTCGCGTCGCTCGACTTTCGAAATCTCGTTCACTTCGTTCACGAGACCACCGAAAGCCCTCGGCGTGTTCGTCACTACTTCTCTACCGGGCCAGATAGCGACTATTCTAATCGAGTCTGGCAGGTGTGACAGAAGGAGTAGTTCTCGCCGTTGGCCGCCCCGCAGTGGGGGCACCGTTTCGCCGACTCCTCGTTGGCCGCGAAGTAGGCGTCCAGTTGCCCGCGGTCGCGCATCGGGCTGGTCTGGCCCTGTCGGTACTCCTCGATCAGGCCGTCCATCGCGATGTAATCGAGGCCGCGGAACATCAGGACGAACCACAGTGGGACACCCACGAGGACGAACAGGAAGGTGAGCAACCGAATGGCGAGTTCGGCCGTGGAGATCATCGTCCTTGTGTAGGAATCACACACACAAACGAGTGTCGTCCCTGCCGCGGGGCTTATACCGGCCCGGACCCGAGCACCGATAATGAGTGAGGATCTGGGACCCGTGGATCGCGCGATCGCCAACGCGTATCAGGGTGGATTCCCCGTCACCGAGCGGCCGTTCGGGCCGGCCGCCGAGGCGTTGCGCGAGCGCGGGATCGACGTGAGCGAGGCCGAGCTGGTCGAACGGATCGAGCGGATGGACGAGGACGGAACGCTCTCCCGCTTCGGCGCGCTGATCGACGCCGAGGCGATCGGCGGGATGGCGACGCTGGTGGCGATGCACGCCCCCGAAGACCGTTTCGACGAGGTGGCCGAGCAGGTCAACGACTTCCGTGAGGTGGCCCACAACTACCGGCGCGAGCACCCGCACCTCAACATGTGGTTCGTGCTCTCGGTGGCCGACGAGGGCCGCATTCCCGAGGTGCTCGGCGAGATCGAGGACGCGACGGGTCAGGAGACCTACAACCTCCCCAAACAGCAGGAGTTCCGCGTCGAGGCGAAGTTCCCCGTCGAGGGAGCCCTCGAAGACGACAGCATCGACCGCTCGGATCTGGGGCCCGAGGTGACCCCGACCGACCGCGACGGACTGACGCCCGACGAACTGGATCTCGTCATGGAGATCCAGGGCGGTCTGCCGATCACCGAGACGCCCTACGCCGACGTGGCCGCGGCGATCGACGCCGACACAGAATGGGTCGTCGAGACGATCAAGCGCTTCGAGCGCGAGGGGAAGGTCCGCCGCGTCGGCGTGGTGCCGAACCACTACGCGCTGGGCTACTCCGAGAACGGGATGACCGTCTGGAACGTCCCCGACGAGGTCGTCGACGAGGTCGGCCCCGCCGTCGCGAGTTTCGACTTCGTGACCCACTGCTACGAGCGTCCCCGCCACGACGGCGTCTGGGAGTACAACGTCTTCGCGATGACCCACGGCCGCAGCGAGGCGGAGAGTGACCGCCGGGTCGAGCAGGTCCGCGACCGGATGAGCGAGTACTGGGACGTGGGCGAGGACGACTGGGCTACGCTGTTCTCGTCGGAGATCCTCAAGAAGACCGGCATCCGGATGGACGAACGTGCCGAAGCGAACGTGATCGATCCCGATACGGCCGGGGAGGACGGGCAGGACGAACAGGAGTCAGTGAGTGACTGAGCGATGATCCCACTGCTCCACGACTTCACCGGTGCGACCGTGCTCGTCTTCGGCGGCGGTCCCGTCGGTGCGCGCAAGGCCCGCCGGTTCGCCCGCGAGGCCGACGTGATCGCCGTCAGCCCCGCGTTCACCGACCGGGACTTCGGCGGGGCCCAACAGGTCCGGGAGGCGCCCGACGCCGACGATGCCGTCGACTGGATCGAGCGCACCGAACCGGCACTGGTCGTGGCGGCGACGGACGACGAGGATCTGAACGCTGCCATCGCCGACGCCGCCCGCGAGAACGGCGCGCTCGTCAATCGGGCGGACGTGTCGGGCGAGCGCGACTCCAACGGCGTCGTCGTTCCGGCGACGGTCCGGGACGGCCCCGTCACGCTCGCCGTCGCGACCGGTGGTACGAGTCCGGCGCTCTCGAAGCACCTGCGCGAGCGGTTCGAGGACGAGTTCGGCGGTGTGGGCGATCTGGCCGAGGTGAGCGCCGACCTTCGGGAGACCCTCAAAACCGAGGGAGTCCCGCCCGAACGACGGCGTGAGGCAGTCCGTTCCGTTGTCAGATCTCGACGTGTTTGGAAGGCTTTAGATAGTGGCACCAACAACGTACGGCAAGTAGCGACTGACGTGATCGACGAGCACACCGGTGATCTATCGTGAGAGCAGGGACGGGCGTCATCTCCGGCGTCAGCGTGGCACACGAACACGCGAGCGTCGAGGACCGAGAGGTAGCAGCGGCGGACAGCCAGCGCCACGCCGTCGAATCACTCCTGACAGACCCTGCCGTCGAGGAGGCGTTCGTCCTCCAGACGTGTAATCGGGTCGAAGCATACGTCGTCACCGAGGACGGCGATACCGACGCGCTCTCACTCGTTACCGATCCCGTCGACGAGGACGCCGTCGTTCGGATGGGCCACGAGGAGAGCCTGCGACACCTCCTGCGCGTCGCCGCCGGTCTGGAGTCGATCGTACTGGGCGAGGATCAGATCCTCGGCCAGGTCCGCCGGGCCTACGAGGACGCCCGCGCCGTCGGCGGGATCGGGACGACGCTGGAGGACGGCGTCACCAAGGCGATGCACGTCGGCGAGCGCGCACGCACGGAGACGGCGATCAACGAGGGGTCGGTGTCGATCGCCTCGGCCGCCGTCGGCCTCGCGACGGAGGAATGTGACCTCGACGGTGAGACCGGCCTCGTCGTCGGTGCGGGCGAGATGGGAACGCTGGCTGCGAAGTCCCTCTCCGAGGTGGTCGATCAGCTGGTGATCGCCAACCGAACGATCCCCAACGCCGAGTACGTCGCCGACGAGGTCCCGGTCGAGGCGACGGCCGTCTCGCTGGACGCGGTCGAGACGATGCTCTCCGGGGCCCGCGTCGTCGTCACCGCGACCGGCGGAACGGACCAGATCTTCGACACTGGCACGCTCGCGACGGCGGGCGAGACGTTCCTCATCGACATCGCCCAGCCTCGTGACGTGCCACCGAGTGCCGACACCCTCCCGGACGTGACCGTCTGTGACATGGACACCCTGGAGTCGCTGACCGAAGAGACACGTGCCCAGCGTCGCGAGGCCGCCGACGCCGTCGAGGAGATGGTCGACGATGAGTTCGATCACCTGCTGAACCAGTACAAGCGAAAGCGGGCCGATCAGGTCATCTCGGCGATGTACGAGAGCGCCGACCACGTCAAGGCCAGCGAACTCCAGACGGCCTTCTCGAAACTCGATCTGGACGAGGACCAGCAGGCTGTCGTCGAGTCGATGGCCGACGCCATCGTCTCGCAACTGCTCGCGGCCCCGACTCAGAGTCTCCGTGACGCCGCCGAGGAAGACGACTGGTCGACGATCAACACCGCCTTGCAGCTGTTCGATCCCGACTTCGGCCCGGAGACGACCGCCGGCGGCCCGCCGGCCTTCGCCGAAGGGATGTCCGTCGACGACATCCCCGAGGGGATGCGCGAGGAGATCCCGTCGTCGGTGTTAGACCAGTTGAGCGACGACTAGGAGTCGTAACGGACGTGTCTTGCGCCGCGAGTTCTGGTTCAGCGTGGCAGACTCCGAAAGCCCTCGTCACGCTCGGGGGATCTGTACGACATATCCTCACTACGTTCGGATAGAGCCCGCGCAGATCGCCCGACTGAGGCTTGCGTGCCGGCTCCGCCGGCACGTTGTATGGAGGTCGGTTCCACCGACCTCCCCGCTCTCGCGTTCTACGAGGTCGTCTGAGCGACCACTATCCGAACGTAGTGAGGATATGTCGCTCAACGGCCGCGAGAGCGCCAAGGGCTTTCGGGTTGTTGTTCACCGACTGATCCACCGTCGATCTTGTTCGTCCGACCCAACAGTTTTCTCTGGCCCGTCCGTCACGTCGAGCATGGCAGACCTGCTTTCCGACGAGGAGATCGCGGCACAGCTACCCGACCACTGGGAACGCGAGGGCGACGAGATCGTCCGGACCTACGAGTTCGACGCCTACCTCGACGGGGCCGGTTTCGCCGCGGCGGCGGCCGGCCTCGCCCAGGAGGCCTTCCACCACCCCGAGATGACGATCGGCTGGCGCGAAGTCGAGGTGCGACTGACGACCCACGATGCTGGCGGTATCACCGAAAACGACATCGATCTCGCCGAGCGGTTCGACGACATCCACGAGTAGGCAGATGCCCGGCGAAGCCAGCGAGCACAGCGACGGCGGCGGTGCTGCCCAGTACGTCTTCCGGGCGACGGTTCGCCTCGAACCCGGACCGCCGGAGTTGCACGCGGAGCCGGACACCTTCGAGACGGTGCTATACCGGGATGCCGCCCCGCCCGGTGAGGACGGGTGGCTGTTCTTCCGCGACAACTGCTGGCGCGGGGAACTGAACGACCCGGAGTACTTCCAGCGACAGACCGAGGACGCGCTGGGCGTGGCCGTCGACGGCGTCACGTTCCAGGAGCTCCAGACCGACGAGGCGTATCTCGACGACCTGAAAGCCGAGATAGCGGACGATCTGGGCGCGTTCAACGCCGAGTCGGTGACCGAAGCCCTCTCGAAGTACTTGGGGAGTTCGATCAGAGTGGAGTCGTGATCAGTGGCGGTGTGTATCCGGTCTCGATGTCGAGTAGCACGTCTCTACGAACCGTTAGTCGCTCCCTGCTGTCAGCCACGCCCAGAAACTATTTACTCGCCTGTCACCTACAGTAGTAGTCCCGATGGCCCCCCACGACTACGACTTCTGGATGTTCGATCTCGACGGGACGATCGTCGACATCGATCCGTCCTACCCGCCGACGGTCGTCTCGGAAGTCGGCGACCGACTCGGCGTCGGCTTCACCGAGCGCGAGGCCGAGATCCTCTGGTACGGACTGGGTGGGGTCCGCGACCACGTCCTCCGTCGCCACGGCGTCGACCCCGACCGGTTCTGGGAGACGTTCCACGAGGTCGAGCACCCGGGCGAGCGGGCCGACGCGACCTACCTCTACGACGACGCCGAATCGTTCGTCACCGAGATCGACGGTCCGGTGGGAATCGTCACGCACTGCCAGCCCTACCTCACCGAGCCGGTCCTCGACCGGTTGGACATCGCCGACTGGTTCGACACCGTCGTCTGCTGTTCGGAGGAGACCGGCTGGAAGCCCGATCCGACGCCGGTCGAGATGGCGATGGCCGACCTCGGAGTGGGCCACAACGGCCATGAAGGCGTCCTCGTGGGAGACGATCCCGACGACACCGGTGCGGCCTGGAATGCGGGGCTGGACGCGATCCACGTCCAGCGGTACGATCCCGACGACCGCGGCCAGTGCGTGCTGGGCGACCATCGCGTCACCGGGTTCGAGGACCTGGTTTGAGGCGGCGTACTGTCGCCGTTTTCCCGGCTGCCTGCACACCATCGTGCGGTCGGTTGGGACGGATCTACACTGCTCCGTACGATGGGTCGGCTCCATCGCTGGCGATCAGTTATCGATTCGAGCTGGTAGGCTCGATTTGCCTGCGGAAATACGAGTGTCGTTCATACGAATATTGCATCCTTTCAGACCCATAAAGTATTCAATAGAACTATATATCTACCAATTGATATTCGACACATGGCGCACAGTCCAGAGGCTGTCGAAGAGTTCGTTTGCGAGAACTGTCATATAACCCACGCTGGCACGCCGATTCACAGGGACGACGGCGGACACGAATTCCAACCTCCGGAATCCTGTGGTGGCTGTGGCGGAACCGAGTTCGTTCGAATGGCGGACTGGGTCCACCACCACGAGTGATCGCCGACGCGGTAGCCGATCAGCGAAACCACTCCGATAATCCGTCTCAGGCTTGCTCCCAGTCGATAACGCCCACGGATTCGTCGGCATCGAGACCGCCCGCGCCCTCGTCGACCGACACCCACCCGTCTGCTCGCGTCACGTCCCGGAGCGTCGGCGTTCCGTCGCCCAGCGGCGTCGCGACGTGGTCGGAGAGCGCGACGGGGACGAACGTTCTGACGCTCGACTCGCTCTCGACGCTGGCTTCCATCGAGGCGTGGTGGTGTGGGTGGGCCGGCAGCGGCGAGCCCCCCAGTTCGGCCACGAGCGGTCGGAGCAACTGGACCGCGGCAACCAGACAGTCGACCGGCGAGTCGGGCAGCAACAGGACGGGGCGGTCCTCGACGCTGGCGACTGCGGTCGTCCCGCCCGGGTCGGCCGCGACCGTCTCGACGTGGATCTCTCCCAGGTCTGCCACGACCTCGCGAACGAGACTCTCACCCGGTACGTCCACGCCCGTGAGAACTAGCGCGTCCCGCGTCAGGTCGCGCTGGATCGCCGCCCGGACGGCGTGGCGGTCCTCCTCGACGACGTTCCGGTAGGTCACTTTGCCGCCCCAGCGATCGACGTGCTGTGCGAGCGTGAACGCGGTCGTCTCGACGCGTTCGCCCGGGCCCGCCCCGCGCTGGACGAGGTCGTCACCGGTCGGAACGACACCGACGGTCGGACGCTGGAGGGCCGATACGTCGTCGACACCGGCGACTTTCAGGAGGCCCGCGTCGGTCGAGCGCAGGCGATGGCCCGCCTCGAAGAGAGTCTCGCCGGCATCGATCCCGTCGGCAGGTCCCGCTTCTCGTGCCTCGATAGTCTCGGCGAGGACGCGCCCGCTGACCACCGACAGGGGTACCGTGTCGGTGCGATCGATGGGGGCGGCGAGTGACAGTAGTCGGTCACGGGCGTCGTCGATCGGTCGGCCCGCGTGGTCGTCGCTCATACCTCGGTTTTCGGCTGGCGTGACAAAAGTCCGGTCCCGATCGGCGCTGATCGCGGTGACTGATCGATACCACTGCCCGTTGGCCGCGACCGCGGCCTTTTTCGCCACGCATTCCTAAGCAGTCGGTATGTCAGCGCTCCGTGACGCCTTGCAAGATCTTCCAGCATCGGTGTTCGCCGACGTACTCGAATCCGACGACGCCTACCTGCTGGTGATCGACCTGCCCGGTGCCTCCGCCGACACACTCGATGTCAGCGTCGATGAGGGGAAACTGATCGTCGAGGCTCAGCGCGAGAAAGCCGTCGACCCGGCCTTTCGCTACGTCGAGGAGGACCGCTCGCTCTTTCTCGATGCGGAACTCCCGCTGCCGCCGGACGCCACAGGACGGGGCGCGGAGGGAACCATCGACGACGGCGTCCTCGAACTTCGGGTGCCCAAAGCCGGTGCAGCGCCACAGACGACGATCCCGATCGAGGACGCCTGATTACGGGGTGGCCAGTTGGTGAATCTCCGTGCATACTGGCGGTTCGTCGTCGTCGTTCGCCACTTCCTCCCGTTGGGACTGTCCTACGCTCGCGACCGGCATCGGTTTCTCGTCTTCGGGCGCTCCCGGCAGGTATCGTCCGAACAGCGCCGCGAGCGCGCCCGGCGGCTACTGGACTCGCTACTGACGCTGGGACCGACGTTCATCAAACTGGGCCAGTTGCTGTCGACGCGTCCGGACATCCTCCCGCCCGAGTATGTCGAGGAGTTCGCCCAGCTCCAGGATCGCGTCCCACCGGCTCCCTGGGAAGAGGCTCGCGTCGTGCTCGAAGAGGAAGTCGGCCCTGTCGGTGAGGCGTTCGACGAGTTCGAAGACGAGGCGATCAGCGGTGCGAGTCTCGGACAGGTCTACCGCGCCGAGGTCGACGGCGAGGCCGTCGCGGTCAAGATCCGCCGACCCGGCATCGAGGATCTGGTCGAGGCCGACCTTCGAGCGATCCGCTGGTCGCTACCGATCGTCATGTACTTCGTCGACGAGAGCCGATCGTTCTCGCTGGATACGCTGGCCGACGAGTTCTCCAAGACGATCCGCGAGGAGATGGACTACGGGCGCGAGGCCGAGATGCTGACCGAGATCCGCGCGAACTTCGCCGACAACGACCGCATCCGTATCCCCGGCGTCCTCGAGACCCACTCGACGAGTCGCGTGTTGACCATGGAGTACGTCCCGGGCACGAAGATCAACGACGTGGATGAACTGGACGAACTGTCGGTTGATCGCACTGCCCTCGCCGAGACGCTCCAGAACAGTTACCTGCAGATGATCATCGACGACGGCGTCTTCCACGCTGACCCCCACCCCGGAAACCTCGCGGTCCAGCCCGACGGGACGCTGGTGTTCTACGACTTCGGGATGTCCGGGCGCGTCGACCCGTTCGTCCAAGACAAGATCGTCGACTTCTACGCCGCAGTCGCAAGCCAGGATATCTCTGCCATCCTCGACGCGCTGATCGAGATGGGGACCCTGAGCCCCGAGGCCGACCGGCAAGTGATGGGCGACGTGATGGAACTGGCGATCGCCGACGCCCGCGGTGAGGACATCGAACAGTACCGGGTCCAGCAGATTATCCAGCAGGTCGAGGACACGATCTACGAGTTCCCGCTGCGACTCCCCGCGAACCTCGCGCTCGTGTTGCGCGTCGCGACGGTGGTCGAAGGTGTCTGTGTCACGCTCGACCCGAAATTCGATTTCATCACCGTGGCGACCGACTACCTCCGGACGGAGGGCCACATCACTGCCGGAGCGCGACAGTACGTCGAGGACCGGGCCGACGAGGTCCGCGACGCTGCCGAATCGATGGTACGGGTTCCGCCGAAACTGGAGTCGGCACTGGACCGGATCGAGCGCGAAGACTTCCGCGTCCAGGCGGACCTCGAAGACTCCGACGGCGTGCTCGAACGGATGACGCGCCGGTTGATTCTCGGGATGGTACTGGCCAGCGGGACGGTCTCGACGGCGCTGCTGTACGCGCAGTCGACGCTGCCGGCGACGGGGGTCGCGGCCGGTGGGACGCTGCTGGTCGCCGGCTTGACGTACTTCTCGTTCCGCCGGTCGTCGGGACTGCGCGCCAAACCACAGTTCACTCGACAGAGTATGAGCCAGCAGCAGTCTGCCGGAGACGACGCGGGCTACGCGAGGTCGTACGGCCCCGACGAGGACGGCAAGTAGCGTTTTCCGGGGCCCTCGTATCCGGGGCGTGTACGCCATCCACGAGCTGGCCGCGACCACACCTGCCGAACCGACCGCCGGAAGACGAGACGGTCCGGTTTTGACAGGTTCGTTCGGTTTCGTTGTCGAATCGCCGCCTCGCCGCCATTCCAAACCGTTTATACTCGCAGATGGATAATCCGGCCGTATGCCACGACAACAGACCGAGGTTCGCGAACTCGACGAGGGCAGTTACGTGATGATGGAAGAGACACCCTGCAAGATCACCTCCTACAGCACGGCCAAGCCGGGCAAGCACGGCAGCGCCAAGGCCCGTATCGACGGTAAGGGCGTCTTCGACGGGAAGAAGCGCTCGCTCTCCCAGCCTGTCGACGCGAAGATCTGGGTCCCGATCATCCAGCGAAAGCAGGGACAGGTCGTCTCGGTCACTGGCGACGACGCACAGGTCATGGACCTGGAGACGTACGACACCTTCACGATGCGCATTCCCGAGGACGAGGAACTCAACCCCGACGACGAGATCGAGTACCTCGAGTACGAGGAACAGCGCAAGATCGTCTGAGGCGGTCGAACGACGATGTTTCCCGGCGCGGTCTCCGACCCCGACGCGGGCGACTACGTCGTCGTCGGCGCACCGCTGGACGCCTCGACGACGTTCGAACCTGGTACCCGATTCGGACCGCGTCGCGTGCGCCACTACGCCGAGTCGTTCGAGGACTACGACCAGCACACTGGTCGACACTTCACCGATCTGTCGGTGGGTGACCACGGTGACGTCGGTCCGACGGACGACGTGGGCTCGTATCTCACTTTTCTCCGGGGGACGCTCGCTGACTACGCCGACGACGGGGCCACGCCGCTGCTGGTCGGCGGTGAACACACCGTCTCCGTCGCCGGCGTCCGTGCGCTCGATCCGGCCGTGTTCGTCTGTCTCGACGCCCACCTCGATCTGCGGACCGACTACGCCGGCAACGAGCTGAGCCACGCGACGGTCACTCGTCACGCGCTCGACGTGGCCGACCGGGCGGTCGTCCTCGGTGCCCGGAGTGGCTGTGCGGCCGAGTGGGACCGGGCCGGCGAGGCCGACGTGACCGTCGTCGAACCCGAGGATGTCGCCGACTGGGAACCGACGTTCGACGACGAGCGGGTGTACTGTTCGGTCGATATCGACGCTGCCGACCCGGGCTACGCGCCCGGCACGGGGACCAAAGAGCCGTTCGGCCTCTCCCCGCGAGAGCTGCGCGCGGTCGTCCGGGCCGTCGCGCCCCACACCGTCGGCTTCGACGTGGTCGAGGTCAACGACCGCGACGACGGGCAGGCCGCCGTGCTGGCCGCGAAGCTCCTGCGCGAGTTCGTGTTCGCACACGCCGACCACCGTCTGTGATACGGACAGTTGTCGGTCTGTCCCAGATGGACCGCATGACGGCGTGCGGTCGACTGGGGAAACGTCGACAACTGTCCGTATGAGCGCTTCTCCTCGCGGGCGCGGTCGGTCGGCGCCGTCGACCGTCCTGGGCGACGGCTGCCGTACTACCGCTCTCGAACGACCACAGGCACGTCGCCGGCGGGCTGTGTCGTCATCGCCGGGTCCAGCGCCAGTTGCTCCTGGGGGTCGAGTTCGAACCGCTGGCCGATCGTCGCCAGCACGAGCGTCGCCTCCAGCAGTGCGAACCGGCGGCCGATGCAGATCCGGGGGCCTGCCCCGAACGGAGCGAAGGCGTACCCTCTCGACTGGGCACTTTCCTCACACCAGCGTGCGGGCCGGAACGCTGTCGGATCGTCGTAGAACCGTTCGTCACGGTGGATCGCGTACAGCGACAGGTGGACGGTCGCGTCGGCCGGGATACGGTAGCCGTTGACCTCGACCGGCCGGGTCGTCTCCCGCGGGATCGTGTGGACCGGGGGGTACAGTCGGATCGACTCGTCGACGATCCGCCCGGTCACGTCGAGGTCCCCCACGTCCGACAGCGTCGGGTCGCGGTCGCCAAGCACCGCGTCGAGTTCTTCGTGGAACCGTTCGCGGAGTCCATCGTCCCGCCCGAGGTGGTACAGCGCGTACGTCATCGCCAGCCCGGTCGTGTCGTGGCCCGCGAACAGCATCGTCTGCACTTGATCGACGATCTCGGCGTCGCTGAGCGCGCTGTCGCTGTTCTCCTGCATCTCGACGAGCGCGGACAGCAGGTCCTCGCCTGGCTCCCCGTTCCGCCGCTCCTCGATGAGCCGTTCGGCCTCCGCTCGGAGCGTCGCTCTCCCACGTTTGAACCGGCGACGAGCGGGCGTCGGCACCCACCGTGGGAGCGCCCACGACGACGGCTCGAACCAGGCGTTGAGATCGTTCGCCGCGCGTCTCAGCCGTTGGTCGCCGTCGAGATCCAGCGGCCGGTCGAACAGGGTCCGCATGATGTTTTCGAGCGCGAGCGAGCGGAGCTGTGTGCTCAGCGAGAGTCGGTCGCCCTCGGTCCAGCGCTCGGTCCGTTCGACGGTCCCAGTGACCATCTCGTCGGCGTACGAGCGGATCTTCGCCGGGTAGAAAAACGAGTCCAGCGCCTCGCGCTGGCGCTCCCAGGCCTCGCCCGTCGAGGAGAGGACGCCCTCGCCGAACGCGACGGTGAACCCCTCGCTCTTGGTGAGTGCGTCCCGATCCCGGACCAGGAACCGTTCGAGGTGGTCGGGGTGGGCCAGCACGTAGAGGTCTCCCACGCCGAGGATGGAGGCGTGGAACAGGTTGCCAGCCTCCGCGGTGGCCCGGTCGATGAATCCGAACGGGTCGCTGACGTAGTCCGGGGTGTGTCCCACGACCGGATAGCCACTCGGCGACGGCGGGGTGTCGGTCACGGCTGGTAAGGCTCCCAGCAGCGGCTAAAATCCCCCGGTTCCGGTGTGGTTGTTGTCATAATCCCAGACGTTGGGTAACAGGATCGGCTCCGATCGCGTTCCGACTACCGTACGGCGTCGTTCGGGCCGCTGGCCCTTCGGCCCAATTATTTACAACGAGTGTTGTACTCTATGGGAAAGAATTTTGTTCGTCTATTCGGTATCTCGACTATGACACATCCTGGAACTCCTCGGTTCCTGGCCGTCGGGGAGGCCACCGAGCTTGCTCCCCGCGACCCGGATCCGGACGCGACGTACCGATGGCACGTCGCCGAGCGACCGGCAGCGAGTTCGGCCACGGTCGGCGAGGATCCGGTTGTCACGTTTCGACCGGACGCGCCCGGCATCTACACGCTCGCGCTCGACGCCCCGACTGGAACACACGAACTGACAGCTCGGGTTTTCCCGGGGAATATGGCCGTCGAGGGACACTTTCTCGACGAGTTCGCCGGTACCAGCGGCGGCGGCGACGATGCGACTGGCGACGCGCCGGCGGGCGTGAGCGGCAGCGGATCGGGCATCGCTCGGACGACCCGTCGCGGTGGCGCGGGCCGCCCTCGCGTCGCCCTCTCGGCCGACATCGACGACGGACAGGTGACGATCAACGCCGACGCGACGGCCGGTGTGGGCGGCGTCGACGACGGTTCGCTGGGCGTCGACTTCCGCGTGGACGACCGCGACGAGACGCCGCGGGGATTCCGGGTCGGCACTCGGACGGTGATCTTCCCGCTCGACGCCGTCGAGGGATCGGTTCGCGTCCACGCGGCCGCGATGGGCAGCCAGTACAGTGTCCCCGACGTGATCGAGATCCACGGCGACGGCAGCGTGACGCACCCGAACGAGCCGCCGGCCTGGACGGCCGAGGCGACGATCTACGAGATCTACGTCCGCGGGTTCAGGGACCCCGATCCGGACGCGTCCGTCTTCGAAACGATCAGTCAGAACCTCGACTACGTGCAGCGCCTCGGCATCGACACGCTCTGGCTCACGCCGGTGCTCCAGCACGACGGCTTCGACCACGGATACAACATCACCGACTTCTACTCGGTGGCCGACGATCTGGGCACCGAAGCCGAGTTCGAGCGCCTCGTTGACGCGGCCCACGACCGCGGGATGCGCGTGCTGTTCGACCTCGTCCTCAATCACTCGGCCCGCGATCACCCGTTCTTCCAGCGAGCCGTGGAGGGCGATCCAGAGTACCGCGACTGGTACGAGTGGACCGAAGACGGCGACCCGGCGACGTACTTCGAGTGGCCCTACATCGCCAATCTGAACTTCCGGAACCTCGCGGTGCGGCGCCACCTGCTCGACGCGGTCGAGAAGTGGGCCGGCTACGTCGACGGCTTCCGCTGTGACATGGCGTGGGCCGTGCCGACGCCGTTCTGGCAGGAGGTCCGCGATCTGGTGCGCGAGCGCGACGCCGAGTTCCTCATGCTGGACGAGACGATCCCCTACGTCGCGGATTATCACCACGCTGCGTTTCAGGTCCACTTCGACACCGAACTGTACGGGACGCTTCGCGCAGTCGGGCACGGCGACGCCGACGCGACGGCGATCACCGACGCGATCGACCAGCGAGTCCGCGAGGGGTTCCCCGACGACGCCGGGTTCCTGTGCTACATCGAGAACCACGACGAGCGCCGCTACGTCGAGGAGTGCGGGCGGGCGGCGACGCTGGCCGCCGCGGGCGCACAGTTCACTCTCCCGGGCGTGCCGATGGTGTACGCCGGCCAGGAGATCGGCGAGCGGACGCGCCGCGGGCAGATCCACTGGGGCCACGCCGACGACGACCTGCGCGAGCAGTACCGTCGCCTGGCCGAGACACGCGATTCGATCCCGGCGCTCGGAGCCGACGCGGCCTACGAGCCGGTCTCCGTGGAGACGGACACTGACCGGGTCGTGGCGTTCGCGCGCGAGGCCGACCAGCGGTACGTGGTCGTCTTGCACTTCGGCGACGGGGCCGCGACCGTTACCGTCCCGAACGAACTGATCACGGCCCGCGATCTGGTGACCGAGACGAGCGTCGCCGCCGCCGACGGCGACGTGACGGTCGACAGCGTCGTCGTCCTGCCGACCGAGACCGACGTGGCCGACGCGCAACCGAGCACACAGGAGGTAGACACATGACACGTGAATCCGGATGGCACGAAGACGCGATCGTCTATTCGCTCGACGTAAAGACGTTCAACGACAGCGACGGGGACGGCTGGGGTGACTTGCAGGGCGTCATCGACCGGCTGGACTACCTCGACGAGCTGGGGGTCGACTGCCTGTGGCTGCGCCCCTTCTACCCCAGTCCGCTCCGGGACAACGGCTACGACGTGGCCGACTATCGCGACGTCGACGAGCGGCTGGGTTCGCTCGCGGAGTTCCGGGAACTGTGTGAACGGGCCCACGACCGCGGGATCAGGGTACTGACCGACCTCGTGTTCAATCACACCTCGACCGAGCACCACTGGTTCCAGCGCGCCCGCGAGGATCCGACCTCGGAGTATCGCGACTACTACCTCTGGACCGACGACGTCGAGGCCGCGTACTCGACGATCAACATTTTCCCCGACCGGGAGGACGGCGTCTGGACCTACGACGATCGGGCCGGCGAACACTACTTCCACCAGTTCTACCACCACCAGCCGGACCTGAACGTGGCAAACCCTGTGGTCAAGGAGGAGATATTCGACATCCTGCGCTTCTGGATCGACCAGGGGGCCGACGGCTTCCGGATCGACGCCGCCCACCCGATGCAACAGCCGAAGGGACATCACGGCCACACCCTCGACGAGCCGATGGGACTGTTCAAGGAGATGCGCCGCGTCGTCCGCGACCGGCAGGGCGACGCCATCCTGCTGGCCGAGGCCGACGACCAGCCCGAGAACCTCGATCACTACTTCGGCGACGGCGACGCGTTCGATCTCCTCTTCAACTTCGTGCTGAACGTCCACCTGACCTACGGTGTTGGTGTCAAAGACACCTGGCCGCTCTACCGGACCAACGAGATCCTCCCCGACATCGACGGCCTGGGCCAGTGGGCGACGTTCCTGCGCAACCACGACGAGTGGAACCTCCTGAAACTCCCCGACGAGACTCTCGACCACGCTCGCGAGTACTTCGGCGACGACGACGGCGACTCGTGGATCTTCGGCCGCGGGCACCGACTCCGACTGGCCGACCTCTACGACGCCGACCACGACCGGATCGCGATGGCTCACGGCCTGTTGTTCTCGCTCCCGGGGACGCCCGTCATGCTCTCGGGCGACGAGATCGGGATGGGCGCGGATCTCTCCCTGCCCGAACGGGAGTCCGTGCGGACGCCGATGCAATGGTCGGATAGCGTCAACGCTGGCTTCTCGTCGGCCGACCCCGACGACCTGTACAACCCGGTCGTCGACGAGGGGCGGTTCGGCTACGAGCGGATCAACGTCGCCGCCCAGCGTGAGGACCCGTCGTCGCTGCTCTCGCGCATCCAGCGCCTGATCGACGCTCACCACGCCCACCCCGAGATCAACGACGGCGAGTACACTATCGTCGACTCCGGCCACAGGGACGTGTTCGTTCACCGGATCGATCACGAGGGCGAGGCGTTGCTGTGTGCGCACAGTCTCGCCGACGAGCACCGCGAGTCTGTCGTCGGCTTCGAGGCCGTCGAGGACACCGTCGAGCACGTCGTCGGCGACGGCGGCTACCACGTCGAAGACGGTCGCGTCACCCTCCAGCTCGACCCCTGTGACTACGTCTGGCTCTCCGGCGAACTCTGATGCGACAGTAGTGTTCAGGTGAGGTGCCTCCGGAAGAGGAAACAAGACACCAAGCCCTCGCTCCGTTCCGGTCTCGGGACCGCCACTGTCGACCGAAAGCGCCTGCGGCTCTTTCGATCCAGGCGCGCTTCGCGTGAGCGCACGGGGTCCAGGTTCCCCGAACGACACTCGCCCTTTCAGTGGCCTGTTCTCTCCCCCACCAATCACTTCTCTGAAAATCGCCCACCGTGTAGGCCTGATCTTTAACACCACCCGTACCCACCCACGTGCATGGACGTTTTGATCATCGGCGGGACGGGACTGATCAGCACGGGCATCACACGACAACTCGTCGATTCGGGCCACGACGTGACCTGCTTCACTCGGGGTGAGAGCGACGCGGATCTGCCGGGATCAGTATCGTTCGTCCACGGCGACCGCAACGACGACGCGGACCTGCAGGCCGCCCGCGAGACGGCCGATCCCGACTGCGTGATCGACATGGTCTGTTTCGCGCCCGAACAGGCCGAGAGCGCGGTCGAGGTGTTCGCGGGTGTCGAGCAGTACGTCTTCTGTTCGACGGTCGACGTGTACCACCGGCCGCTGGCGACGAACCCGGTCACCGAGGACGCCGCTCGCGAACCGGCGGTCAGCGAGTACGGCGCGAACAAGGCCGAGTGCGAGGACGTGTTCCTCGCCGCTCACGACGAGGGCGATTTCGAGACGACTGTCATCCGCCCCTGGAGCACCTACGGCGAGGGCGGGCCGGTGTTGCACACGCTGGGGGTGGGCACCTACTACGTCGACCGTATCCGTCAGGGCAAGCCGATCGTCGTCCACGGCGACGGCCAGTCGCTATGGGGGCCGTGTCACCGCGACGACGTGGCGGCGGCGTTCGTCAACGCCGTCGGCAACGAGGCGGCGTTCGGCGAGACCTACCACGTCACCAGCGAGGAGGTGATCACGTGGAACCAGTACCATCAGACCGTCGCCGACGCGCTGGACGCGCCGGAGCCGGAACTGGTCCACATCCCCACGGACGTGCTGGCCGACGCCGTCCCCGATCGGACCGGGATGTTGCTTGACCACTTCCAGTTCTCGACGGTGTTCGACAACAGCAAAGCGAAGCGCGATCTCGACTTCGAGTACACCGTCTCCTTCGAGGAGGGCGTCCGGCGAACGGTCGACCGCCTCGACGAGGACGACGCTATCGACGACTGGGACAGTGAGAACGACGACGAGATCATCGCGGCGTGGCGCGAGGCCGAAGCGACGTTCCTCGACGCCGTGGGTGAGTAGCGCACCGGTTGTCGGACGCGAGCGGTCGTCCTCGCGCCTGACCGCGCTCGATTACGCGTTCGTCTTGTACAGTTTACCGTTCTCGTCGTAGCGCGCCTCCATGATGCGGTTGAACTGCTCGCCGGAGATCGATACGTCGATCGCACCGAGGTTCTCGTCGAGCTGGTCGACCGTGCGCGCGCCGACGATCGGCACGCAGTCGAAGTCGGGCTGGTCCATCAACCAGCGCAGGGCGACCTGCGCGGGCGAGGCGTCGACCTCCTCGGCGACGGCCCGGACTTCGTCCAGGACGTGCCAGCCGCGCTCGGAGACGTAGAAGTCGAGGAAGCGGTCGTCGAACTGGGCGCGGGTGTCCTCGGGCGCGTCGAGGTCGTAGGTGCCGTCGCCGGCCCGCTCGTACTTCCCGGTCAGGAACCCACCGGCCAGCGGCGAGTACGGACAGACAGCGAGGTTCTGGTCGGCGCACACGTCCAGGTACTCGGCGACGTCCTCGTAGTAGGCGGCGTGGAACAGCGGCTGTGTGACGGTGAAGGCCTCGTAGTTCTCGACGTCTGCCTTCCACAGACCCTTGGTGAGCTTCCAGGCGTCGGCCGTCGAGAGGCCGACGTAGTGGACCTTCCCCTCGCTGACGAGGGCGTCGACGGCGCGCAGGGTCTGCTCGATGGGCGTGTCGTCGTCGAAGCGGTGGAGGTAGAGGATGTCGAGGTAGTCCGTTCCCAGTCTGTCGAGGGACCCTTCGACCTCGGCGCGGACGTTCTTCTTCGAGAGGTTCTCCTGGAACCGGGAGACGCTCGACCAGAAGCACTTCGAGGCGATCACGTAGTCCTCGCGGTCACGGTCCGCGAGCCACTCGCCGATCCAGCGCTCGGAGTCGCCGCCGCCGTAGCCGTTGGCGGTGTCGATGAAGTTGCCACCGCGCTCGGCGAAGGCGTCGAGTAGTTCGTGGGCGTCCTCGCGATCGGTCTCGACGACGCCGTCCGATTCTTTGCCGAAGCGCCACGTCCCCAGACAGATGGGCGATACCTGCAGTCCAGTCGTCCCGAGCCGTCGGTAGTGCATACACGAGAGGCTGGGGACGCGAGGGGGTTAACCGTTTTTCTCGTCGCGCCGCCGAACGAGTTTCTCGCGCAGGATCGTCCGGTGACAGCGCTTCTGGTCGGTGTTCTCGAAACAGACCAGCGCCACGTCCTCGCCGTCGGCGAGTCGAGCGAGCAGGGCGTCCATCTCGGTCCGCGCCGCGTCGGTGTCGAGGTGGTCGCGGTACCGCCGCTCGAAGTCAAGTTCCTCCCACGCGGCGTTGTGCGCGCCCTCGTCGCACAGTCCGTCCAACTTGAGGCCCTCCTCGCGCTCGGCGAACTCGTCGAGCAACTCTCGCGGTGGTCCCAGTTCGGGCCGGTTCTCGTCGACGCTCCCGTGGAACCACGAGGTCGGTGAGCGCACGACGCCGACGAGCCGCGTCTCCGGCGGCAGGTCGGCGAGGTCGTGCTGGAGGGCGGCGACGTACGTGTCGAGCAGGTCACCGGTCACGTGGGCCCGTTCGCAGGCGAGCCCCAAAACTACTCGGCGGCGGTGTCGAGGAACTCGGCGAAGACGCCGACGCAGTGCGGACACAGCGCGAAGTGGCGCACGTCTGCGAGGCCGCCCTCGTGGGACGAGCCCGCCCGGTAGTACTCGATCCCGGCGATCGGCTCGTCGGCGATGGATCGCTCGCAGAAGCTACAGTCCGCCGCGACACGCTCGTAGCCCGCCGCGATCGAGGCGGCGTCGACCGGTGGTTCCGGGACGGCACGCCAGGTGTCGACCAGTTCCGCGACCTCGTCGCGACACGCCGGGCAGACACCGAACGCGTCGGCATCGAAGGGATCGGCCCCGTCGTCGGCGTAGGTCTTGCAGACTTGCTGGTCGTCGGTATCGAGTACACGATCACAGAGCCGACAGGTGGCGTCTGGGAGCCCGTATCGGATCACCGCGGCGTCGCCGCTCATGGCCGTCGCAACGACCGGGTGGGGTTTACCTTTCCCGAATCGGACGAGTCCTACCGGTTCTCGGTGTGCTCCGAGACGACGGCCCTGATCTCGGCAGGTCTGACGTCCGTGTCGCTATCGAGACCGACGAACACCCCCTCGAACTGTCCGGTGACGAAGTGGTAGGCCTGCATCTCTTCGAACTCGTGGAGCGTGCAGTGGAGGTCGCCCGCCTCGAAGAGGTCTTCGAGGTGTTCCTTCCCGATCCCCTCCAGCACGAGGTTCTGGTGGATGTCGGCGGCAAGATCCTCGGCACGCCCGTCCAGTTCGTCGCGGAGATAGCGGAAGTCGTACCCGTCCTCGTCGTAGATCGCGACGGATCTGAGCGCGTCGCCGACGAGCGATCGCAACTCGTCCGCGAACGCGTCCCCGTCAGAAACCATCATGAAGGTTGATTGATCTTCTTCCTCCTTCAAATCCGGGGTCACCGCTGCCACTCGTAGAACCACCACGACGCGCCCAGCAGCATGAGTCCGATCCCCAGCGTCGAGGTGGCGGGTTCCGGGATGATGAACAGGACGAACCCGATACCCAGCATGGTTACCGGCTCGATCTCGTCGTAGTAGTTCGAGAGGTCCATGTCCTAACGTTGACACCCCTCCCTCATACGAATTACTGTCGCTCCCCCCGTCTCACTGGCGGTGAAATCGCCGATTTCACGCCCGCTGTGACGGATGAAATTACGCCGAGCGCGCTGAATCGTCGGTTCCGACACCGAGCGGTTTTTGCGTCGAATCGTCTTCGGTCGAACTACGGTGATCAGTTGAGTGGCCCGCGTCGGTGGCTCGATCGGTCTCCTGCGAAACCGGGAGTTCGCTGCGCTCGCCGGGACCGCCTTCGCCCGGAGCCAGGCGTACTCGACGATCCTGATCGCGCTGGCGCTGTACGCCGAGTCGTTCGGCACCACCGGCACGATCGAGGGGCTCTTCGGGACCGGCTTCGCGCTCGTCCAGTTGCTCGTGGTGTTGCCCCTGGGGCGACGCATCGATTTGGGCGACGCCAAGCGCTACCTGCTGGCGGGGTTCGTGATCAACCTCGTGGTGTTCGCGGGGTTCGTGTTCGTCGAGAACGCCGTTCACATCGTCCTGATACGGATGGTGCAGGGCCTCGGGGCGTCTCTGCTCTGGGTCACAGGCTCGACGATCGTCGGCGAGATCAGCCCGGACGAGGACCGTGGCCAGTGGCTCGGCGCCTACAACCAGTTCGGCTCGATATCGTCGCTCGCGGGCGACCTGCTCGGCGGCTACCTGCTGTTCGCACACGGCTTCACGCTCACCTACGCCGTCCTCAGCGCCGTCACCCTCGTGACGTTCGTGCTGGTCTACCTGTACCTCCGGCCGAACCCCGGCGGCCGGAAGGACCCCGACGAGGCCGGCGGGATCGAGACCTTCCGCCAGTTGCTCTCCCGGCCGATGCTGCGGGCGCTCGTTGGCTTTCGCTTCACCTTCAGCGTCGGCAAGATGGCGGTCATCATCTTCTTGCCGATCTACGCGCGGACCTCTTTTGGGATCTCCGCCTTCGCCATCGGGTGGATCATGGCCGGTGGGAAACTCACGAAGGCGATCACGCAGGGCTACGTGGGCGATCTGACCGACCGACTCGGACACCGCCACTACTTCGTCGCCGTCGGCGCGGGCCTGTACGGCGTCGGCACCGCGCTGATCCCGCTGGCGGCGCACTTCGAAGGAACCGTACCGGCGGTGACGATCGACGCCTTCGGCGGGACGCAGGTACTGGGCGGAGCCTTCTTCGCGATGTTCGGAGCGTTCGCGATTCTCGGCGTGGCCGACAGTATCCGTCTGCCCGCCAGTATGGCGCTGTTCGTCGGCGAGGCCGAGGCCTACGACGCCGTCGCCTCCAGTTTTTCGTTGCGTTCGGTCTCGTGGAAGGTCGGCCAGGTCGTCGGTCCGGTCCTGATCGGCGCGGTCAAAGAGTTCGTCTCGCCGGAGGCCGCCTTCTACGCGGCCGCGGGCTTCATCGGTTTCGCGACGGTGGTCTTCGCAGTCACGAGCGTCCGGGCGAGTCGGAGCGGTGCCGTGGCGGCCGCGCCCGGGGACTGATACGGACGGTTGTCGGTCTGTCCCAGATCGACCGCACACAGTCGTGCGGTCGACTGATACGGATTATTGTAGCCGTTTTCCCGGTCAACCGCACGTGGTCGTGCGGTCGATCCGGGATAGATCTACAATAATCCGTATGAGGAACCGTCGACAACTGTCCGTATGGCGTAGCGAGCCGATCGCCTACCGGAAGGCTCGCGAGTACTGCACTGGTGGCTCGTTCCGCTCGCCTTCCCCGAGGTCACGGGCCGCGTGGAGTCCGAAGTAGGGGTTCCGGAGGAACTCCCGGCCGACGATGGCCAGTTCCGCTCGTTCGTTGCGAACGATCGCGTCGGCCTGCTGGGCCGTCGTGATCCCGCCGACCGTCCCGACCGCGATGCCCGAACTGTTCGCCCGGACGTGCTCGGCCAGCGAGAGCTGGTAGTTCGGACCGGCCCACTCGGGCGAGGACTCGGGGACGATCCCGCCGCTGGAAATATCGACGAGGTCGGCCCCGTCGTCGGCGAGCAGATCCGCGAGTCGGGCCGACTGCTCGACGGTCCACGACTCGCGGTTTGGGAGCCAGTCCGTCCCCGACAGCCGGACGAACACCGGGCGCTCGTCGGGCCAGGCGTCCCTGACCGCCCGTGTCACTTCGCGAACGATCCGTACCCGGTTCTCGAAGCTCCCGCCGTACTCGTCCGTACGGTCGTTCGTGACCGGCGAGAGGAACTCGTGGAGAAGATAGCCGTGGGCCGCGTGGACCTCGGCGACCTGGAACCCCGCGTCACGGGCGCGCTCAGCGGCCGTGCGAAAGGCGTCGACGACCTCGTCGATCTCCTCGACCGACAGCCGTTCGGTCGCCGGCGGTGCGTCGTCGTAGGGCCAGGGGTCTCCGGTGGGGCCCACGACTGACCAGCCACCGTCGTCGGGCGCGAGGGGCTCGCTCCCCTCCCACGGGCGCGTCTTGGAGGCTTTCCGGCCGGCGTGGGCGAGCTGGATCCCTGGCACGGCTCCTTGAGACTGAACGAACTCGGTCGTTCGCTCCAGGGCCGCGGCGTGCTCGTCGCTCCAGATGCCGAGGTCTTCCGGCGTGATGCGCCCGCGGGGCTCGACGGCGGTCGCTTCGGTCATGACGAGCCCCGCCCCGCCGACAGCCCGCGAACCGAGGTGCACGTGGTGCCACTCGGTGGCGACCCCGTCGCGCTCCGCGACGGAGTACTGGCACATCGGCGACACCATCAGCCTGTTCGGGAGCTCGGTCTCCCGCAACGTCAGCGGCGTCAAGAGATCTGGTACCATCGGCCGTCGTTACTCGCGGACTCGAAAATCCCTGGCGGTTTGATACGGTGGCGGTCTGCTGCGAACTCGATCCCAGCGCGGGCCGGTGCGATCAGTCGTCGGCTTCGGCCGGCTCGGCGCTCGGGACCGTCACGTCGGTCAGCTGCCCTTCGATCTCGTCGCGTCGGTCCTCGAACTCTCCGGGGAGCACGAGGCGACCGCCGAGATCGTCGAGCGGTTCGTCGCTGTCGTAGCCGGGGTCACTCGTGGCCAGCTCGAAGAGGACGCCGCCGTGTTCTCGGAAGTACACCGAGCGGAACCAGTGGCGATCGATCTGCTGTGTCGGGCGCAGGCCCGCGGACTGGACTGCTTTGCGCATCGCCTCTTGTTGCTCGTCGGTCGGGGTCTGAAAGGCGACGTGGTGGACCGTTCCGTAGCCCGGACGGCCGCCCCCGATCGTCGGCAGCACGTCGACGTACGTACCGACGGGCCCGGCCGCGGCGAAGCGGGTTCGCTGGTCGCCCGTCGTGTCCCCTGGCGACTGCTCGGTACCGACCTCGTCGAGTCCCATCGTCTCCAGCAACTCTTTGGTCGGTTCGGGGTCGGCGAGCCACAGCGTCACCGAGTGGAATCCACGGATCGCCGCGTCTTCGGGGACCCACTCGGTCCACGGGACGGTCGGATCGTCGTCGGGGATCTCGACGGCGACGAGTTCCACGGGGAGGCCGTCCGGGTCCTCGAACGGCAGGACCGTCTCGTCGAACCGGTCGACGCGGTCGTCGTACTCGACGCCGTACTCGTCGAATCGCTCCTCCCAGAAGTCGAGGCTTCCCTCGGGAACCCGGAAGGCGGTCCGGGCGACCTGTCCGGAACCGACCTTCCCCTGGGACTGATTTCCGAAGGGGAAAAACGTCATACTCGTTCCGGGCGTTCCCTCCGCGTCGGCGAAGAAGAAGTGGTACGTCTCCGGGTCGTCCTGGTTGATCGAGCGCTTGACGAGGCGCAGGCCCAGCACCTCGATCCAGAAGTCGAGGTTCCCCTGGGGGTCGCCGGCGATACACGTCACGTGGTGGATGCCCGGTGTCGGGCTCGGTTCCGTCATTGACTGTGCGTAGGCACTGGAACTACTTGAGTACGTGCTGACACCGGTGTTACCGGCCCCAGGGAGGGTCTCTCGGTCATGCCATCGGCCGTCTCTTCGCGAAAAGACTCCCCACCACAGGGTGGCGAAATCGTTCACAGAACGACAGCCGGCAGTATCACTGCCGTGCCGGCGTCCCGGTCTCCTTGTGACGGACGCCACGCTGACAGGGATCTTCTCGCTGGCCGAGAACGACCCGCGCTGTTCATATTGTAGCTTGACTAACTATTAGGTGGTGAACGACAGATGTCTTCCACAGAACAATACGACGGTGTCTCGATCTCGGTCGGCGCGCTCGAACTCGACAGCAACACGCTCGCGGGCGTGTTCTTCTTCGCCCTCGCCGCACAGTTCATGACGGTGATCATGCTGGCCGCCGCGATGGTCCCCGGCTACGATTTCAGTGCGAGCGCGATCAGCGACCTCGGGGTCGCGCCCGAGACCGCGCTGCTGTTCAATCTCTCCCTGATCGTCGCAGGCCTCTTGAACGTCGCGGGCGGGTACTTCTTCTACCGCAGTCACGGCGCGCGCTGGCTGGTCGGCCTCTTTACCGTCGCCGGCCTCGGCATCGTCGGCGTCGGTTTGTTTCCGCTCGACACTGGCGGCCTCCACAGCCTCTTCGCGCTCGTGGCGTTCCTGTTCGTCAATCTCCAGGCGCTCGGGACCGCGACGAAACTCGACGGCGTCATGCGTGCCGTCTCCGCACTGGCCGGACTGCTCGGCCTCGCCTTCGTCGTCCTGATGGCGATCGGCGACGCCGGCAACGCTGCCGCCTTCGGCCCCATCGGTCACGGCGGGACCGAACGGATGATCGTCTACCCTGTGATGCTGTGGCTCGTCGCCTTCGGTGGCTACCTGCTGGGCTCGCATGGCCCCGAGCCGGACATCGAGACGTCTCCCTGACGCTGCCTGCCGTGATGTCCCGCCTCGGTGTGATCGTCCACGCTTCGATCGTGACGAATCTTCGATCAATCGGTGTGCGAATCGACCTTTTCATCATCGGGTGTCCTCGCTCGTTTCGCTCGCTGTGGCCACCTCTCGCGGCAAAAAGGGCGGGACAGTAGCAGCCGGACTACCGAGTACGGCGCAAACGTCGCCGACGCGGCGATCCAGCAGGTGTCGCGAGAACGAGTGTGAACTGGGATGATCGGCAGCTATCCGAACTTACCGGTGATGTAGTCTTCGACGCGCTGGTGTTCGGGGTTCTCGAAGATCTGGTTCGTGTCGTCGAACTCGACGAGTTCCCCGCCGGTGAGGAAGACGGCCGTCTTATCGGAGATACGGGCGGCCTGCTGCATGTTGTGGGTCACGATAACGACGGTGAACTCCTCGGCTAGTTCCTCGATCAGGTCCTCGATCTTCGAGGTCGCGATCGGGTCGAGCGCCGACGCTGGCTCGTCCATCAGGATCACGTCGGGGTCGACGGCGATGGCGCGGGCGATACAGAGTCGCTGCTGTTGGCCACCGGAGAGGTCGAGTGCCGACTTGTCGAGCTGGTCTTTGACCTCGTCCCACAGCGCCGCCCGCTTGAGCGCCGTCTCGACCTTCTGATCCAGGTTCTCGGTCTGGTCCTGGATGCGCAGGCCGTACGCGACGTTGTCGTAGATACTCTTGGGGAAGGGGTTGGGATGCTGGAACACCATCCCGATGCGTCGGCGGAGCGCCACGGGATCGACGTCGTCGTCGTAGACGTTCTTGCCTTCGAAGTAGAGGTCGCCCTCGATACGGGCGGCGTCGACGAGGTCGTTCATGCGGTTGATACACCGCAGGAACGTCGATTTCCCACACCCAGAGGGACCGATCATCGCCGTCACCTGCTTTTCGGGGATCGCCATGTCGATGTCCTGCAGGGCCTGTACGTCGCCGTAGAACACGTCGAGGCTCCGAGCTTCGATGACAGGCTTGCCCGTACTCCCCGTAGTCGTGTCGCTGCCCTCCACGTCGATGGACTGTTCGACGAGGGGGTCACCCGAAGGGTCCGGCGACGACGTGGCCCCATCGGCGCTCGGTGTGGAATCGGTACTCTCGTTGCTCATCTCGTTCTGTGTCATGATTATTCCTGTCGCTGATACCTGTTGCGGATGACAATCGCGGTCCCGTTCATCACCAGCAGGACCGCGAGGAGCGTGATCACGCCGGCGGCCAGCACGCCGTGGCGGAACGCCGGGTCCAGTTCGCTCGACCACGAGAAGATCTGGCGTGGCATCATGCTGGCCACGTCGAAGAAGCCGTTGGGTGCCAGCCGGACCGACGCCGCCGCGCCGATCATCAGCAGCGGCGCGGTCTCGCCGATGGCCCGACCCAGTGCGAGGATCGTCCCCGTCAGGATGCCCGGCAGGGCCTCCGGGAGGACGACCTGCCGGATCGTCTGCCAGCGTGTGGCGCCCATCCCGTACGATGCCTGCCGGAAGGAGTCGGGTACCGACCGGATCGCCTCTTGGGCCGAGATGATGATGATCGGGAGGATCAGCAGGCCGACCGCGAGGCCGGCGACGATCACCGATCCCTGCGGCCACTCGAGGATCCGGATAAAGAGCGCCAGCCCCAGCAGGCCGTAGACGACAGACGGAACACCGGCGAGGTTCCCGATATTGATCTCGACGAGCGTGACGAACTTCCCCATCCAGCCGCTGGACGGGGCGTACTCTTCGAGGTAGATGGCCGCGCCGACACCGACCGGGAACGTCGAGAGTACGATCACGATGATCATCATCACCGAGCCGACCATCGCCGGATAGATGCCGGCGTCGGTGGGAGTTCGCGAGTGCGCGCTCGTGAGGAAGCCCCAGTCGAGCCACGGCTCTGGCCCGGCAAAGCCCAGCGCACCGACGAGCAGGCTCCCGACGAACACGCCGAGCACGGCGACGACCGGGAACACCAGTCCGGCCCGCCCCTCGTCGCGCCTGACGACGCCTTCGACGTAGATGCCGATCGGCAGTACGACGAAGGTCACCAGCAGTAGCCACCCCTCGACACCGACGCCGACCAGTGGACCGGCGACCAGACCAGCGAGCGCGGTCACTGTGGTCAGACCGACGGCGGTCCATCCGTCACGTCGCGACTCGCGGCGGTTGCCCACGAACCAGCCTCCGAGTCCGGCGACCGGGAGCACGAGCGTCGCCAGCAGCATCATCCAGTCGGTCGGGACGAACGGCAACATCATGATCGCCTCCCGGAGGCTGATCACCCGGTAGTACAGTCCGACATCCAGTCCGAGCGCCGCGGCGGTGTCGGTGACGAAGTAGTTGAACTCGACAGGCGGCGCACCCAGCACCGCGACGAGCGGTGCGAGCACGAGGACGGCGAGTCGCTCCAGCGCGACTCCCGACCGGTAACGGCCGTGGGCGACGATCACGCCGACGGCGGCGGCAAGCGAGAGGACCAGTGCGAACCATTCGAGGACGGTGAGCAGTTCGGTAAAGAGGACGACGAACCCACCCGTCAGCAGGAGTCCGACCACCGGCAGGCCGCTGGTCACGTAGGCGACTTCCCCGGCCGGATCGTCGAGCCGATAGTAGAAGACAGTCAGCGCTGCGAGTGGCACGAGCACGGTGACGGCATAGGTCGCGATCCAGCCGATATCGGCGGAGAACGGTCTGAACGCGTCGTTCGCGACGAACAGCAGCAGGATCAGGACCGAGACGAGACCGAGGGCGGTCGCCGCGAGACACGTCGCCTCGAAGGCGCGTCCGCGAAGGTGGTTGACCTCGCTGTCCTCCCCGTGCCACCGTCCCGATTGATCAGTCGTCGCCATCAGTCACGCCCCCCGCGAGTCGCGTCGGTCGCCGTCCGTTCAGCCAGTGTCGTTGCGATCATTCGTACTCCTCCCGGTAGCGCGCCGCGATCCGGTTGCTCGCGAGGTTGAGCAGGAACGTGATCACGAACAGCGTCAGACCGATCGCGAACATACTGGAGAAGCCCAGTTGACTCACACTGTCGGCGCTGTTGATCTGGACCATCGCTGCGGTCATGGGCTGGAAGCCCTGCCAGAGGTTCTGGAGCGGTTCGGAGAGATTCAGCATCCGGGCGCGGCTGCCGGCCGCGACGACCACGATCATCGTCTCGCCGATGGCTCGCGAGAGCGCGAGGATGAACGACGAGAAGATGCCCGAGGCGGCGGCGGGGATGACGACGCCGGTCGTCACCTCGAACTTGGTGGCACCCATGCCGTATCCCGCTTGCCGCAACGAGTCCGGGACCGCGCTCATCGCGTCTTCGCTCAGACTGGAGACCATCGGGATGATCATGATCCCGACCATGATCGAGGCGCTGAAGATGTTGAACGTGTTGACCGGCAGTCCGATCGTCTGCAGGAAGGGTGTGACGTAGACGAGCGCGAAGATCCCGTAGACGACCGTCGGGATGCCGGACAGAATTTCGAGTCCCGGCTTGAGGATCGACCGCATTCGTTCGCTGGCGTACTCGCTGAGGTAGACCGCCGCCGCGACGCCGGTCGGGAGTGCGATGACGGCGGAGATGACCGTTACCAGTAACGTACCGCTCAACAGCGGCAGGAGTCCGAACTCGCCCCGGGAGAGCAGGAACTCCGTATTGAGGAAGTAGTCGGCTGGGTTCACCAGCCCGAAGAAGGTGATTGCGTCGCGTGCGAGCAACACGACGATACTGAGTGTGACCAGAATCGACAGCGAGGCACACAGGAGGAGGACGTACCGATACATCCGCTCTCGTGCTGCACGCCCGCTCGGCCGGGACGTGATGTCCGGTCCGGACGTCTCGGTGCTCATTGTGTGGGGTCTCGTAATTCTTGCATGTAAGTATCGCGATTCGGTACGATCTAGTTACCGGCGATTTCTTCGAGCTTGTCGAGGTTCTCGTCACGCAGATCCTCGCTGGACGGAACGTACCCGATCTCCTGGACGAGATCCGTCTCCGCCTGTTCGAAGTAGAACCGGACGAACTCGGCGACTTCTTCGCGCTGGAGTGCCGATTCTGCGGCGTAGATAAAGAGCGGGCGCGCCATCGGGTAGGAGCCGTCTTTCGCGTTGTCGAGGCTCGGCGGCGTACACTCGTCGCCGGACTCGGCCTTGACCTCGATTGCCTTCACGTCCTCGGAGTTCGAGCTGTAGTAGGCGTAACCGAAGTAACCCATGCCGCCCGGGTTGTCGCGGATCCCCTGGACGATCGTCTCGTCTTCCTCGGTGGGCTGGTACTCCGTCGTGTGCTGGGTGTCCTCGCCGACGACGTTGCCGTTGAACCAGTCGAACGTCCCCGACGTGGAGGCCGGTCCGTAGCGCTGGATCTCCATGTCCGGCCAGTCGTCGCGCACGTCGGCCCACGTCTCGGCACCGCCGTCCATCCAGATCCGGCGCAGTTCGTCGAAGCTCAGACAGTCGACCCACGTGGCGTCGTTGTTGACGGCGACGGTGAGTGCGTCACCGCCAATCTGGAACTCCACCGGTTCCACGTCGTTGCCCGAACACTGGTCGACTTCGGCGTCGGTGATCGGCCGCGAGGCACCGTTGATCGCCGAGTCGCCAGCACAGAACCAGTTCTCGAACCCACCACCGGTCCCCGTCGAGTCGACGGTGACGTTGACGCTATCGTGCTTTGCCATGAACTCTTCCGCCATCGCGTCCGAGATGGGGAACACCGTGCTGCTCCCTTTGACGATGACTTGCCCGGAGAGGCCGTCGCTCCCATCGCCGCCACTACCGCCGTCGCCGTCCCGGCGCGTGTTCTGCACACAGCCGGCCAGCGCCACGGCGCTTGCGACCCCAGTTCCGGCGATAAATTCACGACGCGAAACGTCCCGGTTGCGATTCTGCGTCATCATCTGATCCGTACTTTGGGCTGGGTAAATACCCTACTATGAAGAATATAAATCAGTACGTAGTCTATATAGACGTATGTTTGGTACCGAGAGACACCGATATTTTCGAGGGGGTACTCCGCGTCTCGACCCGTAGTCGCCGTGTCTCAAAATCGAGCTAATATGCTCGTTAATGGGCGTATACGTAGATGCATGGAGCCATCAGCTGTTGGCTCGCGGCCACCGCTACGGGTGTAGCGGTCGTCCGATTACCACTATATAGTTCCCAGTGGGTTTATGTTGGAGTAGCCTCGAAAGGGCGATATGGAGACGCGCAAGGTGCAGGTGACGGGTGGGTCGACGTACACTGTTTCGCTACCAAAGGAGTGGGCGACGGCCAACGACGTGAGCGCCGGCAGTGTCGTCGAGTTCCACTCGGAGGAAGATCTCCTCTTGCTCTCGCCACGTCGCGAAAACGACCGCGTCGAGGGGACGCTGGACATTAGCGGACTCGAAGAAGACCACGAACTGACGCGGGCTGTGATGACCATGTACGTCAGTGGCTTCGACGTGATCACCCTCGAAACGGCGCGGATCTCGGCCGAACAGCGCCGGGTTATCCGGGACGCGGTCCAGGGTCTCGTGGGGCTGGAAGTTATCGAGGAGACCTCGGACCGGGTCGTGCTGCAGGACCTGCTCGACTCCTCGGAGCTGTCGGTCCACAACGCGATCACGCGGATGCAACTCGTCTCGTTGACGATGCTGGAAGACGCGATCGACGCGCTCATCGCGGACGACGACGACCTCGCCGAGGACGTGAAACAGCGTGACGAGGACGTGGACCGCCTCTGGTACATGGTCTCTCGCGTGTTCCGGACGGTCCTGCGAAATCCGACAGCGGCGACGGACATCGGCTTCCCCCGTGAGACGGTCTTCGACTACCAATCGAGCGCCCGCCAACTGGAGCGGATCGCCGATCACGCGACCAAGATCGCCGACCTCTCCCAGGAGATCGACGCGATCAGCGAGGAGACGGCCGAGAAGCTCCAGGAACTCCAGCGAGAAGCCGTCGTCGTCCCCGAGACGGCGATGGAGGCGCTCTTCTCCGACGACTCGGACGAGGCGGTCGAACTCGCCAACGAGGCTCGCGGGAAGATTCGGGCCGTCGACGACCTCGCCCGCGAGGTCGACAAACAGGTCCGCGAAGCCGACCCCCAGAGTGCGCAGGTACTGGGACTCGTCGTCGACTCCCTGTCACGAACTGCCGACTACGGGGGCAACATCGGCGAGAGCGCCCTCCAGAAGGCGGCACCGCGTCCCTGACCATCTTTTTCCGCTTCGGATTTCCTCGCTCGCTTTGCTCGCTGCGGGAATCCTCGCGCAAAAACATGGGTGAAAAAGGCCGGACGCGACCGACGGGAGCGTCCGGTGTTGTGCGTGAGCACCGCGAACGCACCGCTCGTCAGAGCGTGCTCTGACGGTGAACCGGGCGTTCTGCGCGAGCGAGACGAGTCTGCCGGTGACCTGCCGGGTCCTTCGGACCGCTCTGTCGCCCGGATGCTACTGGACGTGGTCAGTGCAGACACCATCCATCCGGTCAAGACTGTGACTCTCGGTGATTGCAGTGTCAGAGCTCAATGTGGCGAAGCCACAGTCCGAGTCCGATCAGTAACGTACCCGCCACTGGCTGCCAGAGATTCTCCGTTACGATGGCTGCCTGTGATGCCGTGCCGCCCTGTGCCCAATTCCAGTACAACTCAAGCAGCAAGAGACTGATCATCAGCACTCCTGTCGCATAGGCGCTGGCTGCCACCGTCTTCCGGGCCGTCGTTCGGGTGTAGAGAACCGTGGCTAATCCCGCGGCAAGGAGAAGAACGGCCATGCCGAGACTGTTCTGCTCGTACAACAGCGCCACGAATACGACCGGGGTTCCGACAACAACGATCAGACGACGCAGCTCGGTGAGCGCAACGAACTCGACGAGATCACCTGCGACAGTTCGCGGGCGCCTGTCCATACGTCTGTAACGTTCTTCTCAAGCAAATCTCTTCGCTGCGTACGCCTGTCGGCTGGCCACTCGGTTCAGCACCGGTCGTTCGACGCGCCGTAATTCACTCTTCGTAGTACTTTTGCAACACGTCGGCTGCTCCGTCGGCCGTCTTCTGGTAGACCCGATCGCCGTCAGGCGTCCGGATCGCGTACGCGTACGTGTGATTGTCCGGTTCGTACCAGTGCTCGCTGAAGCGTTCGAGAGGACCGGGTTCACCGCCGTCTGCCTCCGACGAACCGGTGGACGGCGTCTGTGACCTCTCTGCGGATACCGCCGCTGTCGGACCGTCCGCTCGTTCCACGAGCAGGTCGCCGTCGATGGGATAGGGTTCGGTCAGGCCGGGGACGGGGTCGTCGCGCTGGGTCGCAGCGAGCGTCTGTTCCATCAGGGTCTCCTGCGTACTCAGTTCGGGTTCGTCGGCCCCGGGACGGCGCTGTTCGTAGCTCCCGTCCGACTGCATCTCCCAGACCTGTCGGTTGTCGGACAGCGTGAGTTCGAGGAGGAACTTCAGTTGACGGCGGATCGTCGGGTCCTCGACGGGGGTCACGGCCTCAACGCGGTAGTCGAGGTTGCGCGTCATCCAGTCTGCGCTCCCGATGAGGTACCGCGGGTCCCCGCTGGCCGCCTCGTCGGCGGCCCGAGCGCCGTTCTCGAAGTAGAAGATCCGCGAGTGTTCGAGGAACCGGCCGACGACGCTGTACACGTCGACGTTCTCGCTGATCCCGTCGAGGCCCGGCCGCAGGCGACAGATGTCCCGGACGATCAGGTCCACGTCGACGCCGGCCATCGACGCCCGGTAGAGCTCTTCGACGATCTGTGGGTCTTCTAGCCCGTTCACTTTCGCCACGATCCGGGCCGTGCGACCCGCCGCTGCGTGCCGGGTCTCCTCGCGGATGTACCGGGTGAACTTCTCGCGCATCGTCACTGGTGCGATCAGGAGCTTCCGGAACTCCTCGTCGAGCGAGGGGCCGGTGAAGAAGTTGAACACCTTTACCAGGTCCTGGCCGATGTCCCTGTCGGCGGTCAGGAGTCCGAGATCGACGTACCCTTTGGCGGTCTCGGAGTGGTAGTTCCCGGTCCCGACGTGGGAGTACAGTTCGACGCCGTCGTCTTCCTCACGGACGACGAGTGCGGTCTTCGTGTGGGTCTTGAGCCCGATCGTCCCGTAGGCGACGTGGATGCCGTGCTCTTCGAGGGTGCGGACCCACTCGAGGTTGTTCTGCTCGTCGAACCGGGCCTTGAGCTCGACCATCACCGCGACCTGCTTGCCGTTCTCCGCGGCGTCGATCAGCGACTGGATCACCTTCGAGTCGCTGGTCGTCCGGTAGATCGCCGCCTTGACCGCGAGCACGTCCGGGTCCGAGGCGGCCTCCGAGAGGAACGTCTGTACGGTCTGGGTGAAGTCGTGGTACGGGTGATGGAGCAGGATGTCGGTCTCGCCGACGCGCTCGAAGACGCTCTGGTGTTCGGTCGTGTCGTCGCCGATCGCCGTCCGGTCGGTCGCAGTCAACTGTGGGTGGGGCTGGGGTGTCCACGGCTCCCGTTTCAGCTCCGGCCGGTCGAGATCCAGCAGGAGGTCGAAGTCGCGGTAGTCCAGCGGTCCGTCGCGCTCGTAGATCTCGCGCTCGTCGAGGTCCAGCTGTTCTCTGAGGGTCGCCAGTGCCCGGGGATGGGCGTCGCGTTCGATCTCCAGTCGAACGACAGACGCGAAGCGGCGCTGTTCGAGCACCTCCTCGATCATGTCGATCAGGTCCTCCGCGACCTCCTCGTTGCGTCGCACCTCGGCGTTGCGCGTCAGTCGGAAGAGCGCGGTGTCGACGATCTCGACGTTGGGCAACAGGAGATCGAGGTTCTCGCGGATCACGTCCTCGATCCTGATGAAGCGACTCCCGTCACCGACCTCGACGAGGCGCGGTCGGTTCGGCGGGATCTTCACGCGCGTGAAGGTCAGCTCCTCGCCGGGGGTCTGGCGGGTCATGATCGCCAGCGAGAGCGACCGGTTCGAGATGAAGGGGAACGGGTGTGCCGGGTCGAAAGACAGCGGCGTCAGCGTCGGCAGAACGGAGTCCTCGAAGTACGCCCTGAGATCCTCGCGTTCGTCCGGCGAGAACTCTCCGTAGTCGAGAATCTCGACCCCGGCGTCGGCGAGTGCCGGCCGGACTACGTCGCGGTAACACGCGGTCTGGGTGTCGAACATCGGCCCCATCTCGTCGTGGATCTCCTCCCACTGTTGTCTCGGGGTGCGGCCGTCCGGCGTCCGATCGGTGACGCCGACCTCGATCTGCTGTTTGAGCCCGCCGACGCGCTTCATCACGAACTCGTCCATGTTCCGGGTGAAAATAGAGAGAAAGCGGACCCGTTCCAGCAGCGGCGTTCGCTCGTCTTCGGCCTCGTGGAGCACTCGCTTCTGGAACTCCAGTTCGCTCAACTCGCGGTTGAGATAGAGGTCGGGATCGCTCAGATCGATGTCCTCGTCCGGTTCGTACGGTTCGATGTCGACGCCGCCGGTCCCCGTCGACCCGACTGACTCGTCGCTCATCTCAGTTCACCACTGCCGACTGGGGTTCGACGATGCTGTCCGAACTTCGTTCGACGTAGGTCTCCGGCGGGTCGACGCTGACGAACTCGCCGGTCGAACAGCGGTAGGCCGTCAGCTCGCCCCCGTAGACACAGCCCGTGTCGAGTCCGACCGCCCACGGCGTGGCGAATGGGCGGTCGAGGACCGTGTGACCGAAAAACACTGTGCGGCCCGAATCGCGCGTCTCGAACCAGTAGGGTCGGTCGTAGCTCCCGCCCGGGACGAGCGAACGGTTGTTCAGCAACTCCTGGGGGGTGTGCTCGACCAGGGGCTTGCGGTGGTCGATACCGCCGTGGACGACTAGCGCGCCGTCCCAGGAGAGGACTAGCGGCATCGACTCGACGAACGCGAGGTCGTTGTCGGTCAGAGAATCGATCGACTTGCGGCCGTCGATCAGTTTCTGTTCGTTGTTCCCCCTGACGCTCACGAGGTTGTCCCGTTCGCGAACGAGGTCGAGTGCGCCTTTGCTGTCGGGGCCCTTCCTGACGAGATCGCCGACGAAGAGGAACAGGGTGCGACCGTTGTCGAAACGGTCGAGCAGTCGTTCGAGTGTGTCGGCACACCCGTGGACGTCACCGACGACGTACACGTCGTCCCAGCGGTCGACGTCGATTCGGCGGTGGTGCTGTGCGACAGGCGGTCGAAAGGAGAGCTCTGATTTCATCTGTGTGGCTGTCCGCACCTGTGGCGGTCGATACCTGCATCGAGGAGAGCGCCTATGTAACGGGTTTATAATTGGTCTCGGTAGTGGTATGTACTAGTATAGATACGGATGGCGGCGGTCCCTCTTCTGTGAGATATCTCGGCCGGCTATAGTAGCCATTGAAAATCAATGCACACCCGATCGCACGAAGACAGTGCGATCGGTGTGTAAATCGTTTCAATTGTTACTATAGGAAAAGAGTGGGGTGTGGGATAGCCCCGTTAGCAACTGGGAAGTAGGGTTGGATGGCAACCACTGGATCTGTGGGGAGACGTGGGCCGGGCAACAGCAGGAACTCTGGACCGGATTTCCATGACAGCCGACGGCGCACGCCATCTGGTGCTCGGTGAGATTGACTGAAAAGCGTCGCTAAGAGCGGTCCGTTCGGCTCCGGAGAACTATAGATATTGCCGACTGTCAATCAGTGACCGATTTCGACACCCGGAGGTGGCGAGTGAATCACGACCCGACAGCCGAAAGAACGAGCCGTCGTTACTCGAGCAGCACTGCGTTGACCTGCCCGTCCTGACCGGGGCGGGAGGTAACGCGGGCCTGGCCTTCGGAGGTCTCGATGACCGCGCCCTTGGTGATGATGTTTCGGCGGGCGTAGTTCGGGTCCGAGGCGTTCTCGACGACGTCTTCGATCGTCGCTTCGAGGACCTCGTCGCCGTCCGAGACGCTGGCCACGTCGGTCGTGACTGCGCGGAACTTCTCGGTGTTTCCGCGGGCGTCGACGGTCTTGAGCTTCTGCTCGCCGACGGTCGTCTCCGTGGACTCGTTGCCCAGTTCGTACTTTCGCTTGTTGCGCGACGGTCGGACGCGACCGCCGGTTCGCTTGCGCGTAGAGCGTCCCTGATCTTTCATACGGTGGGAAAGGCCCAGCGGCTACTTGAAGCGTTCGATGCGGAGTCGCCGGTCCGGTCACCCATCGACGCCACACCGTGACGGTGGCCGGTATCGGCTGATACGGAACGTTGTCGGTCCCTCCCAGATCGACCGCACGACGGCGTGCGGTCGACTGGATCAACGTCTACAACTTTCCGTATGACGTCGTCGGCGACCGTCACAGTGATAGGGCGGCCGCTGCCATCTCGGAGCGATGAGCCTGCGCCGCGCCGTCGCCGCGCCGTTCGCCACCGACGGCAGCGAGAGCCTCGGCGAGAGCGAGTTCGTCGTCGCGCTGTCGCTCGACCGAGACTGGTTCTCGCCGGATCAGGCCAAGCGACTCGTCGACGTGGCACTGAGCGAGGGGCTGCTCGAACGGGACGGCGACGTGCTCGTCGCGACGTTCGATCCGGCCGACGTGTCTCTCCCGGACGACTTCGTCCCCGACGAGTCGATCCTCCAGGAGCGGTCGACGTTCGAGCGCGTCCTCGACGCCGTCGTCCAGCAGGGCGGACAGAAACAGGAGGCGGTCGCGGCGATCAACCGGCTGCAGGGCGATCTCGGCGTGACACTCGAGGCCGCCGCAGTCGTCTACGCGCGCCGGCAGGGCGTCGACGTGAGCGAGTTCGCCGAGCGCGCGAGGAGTGAGCTCTGATGGTCGAAGACAGGATCACGAACGGCAAGCGGATCGCACAGTTGCTCGCCTCGGAGTTGACCGGCCTGGTGACGGCACCGCTCGATCGGATCACCGTCGTCGACTCGACGCCGGACGCCGAGCCGACACCCGACGGTACCGAGGCCTACGGCGTCGCACTCGACGGCGAGCGGATCGGGACTGTGACGGTGTCGCCCGACCACGCGACGCTCTCCGTTCGTGGCGAACTCTCTACCGAGGTCGAACCGGCTTCGGGACTGACTGTCGATCGGGCCGCCGAAACCGTTCAGATTCGCGTCGACACCGGTGCGGCAGTAAAGGGCGCTGTCGATCTGCTGGTGTCGATCGTCTCGGAGTCCTAGCGCGACACCGGCTTTTCGACGAGCGTTCGGGAGGTCCAGGCGATGAACCCGGTGAGGATCAGCACGGAGCCGACGACGGCGAGCGCCGCGGCCGCCAGCCAGACACTCCTCGCGAAGCCGAGGATCGGGCCGATGAGGGCGACGGTGATCGGCGAGAAGACCACGAGCAACGACCCGATGGCGACGATCCGACGCTGCTCGCGGGTCAGTTCGATCCCGAGCGTGAAGAGATCCGAGTCGTCGTTCGACTCCGGTGCGGCGAGGCCCAGCGAGAACAGGGGGACGCCGACGAACACGAGGATGCCGGAGACGACCGAACTCCAGAACGTGTCCGCGAGTGGGATTCCGAGCAGTGCTCCGACGAGGACGAGCGAGAAGCCACCGACGAGGCCGATCGGCCGCAGTCGCGTGTCGTCGAGCACGCCGTCGAGGTCCGGCAACTGTTCTGCGACGTGCTCGACATCTAGCGAACGGTCCATGCGCGAGGGCACGACAGCCAGTGATTTATAGCCGCGGGTTCACTTATCAAATTCTGTAACCAGCGCCAACGTCGGTGACAAATCCGTGAGAACGCTCTGCTCTGAACGCGCCCGCTCCGGAGGGAAACGCTTGTGTCGGTCGCCACCGCGTTCTCGTGCATGCACTTCTTCGAGCGACTCGGGGAGCGGATCTCGGCGGTCGACAGCGTCGTCTCGGTCGGGCTCGATCCCGACCCGGACCGGTTGCCCGACTGCGTGGCCGACGCCGATCTCCCCCGCTGGGCGTTCAACCGACGGATCATCGACGCCACCCACGAGTACGCGGCCTGCTACAAGCCCAACGCCGCCTTCTACGAGGACGCCGACGGCTGGCGAGCCCTCGAAGAGACGATCGCGTACGCCCACGGCAAGGACGTGCCGGTCCTGCTCGACGCCAAACGGGGCGACATCGGCAACACGGCCCGGCAGTACGCGACCGCCCTCGACCGGGCGGACGCGATCACCGTCAACCCTTACATGGGTGGGGACTCGCTGGTGCCGTTCCTCCAGCGCGAAGAGAAGGGCGTGTTCGTCCTCTGTCGGACGTCCAACCCCGGCGGTGCGGACCTGCAAGACCTCGAAATCGCCGATGGCGGGCCGCTGTACGAGCGCGTCGCCGAGATCGCTGCGACGTGGAACGAACGGGGGAACGTCGGCCTCGTGGTCGGGGCCACTAACCCCGACGAACTCGCCGAGATCCGCGATCTGGTCCCGGAGCTCCCCTTCCTCGTGCCCGGTGTGGGTGCACAGGGTGGCGACGCCGAAGCGGCCGTCGAACACGGGCTCGCCGATGGGGTCGGTCTCGTCAACTCCTCTCGGGGTATCATCTTCGCCGGCGAGGACGTCGGTCCGGGTGCAGGGAGCGACGAGGACGCCTACTTCGGTGCGGCGGGACAGGCCGCAAGGCGCCTCCAGGAACGTCTCAACGAGTATCGCGACTAACAGCGACAATTGCAGATCTTCACCGGATCGACCCCACGACTGCGTGCGGTCCACTGGTGAAACGTCTACGACTGTCAGTAGGAGTTGGCCCGGATCTGGTATTTAAACCTTCGGGCCGGAGTTCCGGCCCTGAAGTCGTGACCCCCTTTATACGGTGGTGGGTGTCCACGGTACGGATGCAGCATGACGACTCATCCCGCCCGAACTGGCCTCCGGCGCTTCTTCGGCGTCGCCGCTGACGCACAGACGTATCGTAATCTCGCCTACCTGGCGCTGACGTTCCCGCTGGGCGTGCTGTACTTCACGCTCATCTGGGGCGGCGGCTCCGCAGGTGTCGGCACCCTCCCGATCCTCGTCGGCGCACCGATCCTCGTGGCCGTGCTCGCGATGGCGGTCGCCGTCGCCGACATCGAGACTCGGCTCGCTCGCGGCCTGCTCGGTGCCGACGTGTCCATGGACACGCCCGACCCCAGCGAGGAGCCACTGACCGACTACGCCAAGCGACTGGTCCTCTCGCCCCGCAGCTACCTCGCCGTCGTGTACCTCCTCTCGAAGTTCGTCATCGGGATCGCCGCGTTCGTCGCACTCGTCACCGCGTCGACCCTCTCGGCGGTCCTGACGGCCGCGCCGGTGCTGTACAGTCGCCCCGGCGTCGACTATCAGATCGGTAGCAACGTCGTGATCGACACCCTCCCCGAGGCGATGGTCGCCTCCGTCGCCGGCGTCTTGCTGGCGTTCGTCTCGCTGCACGTGTTCAACCTCGCCGCCCGCGCGCTCGCCCACTACACCGAGCTCTTGCTCGACGCTAGTGAGTCGTCTCCCTGACGCCCCACCCTCTGCCCCCCGACGCCACACCTTCCAGCCCCTGACGCCCCACCCTCTGCCCCCTGACGCCACACCTTCCAGCCCCTGACGCCCCACCCTCCACCCCCTGACGCTCCACCCTCCGGCACCACACTCTTCGGCTTCCTCCGACGACGACCTCCGTCCTCAGACGGATCATCGTAGGTGCGTACTGCCATCGTCTTTTCGTGGCGACGATCGCCGGCACACCGCGATACCAGTTGGGCTCACTCGTGGTATCGGATTCCGGTCGGCAGTACCGGCGGCGAGTAGCCCTCGAATTCGTCGTTGCAGTACCACCAGAGACAGACGGGCCCACAGAAATACAGTTCGTGTGTCGGACGCTGACCGTCCACGTCCCCCGCCGGCACTCGCTGGAACCAGGTGAACCCCTCGCCCGCGCAGCCACACTGCTCGCAGGTCACAGTCGACGGGACGTACCGCTCTGTCGGTCGATTGTCGAGCGACGTGACGACGCTTCGGGTCGACTCGCTCGCTCGGCGAGCGCCACGCGACCCGCGCAGTTCGCGTGCCTCGCCAGGCGCTCGCTGGAACTCGTCGCGGCCGTGGTCGATCGTCGTCTGGTCGTCCACGGTCAGAACTCGTAGGTGTCGACGCCGTCGGGCATGTCCTCGGGCGTCGGTTCCCCGTCCGGTCGCCCGCCGCTCTCCCCGAGACAGGCCGTACAGATGCCGTTGGACTCGCTGAAGTGTTTGTCACAGACTACTCTCCCGCAGAGATCACAGCTGTGATCGGCGGTCTCGTTCTCGCAGATCTGACAGAGTCCGGTGACGCTCATGCTACATCGTAGCACGTCTGGCGGCGAGAGGCTTACGGTGATCCACCCCAAACGTGAGGTGTGCAGTACGACCGTCTCACTACGGGGCTCGCCGTGGTACTCGGTGCGCTGACAGTCGTGTTGGTGGTCGTCGCTCTCGTGTCGAACCTCGCAGTCCTCTTCGTCGCGGCGGCCTTCGGTGCGGCGACGTACTTCGTCTACTACCACGCCAGCGGCCGGATGGCCGACCGTCTCTACCGGCGGGTCGAACAGCAGGCCCGCGTCGACGGCGGTCGCCGTCGAGGTGGACGACGACAGACAGGCGCGGGCCCCCGCGAGGAGTGGGTCCCGCCACGAGATGGACAGCGTGCTCGCGAGGCCGCCGGCGGTGGGGCTCGCGGCGCGCGCCAGGCCCGCCAACGACAGCAGCAACGCCAGCGACAGGGCCGTCGACAGCGCGGCGGGCGCGCTCCGACTGCCAGCGACGGGATCAGCGCAGGCGAGGCCTACCAGCGTCTCGGCCTCGATCCGAGCGCAGACCAGTCGACGGTGAAGTCGGCCTACCGCGAGAAGGTCAAGGAGGTCCACCCCGACACCGACGGGGGCGACGAGCAGGCGTTCAAGGAGATCAAGGAAGCCTACGAGCGCTTGAGCGACTGATACGGAACGCTGTCGGTTCGTATGTCGCTGTGAGCGTTCTCTCGATTCGCAATGTGGATACGGGTGGCTCTCTCACTCGGGTGCATGGACGAGACACCACCGCGGGCCGTCGACGAGGGGGAGACGCCACCGCTGGTCGTCGACGTGGACGGGACGCTGACTGGGCGTGATCAGGCGGTCGATCCGCGGGCCATGACGGTACTCCGGGAGTGGTCCGCGCCGGTCGTCGTCGCGACGGGGAAGGCGTTCCCCTTCCCGGTCGCGCTCTGTCAGTTCGTCGGCATCGAGCCGTGTGTGATCGCCGAGAACGGGGGCGTCGTCTTCGTCGGCCACTCGAACGAACTCGTCTTCGGCGGCAACCCCGACGCCGTCGACGCCTTCGTCGCTGAGTATCGCGAGCGGGGCCACTCGCTGGGGTTTGGGGACGTGGACCTCGCGAACCGCTGGCGCGAGACCGAGATCGCCGTCTCGCTCGACGAGCCCCGCGAGCCGCTGGACGAACTGGCCGAGAAACACGGCCTCGTGGTGATCGACACCGGATTCGCCTACCACGTCAAGGCACCCGGCGTCGACAAGGGCACCGGACTCCGGGCGGTCGCCGGGGAACTCGGTTTCGAACCCGGCGACTTCCTCGCAGTCGGTGATTCGATCAACGACGTGCCGACGTTCGAACTCGCAGGCGAGAGCGTCGCCGTCGACAACGCCGACGAGCACGCCGCCGAGGCGGCCGACCGGCAGACCGACGCACGCTACGCCGACGGATTTCTCGAAGCCGTCGAAGCGTTCCGCTGAACGGAGTAGTCGGGGGACCGCGTTACAGCGTCACCAGCAGGTCGGTCGCGTACATCACGACCAGTCCAGCCAGGAACCCGAGCAGGTTCGTCACCGTCGCGAGTCGCCCGGAGCGACGGATCAGCGACGCCATCTCCCACTCGACCTGCAGGATCGCACCGACGCCGATCGCGAGAAACAGGGCACCGAGCGTCGGCGAGTAGGCGGCGCTCCCGATCCAGCCACCGAGGATCACCGGCGCACCGGCCAGCAGCCCGATCGCGCCGAAGTGCCAGAGTGCGGGCCGTTCGTCGTCGGCCAGCGGGCCGACGACCGCCGGCCCCTCGGTGACGTTGTGGATCATGAACCCGATCACGAGGAACGCGCCGAGTGAAACACGTCCGAGTGCGACCGCGCTGCCGATCGCAAGCCCCTCGGCGAGATTGTGCAGGCCGATCGAGAGTGCGACGAGGTAGGCGACCCCGAGCGGTGAGAGGGACTGGCCGTCGCTAAACCACCCGGAGACTGCTTCGACGAGCAGGAGGGTCCCGAGAATACCCAGCACGACGAGTAACTGTCCTTCGTACGCGCCCGGGACCTGGTGAGCGATCTCGAACGCCTCGAAGCCGGCGTCGAAGGCGAGGAAAGCCAGCACGCCGCCGGCGAGTGCGAGCGTGGCGTGGAGCCAGGTCGACGAGAGCTGTCGCATGAAGGGATACCACAGCATCCCCAGTGCGACCGGAATGACGCCCACGAAGAGGCCGACGACGGCGAGCAGACCCAGCAGTTCGCCCGTGATCTGGGGCGACGGGCTCGGGGCCACGATTGTGTGGTGGATCGTCGCCCCGTCGCTCAGGACGAGTGCGACGCCCATGTCCCAGCCGGGTTGCCAGTGGTACGGGATCTGGATCGTCTCCGACTCCATCGCGCCCAGCGTCCTGGCGCTCTCGGATGTGCTCGCGCTCTGGGGGGTATCGCCGACCGCGAAGTCCCAGTAGGCGTCGTTGACGAGCACCTGCTCGACGGTGACGGTCTTCGGGCCGTTGTTGACGACGTGGAGGGAGACGGTCTCGTCGCTGGGCAGGGTCGCGTGTGTGACGCTCACGTCGGGAAGCGGGGCCCCGGTCTGGACGCCAGAGAACGGTGCGGCCACGACGAATGCACCGACGACGGCGGCCAGCAGGACGAGCGGGACGAGCGCGCCCAGGATCGTCGTGAGATCCGGAGCGGTACTCTCGCCGGATTCGACGGTGGTGGTATCGCCCGCCATTCAGACCACCTCGAAGAAGCTCATCCAGCCGAGTTCGGCGAACTCTGACTGGTGGGCGTGGAACATGTACAGTCCCGGCTCGTGATCGGAGTAGTCCAGTTCGATGATCCCGCGCTGGGCCTGACACTGCATGATCGTGTCGACAGTCGGGTGGGTTGGCGTCAGCGTCGTCCCGTGGTCGTAGTAGTCGAAGAACTGTGAGTGGGTGTGGAACGAGTTGATCAGGTCGAACTCGATCGTGTTGACCAGGTACACCCGCACCGGCCGTTGCCCGTCGATCTGGATCGGGCGTTTGGTCTCACCCGGTGCCCAGTCCCCGCGGCCGTCGGTCTCGCCGACGCCGTAGGCGAAGGCCTGGGTGTTGGCGGCGTACACCTCGTTGTCGCCGTCGAAGTTCGTATCGAACCCGTTCATCACCATCACGAGTTCCTGGACCTCGTCGTTCTCGTCGTACTCGTGATTGCGCGACTTCGCCGTATCGACCAGGTCCGCAGTCAGTTCGTCGGTGATCTGACTCGGGTGATGGTGCGTGTAATCGCCGGGCTGGTCGCGCACGCGTTCGGGATCGGGGTCGACGATGAGCGTCCCGTAGAGCCCGCGGTGGATGTGCTCTTTCAGCGGGAGCGAGTGACAGTGATAGAAGTGGACGCCCGCGGGCTGTGCCTCCCACTCGTAGGTGAAGGATTCGCCCTGGTTCAGGACGCCGGGGCCGTTCGTCGGGATCCCGTCCATCCGTGGGTTCACGTTCTTGACGTGCGGGTGGATCGTGTGGGCGTGCGCGCTGCCGTTCGTGAACGTCACGCGGATGAGATCGCCCTCGGTCACCCGGAGCGTCGGTCCGGGGACCTGTCCGTTGAACGCCCAGGCCTGGAACTCGACCCCCGGTGCGATCTCGATAGTCGTGTCGACGGCACTGATCTCGAACTCCCGAACCCGGCGCCCGTCTTCCTCGTACACCGACTGGGTGACGTTGTCCTGTCCGTCGAAGCCCGTGTTGAACGTCGTGAGGAACTCGTGCGGGTCGAAGCCGCCCTCGTCGAACTCACCGCGAGCGCCGAAGTTCCCGTGGGTCTCTCCGTCGTGGCCCTCGCTCGTCGCAGCGGCCGGCTGACTACCGGAGAGGCCGAGCACACTCGCACCGGCCAGCCCGAGTCCGCCCAGGACCGCCCGACGGCTGACGCCCGCGTGATCCTCGATCCGGTCGACGAGTCGCCGTTCGAGCGTCCGGCTCAGATCCGCCGCGCGTTCGTAGTCGAGTTCTCCCATCAGCGGTCCTCCCGGTTCTGGTCGCCGTCTACGGTTCGATGGCGATGTCGATCCCTCGTTTGCGTGACTGCGGTTGACATAGTGGGATTAGACCCATCTAATATTTATATTTGTCTAGTCGAACACCCTCTCTCACTGGCGGCATACCCTCGTAACGTTCATATGAACAGGCATTCAGCCGTTCAGGTATGAGTCAGGAGAGCCAGCGGCTCCGGCGACTGATCGAAGACGAGGTCGGCGGGTGCTGTGACGCGGACGTGGATACACGCCTCGACGAACTCGAAGGGCTGACCGACGCCGTTCCGAACCGGGCCGACGCCGATCGGACGGCGCTCGGGACCCTCGGCGACGAGACGCGATATCGGATCGTCCGCCTGCTCGACGCTGCCGATGGCGAACTCTGTGTCTGTGAGTTCTCACCCCTCCTCGACGTGAGCGACAGCGCGATCAGTCACGCGCTCTCGGACCTGACCGACTCTGGGCTGGTCGAGCACCGGAAGGACGGGAAGTGGCGCTATTACGCTCCGACCGAACGGGCCGAGCGTCTCGTCGACGCACTCGATGCGACGCGGGTGGTCGAGGCATGAGCGGCGATGTCGCCACCGAGACCACCGACCGCCCGATTCGTGTCGCGTTCGTGTGTGTCCAGAACGCCGGTCGCAGTCAGATGTCGACGGCCTTCGCCGAGCGCGAGCGGGCTGAGCGCGGCCTCGCCGACGAGGTCGAGATCCTGACGGGCGGGACCCACCCGGCCGACCACGTCCACGACGAGGTCGTCGAGGTGATGTCGGAACTGGACTTCGACCTCGCCGACCGGACGCCCCGCGAGATCACGACCGCGGAACTCGAATCGTGCGCTATCGTCGCGTCGATGGGCTGTTCGACGCTGGAGCTAGATGCCAGCGCTGGCGTCGATGTGCGCGACTGGGCGCTCGACGACCCCGACGGACAGGATCTGGATCGCGTGCGCGAAATCCGCGACGACGTCGACGACCGTGTTGCGGCGGTCTTCGACGAGATCGAGGCCGAACTGGCCGATCGTCGTTCCTGATACGGACCGTTGTCGGTCTGTCACAGATCGACCGCACGACGGCGTGCGGTCGACTGGGGAAACGTCTACAACTGTTGACTGACGAAGGTGGCGGACTCTTCTCGGTCGAACTGGAGCTGGTCGCGTTCGCCGGCGGCGTGAATACCGCTGGGGTAACGGTCTATCCGGCGTTCAGAAGTCAGGCTGGATCCGGGTCGTAGCCGTCGCCGACACGCACATCGAGGAGTCGGCGCTCGACCGACAGCGACAGTTCCTCGTGCGTGGCGAGTTCGCCGTCGCGGCTGAACGCGATCGCCTCCCCCTGACTCCGGACGGTGAGATCGCTGGCACGGAGGTGCGTCACGTGGTCCGAGTCGTCACCGAGGAGTCGGTGGGTGACGGCTTCGGCGACGAGATTCCCGGGCGGCATTTGTTCGACGATGGCCACGTCGAGCAGGCCGTCCTCCATGTCGCCCTGTCCGCCGCGGCCGACGAAGCGTCGTGCGTTGCCCACCAGCAGGCACAGCGCCTCGCCGTGCCACTCGACGCTCCCTTCGGCGTTCGTGGCCTCGATATCGATTTCGAGTCCGTCGAACTCCAGCGCTTCCTGTGTCCCGGTTACGAGGAAGGCCAGCGGCCCGAAGCGGGCTTTCAGTTCGCTGGACGTGGCGACGCTGGCGTCGGCCGGCAAACCGGCGATACAGGAGACGAGAAACGGTTCCCCACCGGCGAAGCCAACGTCCACGGTTCGGGTCTGACCGGTGTCGGCGATCTCGACGCCGGTCTCGACCCCTTCGACCCCGATCATCCGGGCCAGCAGGTTCGCCGTCCCGGTCGGGATCACGCTCAGGGTCACGTCATCGAGGTGATCGGCGTCGTGGAGTCCTCGCAAGACTTCGTTGACGGTCCCGTCCCCGCCACAGACGGCGACCTCGCTCGCACCGGCCTGGCCCGCCTCACGCCCGAGTTCGACGGCGTGCTCGGCGTACTCGGTCTCGTACACCGCGAAGCCGCGGGCGCCCATCAGCCGCGGGAGGTAACTGGCGTGGTCGCCGTCCCCACTCTGGGGGTTGCAAACACAGCGACGAGAGCCGATCTGCATATCTCTCCCATCGCATCTCGGGCTTTTATATGGACCGCCCCGGCTTGCAGGTTCGTCGCCGCTTCCTTTCCACTGTTTGGGCCGCTCACACTGGCAGCTACGGACTGCTATTGCCCGCTCGGGTGAGATACGTTTCCGAACCCGGGGAAGGCTTTTATCCTGTGGTCCGTTATCCCGTCGCATGAGCCCCGACCAGGCCGTGCTCCGCCGTGCGATCGAGCGCGGCGAACAGGAGGGCGGCAGCGTCGAGTTCAAGGAGCGGCTCACCGAAGACCTTCACCTCGCCGAAGGGAGACTGGAGAGCCTCGCCGCACAGCTACGTCACCGCGTCCTCTCGGGCGAGGGCGAAGCGACCTACGTCGTCGGCGTCACCGACGACGGCGGTCTCGCTGGCATTCCGCCCGAGGAGTTCTCGGAGTCGATGGACGTGCTCTCCCTGCTGGCCGAAGAGGCCGGCGCACACATCGAGGAGGTCCAGACGTGGGGCGTCGACAGCGCCGTGAAGACCGCAGATCCCGAACCGGGAGCCGACCCTGAGGGCATCGTCGGCGTCGCGACGATCCGCGAGGGCGCGGTACTGGAAGACGACGACCACATCGTCGTCGGTACTGCCGGCCACGTCGACCACGGCAAGTCCACGCTAGTGGGCTCGCTCGTCACCGGGAGCGCCGACGACGGGGAGGGCGGCACCCGCTCGTATCTCGACGTACAGCCCCACGAGGTCGAACGCGGTCTCTCCGCCGATCTCTCGTACGGCGTCTACGGGTTCGACGAGGGGGGCGACGCGGTCCGGATGGACAACCCCGATCGCAAAGACGACAGGGCCCGGGTCGTCGAGGAAGCCGACCGACTCGTCAGTTTCGTCGACACCGTGGGCCACGAGCCGTGGCTCCGGACGACGATCCGCGGGCTGGTGGGTCAGAAGCTCGACTACGGTCTGCTAACGGTCGCGGCCGATGACGGCCCGACAAAGACCACCAGAGAGCACCTTGGTATCCTGCTGGCGACGGAGCTGCCGACCATCGTCGCCATCACGAAGGCGGATCTCGTCAGCGACGAACGGGTCGCCGAGGTCGAGCGCGAGGTCGAACGGGCGCTCCGTGACGTGGACAAGACGCCACTTCGGGTCGCGCGCCACGGCGTCGACGCTGCCATCGAGGAGATCTCCGAGACCGTCGTCCCGGTGCTCACGACCAGCGCCGTCACGATGGACGGGATGGATCAGCTCGACGCGATGTTCGAACGCCTCCCGAAGACCGCTGGAGAGACCGGCGACTTCCGGATGTACGTCGATCGCAGCTACAACGTCCAGGGCGTCGGTGCTGTCGCCTCGGGAACGATCAAGTCCGGCAGCGTCGAAGCCGGCGACGAACTGTTGCTCGGGCCGATGGCCGACGGCACCTTCCGCGAGGTAGAGGTCCGCTCGATCGAGATGCACTACCACCGCGTCGACGAGGCCAAGGCCGGCCGGATCGTCGGTATCGCGCTCAAAGGCGTCACCGAACCGGCGCTCAAGCGTGGGATGGTCCTGCTCCCTCGCGACGCCGACCCCGAACCGGTCAAGGAGTTCGAGGCCGAGGTGATGGTGCTCAACCACCCGACGCGGATCGGCGACGGCTACGAACCGGTCGTCCACGTCGAGACGATCAGCGAGGCCGCACAGTTCTTCCCGACCGACGGGCAACTGCTCCCCGGCGACAGCGGTCGCGCCCGCGTTCGGTTCAAGTTCCGCTCGTATCTCGTCGAGGAGGGCCAGCGATTCGTCTTCCGCGAGGGCCGCTCGAAAGGCGTCGGCACGGTCAGGCGCGTCGGCGACGAGTGACCTGATGCTCCTTCTCGGACACGCTGGACTGCAACACCGATCCACTGTGTGGAAACAGCGCGATCAACGTGACTGTGGAGAGTCTCCGTGTCCCAATCTGATCGCAGTAGCGAGACAGTCTCGAACGGACGCCGTCACGTCTGACGGACAGATCCACGCCCAAAACATGACACTTTCGAGTGGTGTGTAAACTTTTACTGGATCTGTAGTATTGATTTTCAGCAAACCAGGCCCTGTAGCGCCGAAATCGAAACCTGTTTACCGTATCGGTGAATACGTCTATTTGCTGTTGGATTCGCAGCCATGCCCCGGCCCCAGACCATACACTGTGGCACTACACGTGTATCCCCACCCCCCACCACTCCCACTTCATGGGGCCGGTTCCTGATACTCTTTCAGCCGATTTTCCCCCGAGACGGATCCGTATCGCTGTGTGTCGATGGTCGCCGACCTCGGTTCGAGAATCACCGGCGAGAGACGACGAGATCCGTCTCCGAGTCGATCGTCAACGCCAGGGCTCCGGGAGCAGTTCGCGCAACGATCCGATCCGGTAGTCCGGGACCGGTTCGGGGTTGGCCACGCCGTCACGGTCCAGCCACACCGACCGCAGGCCGGCGTTGTGCGCGCCGAGCACGTCGTGCTCCAGTGAATTGCCGATCTTGACTGCACGGGACGCGTCGACGCCGAGCGCGTCGAGCGCGCGCTCGAACGGTGTGGGATCGGGCTTGGCGGCCGTATCGAAGCCCGCGAACACCACTGTCTCGAAGTAGCCGCTCGCGCCCAGACTGTCGAGTTTCGCCCGCTGCATCGCGGGATCGCCGTTCGTGACCGCCGCCAACGGGTACCGCTCGGCGAACGTCTCCAGTGTCTCCTCGGCACCGTCGAGATATCTGACGTTCCGATGGTCCCTGGCGGCCGCGTACTCGGCCGCCACGGCCCGCCCGAGGTCGGGATCGACGCCCTTCCGCTCGGCCAGCCCCACGAACGCCCGTTCCCGGATGTCTTCGGTGTCCTCGGCCACGTCGATGTAGTCCTCGAAGACCGCGTAGTACTCCTCGGCGGTGAAGAAGGGATCGACGCCGACCTCGCCGAAAGAGTGTTCCAGCAGGTCGTGAGACTTCTGTCGGGACTCACAGATTGTGTCGTCGATATCGAACAGGACGGCCCCGACTGGATCGGTCATGGGTGATCGTTCGCTCTTGCTGAAATAATACTGGTCGGTTTCGGGGTGTCGTTGTACGCTCACACTGCCTGGTACTCTCCGCCTTCGACCGTCGCCAGACCGAACACGGCGGCCCACCCGAGCAGCCGCTCCGTCCGTTCGCGCCACTCGGCTTCCCAGTCCTCGTGTCGATCGCGCTCCCACTGCGGGATCTCGTCGTTGATGGTCTCGAACGCTCCCTCGGCAGTCACTGGTCCGTTGGCGACCGCATCGAGCACCTCGCTCGCGCCGAACACGTGCTCTCGGAAGGCCTCGGCGAGCGCCCCGTCGTCCGGCGGCGAACGCACGCGGTGGAACCCGCGCTCGGCCTCCGCGACCAGCCCGAGTGCCTGCATGAACGTGAGGTTCTCGCGCGCCTCGTCCCGCGACTGGACTGCCGTTCCGTCCCGCACCCGCGTACAGCAGTCCTCGACGCTCCCGGGGACGAGCGGGAGCGTCCCCGCGGCCTCGCGGAGGAAGTCGATCGAACGGACGGGGGGAACCACTTTGTATCGCATCCTCTCTCTGCTCCCGCCGGTTCAGAGCCCGAAGCTCTCTGCCAGCACGTCCTCGTGGGTGTCGCCGAAGACGTGGGTCGGGCCGCCCAGCACGTCGACGGTCACCTGTGCCGGTGCGAACACCTCGATCGGGAGCCCCGCGAAGTCCCAGTCGGCGTCGTCGAACGTCTCCCGCAGCGGCGTGCCGTACTCCTCGGCGGCGACGGAGACGATCTCGTCGAAGCGGTCGAACTCCTCTTCGACGGTGAGGTGGACCTGTCCGCCGTAGGCCAGCGCGTCAGTGGTTCGAGCGATCGCCGCCTCCTCGCTGTCGGCGACGGGGGCGACCGGTGCGGAGCCGGTCGCCGAGAGGATCGAGATGGGGTCGTAGCCCAGTTCCGACAGGCGGAAGGTAGCCAGTTCCGCCGCGCGGGCGGCGGAGACGACACTCCCCGTGACACTCGCAGTGGCGTAGACGGGGAGGAACACGGCCGTTTCCGGGACGCCGGTCAGCTCCGCGACGTGACCCGCCACGTCCTGCTCGGGGAGTTCGTCGGTCTCGATAGTCAGCACCGCGAAGTCCGCGGCGTCGTGGTAGCCCACGCGGCTGTAGATCTCCTCTTCGGCCACCAGCGCGCGGGCCGGCCCGCTGCCGAGCCCCTCGAAGTCACCGCGGCTGATCTCCCAGCCGCCCTTCTGGGAGCACAGCAGCCCCAGTGCGGGGTGGTCCGTCGACAGTTCGACGTGGGTCAGCGGTGCGCCGGCGACCTCGGACAGCTCCGTCTGGACCGTCGCCAGCCCGGCCGTCTGGATCTCGGTGGCGAGCAAACCCGCTTCGACCGCACCTGGCACTTCGACGCCGAAGTCGAGCACTGCCGCGTCACCGTCGAGCGCGTGGACGGCGATCGTCAGTTCGTCGGCGAAGTCGATCGCTTCGTCGACGAGCTCCGTCGCCATCCGGTTGAGACTCTCCATACCCCTCGCTTGGCTCCCCTCGTTGTAAGACTGTTCGTGTCTGTCCGACCGTCGTTCGAGGTGTGGAGCCGCTCGTACTGTCTGTGCAGAATCTCGCCACACCGAGTGGCGAATGGCTCGAAACAGCGACAATTGCCAGTATCAGGTACCCACGACGAGGTACAGACCTGCCACCGCCAGTACCCCGCCGGTCACCCGCCCCAGCGTCTCGTTGATCTCGACGTCGTCGCCCCCAGCTCCGAAGAACAGAAACCGCTGCTGGAGCTTGCTCATCGTCACCGGTCGGACGACCCAGAGGACGCCGATAACGATGCAAAACACCCCGAAAGCTGCGTTGAGAGTCAGATTCATGCCTCGTTCTTGCACCCCCCTGGTCAAATTAGTCGTGGTTAGCTTCGTACGGTCGGGTGTAACCGTTTGCCCGGTCGATTGCACGACTACCTGCGGCCGATCTGGGGCAGACCGACAACACTCCGTCTCAGCTGCTCCTGTCGCCCCGGTCGCTGCGGGCCTCGTGTCCGAGCGCTTCCTCGACAGCGTCGACCTTCTCGGTCGCCCGCTGGGTGACAGTTCGCTTGTCGTCGATCTTGAGAAACGTCTCGACGCGGTCCGCGTCGACTGCCTCGTGGGCTGCGCTGGCCGCCTCGAACAGCGCTGTGCTGTCCTCGGCTTCGATAATCGTCCCCATCGGTGTCGTCTCGTACTCGACGCCGCTGGCCTCCAGTGCTGCCACTGCATCTGCAACGTACGACGCCATGCTCCCTTCGACGACCGGTGCGACCGAGAGGAATCCGATGCAGGTCATGTGTTCACTCGTTACTGTACCCCGCTCCGTTTAGTCGTTGCCGACTTCTTCTCACAGCGAGGTTTCGATCCGTGAACGCTGTCTTCATGTTTGAAATTATGGTAATAGAATTCCAATAAGTATAGGTGTCTGGGCTGTAACGATGTGCCTGTGAGGGGTGTTTCGAACGACGTTTCGGTGCTCGTCCTCGAGGACGAGACCGAACTGCTCGACGCGTACGTGAAGGGAATCTCGGCGGAGTACGACGTGTATCCCGCAGCGAACGGCGAAGCAGCGATCGAACACGTCGACGACCTGGGTGAGGAACTCGACGTCGCACTGCTGGATCGACGACTCCCCGAGAGCTCCGGTGACGACGTGTTGCAGTACATCCTCTCGGCGTCGATCGACTGCCGGACCGCGATGGTGACGGCCGTCGATCCGACGTTCGACATCATCGATATGGGGTTCGACGACTACGTCATCAAACCGGTCACGCCCTCGGACCTCCGGGACGTCATCGACCGACTGTTGACTCTGGACGAGTACGACGAGGTCTCTCGCCAGCTCAGCGAGAAACGCGTCAAGCAGAGCGTCCTCGCTGCCGAGAAGTCACGGGCAGCACTCAGGAACAACGACGAGTTCAAGCGACTGCAAGAAGAGATCACCGAACTCGAAGCCAAGCTCGAGTCGATCGAAGAGGCGATCGAGGACACGCCACTCCCCAACTGACAGCGAGCGGTTTCGTACTGATCGCCGTCGCAATTCACCGACGATCGTCACCGCGGGTAGACGATCTCCGGGACCGATCCACGGCTGTTCGCATCAGACGACCGGGTCGCTCAGTTCTTCGTCCACGTCGATCCGGCGGTTGTGTAACGCTTCACCAGTGTTTCCGTCGAAGAGGTGGATCGTCTCTTCGGGGATCTCGACAGTGACGTGATCGCCGGCCGAGACACGCCGCAACCCGTCGATCGTCGCGACGAACGTGTTCTCGTCGGGCGCCCCCTCGAATCGGAGGTACACCGTGTTCGCGTCCCCCATCGGTTCGACGACGTCGACGACCGCCGGGAAGCTGTGTTCGGTCGTCACGTCCTGTGCGATCGAGACGTCTTCGGGACGGATTCCGAGGACGATCTCCGTCGCGTTCCCGAGATCTTCGAGCGTGTCGTCGCCCAGCGGGTAGCTGAAGGCCGATCCCACGAGCTGGTCGCCCTCGCGGGCGGTGTCGAAGAAGTTCATCGAGGGATCGCCGATGAAGCCGGCGACGAACTGGTTGGCCGGTTCGTGGTAACACTCCAGCGGCGTCGCGACCTGCTGGAGTTCGCCGCCGTCGAGGATGGCGATCCGGTCGCCCATCGTCATCGCCTCGGTCTGGTCGTGCGTGACGTACATCGTCGTCACGTCCAGTTCGGCCTGCAGACGCTGGAGCTCCGTCCGCATCTGGGAGCGCAACTTGGCGTCGAGGTTCGAGAGCGGTTCGTCCATCAGGAACACTTCCGGATCGCGGACGATCGCGCGACCGAGTGCGACCCGCTGTTGCTGGCCCCCCGAGAGCTCCGAGGGCTTGCGGTCCAGCAGGTTCTCGATACCCATGGTCTCTGCGGCCTCGTAGACCCGCTGGTCGATCTCGTCGTCGGAGAGGTCAGTCGACTCCTCCAGTCCGAAGGCCATGTTGCCCCGGACGGACATGTGAGGGTACAGCGCGTAGGACTGGAACACCATCGCGATGTCCCGGTCCTGGGGCTTCCGGTCGTTGATCACTTCGTCTTCGAGGCGGATCTCGCCGTTCGTGACCGTCTCCAGTCCGGCGACCATCCGCAGCGTCGTCGACTTCCCACACCCCGAGGGACCGACGACGACGATGAACTCGCCGTCGTCCATCTGCAGGTTGACATCGTCGACGGCGACGATCTCGTCGTTTCCGTCCTGGAACACCTTCGTGAGATCTCTCAGTTCGAGTCGTCCCATCTTACCTACCTCCCGGTCTTCCGGGTATCTCTGCTGGCGATACGCCCTGTCGCGTCGATAGTCCCTGTCGAATCATTGCTGTGTGCGTGCGGTTGGCGGCGATCACGTTGCGACCCCCTCGGCGAACTCCTCGCCGAACATGATGTACACTGCGAGGGTGGGCAGTGCGGCAATAAAGGCCCCGGCCATCCGGAGTGCGAAGTCCTGGCCTTCCATAGAGGTACCCAGGCCGGCCAGGATCAGCACCACCGGCGCGGCGGGGCTGGACTCGGTCGAGACCAGCACCAGCGTGAACAGCAGGTCGTTCCAGATCTGGGTGAACTGGTAGATCAGCACCACGGCGAACATCGGCCCCGACAGCGGCAAG
>Ga0207850_100103_pt1 | contig 85800 bp, 90 predicted proteins | sample 23E2SouthBayCA_FD_187746 | JGI IMG/M metagenome (GOLD analysis project Ga0207850, IMG submission 187746) | Aerobic enrichment media microbial communities from Eden Landing Ponds, California, USA - A23 E3 (3) (SPAdes) | ecosystem: Environmental > Aquatic > Marine > Unclassified | place...
GACCGCGTCGAGTTGGACTACGAGGGGCTGTTCGCCCGGCCGCTGGACGAGCGCACGGCGGCGTACCTGGCGGTGCCGCGGTCGGCGACAGCGGGGCTGGTGGGGTGGCACCTCACGGCGGACGTGGCGCCCGAGCCCAGGTACGCGGCGGCGCTGCCGTACCTAGTCGGCGACCTCGCCGCAATCAGGAGCCCGCCGCCCGAACCCGAACGGGTCGAACGAGCGCCGGAACCGGACGCGCTCGCCCGGTCGCTCGGACAGACTACGCGAGCGACGGCGGACGTCGTCGTCCCCGACCCAGTCGACACGCCGGGACACGCGTGGGTCGGCGGGGGGTTCGCAGTGGAGGCCGCCAATCCGACCGTGGGGTCGTTTCGGCGTGGGTTCGAGTGGCCGTCGGGGGACGGCGCGCTGGACGTCCACGTCGTCTACAACGACCAGCGAATCGACGCACCCGACGAACTCGCGTACGGGAACCACCCGACGGCCGAGACGGACGTCCAGGTGTCGCACTCGCTGACGACGGCGGAGCTCCAGGAGGCGTTGCTGTCGGAGACGGACTTCCTGCACTTCGTGGGGCACGTCACGGAGCGGGGGATGGTGTGCCCGGACGGCGAGTTGGACGTGCGGACGCTGCCGACGACCGGTGTCGGGGCGTTCTTCTTGAACGGGTGTCGGTCCTACGAGCAGGGGTTCGCGCTGCTGACAGCAGGCGCGGCGGGCGGTATCGTCACGGTCGACGACGTCGAGGACGAGAACGCCGGTCGAGTCGGCTACCAGGCCGCGATGCTACTGGACACTGGGCTGTCACTGTACGCGGTACTGGATGCGCTCGGTCAGACGGGGACGGACACGAGCCGGTACACAGTGTTAGGTGACCCGACACTCCAGCTACGGCGGACGACCACCGGTGGTGCCCTCCTCGCAGCGTTCGACACGGACAAGGACGCCTGGGAAGCCGACCGGTTACCCGTGACAGCACACGGTTACCCGGCGACGGAGAGCGGACTCGGCGCCCACTTCACGCCCGCTCACTTCGAGGCTGGCAAACAACTCTTCTCGGCGAAGAACACCCGCACGCGAATCGACCGCGCCGAACTCGCACATCACCTCGAAGAAGACCCATTACCGACGCTCCTCGACGACGACCTCGTCCTCAACACGGAACTGTCTCTCGACGACTTCGACGCCTAGTTGCCCCAGAAGTTGTCGCGGCTGCCGAGCCGCTCCATTCCGCCTTCGTCGTCGTCATCGTCCTCGTCGGCGTCCGCCTCCTCGTTCGCTTCCTCGGCGTCTTCCTCGTCCTCCTCATCGTCTTCCTCGGGGAGCTTCTCGATGAGGTCGGCGCGGGCGTAGTTCGGCTTCACCTTCGAAATCTCCGCTTTCACGCGGGCCGGCGGCAGCACGCCGTCGACCATCACGATGAACCCGGAGTCCGCCTGCCGGCCGACGCCGGCGCCGCTCTCGTGCATGTCGTCGACCTCGATGACTACCTCCTGACCGGGCACCACGGGCGCCGTCTTCAGGTCGGAGATGGGCTGGCTGTAGTGCTGGCACCACTCCATCCCACCGCGGTCGCCGTAGTGCTGGCACCCCATTCCCTCTATCTGTTCCTGGAAGCTGGGGCACTCGTCGGCGAGGGGGCAGTCGGCCATACGTCACGTTGCTGGCCACCCGTCTAAACCCTTGCGGCACGCCCACTGCGGGGGTTCGGTGTCGGTGACAGCGCCGGCCGCGCTCCCCGTGACACCAGCCTGCTGCGGGGCCGGCTGCGCCGAGGGTCGCCGCCAGCCGAGCACGTATCCCCGCACCGCTCCAAGACGAACCCACGATGGCCTCCCAGTCCCCAAGCGGTCTCTACGAGACACCGCCGCCGGATATCGCCCGGACGCAGGGGAAGTTCCGCATCACCGTCAACCACCCCGGGCGCGCGCTCCCCGACCACGACGACCACGGCTACGGCCCGCTGGCGGCGGTCGTGGAGTCGTTCATGGACCCGGACACGCTCATCTCGATGCACCAGCACAGAAACGAGGAGATAATCTCGTGGGTGCCGGCGGGCGTGATGCGTCACGACGACGGCGACGGGAACGAACTCGTCACCGACGCCGACCACGTGATGGTGATGGGCGCGGGCAGCGGCTTCTGGCACGAGGAGCGCACGCTCCCGGACGACCCGCCGCTGCGGATGCTCCAGATATTCGTGCGGCCGCACAGCCTCGACCTCCCGCCGGGCATCCAGCACGAGCCGGTCCCGGACCCGGTCGCGGGCGAGTGGCGCCACGTCTTCGGGCCCGCCGACGGCGACCACGGCGCGCCGCTGACGGTGCGCAACGACGCCCACCTCTACGACGTCCGCCTCGGCGCCGGCGATACCGTCGACTTCCCCAGCATCGCGGGCTGGGACACCTACTTCTACGTCTTCGAGGGCGGCGTCGAAGTCGACGGCACCAGTTTCGAGCAGGCCGACAGCGGCCTGCTCGTCGACGAACCCGAGGCCTCGGTCGCGGCGACCGAGGATACGACGATGGTCGCGTTCCACCTGAATCCGGACGCCGAAATCACCCGGCAGGGCACGGTCGGTCGGTAGGAAACGCTGCGCTCAGCGAAATCCAGCTGTGCCAGTGGCGTGCGTTCGACGGCCCGACGCGTCCCTTTGTTCGACGTTCGCTATGCTCGCGCCGGAAAATCTACGCCACCAGTAGTCGCCAACACCGATTCTCATTTCGCTCGAAGGGTGAAAACTGGCCCGTACGGACAAGACACTTACCGAAGTCGGGAGAGCGATTCGGTGTGAAGCGTCGGACGCTCCTCCTCCACGCCACCGCCGCTGTCCCGTTGACGACAGGGTGTCTGTCGACCTCTGAGCCGTCGGGAGAGACGACCACGGACCCACAGCAGACGACTGTCGAGCCAGAAATCGGAACTCTCTCTCGGCGGCCGCCGGACGCGGACACTGACTGTGGCGACGACGCGATGGAGGCGATAGACCTCCTGACCGGGGAGTCGTATCCCGAGCGAGCAGGCGGATTCGAACTGACCGCGACGACCGAGACGGTCACTCTCGGCGACGAGATCACGTTCTCGCTCCGGAACGTCGGCACCGAACGGGAATCCGTCGGCACAATCTACAAGTACACCTTCCAGCGACGCGAGAGCGGCGACTGGATGCCGGTGTACCACACGCCCGACTCGGGCTGGATAGACGGCGTCAACGCCATCCGGCCCGGTGGCGGCTACGACTGGCCGTTCACATTCGACCGAGACGGCCTCGAACGGGAGAACCCCGGGAACGCGGACCACTACGTCTGTTCGCCACTCGAACCGGGGACGTATCGGTTTCTCTACTGGGGCGTCGGCGAGGCGGCGATAGCGACACGGTTCACCGTCGAACAACCCTGATTCAGCTGCCCGGTACAGTATCCGTTCTGAAAACGAACCCGCGCTCCCGACCACTGTTGTGAAGCGCGCTACGCCAGCGGCGTCCGCTCGACGACCTGACGCGTGTACCTTTTTCCAGCGCTCACTTCGTTCGCGCCGCAAAAATCTACGCCGAGAGAGCTACGCTCTCCCGAGCCCTGCCTCGCGGTGCTCGGCAGGACGCTAAAAACCCGCTACGCCAGCGGCGTACGTTCGACGACCTGTCCGTCGTACGTCGGGTACTGCTCGACGATTTCGCCCTCGCCGATGTCGCCGTCCTCGACCATCTCTTCGAGGAGCCACCACGCCACCTCGACGTGCTCTGACTTCACGGTGTAGAACTCTTCGGGGACGCCGAGCGCGCGGAAGCGCTCCGGATCGACGGTCGTCTTCCCGTAGACGAGCGTGCCGTCGTCGGTGATCTCGTCGAACTCCCGGCGGACGTTCCGCGCCATCCGTTTGAGCCGCGAGCGGTGCTGGGCGGCGTCCTTGAACACGCTCGTGCAGAAGTACACCTTCTCGTGGTCGGCCATCTCCTCCAGGATGGCGTCCTTCGAGCCGTCCACGGCGCTCATGTGGTCCTCCTGGAGCTCGTAGCCCTCGGCCTGCATGCGCTCGTAGTTCCCGTCGCTCATCTCGAACTCGTTGACGTTACAGAAGTCCGCCGCGCCCTCGTCGAGGAAGTCGAGGAACTCCTGCTCGGCGCGGATGCCGGGAATCTCGAACGCGGGTGTCAGGCCCTCCTCCCGCGCGATGTACAGAATCTCCTCCCACTCGGTGCCGTGCATGTCGCCCCACAGCTCGTACGGCGGGTGGAAGCGAATCTCGTCGAGGCCGGCCTCGCTCAGGCGCCGCATGTTCTCGCGGCCGCCCGTGATACCCGTGTAGAGGTGCGTGTGGTGGTCCTCGCCGAACTCGTCTTTCAGCCGGCGGAGGTACCGGCACGTCCGGTCGAGTACCTCCTGTGGCTCGCCGCCCGTGATGGACGTACCGAGGGCGTCCATCAGCTTCGCCTCCTCGACGATGTCGTCCTCGGACTCGACGGGGCGCTCGTTCGCGTACACCTGGTGGACGTTCTTTCGGTTCTCGCCGAGCGGGCAGTAGAAGCAGTCACGCTGGTCGCAGTACCCGTAGACGAAGAGGACCATCTTTCCCCCTTCCGCGCACTGCTCGCAGCCCTTGGAGATCATTCGTTGAACAACTGGTACTGCTCGCAGACTCAAAAAGCGTGCGAAAGGGGCCGGCAGGCCGTCGAGCTCGCGACTGGCGGGCCGGAACGGTGTCAGAGCGCTCCGAAAGTCGGGCTTACTCGGCTCGTGGTCGCGCGGTCCGGTCGAAGGCGTCGGCTTCGACCGTCCGCCGCCGGAACGTCGCGAGTTCCTGGCGCGTCACGACGACCGAGGCCGCGAGCATCACGAGCACGAACGCCGCTCCGTACGTCAGCGAGAGGTCGTTGAGGACGACGTTCACTGACTGGAGGCCGGCGACCAGGACCGGGACGACCGACAGTACGAGAGTGCGCCGCGGGAACGCGCGGAACATCGCCGCGAACGACGGGGAACGAGTCACACTCCCCGGTAGTGGACGAGCGCCTAATGACCGTTACGGCGACCCGAGTCGTCGGTAAGGCGGTGCTACCTCTCGGGTGTCCCGGCCGGCGACGTGGGGTCTCCCGAAAGCAAATATACCACTGTCGCCTACGTGGCGACAGATGCTGCTGGTCCTCTGCGTGGACCTCGACGACGACCTCGGGCGGAAGACCGGCGTGCCGACGCCCGTGGTCGGACGCAACGAGGTCGAGCACGCCGCGGTGTCGCTGGCCGAGGCCGACCCCGAGGACAGCGACGTGAACGTCCTCTTCGAGGGCGTCCACCTCCACGACCAGTACAGCACCGAGGAGGACGTGGAGGTGGCGGCCGTCACGGGCGTCGAACGCGGCGACGTCGCCGCCAACCGCAAGGTCGGCCGGGAGGTCGACGAGGTGCTCGCCGGGCTGTCGACCGACGACCCGGTGCGGGCGGTCGTCGTGACCGACGGCGCACAGGACGAGTCCGTCGTGCCCGTCATCCGCTCCCGCGTCCCCATCGAGGCCGTCAAGCGCGTGGTCGTCCGGCAGGCCCAGGACCTGGAGTCGATGTACTACACCCTCAAGCAGGTGATGAACGACCCGGAGACGCGGGGGACGATTCTGGTGCCGCTGGGCATCCTCCTGCTCATCTACCCGCTGGCGGTACTCGCGGACGTGCTCGGCCTGCCGGGGGCCGTCCTCGGCGTCTCCTCCGCGGCGGTCGGGCTCTACGCGCTCTTCCGGGGACTCGGTCTCGAGCGCGTCGTCGACCAGGCCGTCGGCCGGGTGCGGGAGAGCCTCTACACGGGCCGCGTGACCCTCATCACGTACGTCGTCGCGGCGGCGCTGCTCGTCATCGGCGGCGTCGAGGGCGTCGGTCAGCTGGACGCGGTGCGGGCCCAGGCGAGCGGCGACCTCGCGCCGTCGACGGTGGTGGCGGCGCTCACGTACGGCGCCGTCCGGTGGTTCGCCGCCGCCGGTCTCACCACCAGCCTCGGCCAGGTGACCGACGAGTACCTCGCCGAGCGCTTCCGGTGGCGGTACCTGAACGCGCCGTTCTACGTGCTCTCCATCGCCGCAGTCCTGCACATGCTGTCGGCGTTCTTCCTCGACTACGTCACGCTCACCGAACTCGCCGCCGTGCTGACGGTCGGCACGCTGGTGAGCGTGCTGTCGACGCTCGCGTTCGCGGTCGTCGAATCCCGACAGGGCGGGTCGGACGCGGACGCCGACGCCGCCTGACTCAGGCGTCCCGCTCGACGACGAACTCCGCGAGGTACTCCAGGTAGTCTTTGGCTTCTCCTGCCGGCAGGTCGAGGTCCGAGAGCGCAGCGAGCGCGCGGTCGGACTGCTCGCGGGCCAGCGCGTTCAACTCCTCCGGCGACTGGTCGGTGACCCGCACGATGCTCGGCCGGTCCATCTCCTCGTCGATGCCCGCCGGCTTCCCGAGCGCCTCGCTGTCGGCGGTCGCGTCCAGCACGTCGTCCCGAATCTGGAACGCCACCCCGACGCGTTCGGCGTACTCGCCGAGCGTCTCGACCGTGCGGCCGTCGGCGTCCGCGGCGATGGCGCCGAGCTCTGCGGCCGCGCGGAACAGCGCGCCCGTCTTCCGGCGCGCGAGCTCCATGTACTCCCGCTCGTTCTCCGGCCGGTCGACGAGCTCGATGGCCTCGCCCTCGCCGAGTTCCACCAGCGAGTCCGTGACGCACTCCATCGCTCGCGGGTCCCGGGAGAACAGCGCGAACGCTTCCCCGAGCAGTCCGTCCGAGGACACGAGACCCGGCCCGTAGCCGTACTCCGCCCACGCGCTCGGCGACCCCCGGCGGACCTCCGACTGGTCGATGATGTCGTCGACGACCAGGGAGGCGTTGTGGACGAGTTCGACGCCGACCGCGTAGTCCAGCGCGTCCTCGCCGTCCGCCGCGAGTACCGGCTGCTGGCTCGCGTCGGCGTCGTCACCGTCCTCCCAGACGTCGCCGCCTGCGGCCTCGCAGACGAGGACGGTGAGCGTCGGTCGGACGCGCTTGCCGCCCGCGAGCACCACGTGTTCGAGCTGGTCGCCGAGTTCGGTCGGCTCGACGCCGCCGACCGTCTCGGCGATGCGGTCCTCGATGGCGGCCCGGCGCGCCTCGACGTACTCCATCACACCCGAATCGGGGTTTCTCGGGCAAGTACCTGACGGGACACGCTGGTTCCGCCGGTGGTCGCCCCCGACATTCATCGACCACGACCACGTAGTGTCACGCATGGCGGAACACTCCACCCGTCGGCGCCTCCTGGCCGCTGCGGGCAGCGGGGTCGCCGCGCTCGCGGCCGGCTGCAGTGGCCTCGAGTGGTACGGCGGTGACAGTGCCGGAACCGAGCCCGAACCGACCACGGCTACCGGCGAGACCGGGAACGAGACGACCACCGGGAACCCGGTCGTGGGCGACGCCGCGCAGGCCGGTGACCTCGCGTTGTCGAGTTCGGCCTTCGACGGCGGCCAGCCCATCCCCCGGCAGTACGGCCGCGACGAGTCCGACGTGAATCCGCCGCTGTCGATATCGGGCGTCCCCGACGGCGCGGAGACGCTGGCTCTCGTCGTCGACGACCCGGACGCCGTCGAGCCGGCCGGCGAGGTGTGGCTGCACTGGCTCGTCTGGAACGTGCCCGCGACCCGGACCGAGATACCCGAGGACTGGACGCCGGAGCGGGCTACAGAAGGCGTCAACGACTTCGGCGAACGCGGGTACGGCGGGCCCGCGCCGCCGGACGGGGAACACACGTACCGCTTCAAACTGTACGCCCTCGACGCCAGCCTCGAGGTCCCCGCGGACGCCTCGAAACGCGATGTCGGCGACGCCATGCGTGACCACGTGCTCGCGTCGACCCAACTGGTAGGGACGTACGCGCCCTAGAAGTCCGTGACCTCGGCCTGCACGCGCCCGTCTTCGACGCCGTCGGCCCGCGACTCGCCGAGCAGGGCCGCGAGCTCGTCTCGCGTGACGTCGTCGCTCTCGTAGAGGTAGGCGATTTCGGGCAGCGACAGCGACTCGTCGGCTGCCACTTTCTCCCGGAGGTGGTCGGCGTCGAGCGCGTGGAACGTCACGTCGTAGTCGACTGTGGCGGCGCGGTCGTTTCCGGCCTCCGCGAGGTTCACGCCCTCTCGGAGTACCGTCTCGAAGTCGAGGTCAGTCTCGCCCAGCCCGCGGTAGAGGAACGCCAGCGTGGAGACGAACGCGTCGAAGGCCTCGGTGCCGTCGGCGTCGTTCGCGCGCTTCTCGAACACCAGTTCGCTGTCCCGGTCGTCGAGGTGTTCGACCAGCACTTCGAAGTCCAGGAGGGCGTCGTAGACGCGCTCCCTGATGCGCGCTCGAGCGTTCCGTTCGGCCTGCACACTCGACAGTTCGCGGTCGCCGCGCAGGAACTCACGGTCCGCGGGCGACAGGACGCCCCGGCCTCGTTCACCAGAACCAGGCATAATCGATTACGGATTACGACATCTCGACCTAGCATATATAAATAATTCGTATCGGATTATCTTCGCCGAATCGTGTCGGTCTGCTTGAACAACGCTTATCGGTGTGTTCCGGCTGGCGTCTGGCACGCGGACTCCGGCCCCGGCCGGCCGCTCCACTACCATGACCCAACAGACGACGACGGACGACACGACCCTGCGCACAGCGCCGCCACGCGACCCCGCCTTCTCCGCGGTCGCTGCTCCGAACACGCTAACCACCGCCCTCGACGCCGTCGGCGCCATCGTCGACGAGTGCGTCCTCGCCGTCGACGAGACGGGCGTCAGCGTCGAAGCGATGGACCCCGCGACCGTCGCGATGGTCTCACTCGACCTCGACGCCGACGCCTTCGACGCCTTCGACGTCGACACCGACCGACGGCTCGGCGTCCCCCTTGAGCGGCTGCGTGACGTCGTCGGTATCGCCGACGCCGGCCAGCCGGTCGAACTCGCGTTCGACGCGAGCACCCGCCTCCTCCACGTCCAGGTCGGCGAACTCGCCTACACGCTCGCGCTCGTCGACCCCGACGCCATCCGGTCGCCGCCGGACCGCGTCGACCTCGCCGACCAGTACGAGGGCGGCGCCACCCTCGGCGGCGCCGGTGTCGCGCGCGCCGTCGACGCCGCCGACATGGTCGCCGACCACCTCGCGCTCGGCGCCGCGGCCGACCACCTCTACGTCCGCGCCGACGGCGACACCGACTCGGTCGAAATCGAGTTCCCGGCCGACGACTGCGAGGCGCTCGACGCCCCCGAATCCGCCGAGTCGCTGTTCTCGCTGCAGTATCTCGACTCGGTCACCGGCGCCACGCCGAGCGACCGCCCCGTCGACCTCCGGTTCGGTGACGAAGCCCCCATCGAGGTCGCCTTCGACGTCGCCGACGGCGCGGGCCGCGTCGCCTTCGTCGTCTCCCCACGGATGACGCGAGCCTGAGCCGTCGCTACGCGACTCGAAAGAACGAGAAATTGCTGCTACCGACGGTCTCGGCTCAGACGCTCGGCGGTTCGCCGCCGAACTCCTCGATGAGCGCGGGCACGACGTCGAAGAGGTCGCCGACGATGCCGTAGTCGGCGATGTCGTAGATGGGCGCGTTCGGGTCCGTGTTGATGGCGATGATGGTGTCGGCGCCCTTCATCCCGGCGACGTGCTGGACGGCGCCAGAGATGCCGATAGCGAGGTAGACGTCCGGCGTCACCTGCTTCCCGGACTGGCCGACCTGCCGGTTCTTCGGCAGCCAGCCGTTGTCCACGATGGGCCGCGAAGACGACAGGGTCGCGCCAGTCGTCTCCGCCAGCGCCTCGACCAGTTCCAGGTTCTCCTCCTCCTCGATGCCGCGACCGATGGAGACCAGGAAGTTCGCGTCGGCGATGTCGACGTCGCCGCCGCCGACCTCCTCGAAGCCCTTCACGGTGGAGCCGACGGCGTCCTCGTCGATGTCCACGTCGAACGTCGAGGTCTCGGCGTCACCGACGCCCTCGGCGGCCGGCCACTCGGCGCCGCGGATGGAGACGACGAACGGCCCGTCCGCGACCTCGACGGTCGTCTCGACCTTCGAGCCGTACATCTCGCGAGTGACCTCCAGCGCGTCGTCGTACGCCAGGTCGATGGCGTCCGAGACGTACGTCCGGCCCGTCCGGGTGGCGACGGCCGGCGCGTAGTCCAGGCCGTTCACGCTGTTCGGCACGAGGACGAACTCGGCGTTGAGGTCCGTCGCGAGCGCCTCGACGGCCTGCGCGTAGACGTCGTGATTGAACTCCTCGCCGTGCTCGACGGCGTGGACGTGGTCGACGCCCCCGCGGTTCAGGTCCTCGGCGAACGACTCGGTGTCGCCGGAGACGACGGCCGCGTGCAGGTCGGTGCCGGCGGCGTCCGCGAGCTCGCGGCCCGCCGTCAACAGCTCGAAGCTCACGTCCCGGAGGTCGCCGCGGCGGTGGTCGGCGACGGCGAGCACGGTCATTCGCCGACCACCCCCTTGTCGCGGAGAACGTCAGCGAGGGCCACGGCCTGCTCGCCCGCGTCGCCCTCGATGTACTCGGCGTCGCTCTCGGTCTCCGGCTCGTACATCGCCGTCACGTCGAGACTGGACTCGACGACGCCCGCGTCCAGCCCGAGGTCGTCGAGGCTCTTCGGTGCAATCTCCTTGGACTGCGCCTGCCGGATGCCCCGAAGGCTCGCGTACCGGGGCTCGTTGATGCCCGTCTGGATGGTGAGTACGGCCGGCAGCTCCACGTCGGTGAGCTCCTCGACACCGCCCTCGAGTTCCCGGTGTACGGACGCGACGCCCTCGTCGAGGACTTTCTCGGTGTCCAGCGCGTTCACGACGGCTGCCCACTGGAAGTCGAGCTCCTCGGCGAGCGCCACGCCGGTCGCGCCGAAACTGTCGTCGTTGGCCTGCACGCCCGAGAGCACGATGTCGGGGTCTTCGTCCTCGACGACGGCCGCCAGCAGCTGGGCCTTCGTCTCCACGTCCAGGAGCTCGACGTCCTCGATGGCGTCGTCCCAGACTCGGACCGCGCGGTCGGCGCCCTTCGCGAGCGCCATTCGGATGGTCTCCTCGGAGCGCTCCGGGCCGATGGTGACCGCGACGACCTCGACGTCGTCGCCGGCCTCCGCCAGCTGGACGCCCTCCTCGACGGCGTAGTCGTCCCACTCGTTGAGGTCGTAGTCGAGGTACGTACTCTCGATTTCCGTGCCGGAAATCTCGAAGTCGTCCTCCACTGCGGCCACCTCTTTGACGGTGACGAGAACCTTCATCACCTCGAAAATCGCGTTTCCCGGGGGTAAACGTTTTCGGAACAGGTGGCCAACCGCCGGGAGTTTTACTCGTCCTCGAAGCCCTCACCCGGCAGCGAGATGAGGTTCTCGCGACCGATTCGGAGCTTCTCGACCCGGTCGGCCTCGTCCATCGAGGACAGCAACTGGGAGACCTTCGCCGTCGACCACCGGGTCTCCTCGACGATCTTCGACTGCTTCATCCGGCCGCCGTTCTCCGCGAGCAGGCGCTCGACGCGCTCCTCGTCGCTCAACAGCTCGGGGTCGACGCCGCCAGTCCCCGACTCGGACCCCGAGCCGTCAGCGTCCGCTCCGGCAGCCGCGCCACTGCCCGTATCGTCGGCCGGCTCGTCTACTGGGTCCGTCGACGCCTCCGGCTCGCGCTGTGCCTCGGTCTCCGGCTTCGGAGCGCGACCCTCCGCCCCGCCGTCCTCGGTCGGCTCGTCGTCGCGCCGAACGTACACCCACGCAGCGACGACGCCGACGACAGCGACGACGCCCGCCACGGCGACCATCGGGAAGTCGTCGCCGCCGATGGTCGGCCCGGTCGTGAACACGAGCGACGGCTGTCCCGTCTGGAACGGCTGCGGGCCCCCCCACTGGTAGGCACCCCCGACGACGTTCGTGTTCGGTTCGACGGTGTCCGGCTCGTACCGCTCCGGCGGCCGGATACTCAGCGTCTGGCCGCCTCGGAGGTCACCGAACCACCCGCCAGCGAAGCCGTCCACGGTCAGCGTCTCGTTGCTCACCGCCGCGAAGTTCGTCCACGTGAACTGCAGGGAGAGTACGCCCGTCGAGTTGTTCCCGTGTTCGACGGTCGTCGCCGTCCGCCGGGCGTCGGTCACCTCCATCGGCCGGTCGACGCGGTCGCTCACCCCGGGCGCCGCCGCCCGGAACACGTCCACCGAGAAGCCGGTGTCCGTCTCACCGGCCTTGAACGCTGCCGCGAGCCGGTCGAAGGCGGCCGTGTCGTTCTCGGTCTCCAGGTGGTACGTCGCGGAGACGTTCCACCTCGCGTCGCCGTCCGCCTCGAGCTGGACGGCGAAGTGGACGCCCTCCTCTCCGAGCGCGCGGTCCTGGAGCTGCGGCTCCGGACCGTCCGCAACGGCGGCGGGCGTCGCGGCGTCGTCGGCGCCGGCAGCGACCGCTTGACTGACGGCGCCGGCACCGGCGAGCGGCGCGACGACCAGACACGCGAGGGCGACGAGGAGGGCGGCCTGCCGCATACACCGTGACTGAACGACGCTCGGGCAAAGTACTTTCCATCCGAGCGACACTCTCGGCTCGGACACGGCGAGAGAACGCTCCACATCGTTTTTGACCACCCCTCCCGAACGGACGCCCATGTCCCGCGTCCGCCCCGCTCTCGCCGCCCTCGTGCTCGTCGTCGCCACCGCGGCGACCGGGTTCGCCGCGACGGGCGCGCTCTCCGCGCCGGTCCAGCCCGGCGACGACCCGACTGTCGGCGTCTCCGAGAACACGAGCCGCGTCCTCCTCCTGACGCGCGCCGACGCCGCCGGCTTCGAGAGCGCGAACCTGTCGGTCACGGACGCCCTCGACGCCGGCCACGAGGGACTGTCGACCACTTACCGCCTGGAACGCCTCGACAGCGCGCTCGCCGCCGCCGACTCGGCCGAGCGCCGCCGCGCGCTCATCCAGCAGGAAGTCGACTGGGCCTCGAACCGCACGGACGCGCTCGTCGAGCGCGAATCCGCCGCCCGTGCAGCCTACGCCGCCGGTGACATCAACGCCAGCGAGTACCTGACGACGGTCGGTGCCGTCCACAGTGCCGCCGAGAGCCTCGAAGCGTACCTCGGGGACTCGACGAGCGAACGAGCCCTCTACACGTTCGCGGAGGACGAGAAACTGACGACGGAGATCAGTCGCACTCGCGCCCGCCTCCAGACTGCCCTCGGGCCCGTCAGGGAACGCATCGCCGCCGTCGTTCGGGGCGACCGCGAGCGCACCCGGGTCCACGTCACCGTCGGCGACGGCGTGATGCTCTCCGTCCTCGACGGCGACACGTACGTTCGTGAGACGGTGCGCCCCGACAACCTCGACGAAGCAGTGGGCGACGACCACGGCGACCCGCTCGAGTTCATCGCGGAGACCTACCCGTGGACGAAGAACAACTCTCGCGGCGCGTCGTACGGGCTGCTCGGTCGGTACGCCGTTCTGTTCTCAACGGGACACACGCACGGCGAGCTGGAAGTCTACTACGACGTGACGACCGAGCGCGTCTACGCCGAACGGCAGTCGCTCCAGCTGTCGAACCTCCCAGTGTCCTACGAGTCGTCGGCGAGCGCGAACAACACGACGCTGCACGTCTCTCGGACGTACACCGGTGGTCCAGTGAACATCCGCGTGGAGAACGCGACCGGCGGCGGCGTCGCGGCGCCCGTCACGCTCGCCGGGTCCGACGTCGGTACGACCGGCGAGGACGGCGAACTCTGGGCCATCAGTCCCGGCGGCGAGTACGAGGTGTCCGTCGAGGTCGGCGGCGAGACGCTGAACGCCACCGTCGTCGCGAACCCCCAGCCGCCCGTCGAGCAGACGACCGCGAACCGGAGCGCCGGCGATACGTAACCTCGGTGCAGCCGCCGACCACCGCCCACGGCGGTCCGAGCTTTCTTCACCGAAGGCGGGACCACAGCGACCCGTGGCACGCGCTTACGCGCCGGTCGCGGCCGTCCTGCTGGTCGCGGTCACTGTCGTGGTTGCCGCCGGCGTCTTCGCGTTCGTCCCGGCGCTGCCCGGGGGGCCGCCGGAGCGCCGCGGCGTCACAGCGACGGCGTCCAGCGACGGCACGGTCGCGCTGACGCTGCTGTCGGGGCCGCCGCTCGACCCCGACTCGGTCGAGGTCAGAATCGCTGTCGACGGGCAGCCACTCGCCCGCCAGCCGCCGGTGCCGTTCTTCTCGGCGTCGGGGTTCGTCAGCGGCCCGACCGGCGCGTTCAACGCCGCGAGCAGCGAGGACTGGACGGTGGGTGAGACCGTGACGGTCCGAATTGCGGGCACGAACGCCCCGGTTCCGATGGCGGGAGACACGGTCCGCGTCGAACTCAGGGTGCGCGGGCAACTGCTCGGCGCGGCCGAAGCGACCGTCGAAGCCGAGCGGAGAACCAGTGCGTGAGAGTCAGTCCTCGTCGCGCTCCGGCGCCCGCGCGACCGAGACGATTGCAGGCGGACTGCTCTCGTTCTTCTGGAGCACGCGGTGCTCGATGTCCTCGAAACCTGCCTCGCGGAACATCCGGTCGGCCTCGTCCTCGTCGTAGAACAGCATGATCGCGTCGGCGACCTTCTGGAAGACGGTCGACTTCGGGTAGTCCGGACCGACGACGAGGACCTGGCTGCCGGGCTTCGCCACGCGGCGAATCTCCCGCAGTCCTTCGACCGGGTGCGGCCAGTACTCGATAGACCCGGAGGACCACACGAGGTCGAAGCTGTCGTCCTTGAACGGCAGCCGCTCGGCGTCCCCGAAGTGGAAGGCGACGGGGTCGTGTTTCCCGAGTTTCGCCCACGCCTTCTCCAGCTGGTGGGGGCTCTGGTCGAGCCCGTAGACGTGCTCGGTGTGCTGGAGCAGCCCCTCGGTCCCGAAGCCCGTGCCGCAGCCGACGTCCAGCACGCGGTCGTCGGCGTCGATGTCCAGCATCGACAGCGCCTCGGCGCGCATCTCCTCGGTCCAGATGAACGTGTTGACGCGGTCGTACACCTTCGAGAGGTACTTGTAGAACGTCCGGGCCCGCGACTTGTCTTCGAGGACTCCCATCGGCCGAATGTTGGCCTGAACACCCATAATAGCTTCCGATGGCCCCGGAACTTCGCAACTACCATATAGCCCGTAGGCTAACTCCCGCCTGGTTAGAGCGTATGCCAAGGCCAGAGGTTCTCGACGACATCAAATCGGCAGAGTCCGACGCCGACGACATCGTGGCCGAGGCGGAGGAGGACCGCGAGCAGCGGCTCTCCGAAGCCCGGTCGCGGGCCGATGAAATCCGTAGCGAGGCGGAGCAGGAGGCCCGCGAACTGAGAGACGAACGACTCGAGACGGCCCGGGAAGAGATCGAGGCCGAGCGCGACGACCTCCTCGAGGACGGCGAGGCGGAACGAAAGGAACTCGCCGCCGAAGCCGACTCCAACGAGGACGAGGCGGTCGAGTTCGCGCTCGAACGGTTCACGGAGGCGGTACATGCTCAGACCTGAACAGATGAGCAAGGTCTCGGTGGCTGGCTCCCAGCGCGTGCTGGGCGACGTCATCGAGGCCATCCACGACCTTGACCTCGTCCACCTCTCGGACTACGACGGCAACATCGAGGGGTTCGACAACGGCAACCCCCTCGAGGGCGCCGACGAGTCCGCGGAGAAACTCGTCACCGTGCGCTCCCTGAAGTCCATCCTCGAGGTCTCCGAGGCCGACGCGGGCCCGACCCGCATCGTCACCGACGAGGCCCTCGAGGAGGAACTCGAGGAGATTCGCGTCGAAGCGAACGAACTCGACGACCGCCGGAGCGAACTCGAAGACGACCTCCGGGATGTCGAGGAGCGAATCGACGAGGTCGAGCCGTTCGCGGACCTCGGCATCGACCTCGACCTGCTGCGCGGCTACGAGAGTCTCCAGGTCGCCGTCGGAGCGGGTGACGAGGACAGCGTTCGCGCCGCTCTCGCGGAGTCCGAGCGCGTCGACGCGCACGAGGTCTTCGCGGGCGACGACACGCTCGCCGTCTTCGTCTACCCCGAGAGTGACGACGAGACGGCGCTCGACGACGCGCTCGTCGGCGTCGACTTCACGCGCATCGAAGTGCCCGAGGACGGCGAGGCGAGCCCCGGCGAGTACGTCGCGAAACTCCGCGACGAACAGAACACCATCGAGACGGAGCTCGAACGCGTCGAGGCCGAGCTCGTGGAGTTCCGCCAGGAGCACGCCGGCTTCCTGCTCGCCGCCGAGGAGAAACTCGCTATCGACGTCCAGAAGGCGGAGGTTCCGCTGCAGTTCGCCAGCACTGAACACGCGTTCGTCGCCGAGGGCTGGATCCCGTCCAGCGAGTACGACGCGTTCGACGAGTCGGTGCGGGCGTCCGTCGGCGAGCACGCCGCCGTCGAGGAACTGGAGCGAGCGGACTACGAACCCGCCGGCCACGGCCAGCACGCGCCGGCGGAGGACCACGGCGCCGAGGCCGCCACCGACGGCGGGACGAGCGTCGAGTTCGACGAGAGCGACAGTCCGCCCGTCGTCCAGGACAACCCCGGCCCGGTGAAACCCTTCGAGGCGCTCACCGAGGTCATCAACCGACCGAAGTACACGGAGATCGACCCGACGGCAATCCTGTTCCTGACGTTCCCGGCGTTCTACGGGTTCATGATCGGGGACCTCGGGTACGGCATCCTGTACACGGCAATCGGCTTCTGGCTGTACCGCAGCTTCGACAGCGAGATGATCACGAAGCTCGGCGGCGTCGCGATGTGGGCCGGCGGCTTCACCGCGCTGTTCGGTGTGCTGTACGGCGAGATATTCGGGCTCCACCTGGTCACGGAGCACCTCTGGCACGGTGCACTCGGGTTCGCCGACGCACCCCTGAAGAAGGGGCTGCACGTCGGCGCGTTCGCCGAACTCTGGCTCGCGGCGAGTCTCGTGTTCGGTATCGTGCACCTCGCCATCGGCTACGTGTTCGGGCTCGTCAACGAGTCCCGTTCGCACGGCGTGAAGACCGCAGTCACCGAGAGCGGTGGCCAGATGCTGCTGATGCTGGGCGTCGGCGCCTGGCTGTTCAGCACGCACATCCAGTCCGGCGGCGGGCCGCGCCCCGAACTGCTGTACCGCGTCATCGAGCTAGTTCCCGGTGTCACCGGCGGGCTACCGCCCGTCGTCGGCCAGGTCGGCCTGGTCGCGGCGGTCGCCGGCCTGGTGCTGGTCACCGTCGGCGAGGGTGCGGCCGGGTTCCTCGAGAGCCCGACGTACGCGCTCGTCAACACACTCTCCTACACGCGTATCGCCGCGGTCCTGCTCGCGAAGGCGGGAATGGCGTACGTCGTGAACCTCCTCGTGTTCGGCGCCTACGAGGTCCACCTGGAGAACCCCGAGACTATCGACTACATGTTCGGGCTCTTCACGACGACCATCGAACACGAGACGCACTTCATGGTCTTCAGTGGCTCGCACGGCCACGAGGCGCTGTTCCCCGGCCTCATTCACATGGGCTGGGGTGGCGTGCTCGCGGGTCTGCTCGTCCTCATCGCGGGGCACGTGCTCGTACTCGCGCTCGGGGTAACATCGGCCGGCTTACAGGCTCTACGCCTCGAATACGTCGAATTCTTTAACAAGTTTTATGAAGGCGGTGGCGAGAAGTACAACCCGTTCGGTTACACACGCAACTACACCACAGAGGACTAAGTAAACTAAAATGTTCGAAACTTTCGCCCAGATGACGACGATCCTGACGCAGACCGGAGGTAGCATGCCAGCAATCACCCCGAAGGCCGCCGCGGCAATCGCAGTCGGCCTCGCAGCCCTCGGTGCCGGGTACGCGGAGCGCGGCATCGGTTCCGCCGCGGTTGGCGCCATCGCCGAGGACCAGGACCTCTTCGGTACGGGCCTCATCCTGACGGTCCTTCCGGAGACGCTGGTCATCCTCGCGCTGGTCGTCATCTTCGTCGTCCCGACCCCGTTCTAAGCACCCTCGCAGTCCCCCACTTATGAGTCTGGAAACAGTAGTTGAGGATATCCGAGACGAGGCCCGCGAGCGCGCGAAGGAGATTCGTGCAGACGCCGAGTCGCGCGCCGACGACATCGTGGCGGAGGCGGAAGCCGACGCCGACGACATCGTCGCCGAAGCCGAGGCTGACGTCGAGGCCGAAATCGCACAGGAGCGCGAGCAGAAACTCTCCAGCGCGCAACTCGAGGCCAAGCAGATGCGCCTCGAGGCGCGCCGAGACGCGCTCCAGTCTGTCCGGTCGACCGTCGAAGACCGCATCGCGGCTCTCGACGGCGACGAGCGCGAGGAGCTCACCCGCGAGCTCCTCGACGCGGCCAGCACGGAGTTCGGCGACGACGACGTCCGCGTGTTCGGTCGCTCGGAGGACGAGGCCCTCATCTCCGACATCCTCGACGACTACGACGGCTACGAGTACGCCGGCGAGTACGACTGTCTCGGCGGCGTAGTCGTTGAGAGCGACACGTCCCGGGTCCGAGTGAACAACACGTTCGACTCGGTCCTGGAAGACGTCTGGGAGAACAACCTGAAAGCAATCAGCACCCGCCTGTTCGACGAGGAGCAATGAGCGCCTCCGGACCGGCCAACTACGAGTACGTGGTCGCCCGGGTCCGCCACCGCCGAGCCAGCCTGTTCGGCGACGACGAGTACCGGAAGCTCCTGCGCATGGGCACCGGCGAGATCGCGCGCTTCATGGAGGACACCGCCTACGAGGAGTCAGTGAACCGACTGGGCTCCCGGTACAGCGGCGTCGACCTCGTGGAGTACGCGCTCAACGACACGCTCGCTCACGAGTTCGACTCGCTGCTCCGGTGGAGCGACGGCCGGCTGTACGAGCAGGTCGCCACGTACCTCCGGAAGTTCGACGCGTGGAACGTGAAGACGGTGTTCCGCGGTCTCTACTCGGACGCGAGCGCCGAGGAGATTCGCGACGACTTCGTCGACGCCGGCGAATTCAGCGAGGACTTCCTCGAGCGCCTGGTCGCGGCCGACTCCATCGAGACGGTCGTCGAGGAGCTCGACGGGACGCTGTTCGAGCCGTACCTCGAGTCCGCGTTCGCCGACTACGAGGAGTCCGGGACACTCGTCCCGTTGGAGAACGCTGTCGACCGCGCGTACTACGAGAACCTCGTTCCTCGGCGGGTCACGAACCAGGACAGTCCGCAGGCGCTGTACGCGGAGTTCCTGACTGCGGAGATCGACTTCCGGAACGTCCGGAACGCGCTGCGGTTGGCGCGCTCGGGCGCGTCCGTCGACCCCGAGGAGTACTTCATCGAGGGCGGGACGCTGTTCGAGGCGTCCGAACTCGGCGCGCTCGTCGAGCGGAAGGCCGACCTCGTCGACCGCCTCCGGGACAGCCGGTACGGCGACGAGCTCTCGGCCGCGCTCGACGACCTCGAGGAGGCGGACAGCCTCATCGGGTTCGAGCACGCGCTCGACCGGGCGCTCCTGGAGTACTCGGACTACCTCTCGCACGTCCACCCGCTGTCGGTCTGTCCGGTGCTGGCGTACGTGCTCGCGAAGGAACGGGAAGTAGACAACATTCGTGCCATCGCTCGCGGCCGAGAGGCCGGCCTGAGCGAGGACGAGATTCAGGAGGAGCTGGTCATCCTATGAGCCAGGAGATCGCCGTGGTCGGAAGCCCGGAGTTCACCACCGGATTCCGACTGGCGGGCGTTCGGAAGTTCGAGAACGTCCCGCAGGACGAGAAAGGCGAACAGCTGGACGGCGCCGTGGAGGCGGTCCTCGAGGACGCCGACGTCGGCATCGCCGTGATGCACGACGACGACCTCGACCACCTCTCGCGGAACGTCCGGCGGTCCGTCGAGACCAGCGTGGAACCGACGTTCGTGACCATCGGCGGGGGCGCCGCCGGCGGCAGCGGACTTCGAGACCAGATCAAGCGCGCCATCGGGATCGACCTGATGGGCGACGAGGAGGAAGGTGAGTAACTTCGAATGAGTCAAGCAGAGACAATCACCGACACCGGCGAGATCGAGAGCGTGAGCGGTCCGGTCGTGACCGCCACGGACCTCGACGCCCAGATGAACGACGTCGTCTACGTGGGCGACGAGGGTCTGATGGGCGAGGTCATCGAGATAGAGGGCGACGTAACCACCATCCAGGTGTACGAGGAGACGTCCGGCATCGGGCCGGGCGAGCCCGTCGAGAACACGGGCGAACCCCTCACCGTGGACCTGGGTCCCGGCATGCTGGACTCCATCTACGACGGCGTCCAGCGCCCGCTGGACGTCCTCGAGGACGAGATGGGAGCGTTCCTCGACCGCGGCGTCGACGCGCCCGGCATCGACCTCGAGAAGGAGTGGGAGTTCGAGCCCGCCGTCGAGGTGGGCGACGAGGTCGAGGCCGGCGACGTCATCGGCAGCGTCGAGGAGACCGTCAGCATCGAGCACAAGGTCCTCGTCCCGCCCCGAAGCGAGGGCGGCGAGGTCGTGAGCATCGAGTCCGGCTCGTTCACCGTCGAGGAGACGGTCGCGGAGCTGGACTCCGGCGAAGAGATTGCGATGCACCAGGAGTGGCCGGTGCGCCGCCAGCGGCCGACCGTCGAGAAGCAGACGCCGACGGAGCCGCTGGTGTCCGGCCAGCGCATCCTCGACGGCCTGTTCCCGCTCGCGAAGGGCGGGACGGCCGCGATTCCGGGGCCGTTCGGGTCCGGGAAGACGGTCACCCAGCAGTCCCTGGCGAAGTTCGCGGACGCGGACATCGTCGTCTACATCGGCTGCGGCGAGCGCGGCAACGAGATGACGGAGGTCATCGAGGACTTCCCGGAGCTGCCCGACCCGCAGACCGGGAACCCGCTGATGGCCCGGACGTGCCTCATCGCGAACACGTCGAACATGCCGGTCGCGGCCCGCGAGTCCTGCATCTACACGGGCATCACTATCGGCGAGTACTACCGCGACATGGGGTACGACGTGGCCCTGATGGCCGACTCCACCTCGCGGTGGGCCGAGGCGATGCGCGAGATCTCCTCCCGGCTGGAGGAGATGCCCGGCGAGGAGGGCTACCCGGCGTACCTGGCCGCGCGGCTCTCGCAGTTCTACGAGCGCGCCGGCTACTTCGAGAACCAGAACGGCAGCGAGGGGTCCATCTCCGTCATCGGCGCGGTCAGCCCGCCTGGCGGTGACTTCTCCGAGCCGGTCACCCAGAACACGCTGCGTATCGTGAAGACGTTCTGGGCGCTGGACTCCGACCTGGCCGAGCGCCGGCACTTCCCGGCGATCAACTGGGACGAGTCCTACTCGCTGTACAAGGACCAGCTCGACCCGTACTTCGAGGACAACGTCGTCAGCGACTGGTCCGAGCAGCGCCAGTGGGCCGTCGACATCCTCGACGAGGAGTCCGAACTCGAGGAGATCGTGCAGCTCGTCGGCAAGGACGCGCTGCCGGAAGACCAGCAGCTCACCCTCGAGGTCGCGCGGTACATCCGCGAGGCGTGGCTCCAGCAGAACGCGCTCCACGACGTGGACCGCTACTGTCCGCCGGAGAAGACGTACGCCATCCTCTCGGGAATCAAGTCGTTCCACGACGAGGCGTTCGAGGCGCTGGAGGCCGGCGTCCCGGTCGACGAGATCACGGCCATCGACGCCGCGCCGCGTCTGAACCGTCTCGGCACGACGCCCGACGACGAGTACGAGGCGGAGGTCGAGGATATCGAACAGCAGATTAGCGAACAGCTCCGGGAGCTCTACTGACAATGAAAGAGTACCAGACGATCACCGAAGTCAGCGGCCCGCTGGTGTACGTCGAGACCGACGAGCCAATCGGGTACGACGAGATCGTCGAGATCGAGACGCCGGACGGCGAAGTCAAGCGCGGACAGGTGCTGGAGTCCAGCCAGGGCTTCGTCGCCATCCAGGTCTTCGAGGGAACCGAGGGCATCGGGCAGGACGCCTCGGTACGGTTCCTCGGTGAGACCCTGAAGATGCCCGTGACCGAGGACCTCCTCGGGCGCGTGCTGGACGGGTCCGGTAACCCGATCGACGGCGGTCCCGACATCGTTCCCGACGAGCGACTCGACATCGTCGGCGAAGCAATCAACCCCCACGCTCGCGAGTACCCCGAGGAGTTCATCCAGACCGGCGTGTCCGCCATCGACGGCATGAACACGCTGGTCCGCGGCCAGAAGCTCCCGATTTTCTCCGGGTCCGGGCTGCCGCACAGCGACCTGGCGCTCCAGATTGCGCGACAGGCGTCCGTGCCGGAGGAAGAGGAGGAGGGCGGCGAGGGCAGCGAGTTCGCCGTCGTCTTCGGTGCGATGGGTATCACGGCCGAGGAGGCAAACGAGTTCATGGAGGACTTCGAGCGCACGGGCGCACTCGAGCGCTCCGTGGTCTTCATGAACCTCGCGGACGACCCGGCCGTCGAGCGGACGGTCACGCCGCGGATGGCGCTGACCACGGCGGAGTACCTCGCGTTCGAGAAGGACTACCACGTCCTCGTCATCCTGACGGACATGACGAACTACTGCGAGGCGCTCCGCGAGATCGGCGCGGCTCGTGAAGAGGTGCCGGGTCGGCGTGGCTACCCCGGCTACATGTACACGGACCTGGCGCAGCTCTACGAGCGCGCCGGCCGAATCGAGGGCGAGGAGGGGTCTGTCACCCAGATTCCCATCCTCACGATGCCGGGTGACGACGACACGCACCCGATTCCGGACCTCACCGGGTACATCACCGAGGGCCAGATCATGATGAACCGCGACCTGAACAGCCAGGGCGTGACGCCGCCCGTGAACGTCCTGCCGAGCCTCTCTCGCCTGATGGACGACGGTATCGGCGAGGGGCTCACGCGGGACGACCACGGCGACGTCTCCGACCAGCTGTACGCGGCGTACGCGGAGGGCGAGGAGCTCCGCGACCTCGTGAACATCGTCGGCCGCGAGGCCCTGAGCGAGCGGGACAACCGCTACCTGGACTTCGCGGACCGCTTCGAGGAGGAGTTCGTCGACCAGGGCTTCAAGACGAGCCGCGACATCGAGGAGACGCTTGACCTCGGCTGGGAGCTGCTGTCGATGTTCCCGAAGTCGGAGCTGAACCGCGTCGACGAGGAACTCATCGAGGAGTACTACGTCGAGGACGAGACCGAGGAAGCCGCGACCGCCGACTGACTGCGGCATCCGACGCTCGCGCTCTCCGTTCTCTCTGTCGGTCCGCCGCAAAGCGACGCGTCGGCCGAACGCACTTGTCGCTCCGGTCTCAATGTGAAGCAGTGACACGCACGGCTGTGGGTCGTCGAGCGCGGTTCCGGGTGGTGGCGTGACCGAGCCCGAGTCGGTTCGCGAGGCGGCGCGCGCCGTCGACGTGGACGAGTCGCTGAAGGAGCGCGCGATGGACGAGGCGCCGGTCGGCATCACCATCTCGGACCCGTCGCTGCCCGACAATCCGCTGGTGTACGTCAACGACGCCTACGAGCGGCTCACGGGGTACAGCCGCGAGGACGTCATCGGCCGGAACTGCCGCCTGCTCCAGGGGCCAGACACTCGGGAGGGGCCGGTGGCGGAGATGCGCCGCGCCATCGACGCCGGCGAGCGCGTCTCCGTGGAACTCCGTAACTACCGGAAGGACGGCACCGAGTTCTGGAACCGCGTCGAGGTGGCGCCCATCTACGAGGACGGCGAGGTGACGAACTACGTGGGGTTCCAGACGGACGTGACTCGCCGGGTCCTCGCCGAGCGAGCCGCTCGCGAGCGCGCCCACGAACTGCGCGACGAGCGCGCCACCCTGGAGCGCGTCCTCGACCGCGTGAACGGCTTGCTCGCGGACGTGACGACGGCGCTCGTCCGGGCGACAACCCGAATGGACCTCCAACGGGCGGTCTGTCGGCGCGTTAGCAGCGGCGACCCGTACGCGTTCGCGTGGATCGGCGAGTACGACTACGCGTCGGAGGCCGTGACGCCAGTCGTCGCCGTGGCGGGGGACGGCACCGAACTGACGGACTTCGAGGTGTCTCTCGGGGAAGACGACCCGGCGGTGCGGGCCGTCGAGACGAACACCGTACAGGTCGTCGACGCCTCGACGGGTGCGGGGCTCCCCGGGGCGGCGTTGCCGAGCCGGTTCGAGTCGATGGCGGTCGTCCCGCTGGCGTACCACGACTCGACGTACGGCGTGCTCTGTGTCTGTGCCACCACGGCGGCGTTCGACGACCACGAGCGCGTGGTGTTGCGGGCAATCGGGCGCGCGACCGCTACCGGCATCAACGCCGTGGAGAGCCACCGCCGCGTGACGACCGACGAACGCACCGAACTGACCTACGACCTCTCGTCGGCGGCGTGGTTCGTCACCGACCTGGCGGCGGCCGCCGACTGCGACCTGGAGTACGTCGGCGCCGAGCGAGCCGACGGTGCGCTCACGCTCCTGTTCGACGCTTCGGGGTTCGACGAGGACCCGGGCGGGCTCGCGGACGGCGCCGCCGGCGTCCGGGCGGCGTCGGTGGTCGCCGACCACTCCAACGGCACGCTGCTGGCGTTCGAGGTGCCGGACTCGTCGTTGGTCGCGGCGCTTGCCGAGCGCGGCGTCGATGTCGACACCATCGAGGCCGCGCCCGACGGCGCCGAACTCGTGCTGGACGCACCGGACGACGCCGACCCGCGGTCGCTCACCGACGTCGTCGAGGACCGGTGTCCGGGCGCCGAGCTCACGGCCCTCCAGGAGCACGCGTCGCCGCCGTCGAGCGAGCGCGCGGCGCTGGCGTCGGTCGCCGACGACCTGACAGAGCGCCAGCGAGCAGTCCTCCAGCGCGCGTACGCCGCCGGGTTCTTCGACTCGACCCGCGACGTCTCCGGGGCCGAGCTGGCGGACTCGATGGGAGTGTCGCCGTCCACGTTCCACCAGCACCGGCGGGCGGCGCTCCGGAAGGTCGTCGGCGCCGCCGTCGAGTGCGACGCCATCGACGACACCCTCACTTGAACCCGGCCCCGAGACACCGGAAATTTGGGCTGTCACGCTTACGACGCGTTCATCCCAACTACCGGTTGTACCATGGCAACACCAGGCAGTGAATCCACGTGGCTGTGGATTGGGACGGCCGGCATGTTCCTCGGGATGGTGTACTTCATCGTTCGAGGGTGGGGTATCGACTCCGACCGACGACAGAAATTCTACATCGCCACGATATTCATCACGGCAATCGCGTTCGCGAACTACCTGGCGATGGCGCTCGGGTACGGGCTGACGACCGTGGTAGTCGCCGGGGAGGAACTCCCCATCTACTGGGCGCGGTACACAGACTGGCTGTTCACCACACCGTTGCTGTTGTACGACCTCGGCCTGCTCGCGGGCGCCGACCGCAACACCATCGCGACCCTCGTCGGTCTCGACGTGTTGATGATCGGGACCGGTGCCGTCGCGACGCTGACCGGTGCTGGAACCGGCGCAATCGGGACCGAGGGGGCGCGCCTCGTCTGGTGGGGCATCAGCACGGGATTCCTGCTCGTGTTGCTGTACATCCTGTTCGGCTCGCTGACCTCGCAGGCGAAGTCGCTGTCGAGTGACGCTCGCGGGACGTTCGGGACGCTCAGGAACATGATTCTCGTGCTGTGGCTCGTCTACCCGGTCTGGTGGCTCGTCGGTACCGAAGGCCTCCAGGCGGTCGGCCTCGGCATCGAGACGGCCGGCTTCATGGTGCTCGACCTCACCGCGAAGGTCGGGTTCGGCTACATCCTGTTGCGCAGTCACAGCATCCTCGACGCCGCCGAGACCCGTCGGGAGGCGCCGACCGGCGGCCAGCCCGCGGACGCCTGACGTGCTCCGGCGAGGGCCGGATGGACTCGCCAATCTTTTCGACGTGCGTGCGAAACAGGAGCCGACAGTGACACGAACCGCCGCCGCTCGCGCCGTGGTCCGCTCGGGGACTCGGTCTCCACGGGTGCCGTTCGACGCACAACACCGGGGGCGTAGCTGGTGACGACGTACGTGGCGTTTCTCGCGGCGTTCGTCCTGCCGCCGCTGGCGGCGCTCACCGCGCTCCGGGTCGCCCGCTGGGACGGCGACTACTACCGCCTGGGCGGCATCGGCGTGCTGGTCGTGCTCGCGATGGCGTACACGACGCCCTGGGACAACTACCTCGTCGCGCGCGGCGTCTGGTGGTACGGCGACGGCGCCGTGGCGGCGTGGCTCTGGCACGCGCCCGTCGAAGAGTACGCCTTCGTCGCTACGCAGACGCTGGTGACCGGGCTCTGGGTGCAGTCGCTGCCGGTCCGCGACGACCCCGGCTTCCTGCCGACGCGCCGCGACGCCGCTGCTGGCCTACTCGCCGGCGTGCTCGTCGCCGCCGTCGGCGTCGCCGCCCTCACCCGGGACGACACGTTCTACCTGGGCGCCATCCTCGCCTGGGCGGGGCCCGTGCTCGCGCTCCAGTGGGCGGTCGGCTGGCGGTACCTCTGGGCGCGCCGCCGGCTGTACGCCGTCGCCGTCGCCGTTCCGACCGTCTACCTGGCCACCATCGACAGGTGGGCCATCGCGGACGGAATCTGGGTGCTCGCCGGCCAGTACACGACCGGCCTGACCGTCCTCGGCCTGCCGGTCGAGGAGGGCGCGTTCTTCCTCGTGACGAACCTCTTCGTGACACAGGGCCTGATTCTCTACGCGTGGGTGGTCGCACGGTGGCGCTGACCGCCCTCGGCGACCGGGAGCGCGCCACGCTCGCGGCCCCGGCGCTCGCTGCCGGCTGGTTCGCCGTCGCGCTCACCGCAGCGCCCGTGCTCGCGGGCGTCGAGCTGTCGCCGGCGGCCCGGTACGCGCCGCTGGTGCTGAGCGCGGTGCTGTTCGGGATGCCCCACGGAGCCATCGACTACGTCGCGCTCCCGCGAGCCGTCGCCGGCACGGTGTCGGGCCGCTGGCTCGCGGCCGTCGGCGTCCTCTACCTCGTTCTCGGTGGCGCGTACGCCGCGGCGTGGTTCCTCTTCCCGGTGGCTGCCGCGCTCGCGTTCGTCGCAATCACGTGGCTGCACTGGGGACAGGGCGACCTCTACCCGCTGCTGGAGTTTCTGGATACGGACTACCTCGACACGCGCACGCGACGCGCGGGGACGCTGCTCGTGCGCGGCGGCCTCCCGATGCTCGTCCCGCTGCTCGGCCACCCCGAGCGCTACCGGCAAGTCGTCGCCGCGTTCGCCGCGCCGTTCGGCGCCAGCGCCGACGACGTCGGTGCCCTCGCGCTGTTCGACCCGACGGTCCGACTCGCGCTCGGGGTCGGGTTCGCCGCGCTCACCCTCGGTGTCCTGGCTGCGGGGCGGCGCCGCACGCGGAACCCGCGGGCGTGGCGAGTCGACGCCGCCGAGACGCTGGCGCTGTGGGCGTTCTTCTACGTCGTCCCGCCCGTGTTCGCGGTCGGCGTCTACTTCTGTTTCTGGCACTCGGTCCGCCACGTCGCGCGCGCCGTCGCCGTCGACGCGTCGGTGTGGCCGTCGCTGCGCGCGGGCGACGTGCTCGGTCCGCTCGCGCGCTTCGGGAGAGAGGCGGCGCCCCTGACGGCGGTCGCGCTCGCGCTCGTCGGCGGCCTCTGGGTCGCGGTTCCGGAGCCGCCGACCACGCTGGAGGGCGCCGCCGCGCTCTACCTCGTCCTGATTGCGGTACTGACGCTCCCACACGTCGTCGTGGTGACGTGGATGGACCGGGCGCAGGGCGTGCTCGACCCCGACTGAAAACGTTTACCTCCCCGCAGGGCGAACCCTGTCCTAAGAGACCAGTATGGCCCAGGACATCAAGCCCACCCGGAAGAACCTCATGGAGATCGAGGACCGCATCGAACTCTCCGAGCGAGGCCACGACACGCTCGAACAGAAGCGCGACGGCCTCATCATGGAGTTCATGGACATCCTCGACCAGGCACAGGACGTCCGGGAGGACCTCGAGGGCGACTACCAGGCGGCCCAGAAGAAGATCAACATGGCGCGCGCGATGGAGGGCGACATCGCCGTCCGCGGCGCCGCCGCCGCCCTCGAAGAACACCCCGAAATCACCGTCGAGTCGCGGAACATCATGGGCGTCGTCGTCCCCCAGATCGAGTCCACGAAGGTCAGCAAGACCCTCGACGAGCGCGGCTACGGCATCCTCGGGACGAGCGCGCGCATCGACGAGGCGGCCGAAGCCTACGAGGACCTCCTCGAATCCATCGTGCTCGCGGCGGAGGTCGAGACCGCGATGAAGAAGATGCTCACGGAGATCGAGACCACCAAGCGCCGCGTGAACGCCCTGGAGTTCAAGCTCCTGCCGGAGCTGTACGACGGCCAGGAGTACATCGAGCAGAAACTCGAGGAGCAGGAGCGCGAGGAGATCTTCCGCATGAAGAAGGTCAAAGCGAAGAAAGAGGAAGACGAGGAGGACGAGGAGGAGACGGCCGACGCCTACTACCTCGACCGCGAAGAGGCGCCCGCCGACGACTAGCGCCGCTCGCTGTACTCGTCCAGGCTTCGCCGGAGCCACTCGACGCGTGGGTCCGGCGTTTTCTCCGTCTGTCGCAGTCTGTCCTCTTGTTTCGTGCCGGCGTCCTTGCGACGACAGACTGGCGGCCCGCCGCGCCCGCGTCACTTAGGGGTCTGCCGGCCGTCGGCCGAGCCATGGACTGCCCGAACTGCGGCGCCGACCTCTTGCCGTTCCCCGTCCCCGACTCCGTCCGCGACCACCTGCCCGACGACCGGGCGAGCGCCACCGTCTGCACGCACTGTCTCCGGGTCGCGCCGAGCGACGACGCCGTCGCCGAGTACCCGGAGTTCTCTCGCGCGAGCGAGGCGTTCCCCGACGACGGCGAGACGGCGGCCGTACTGGCGAGCCTGCTCGCGCTCCTCGACCGCCTCGTTCTCCACCGCCAGGACGCCGACGCCGTCGCCGAACTCGCGGAGCGACGCGGCGTCGACGTCCTCCTCTTCCTGGACCGGGTCGCCGCGGACGACGCGGTCGACCCCGAACTCGACGTGACTCGCCGGCGCACCCAGCTCGAACAGCTCATCTGAGTGCCGGCAGGCCAGCAGTTAGGGGGCTGGCCGCCGACTGTCAGCACATGGACACTGAGTGGGCGGACGCCGACCGGCTGGCCGGCCTGCGCGAGGCCCTCGTCGTCACGGGAGACCGCGCCAGTATCTCGGTCGAAGCACCGTACACGGGCGAGCCCGTCGCCGAGATTCCCGCTGGCACCGAGGCCGACGTCGAGGCAGCGGTCGAGCGCGTCGAGACGGCGCAGGCGTCGTGGGCCGAGCGACCCGTCGAGGAGCGGACCGCCGTCCTCGACCGGTACGCCGACCGGGTGCTCGACGCGCAGGCCGACGTGCTGGACCTCGCGCAACTGGAGTCCGGGAAGTCCCGGCGCGACGCGTTCGAGGAGGTCCTGGACGTGGCGGCGACCGCCGACCACTACGCGACCGTCGCCGGCGACCTGCTCGCCAGCGAGGGCCGCCGCGGCGTGCTCCCGGGACTCACGAAGGCGACCGTCCACCGCCACCCGAAGGGCGTCGTGGGCATCATCTCGCCGTGGAACTACCCCGTCACGCTCGCCATCTCGGACGCGCTGCCCGCGCTGGCGGCCGGCAACGGCGTCGTGCTCAAGCCAGCCGAGCAGACCACGCACGTCGCACTGCTCGCCCGCCGACTGCTCGTGGAGGCCGGTCTGCCGCCCGAGCTGTTCCAGGTCGTCTCCGGGGAGGGCGAGCGCGTCGGGGCGGCGCTCGTCGACCACGTCGACTACGTGGCGTTCACGGGGTCGACGCGCGCGGGCCGGGAGGTCGCGGCCGCTGCGGGCCGGAACCTCGTGGACTGCTCGCTGGAACTCGGCGGGAAGAACCCCCTGCTCGTCCTCCCCGACGCCGACCCCGAGGACGCGGCGGCGGGCGCGGCCCGGGCCTGCTACGCGAACGCCGGCCAGCTCTGCATCAGCACCGAACGCCTCTACGTCCACGACGCCGTCTACGACGACTTCCGGGACGCGTTCGTCGCGGCCGCCCGCGACCTCCGGCTCGGCGGCGGGTTCGCGTACGGCCCCGAGGTCGGCAGCCTCCAGAACGAAGCGCAGTTACGGAAGACCATCGAGCACGTCGAGGACGCCGTCGAGAAGGGCGCGGACGTGCTCGCCGGCGGCCGCGAGCGATCGGACCTCGGTCCGTACTTCTACGAGCCGACGGTCCTGGAGGGCGTCACCCCGGAGATGACCGCCTACGAGGAGGAGACGTTCGGGCCCGTCGCCTCCCTCTACCGGGTGGACAGCACCGAGGCGGCAATCGAGCGCGCCAACGACTCCGAGTACGGCCTGAACGCCTCGGTCTGGACGAGCGACCCCGAGCGCGGCGCGGCGGTGGGCCAGCGAATCGAGTGCGGGACGGTGAACGTCAACGAGGGGTACGCGGCCGCGTGGGCGTCCATCGACGCGCCGATGGGCGGGATGGGCGACTCCGGTGTCGGCCGGCGCCACGGCGACGAGGGCCTGCTGCGGTTCACGGAAGCCCAGACCGTCGCGGTCCAGCGCGGCCTCCGCATCGACCCGGGGCCGCTCCCGCAGGCGCTCTGGGCGAAGGCGATGTCGGGGGGGATACGGCTGCTCGGGCGGCTCCCGGGGTGGGCGCGGTGAGCGTCTTCCTCACCGGCTTTCCGGGCTTCCTGGGGTCGGCGCTCGTCGACCGGCTGCTCGACCGCCGGGAGACGGTCCGCTGTCTCGTCCAGCCGAAGTTCCGGGACGCCGCCGAGTCCCGGGCCGCGGCCCTCGCGGGCGAGGACTGGCAGGACACCATCGAACTGTACGAGGGCGACATCACCGAGCCCGGGCTCGGCCTCGGCGACGACGCCCGCGAGACGGTTCTGGACGAGACCGACGAGCTGTTCCACCTCGCCGCCGTCTACGACCTGGCGGTCGACCGCGCGGTCGGCGAAGCCGTCAACGTCGACGGCACCAGACACGTCCTCGACGTCGCCGAGGACTGCGACCTCGACCGCTTGCACTACGTCAGCACCTGCTACGTCAGCGGCCGCCACGACGGCGTCTTCGGGCCGAGCGACCTGGACGTCGGGCAGTCGTTCAACAACCACTACGAGGCGACGAAGTTCGAGGCAGAGGTGCTCGTCCAGGAGCGGATGGACGAGGGGCTGCCGGCGACCGTCTACCGGCCCGCCATCACGGTCGGGGACAGCGAGACCGGCGAGACCCAGAAGTACGACGGGCCGTACTTTATCATGCGGTGGCTGCAGCGCTGCCCCGGCGTCGCGCCGCTCCCGGCGTTCCCTGGTCGGGCCGGCACCGAGCTGAACGTCGTCCCCCGGAACTTCGTCGTGGACGCCATCGACCACCTCAGCGAGCACGGCGAGGCCGGCACTGTCTACCAGCTCTGTGACGCGAACCCGCCGACGATTCCCGAACTCACCCGGCTGCTCGCGGCCGTCACCGACACCAGGGTGCTCCCGCTTCCCACCACGCTCGGCCTCGCGAAGCGGCTCCTGGGGACCGAGTCCGGGCGCTCGCTGGCCGGCATCCCCCCGGAGGCCCTCGACTACTTCACGCACCCGACGACGTACGTCGCGCCGAACACTCGCCGCGACCTCTCCGGGTCCGGCATCTCGTGCCCGGCCTTCGAGAGCTACGTCGACGTGCTCGCTGCGTACGCCCGCGACCACCCCGAGGTCGGCAGCGCGGCGATGACGTGACCCGGCGACGGCGACCGTAGCGGTGAGGCTTATCCGGCTCTGCGACTAATCCGACGTGTGGACTCCCCGTTCGAGATTCTCGGCGTCGACCCGGGCGCCGACGACGAGGCGGTCGAGCGAGCGTACCGCCGCCGCGTGATGGAGACCCACCCCGACCAGGGCGGGTCGCTGGAGGCCTTCCAGGTCGTCAGGGCCGCCTACGAGGCCATCGAGTCCGGCGACGCCGACGCGTTCGAGGAGGGCGAAGTGGAGACCGACCCCGGCGCCGAGGGCGTCGACCGCCGCCCGGCGTCCGCGGAGACCCGCGTCGAGTACCTGAACTACGAGGCGGCCGCCGACGCCGGCTGGGACCTCGGCGACGACGCGCTCTTCGAGAAGGCGGCGCGCGCCGACCTCGACCCCGTGGACCACGGCGAGTTCACGGTCGAACCCGGCGAGTCACTCCTGGAGGCGGCCGAGCGCCGTGGCTGGGCGTGGCCGTACGCCTGCCGGGGCGGTGCGTGCGCGAACTGCGCGGTCGCCGTCACCGCCGGCGAACTCTCGATGCCGACCGACCACATCCTCACCGAGGACCTCACCGGCCAGGGCTTCCGGCTGTCCTGCAACGGCGTCCCCCTCTCGAGCGACCTCCGCGTCGTCTACAACGTCAAGTCCCTGCCCGGCCTCGACGAGCTCCGGCTCCCGCCGTATCCGTTCGAGCAAGCGCACGCCGACGACTGAGTCAGCACTTCGTGAACCGGAACTCGACGTCCTCGCTACCCACCGAGACGCTGACGTGGCTCGAACAGGGGGTCACGTCCCAGTTGGTCTCGCCGGCCACGCCACCGTTCGCCTCGACGGCGAGTGTGTACTCGGTGGCCGGCTCCTGGACTTCGAACTCCGCGGTCTCGTCGTCCGAAATCTGGTACGTCTCGGCGAAGTCCGTCTCGCCGTCGACCCGCACGAGCCGAACCGTCACTGGCCGCTCTCCGGCCACGTCGCTAGTCACCTGGCCGGAGACGGCGTCGGCGCGGCCGCGGTGAGCCGCGCCGAACAGACACCCCGACCCGGCAGTCAGTGCGGTGCCGGCCGCCGCGACCACCGCACGACGTGACACAGAACTCACAGCTCTGCCTGCGCCCGGCTCGGTAATGTGTCTTGTGTCGGAGCCGAGCCGTGGCTCGCGGTCAGTCTGCGAGCGAGGTGGAGAGATACGCGTCCGCCGTTCTTACACGCCGGTTCGGTACCGGAGGAGTCCCGCGTAGCCGCCGAACGCCGTCAGGAGCTGTTCGCCCTTCTCGAAGTCCGTGGAGATGAAGTGCGTCTCCGTGCCGCGCTGGTCGGCGATCTCCATCAGGTGGTCGATGGCGTCCTCGCGCTCGACTGCTTCGGCGTCCTCGCCGCACTCCGTGCAGGTGTGGTCCGGGCTGGAGTTCCGGCGGTCGACGGTCTCGTACTCCTCGTGGCCGTTCGGGCACTCGTAGACGACGACGTCCTCGCGGAGGTCCTCGGAGACGAGCAGCCGGTCGACCGACCCCATGATGAGGTTCTCGCGGGTCGGCTCGAAGCCGTACGTGGCCTGGTCGCCGCCGTTGAGCTCCTCGAAGAACTCCTCCATGTCGGACTTGTCGTCCATCAGGTCGGCTTCCGCGAGCGCCTCCTGGCCGGCGTCGACGAGGTCCGAGAGCCCGGACTCGTCGGTGTAGGAGACGTCGAACTTCCCGAGGACCTTGTCCCGGAGTTCGTGGTGGAGGTAGTCGCCGTCGAGGAACTCGTCTTTCGTGGGTGAGGGGCCGCCGACGAGGATGCCGTCGATTTCGTGGCGCTTCGGCACGAAGAGGTCGTCGGCCATCCCCGCGACCTCCTGGTAGAAGTTGTCGATGGCTTCCAGTCGCAGGCGGGCGAACCGCTGTGCGGACTGGCCGCCCTTCCGCTGCTTGCCGGGGACCAGGGACTCGGCGGACTTCACGGGGACGACGCGCTTGCCCTTCAGCCAGCCGACGTTCGCCTCGCGGCGGTCGAGGACGACGAGGCCGTACAGCCCCTTGTCCCCGAGCATCTCCTCGAGGGGTTCGGTGAGGAACGCCGAGTCGCAGTGGTAGCGGAACGACTCGATGGGCTGGGGCGGCGATTCGAGGACTTCGGTGACCATGTCGGTCTGGCCGCCGCCGGAGTCGACTGCCCCGGAGAAGATGACCATGCCGTTGTCCGGCGGGAACGTGTCGTAGTACCGCAGCCGGTCCTTGATGGACGTCAGCGCGTCCTGGACCGCCGTCCGCGTCTGCTTGGACTTGATGTTGGAGGCTTCCGAGTGCTCCTGGGTGACGTGTGCGACGACGTCGGAGACCTGCCGCTCCGGAGGAATGTAGATGGTGACCAGTTGGGTGCCGCTTCCCTCGTAGTCTTTGAGCTCCTCGATGACCTTCCGGAACTCGTACTTGCGTCGGTCCTCGGACGGTACCTCCTCTTGCTCGCTCATTGCACTGAAGTAGCCGACCAGCCGGTAAGTAAGCTTTGACCTGCCAGGACCCCCGCTCACACGGACGCTGGCACCGACTCACGGCGAATCGAGCAACCGCCGGGCCACAACTGCTCGCCCTCCCGGTAGACGGATGGACTTCGAACGGGGGCTTTCGGCGAGTCGTCGCGTCGACGCGCTCCGACCGCCCGAGCTAGCCGCCAAACGCTTTATGTGACGGTGTGCGAAGATGTAGCCATGAGTGGCCGTGTGTTCGCCGTCGCCTCGGGGAAGGGCGGCGTCGGGAAGACGACGACCGCCGTGAACGTGGCTGCGGCGATGGCGGAGGCGGACCGGTCGGTGGTGCTCGTCGACTACGACCTGGGGATGGCGAACGTCGGCCAGGTGCTGGACGTCGAGGCCGTCGACGCGACGCTCCACGACGTGCTGGCGGGGGACGCCGAACCCCTGGACGCCGTGGCGTCGGCGCCCAGCGGGTTCGACGTGGTGGTCGGCGGCACCGACATCGAGGACTTCGGTCGGGCCGACCCCTCGAAGCTCCGGGGGGTGGCGGACGCGCTGCGGTCCGAGTACGACGTGACCATCGTCGACACCGGCGGCGGTCTGAGCCACGACACGACCGTGCCGCTGGGGCTGGCCGACGAGACGGTGCTGGTGTCCACTCGGCAGGCGGCGGCCCTGGAGAACACGGCGAAGACCCGCGACCTCGTGGAGCGCGTCGGCGGCAGCGTGACGGGCCTGGTCGTCACGCGCGTCTCGGGCAGCGACGTGGCGGACGACGACGAGGTTGCGGCCCTCGACGTGGACATTCTGGGGTCGATTCCCGAGGACGGAACGGTCGCCGACAGCGAGCGCGCGGGCGAACCCCTCGTGGCGTTCGCGCCGGAGAGCCCGGCCGGACAGGCGTACCGCGAACTCGGCTACGAACTGCTCGGCGAGTCGCCGCCGCTGTCGTTCCGGGACGGCGACGGAGACGCCGAGCCCGGGGCGGCGATGGCGGAGATGATGACCGAGGACGTCGAGGAGACGGGGAGCCGGTCGCTGCTGTCGCGGGTGACCGGCGGCCTGCTCGGGTCGAACGGGAAGGATTAAGCGAGAGCGCACTCCGAGAGTCGCGTATGGCAACTGAGAGCGACTCGATGTCGACCGGCTGGCTGCTGTTCTACGTCCTGCTAGCAATCGGTATCATGTACGGCGCCCTCGCGTTCGTCGGCGCACCGATCTAGTCGCCGTCTTCTACATCGACTCGGGCGCATCGATGCCGAGGGCGTCGAGCGCGTTCGCGAGCGTCTGGCGCGCGGCGTCGACGAGCGCGAGCCGCGCCGCCCGCACCTCGGGTGCGACGTCGTCGGCGAGCACCGGGCACTCCCGGTAGAACGCGTTGAAGTCGTCGGCGAACTCCCGCGTGTACGTCGCGACCTGGTGGGGTTCGAGGTCCTCGGCGGCCGCCTCGACGACGAGCGGGAGCCGGGCGACCGAGGCGAGCAGCGCGCGCTCGGCGTCCTCGTCCAGCACGTCGGCGTCAAGCTCGGGCTCGACGTCGCCGGCCTCGTCGAGGATGCCGCAGGCGCGTGCGTGGGCGTACTGGACGAACGGCGCGCTCTGGCCCTCGAAGTCCAGGGCGTCCTCCCAGTCGAACGTGATGGCTTTCGTCGGCTGCTTGGAGACGATGTCGTAGCGGACGGCGCCGATGCCGACCTGCTCGGCGATGCGGTCGACGTCGTCCTCGGAGAGGCCGTCGCCGCGCACGCGGTCGCCCATCCGGGAGCGCACGGCGTCCTCGGCCCGCGAGACGGCCTCGTCCAGCAGGTCGTCCATGTCGACGCCCGTGCCCTGACGGGTGCTCATGGACTCGCCGCCCGGGAGGTTCACCCAGGCGTAGAACAGCTCCTCGAGGCTGTCGGTGTCGTTGCCGAGGATGTCGAGGGCGGCGTTGAGCTTGTTCGCGTGGAGTTCCTGGTCCTCGCCGAGCACGGTGATGGCGCGGTCGAACTCGTCGAACTTCCACTCGTGGTGGGCCAAATCACGGGTCGTGTAGAGCGTGGTGTCGTCCGAGCGGAGGAAGACGAACGACTGCTCGATGTCCCAGTCCTCCAAGTCGAGCTGCCAGGCGTCCTCCTCCTCGTACGCGTACTCGGAGTCGCGGAGGCGGTCGACGACCTCGTGCGTGGAGCCGTCGCGGAGGAACTCGGTCTCCTTGACGAACTCGTCGAACTCGGCGGGCAGCCGGCCGAGCGTCTCCTGCATCCCGCCGAGGACGGTGTCGACGACTTCCTCGACGCGCTCGTAGGTGTCCTCGTCGCCGTCGTCGAGGCCCTCGATGATAGCCGCAATCTCGTCCTCGGCGGCGTCGACCTCCGCCTCGGGACCGTCCTCGAGGAACTCGTTGCCCTTCCGGTAGTACCGCACGAGGTCGTAGTCGGGCTTCTCGCGGCCCGGCTCCGGGAGGTCGCTCTCGTCGAAGGTCTCGTACGCCCACGTGAACACCGCCATCTGGCGGCCGGCGTCGTTCACGTAGTACTCGCGGGTCACGTCGTTGCCGGCGTACTCCATGACGCGAGCGAGCGCGTCACCGAGGATGGGGTTGCGGGCGCGGCCGACGTGGACCGGGCCGGTGGGGTTCGCGCTGGTGTGCTCGACGACGACGGACTCGCCGGTGTCTTCAAGGTGACCCCAGTCGTCGTCCTGGGCCGCGGCGAGCGTGTCCGCGAAGTACGCGTCACTCGGCAGGAAGTTCACGTACGGCCCCTGCGAGCGCGCTTCGGCGACGTACTCTGCATCCGACACGTCGACGGCGTCGGCGAGCTCGCCGGCGACCTGCGGCGGCGGTGCGCCCGCCTCGCCGGCGAGCCGGTACGCCACACTGGACGCGAGTACCGCGGACACGTCCGCTGGCGGTTCCTCGATGCCGAGGTCCCCGGTCGGGTAGCCGAGGTCGCCGAGGGCCGCCTCGACGGCGGCCTCAACCTCCCGGCGGAAGGCGATGAACATGCCCGTGTGGTGGACGCCGCCCGCAAAAGGTGTTCTGAAGCGCGGCGGTGTCGACCGGTGGTCGGAGCCGAACTACCCGGTGCTCTGTACCGGGACGTACCGTCGGGGTCCGGTACGTGTCGCCACGTACCACTCTTAGCAACGTTGATACTTTCGCCGGGTGGGTGCCCACACGCGATGGTCGATACCTCTCGACGGCGACTCCTGGGCGGCACTGGCGCAGCAATCGCTGGCGGACTGGCCGGCTGCCTCGACGGGGCGACGAACGCCCTCGACGGTGGCGGCGACGGCGGTGGCGGTGAGACCTACGAGGTCGGGTACGGCGACTACCAGACGGAGGTCTCCGCGTCGTCGTTCCCCGAGACACTGTACGTGTACGCCGTCCAGTCCGGCTGGTCGAACTGGCCGGCGCTCATGGAGGTGTTCGAGAACGACTACGGCGTCGCGCTCAACGACGACGACCGGTCCTCCGGCGAGGCGCTCACGCACATGCGCCAGCGACCCCAGAACCCCGACCACTCCGCGTACAACGGCGGTTACACGTACGGCATCATCGCGATGAACGAGGGGTTCACGACCGACTACAAGCCCGCGAACTGGGACAAAGTCCCCGAGAAGCTGAAGACCGACAACGGCCACATGACCGCGACCCGGCGCATGACGACCGCCGTCACGTACCGGAAGGACATCTACGAGGAGCGCGGACTCGACGAGCCCGAGACCTGGGCGGACCTCCTGCATCCCGACATCACCCAGGACCTCGCGCTCCAGACGCCGACCGCCGCCGTCGGCCTCGCCAGCGCGCTGTCGGTGAACAACGCCCGCGGCGGCAGCCTCGACGACCTCCAGCCCGTCGTCGACTACTATCAACAGCTCAAGAACGGCGGCGCGGAGTTCACCGACAACTTCCTTGCGCAGTTCACGAAAGGCGAGTACGCGACGTTCGTCCGCTACGACTACTCGGGCCTGAACCTCAAGTACAACAACGAGGACGTGCCCGAGGAAGACGTCGGCGTCGCCCTCCTGCAGGGCGAGAACGGGAACGCGGGCGCGTTCAACCAGCCCTACGGGTTCGGGATGCTGGACGGCGCCCCCAACCCCGAGGCCTGCAAGCTGTTCATGGACTACGTGCTCTCGCTGGAGGGCCAGCGGGAGTTCCTCGACGCGTACGTCCGCCCCATCCGCGCCCCCGAACTGGAGATGCCCGACGAGTTCCCCGCCCAGTCCGTCTACGACGAGACCGAGTTCCAGGTAGACTACGGCACGCTCGTCGAGAACCAGCAGTCGATTATCGACGAGATCGAGCGCTCGGCCGGCCTCTGACATGGGCGCGGACGACGCACCGACGACCAGCAAGACGACTGCGACTGGCCGCGAGCGGAGCCGCCGGCTGCGGCCGGAGGCGCTCCCGGACTGGCTCCCCGAGTGGGTCGCGTCGGTCGCCGCGCCGCGGACCGAACGCGACCGCGAGCGTCGCCGCATCGCCGTCCTCTGCGCGCCGTTCGTCCTGCTCGCGGCCGTGGCGGGTGTCTACCCGCTGGTGGAGATGGTCCGCATCAGCCTCTCGGAGGCACGGTTCGTCACGACGGGCGTGACGCTGGACGCGTACCGGGAGCTCGCGACCGACCCGTACCTCCGGCGTTCTGCGTGGAACACCCTCTGGTTCGCGGTCGCCACGACGGCCGCGAGCCTCGTCGCCGCCACCGCGACAGCCCACGCCCTCGAGAAGTACGACCTCCCGTTCGAGGGCGCGCTCGTCACGCTGCTGTCGTTCCCCGTGAGCCTGCCGGGCATCGTCGCGGCGTTCATGATAATCGTCCTGCTCGGGAACACCGGCCTGCTGACACAGGCCGTCGCGTGGTTCGGCGGCCGCAGCGCCATCGACGCGGCGGTCGCGACGAGCGTCGGCGGCCTGTTCGTCGCGTACTGTTACTCGATGATTCCGCGCGCGTTGCTGTTGCTCCGTGGGAGCTACAGCGAGGTGAACGGCCACGCCGAGGAGGCCGCGCGGTCGCTCGGCGCGTCACCGGCGCGGACGTTCTACCACGTCACCCTCCCGCAGATCACGCCCGGGCTCATCGGGGCGTTCATCCTCACGTTCCGCACCGCACTCGCCATCTTCGGGACCGTACTGGTGTTGCAGGCGATGCGCGTGTGGACGTTCGAAATCGACTACCTGCTGTCGAACGGCTACCAGATTCAGCTGGCGTCCGCGATGGCCGCCGTCTGGTTCGCGTTCGTGCTCGCGTTCACCGCTGTCGGACTCCGGTACACGAGCGCGGAGGTGGGGCTGTGAGCGCGCCGACCGACGGCCGCCGCGCCGTCTCCGCCGTGGTCGGCCGCCCGGTCGTGTTCGCCGTGTTCGTCGGGACGCTGCTGTTCCTCGTGGCGCCGGTCGTGGTGACGTTCGTGTCGTCGTTCGCCCGCGAGTGGACGGGCGCGGTCCCGACGGGGTTCGTGACGTTCGCCCACTGGGAGCAAGTCCTCGGGTTCGGCGGCTACGAGGACGCGGCGAACTACTCGCTGCGGCTCGGCAACGTCGTCGAGGCGCTCGGCACCGACCCGCTCGGGGCCCTCGACGAGAGCCCGTTGTTCCGGAGCGTCGGGCTGGCCCTCGGCGGCGTGCTCGTCAACCTCGTCGTCGGCGTCCCCATCGCGTACGCCGTCTCGCGGTACGACTTCCGCGGCCGCGACCTGCTGAACGCGGTGGCCGTCCTCCCGCTGGCGCCCGGTATCGTGCTCGGCGTGGCGTTCCTGCGTGCGTACCCCCAGCTGTCCGCGACCGACGTGGGGCTCGTCGTCGGGTACTCGCTGCTGAAGGCGCCGTTCATGGTACTGGCCGTGCAGTCGAGCTTCGAGGGGATGGACCTCCGGCAGCTCGAGGAGTCCGCGCGCTCGCTGGGCGCGTCGTGGCCGCGGACGTTCCTGTTCGTGGTCGTCCCGAACGCGAGACGCGGCATCGTCTCCGGCGCCGTCATCTGCTGGGCGCTCGCCGCCGCCGAGTTCAACTTCTCGTACGTCGTCTACTCGCGGGGCGCGCGCCCGCTGGCGCTGTTCCTCCAGGCAAACATCTCGAACAGCTCGTTTCTGACTACCTCGGCGGCCGTGTCGGTGTTCTTCGTCCTCATCGCGGGGGTGACACTGGCACTTCAGGTCGCCGGCAACCGCGGATTCGCCACTCGATAGCCATGTCCCGAATCACCATCGACGACGTGACGAAGCGCTTCGCAGACACCACCGCCGTCGACGGCGTGACTCTCGATATCGCGGACGGCGAGATTCTCGGCGTCGTCGGCCCCTCGGGCTGCGGGAAGACGACGACCCTGCGCACCGTCGCGGGGTTCGAGACGCCGGACGCCGGCCGGGTACTGTTCGACGGCGAGGACGTGACCCACGTCCCGCCGGAGGCCCGGAACGTCGGACTGGTGTTCCAGAGCTACGCGCTGTTCGAGAACATGACCGTCCGCGAGAACGTCGAGTTCGGGCCGAAGATGCAGGGCGTCGGCGCCGACGAGCGCCGCGACCGCGCCGTCGGACTGCTGGAGCTGCTGGACATCGCGGCGCTCGCGGACCGCGACCCGGCGACGCTGTCCGGCGGCCAGCAGCAGCGCGTCGGGCTGGCGCGAGCGCTCGCCATCGAGCCCCACATCCTCCTGCTGGACGAGCCGATGACCGGACTGGACGCCCAGCTGAAGCGCCGGCTCCGGGTGGAAGTCGGCGAGCTGCTCGCCGACCTCGACGTGACGGCGATGTACGTCACGCACGACCAGACGGAGGCGATGGAGATGTGCGACCGGGTGGCCGTGATGAACGACGGTCGCGTCGAGCAGGTGGGGACGCCCCGGGAGGTCTACGAGTCGCCGGCGTCCGAGTTCGTCGCGGAGTTCGTCTCGCTGGACGTCCCCGAGTTCGCGTTCGTCGAGGAGTCCGCGACGGCGGAGTAGCGCCACGCTTTTCCCCGCGAGCGGCGAATCCGGTGACATGCCGAAGCAGGTGGACGACCCCGACTACCACCACGAGAACCACACGGCCGCCCAGACGTGTGGCTGGACCGCGAACGCGATGCGCGGCGAGGGCACCTGCTACAAGCACGCCATATAGCCATCCCAAACTGCTATAAGTTGTTAGCTCATGGGTACGCGTAGACGCTCCCATGTCCACCAGCGACGACCCGGAACGCCGCTACCAACTCTCCCGGGAACGAATACAAGACGCCGACCTCCACGCCGACGACGTGGACGCCGTCCTCGAATTCTTGGACGCAATCAACCCCGATATCTCCACGGTCAACTTCACGAACGACAGCGGCGAGCGCGAGACGAAATCCTACGGGACGCTCGCCGCGTACGCGCAAGCTCTGAAACGCGTCGGGGAGCTTGCGAACACTCCACTGGTTGAGATGCCGGACACGCGCGCCGTCAACGCGTTCTTTGACGACGTGGGTAGTGGCACCCACCCGGACGTCAAGGACGACGGATACGCCAAGAGCACGCTCTCACAGTGGCAGAGTGGCGTCACCAAGTTCTACGAATACCACGACGACCTCGGGATTGACCACAGTGAGGTAGTGGTGAAACGCCAGCCGAAGTCAACGGTGGACGAACGGGACATGTACTCCCGGGAGGAGATTCAGGCACTCCGGGATGCCGTCACGAACACGCGCGACCGCTGCATCCTCGAACTCCTCTTGAACACGGGCCAGCGAATCCGCGCCATCCAGACGCTCCGCGTGAAGGACGTTGACACCGACGAGGGGATTTACTACCTGAACACGGACGAAGCCGGGTTGAAGGGCGCGGACAAGAACGGTTCGAAGCGCCCACTTCTCGGCGCGGCCCGGCCCGTCTATGACTGGTTGAAGGACCACCCCACGGGGGAGCCCGACGACTACCTGATTACGTGCCTCCCGACCGCGCAGCGTGGCACCCCGGGCAAGAAGCTCTCCCAGTCAACGATTCGGGAGCGCCTCCGGCAGCTTGCGGATGACGCCGGCGTGAGTAAGCCGCCGAACCCCCACAATTTCCGGCATTACTTCGTGACGGCGTGTAAGCGCGACTACGGGATGGATGAATCGACGATTAAGCACCTGATTGGGCATGGGCCGGAGAGCAAGGTGATGGAAACGACCTACCAGCACCTGACTGACGACGACCACATTCGGGCGGCTGAGGTGGCGGCGGACTTGCGGGAGCCCGAGGAGGAATCTCCATTGACGCCGCAGGTGTGTCCGACGTGTGGCGAGCAGTTAGACCCGGAGGCGAAGGCGTGCCCTGGGTGTGGGACGGTGTTCGCGCCGGACGCGAAGGCGGTCGAGGACCAGATGCAGGACGACATGAAAGAGTCCTACAAGCAGACGGACCCCGATGATGAGGAAACGATGGGTGCATTGGACGCGCTTGAGGAGTCACTCAAGGATGCCAAGAAAGACCCGGAGAAACTGGACGAGATAATTGAGATGCTAGGCGAGCGGGATTAGTCGCTTAGCTTCTCTTTCATAATCTGTGCGTAAAGCTGGTCACCGATATCACCGCGTTGGAATAGGATATCCACCTCATGCCGTGGTAGGTCAGCAATCTCCTCTTCGGTCATCTCTTCGACCGGTGGCCCGACCGATACAGAGAGCGTGTTTTCCGTGTTGGTCACGGCCTGGGAGGAGTTACTTAGTTCAAGGGCTGCACGTACACCCTTCTCGACTTGGGCATCAAATGACGCCGTTCGTCGATCCATCATTGTCTGTGAGGAGGGAGTTGAATCTGGCTGGTTTACTGCGTCAATGAATTCTTGGGCGTCGGTATATCTCGGGTTCTCTTCCGTCCACATGAAGAGCAAGGCAGCTAGTATCCAGGGCGGAGTATCAGCATCAGCATTATCGTCTTTCGATTGCGTCTCTCCTATGTTGTCGGGCCGCCCTCCGTCTGCTAAGAGCTCTGTGAGGTCTATCCGGTCATTAGCTTCAGCGTCTAATAGTAGCTTCAAGTCCTGAAAGCCGGCTCGAACACGCCGCCGTAGTCGTGAGCGAAGCGCTCGCTCATGGGACTTGTTCTCCTTCTCTTCTCCTCGCAAGTAGTCGCGCTGCGTGTTGGTCAATAATGACGCGGGCCGGTCGCTCATACTCGAAAAGTTGTTGCGCCGAACGTAATAATCTGTCCCTCCCCCTCGTTAACCATATGAGTTCGACAGAAGGTGTCGGAACCGCACAAGTACGCAAAGAAGGGCGAGTCACAATCCCGGCCGCTGTTCGGCGGCAATTAAATCTCGACCGTGGCGACCTCGTCAAAATTCGAGTGGAACCTGTCGGGGAGGGGCACGCTAATGACTGACGCAATCAAGGAAAACCGCGAGGACTTGGAATACCTCGCGGACACCGACCTTCCCGCAGCCGACCTCGCGGAGGCACTCCTCGAACTATCCGAACCGGAGGCTAACGCATAATGTCCGAAAGCATAGCGGCCGTGGGGGCGGCCGCCAGAACGCGGTGTGTGGCGTGGACGACGCACCGAGTGGGTGATCGCCTGTGAGCACCTACGAACTCCCCCACAAAGAACGTACCGGCGCGTCACGCGTTGACGCCGACCTTCTCGAAGCCTCACCCAGCGCAGGCTGGCAGGCCGTGCACGCAATCATCGTCGACCAACAGGGGTGCTCGTCCCAGTGACCGACCGCGAAACCCTCACCGGGCGGCTACGTGACGCCGAACTCCTAGAAGACCGACTCATCTCCGTGGAGGACGGCGGCAAAGCCTCACTAGTCCACCACAACGACGCGCGGCACCGTCGGAGTAGCTTCGAGGACTTAGACGGGAATTACGGCGTGTACGCGGGCGCGAACCCGGCCGGGGACCGCTGGTTGATTGACGTGGATATTGACGACTACAGCGAGGACGCCGACAGTGACGCGCTCGACGCCGTCCGGTCGCTCCCCGAGACGTTGACCGTCGCTAGCCCCCACACGGACGGTGAGACGGGCGGCCATCGATACTACTACATTGAGGGGAAGGACGTCCCCGAGAGTATTGCGGTGGTCGCCGACGCGAAGAACCCCGGTATGTCGTGGGGTGAGATTCGCGTTCACAACCAGTACGTGGTCGGTCCCGGTTCACAGTTGGACGGGTGTAGTAAGGAGTGGTGCGACGAGTGCGCGACTCAAGACGGTGGTCGGTATGAGATTGTTCGGGACGCCGCGATTAGTGAGATTACGCTCCCCGATCTCTTCGCTGTCCTACGGGCCGACGAGAGCGACGAGACGGCCGCACAGACCGGGGGAGATGTGGATACGTCCCAGGACACTCCCGACACCGAAGGTGACGACACGCACGCGCGTGCGGTCGCAGAACACTACGATAACATCCGGGACTACCTAATGTCCGGGAGCAACGACCGGAGCGAATCAGACTTCCACGTCTGTTGTCGGCTAATCGAGCACGGCGTATCGGAGTCCGAAGCCTACCGCCTGTTAGCGAATAATGGGAACTCGAAGGTGGACGCCGAGGACGCGTCCCGTGACTACTGGCAGCGGACGTGGCAGAAAGCAAAGCAGAAGGTGGGAAGTGACGCGGGGAGGGAGTCACTCCCGGCGAGTGCGCGCGCGGACGGTGGTTCGACGGCCGCAACCCCTACCCCTAGCCCGGAGGGCACGGGAACGACAGAAGCCCCACAGTGGGAGTATGTGTATGAGCAGTACGCGAACGCCAGTGACAGTGATGACAGGAAACCCGCGCGATTCGCAGCCACCGAAGTGCTGAGCGAGGATCACCATTGGGCGAACCTCGAAGAGAACGACACACTGTATGCCTACGACGGTGACACAGGCATCTACAAATCGGCGGGTGAGAAGAGCGTTCGTGAGCTGTTAGTTGACCACCTGCGGGAGCAGTATGCGAAGAACGAGAAGTCGGAGATTCTTGACCAACTCCGCGGGCGGCATACCGTCAGCCAGGACGATATGGGCGGCCCACCGAAGCACGTCCCTGTTCGGAACGGAGTGCTCGAAGTCCATCCGCGTGAGACTGAATTGAAACCGCATAGCCCCGACTACCGCTTCTTGGGCGCGGTCACAACCGAGTATGACCCGGAGGCCGAGTGCCCGCAGTTCCGCGCGTTCCTGAACGACGTGGTCCAAACGGACGCGCAGCGCAAGAAACTCCAAGAATACGCCGGTTACACCCTGATGCATTGGGCGCTCCCTCACCATAAGGCGCTCTTCCTTGTCGGGCCAACCGCAAGCGGGAAATCCACGTTCCTGGATACGATTCGCGCCGTATTGGGCGACAACACTGTGGTGTCGCTCACGCCACAGGAACTTACCGGCGAGCGGTTCGCAGGCGCGGAACTATTCCAGAGTTGGGCGAACTTCCGGAACGACATCCCGAGTTCGCTGATTGAGGACACGGGCGCGTTCAAGGAGATAACCGCAGGTGACTCAATCAAAGCCGAAGAGAAGTTCAAGGACCCGTTCCGGTTCGAGCCGAACGCGAAACACCTCTTCAGCGCGAACCAACTCCCGGACGCCGAAACCGATGATGAAGCGTTCTACCGTCGGGTACTGTTGGTCCCCTTCCCATCTAGCGTCCCCAGGGAGGAGCGTGACCCACACTTAGACGACAAATTACAGTCCGAACTATCCGGTGTGTTGAATTGGATGCTCGCAGGGTTGCAGCGACTACTGCAGCAAGGCCGGTTTACGGCTGACCGGACGCCAGGTGAAACCCAGCGAACCTGGGAGAAGTGGGGGAACACGGTTGACCGCTTCCGCGAGATCTGCCTAGAGAAATCCGACGGGTCGGAACTTCCTAAGCGGAAGGCCTACGACGCCTATCACGCGTTCTGTGAAGCGGAGAGCCTGCCCGCTGAAACCCAAAACAAGATGACGCGCCGCCTGAAGAAGGAAGGAATTGCGGACGGCAGAGCGACGGTGAACGGTAAACAACAACGCGTCTTCATCGGCGTGCAACTCACAGGGAAGGGCGAGAGTTACCTTGATGGCCCCGACGACTCACAGAACAGCGGGTTTAGACACTTCGACTGAAAGTGTCTTTAGAGGTATAGGCCTTCTACTGCTTGAAAACCACAGTATCGGGTGGTGCGTTAGACACTTTTGTTCTATTAATCGCGAGTGCGTGTGTACGTGTGTGGTGGTTCAAACTAAAGTGTCTAATTGAGGTGCGTTCTCTCGGTGTGGCGGCGTGAGGCTGCTGAAAACACCATAGACACTTTAGATTCTGCCGGCTCCCACGCGTCTCAGTGGGGTGGAGGGAGTGACAGACGATTCGTGGGGAATCCTCTGTAAAATGACGTATATTAGGTGTTCTGTGGAATGGCCTAATGCCCCCACTTGTGGCTCAGACAATGCTGTTTTCACTTTCAGGGAGTCGGGGGATTTACCCAAAAGTTGACACAGAAATATAAGTGTGTATCACACATATACCTGGGTATGGACCGGACCTCAATCCCCCTTGGTTCATCGACCCGTGACGCCCTCAAGGCGTACAAAGAACAGCACGACCTCCGGAACTACAACCGCGCCATACAGTCACTACTCGCGGATCAGGAGGAACCGGCAGAGAACGACGCCCGAGGGCGACCGTGAACAACCCGCGCCCACGCCCACACTAACCAACACCACAATGACCACCAACACCACTCAGACACCCGATAACGGCCGCCTCACGACGTACACCCATGGGGGGAGCGCGCTATGAGTGCCAACGCGAGCGCGGACGCGACCCCGGACCCCGACGGTGGGGACACCGACTATGAGGCGATGCTCGACACGCTGGACGTGGCGATTGAGGAAGCACGTCGGAAAGTCGAGAACGGCCGGGTGTACGACGCCGAGAATGAGAAGGTCCGAATCAAGTGGATTCGGGCGCTCGCCTACGCGGTCAATGTGCGTCGCCAGGTGACGAACGACCGCGACCTAGAGGAGTTGGGGGAGCGGATTGAGGCGCTCGAAGAATCCCAGGAGGGCGACCTGTGACCCGGCGCTCGAAGCGGGAGCTAGAACGGGCGCTAGAGGACCTCGACCCCACCGCCGGCCACGACGGCCCGACAGAGATCGTGATTCGTGAGACTGTGGTGCCGTCGGACTGGAACGGCGAGGACGGCGACGCCGAGGCGCGGTCCGTCTCCCAGCTGCGGGTGTATCGTGACGCCGGCGGGGAGTGGCATACTGAACAGGGAGGTGTCAACGAATGACCCGGAAGTCGAAGCGGGAGATTGAGCGCGCACTCGACGCCCTCGCAGACGGTTCCCGGGCGTCCACTCCCGGGGACGTATCCAATCAGGTACGCGAGGCGGTCCGCGCGGCGCTAGCGTATCGGTATGCGAACTATGGGACTGTCGACCGTTCCAGCCGGGAGGCGTTCCTTCGGGACGCGGCCGCCCACGTCGATGAGCCGCACGCGGCGACGCTCCGGGAGTTGGTCGACGGGAGGGGGTCGGCATGACACGCCGGTCGAAACGCGAGATTGAGCGGAAACTCGACAGTCTAGAGGACCCCTCAGGCGACACGACGGCGTCACCTCCCGGGGTTGTCTATACGACCGGCGACGGGTACGTGACGCCGGACGGCGACCCGGTGGCGACCGACGAGGCGGGGAACCCCGCCCGCTCCCAGCGTGGGCCGACGGTGATTCTTCGCGGGGAGTACGCCGAGAACGCGCCTGACGTTCAGGAGGGGCGTCGGGACGAATGACGTGGTCCGTGATGACCCCCGTGTTGCCGGCACGCGGGGCGAGCACTCAGCCGGCCGTCGGTGTCGTTGGTTCAGTCATGGCTTCCCCCTACCCCGTTCGTGTGTCACAGCACGGCGGGGCTTCGGTGATGACCCCGGGACGTCGGCACTCTCGGGCGAGCCACTTCGCCGATCCAATTCGACTATGAACGATTCGATTCGCGGTACGACGCTAGCACAGTCCCATGAATACACGCCGACCCTGTTCGGTGGTCAGAATGAGTGACGAGTATCTGTTCGCGCTCCGCGCCGGTCGCGCCGGTGTGAAGTTCCACCGTGGCGTGAGCTTCGACCACGGTCGCACGGGCGGGGACGCGATCCAGTTCATTCAGGACGACGACACGGTTGAACGCCTCAAGAACAAGACGGACAAGTTCGGGAACAACCTGTTCCGGTGGGTTGGGGTTGACGCGCTCGATGAGGTGCTTGAGTCGGCCGCGGACGCCGCCGAGGAGATTGAGGCCGGCGAGCACGACCACGTGCTTGACCTCCTGCTGGCGGCCGAGAAGATGCGGTATGGGCCGCGTGTCACCGTTCTCGACGCGATTAGTGAGCGGGCGCGCCAGATTCAGGCCGAGCAGGACCCGGAGGATCTCACGGATTCGGTGACGGTTGAAGACGTCCGCGCGAGCATCCGGTAACAGCCGCGTATGAGCACGCAAGACGACCCGTTCCCGGACCTGGAACCCTATCCTGAGGGCCTGGATTTCTGGGAGCGCGACCATATCGGCGGCCTGTTCTCCCAGGCTCCGCGTGGCGACTGTCCGTGCCACGTCGCTCTCCCACGGCCGAATTCCAGTGAGATCGCTGGCCTCCAAGACCTCCCGAGTGAAGCCGCGCCGAGTGATTCCGAGCGCCAGTATTTCTGGGCGGGAGATTCGTCGTGGAACCGCTCCGGCGAGGAGTTGGACGCGCCCGAGTTAGGCGACCGGCTCGCCGATACCGTGGCGGACGTCTCGAATCCGTTGCTGGATGATAGCACCGTGGAGTTCGATATCTTCCCGACCCAAACCGGCGGCGACTACACTAGCCGCGCGGTCGTCAAGGACGGCGAGGTGACGGACTACACCGTGGCGCTCCCGTCCTTTCCGATTGCGGACTATGTTGGGAAGTACAAGTTCATTCAGCTCCGGTATTTCCTCAAGCGGGACGCCCCACTCCTCCGGCCGCATAACACGGCCACTATTCGCGGAGGCGTGCCGTATCTCTACTTTGGCCGCGACAGTAACCCGAGTGCTCCTTCGGGTGCGCTCGCCGGCTTGGTGGAGGATATTGCAGAGGCGTACGTGGGAGAGTCGACGGCGGACACCCTGGATAGCTACCCTGAGTCCTACTAAGCGGTAGGATTTCCTCGGGGCTAATCTTTGCTAGGACTCGTCCTCGCCGCCTAATTCCGAGGTAATCGTAATACTCCGGCGCATTGGGTCGCTTTCGTCTCCCTGCGGGCCAACCACAACTAACTCAACCGTGTATTCGCCGGCCTGCATATTGTGGTCCCAGCGGTTGATGAACCACATAGAGGATTCAACGACTGTCTCCGTATCCCGCTCCGGTTCGAGCGTTCGTTCTCTCTCTCGGTGGAATACTTCAGCCCCATCTCCATCGGTAATCGTCCACTCCTCAATGACGGTGAACGAATCTGTTGATGGATTGGGGACCTCATACCTTCGAGTGGGCATAAGCCATTCATCGTCCGCCTGAAGGCTCAACTCATGGATAACGGGACGCTCGGTAGCATCCGGTTGGTCCGTGGTTGAGTTTTGGTCACTCGGTGAGCTCCCGTCCTCGGGGGGGTCGGCTTCGTCGGACGAACCTAGACTAACAGAGATACATCCAGCCGTCCCTAGAATGGGTATTGTAGCCAGGAACGTCCGTCGTCGCATACTCTAATCTGTTGGCTGAAGATACATACCTATTGTGTCGTGGTTGCACATTGACCACCCCATGACGGCCAGGGTTCCCTGGGTGACCTCATGGCGGCCGGCTACCTCATGGAACCTTGGTGAAAGTAGAGCCGCAAGTTAACCAACACACGCCCCGATACGGGGGAGTGTTGGTTAAGCGAATGCGCGTCACTCTCTGTGACGAAACACCCCATGGAACTCCGTTCATTGACTGGGGGTTTTTGACGGTGCCACCACATGGATACCATAATAGATGTCAGACACTCGGGATTACACGCGGAGGGGGGTCTTGTCCTCCCTCGGGGTCGCAGCGACGTTCTCCCTCGCCGGCTGTACTGGGCAACCCAGTGGTTCAGACACTCCTACAGAAGCGACTCAAACGCCAATGGGTCAACGGACGTCGACAGAGCAAGACACGTCGACAGCCACGACGACCGTGGAGCGGGTGGCTGAAGCGACGGTGACGGACTCCACCCTAGAGGTAACGGAGGGTCAACACAGCACGACGGCCGCGATGACGGGGACGGTGGAAAATACGGGGAATATCCCGCTCCTCATGTGTAACGCCGTGGCGAAGTTCTACAACGCGGATGACGAACTCTTGAACACGAACGGCTGGCAGATAATGGGGTTACTCCCGGGGGAAACCTGGGCTCCCTGGTTGCAGTATTACGGCGACGGCAGTAAGGTTGAACGCGCGACCCTGGAGATAGACAGTACCACCTCAGCCGAGGAATCTAATCTCTACAGTGGAGGGGCATCGTTCCAGATTGAGGAGACTAACGTCCAGGTGCCAGTTGATGCAGGGGGGATGCCTCGACTCACCGCGAAAGTACGGAACGATACGGGGTCGGAGGTTGCTCGCGTTCGGTTCATTGGGAAGGTCTACGATGACGCGGGGCGGGCGATTGCCCACGGGACGCGGGTCGTGAATTCGTTTGGCGCGGGGGAGGTGTGGAACGTCGAGGCACCGATGAATATGGAGGGGGACCGAGGCGACCAGATTAGTAGTCATGAGGTGTTGCTGTTCTCGTTGTGATGAACGGGCTTTTTGCCGTTCCCACGCTTGCCTTCCTGTATGAGCGAGGGCGAGTCCGGTCCGAAGCAAGTTGACGATCCGGACTACCATAGCGTGAATCACACAGCGGCCCAAGCCTGCGGGTGGACGAAGAATGCACTTACAGAAGGTCGCACGTGTTACAAGCACGCCTTCTACGGCATCCGCTCCCACCGGTGCATCCAGATGACGCCGGTGGTGCGGTGCAACGAGCGCTGCGTGTTCTGCTGGCGGGACCACTCCGGGCACACGTACGAGCTGGACGGCGTGGAGTGGGACGACCCGGAGGCCGTCGTGGACGCTTCCATCAGCCTCCAGCGGGAGCTCCTCTCGGGGTTCGGCGGGAACGAGGAAGTCCCGCGAGAGCGCTTCGAGGAGGCCCTGGAGCCCCGGCACGTCGCCATCTCGCTGGACGGCGAGCCGACGCTCTACCCCCACCTCCCCGAACTCATCGAGGCGTTCCACGACCGGGGGCTGACGACGTTCCTCGTGTCGAACGGCACCCGGCCAGAAGTCCTCCGGGAGTGCGACCCGACGCAGCTCTACGTCTCCGTGGACGCGCCGGAGCGCGCGACGTTCGACGACGTGGTCGGCGCCCAGGAGGACGACGCCTGGGAGAAGCTCGTGGACACGATGGACGTGCTCTACGAGAAAGACGAGACCAGGACGGTGCTGCGGACGACGCTCGTGGGCGGCGAGAACGTGGCGAACCCGGACTGGTACGCGGGCTTCTACGAGCGCGCGGACCCGGACTTCGTGGAGCTGAAGGCGTACATGCACGTCGGCGACTCCCGGGACCGCCTGGACCGCGAGGCGATGCCGAGCCCCGAGGCCGTCACGGAGTTCGCCGAGACGGTCCAGGAGCACATGTCGAGTCTCCCGGTGCTGAAGACCGACGAGTCCTCGCGCATCGCGTTGCTGGCGCGCGACGAGGACACGTGGGTGCCGGAACTGGAGCCCGACTCCGCGTTCTGGACGGACGGCGCGCGCCCGAGCGCCGACTGACACAATTTCGAGACGCGTTCCACATCCGGTATCCTTATGCGGGGCGCGGGCCAACCCCGAGACATGTCAGGAGCCACGAGCACCGGGGACGTCGGTTACGACGAACTCGCCGTGCTCAAACTGCTCGCGCTCGACGGGGGCCACCGCGGCGAGGTGAAGGTGTCGTGTGGCGACCTCGCCGGTCGCCTCGACGCCTCCAACCAGACCGCGTCCCGGCGCCTCCAGGCGCTGGAGGACGCCGACTACGTCACCCGCGACCTCGTCAGCGACGGCCAGTGGGTCGCACTCACGGACGCCGGCGAGCGCGCCCTCGAACGCGAATACGAGGACTACCGCCGCATCTTCGACGACCCCGGGGAACTCGACCTCACCGGCGTCGTCACCAGCGGCATGGGCGAGGGCCGACACTACATCAGCCTCCCCGGCTACAACCGCCAGTTCGTCGACGAGCTCGGCTACGACCCCTACCCGGGCACGCTGAACGTCGACCTGGACGCCGAGAGCCAGCGCGCCCGCTCCGCGATGGAGTCCCTCGGCGGCGTCCCCATCGACGGCTGGGAGGACGAAGAGCGCACGTACGGCTCCGCGACCTGCTACCGCTGTACGGTCGTCGTCCGCGAGGACCACCCGGACGCCCCCGCCGGCGAGTTCGCGGGCGCCCACGTCATCGTCCCGGACCGCACGCACCACGACGAGAGCCAACTCGAGGTCATCGCCCCGGAGAAACTCCGCGACGAACTCGGCCTCATCGACGACGACGAGGTGACCATCCGTGTCGAAGAGCAGTAACGCCACCGCCGTCGCCCGCGCCGTCGCCGCGTTCCGCGACGGCGACCCCGTGCTCGTCCACGACGCCGCCGACCGCGAGGGCGAGGTCGACCTCGTCTACCCCGCCGCGTCCGTCGAATCGGCGGACGTCGCCCGCATGCGCAACGACGCGGGCGGCCTCGTCTGCGTCGCGCTCGCCGAGGCGGTCGCCGACGCGTTCGAGCTGCCGTTCGTGACGGACGAACTCGACCACCCCGCCGCGGACCACGGCCACCTCGGCTACGACGACCGGTCGTCGTTCTCGCTGACGGTGAACCACCGCGACACTTACACGGGCATCACGGACGACGACCGCGCGCTCACCATCTCGGAACTCGGCCGCGCGGCCGCCGACCCAGACGCCGTCGAGTTCGCCGACGCGTTCCGCGCGCCCGGCCACGTCCACGTGCTCCGCGCCGCCCCGTCGCTGGCCGACCGCCAGGGCCACACCGAACTCGGCGTCGCGCTCGCCCGGGAGGCCGGCGTCCCGCCCGCCGTCGTCGTCTGCGAGATGCTCGACGACGAGACCGGCGGCGCGCGCTCCGTCGCCGACGCGAAGGCGTACGCCGACCGCCATGGCTTCGCGTACGTCGAAGGCAGCGAGCTGCTCGACGCCCTCCAGTAAGGGTTGCCACTGGTATTTTCCGGGTAGCAAGCGTTGTGCATCGCATGGTTACTCCCCAGGTTCCTCCAGAGCGGGTGCAGCGAAAAGTCGAGGACTGGAAAGAGCGGTACTCTGTAGAAAACCTGGCGGACCTACCCGCCTCCGAGATTACCTCTGTACGACTGGAATTCCGAAATGAGGTCCAGCGCCTCAAAACAGAGTACAAGCGGGGAAGACTCGTAACCCCAGAGAGGGCCGAAGCCGCTGGAAAGGAGCCATACACTCGCTCTCAACTCCGGGAGATTCGTCGCTACATCCGTAACGAGGCAGACAACATCACGATAAACTTCAGACGCGCCCGCGGACGTATTGAGCGCGAAAAATCAGATAGACGCTCACGAACAATAGTTAGCGGCGTTAGAGCGGCGGCTGAGGGGCTGACTGGAATAACTGATGTGTCTCTGTCTATCAAGCTCCCGTGGAACAAATAGCCGTACCGTCAAACCTTGCGCAGGGTGATTTTCACGGAGTCTAAGTCGTCGGTAACGGCGGTCCGGACTTCCCTGCGGCTTATCCGAACCCCTCGGACTCGATGCAGCCGGCCGGCACGCCGAGCCGTTCGGCCGCGGTGACGAGGCTGTACACCATCGCGTTGATGCCGCAGGCGTAGACGTCGACGTTCGACGGGTCGATGCGGGCCTGGACGCCGGACTGGGGTTCCTCCTGCAGCCAGCGCTCGAGTCGGCGCCCGAGGGGCGCGGTGACGGTGCTCGCGTCGGTGTGCTTGAGGAGGGCGTGCTGGACGTAGTCGGTCTCCCCGTCCCAGTCCGAGAGCACGGGCTCGCGGCTCAGGCACGGCACGAAGTGGAAGTTCTCGCGTTCGCGGGCGAGCGCCCGGAACGCCGCCCGGTACGGGAGGTCGTCGGCCCACGCCGCGCCGAGGAACAGCCAGACGTCCCGGCGCTCGCCGGCGTACTCGTCGCGGCCGGTCTCGAAGACGTAGTCGAGCATGCTCTTCAGGGGTGCGACGCCCGTCCCCGTCGCGAGGAAGACGAGGTCGCGGCTGGACTGCTCGCCGAGCACGAGGTCGCCGTACGGCCCGCGGACGCTCACCTCGTCGCCGACCGCGAGCCCGTCACAGATGCGCGGCGAGAGCCGGCCGCCCGGCACGCGCCGCACGCAGATTTCGAGCTCGTCCTCGGTCGGCGAGTTCGCCAGGGAGTACGCCCGCGACGTGCCGTCGTAGCGCAGGCCGACGTACTGGCCGGCGAGGAAGTCGACGTCCTGGTGGGTGTCGAAGCGCGCCCGCGCCAGCATCGGCTTCGGGCGGTCGTAGCGCTCCGCGACGGTCGCGACCTTCCGCGCGAGCCCCGGATACCCCGCGTCGCCGAGGTCGCCGGCGAGGCCGCCGAGGTCGGTGTCCCGCGTGACCTCGGGGAAGTCGGTGTCGAGCCCCCGGTCCTCGAGCCACTCGCCGACGGCCGCGACGACCTCGGGCCGCCGGTCTTGGTCCATCGTCTCGACCTCGGTGACGGTCGCAGACCGCGTCACAAGCGGCAGGTCGTCGATGGCGTCGTGTTGCGACGCGTGCGGACGGACGTCGGCGTCGGTCATACCGGAACCCCGTCGGCCACCCGCTTCAGGCTGTCGGCGACGGCGACTCGGACGGGTGCGGGAAGCGGGCCGTCAGTCGTCGTCGGTCGGGCCGGGAGCAGCGGCCGTCCCGACGTCCGGGTCGACGTCCGCGGGCGTCTGGTCGAAGCCGTGCCCGGAGAACGCCATCGCGAACAGCACGAGCGGCGAGAGGATGCCGAAGAAGTAGTACGGCGCCCACCACCACGAGACGGCGGCGCTCTGGCTGGAGTACAGCACGCCCGTCATGAAGACGGCGCCGGCGTGCCACGGGAAGAACGGTCCGGTCGGCGTGCCGGCGGCTTCCACGGCTCGCGAGAGGTCCCGGGAGTCGAGGCCGTACTCGTCGTAGAGGTTCCGCAGGGAGACGCCGGGGATGACGATGCTCATGTACTGCTGGGCGGAGAACGCGTTCGTCGTGATGGCGGCGACGCCGGTGCCGGCGACCAGGGAGCCCGGCGACCAGACCGCCTCCGTGAGGTGGTGCGTGAGCGTCGGGAGGATGCCGGTGCGCTCCAGTAGGCCGCCGAGCGCGAGCGCGGCGACGACGACGGCGATGGTCCACGCCGACCCGGAGACGCCGCCGCTGGCGAGCAGTTCGTTCACGAGGTCGCTGCCAGTGGCGGGGCTCGTGCCGTTGAGGAAGATGTTCCAGGCCGACGTGAACGAGGCGCCCTGGGCAGCGACCGTCGTGAGCGCGCCCGCGAAGACGCCGGCGACCAGCGACGGGAGCGCGGGGTAGCCGCGGATGGCGAGTCCGAACGTCACCACGAGCGGCAGGAAGACGAGCGCGCCGAGCGCGTAGGAGTCGGCCAGCGGGCCGCTGATGGCGGCGACGTCGGCGCCGCCGCCCTCGACGACGAACGCGCCGAGCGCCGCGTACGCGAGGACGGAGAGCCCGAACGCGATAGCGGTCCCGACGCGCATGCCGTTGATGTGGTCGTAGAGGTCGGTGTTGGTGACGGCCGCCGCGAGGTTCGTGGTGTCCGAGAGGGGGCTCTGCTTGTCGCCGGCGTACGCGCCGGAGACGATGGCGCCCGCGGTCATCGCGAGCGGGACGCCGAGGCCGTTCCCGATGCCGACGAACGCCACGCCGAGCGTGCCGACCGTAGTCCACGAGGAGCCGATGGCGAACGCCACGACGGCGGCCAGCACCGCCGTAGCGGGCAGGAAGACGGCGGGCGTGAGCGCGCCGAGCCCGTAGTACATCAGGCCGGGGATGGTGCCGGCGCTGATCCAGGTGGCGATGAGGCCGTAGATGACGAACAGGATGAGGATGGCCTGCAGTCCCATCCGGAGGCCGGCGGCGGCCGCGTCGTAGACGGAGTCCCAGTCGTAGCCGAGTCGGTAGCGCGCGAACAGCCCGGTGAACGCGATGCTCCACAGCAGCGGTGCGTGTGGCGCCAGCCCGAGGTAGCCGGACCCGACGCCCAGCGAGACGACGACGGCCAGCACCGGGACCAGCGCCTCGCGGAAGCTGGGCCGGTGGGCCTCGTCGATGTCCTCGTAGGCCAGGGGTGTGAACTCGCTCATCGACGCGAGATAATTCACTCGGGTAATTAAGCTCGACGGTTAGATTATTCAGGGATATTTCCGCCGCTTGTCGAGACTACCGGCGAGCTTCGCGGGAACCGTCACTCGTGGTTTTATGACCGACTAGTGCGTCGCGGCGCACATGGCCAGTTTCAGCGAGATGGACGTCGACACCATCTGGATGGACGGCGAATTCGTCGACTGGGAGGACGCGCAGGTCCACGTACTCACCCACGCACTCCACTACGGCTCGGGCATCTTCGAGGGCGTCCGCGTCTACGACACCGACAACGGCCCCGCAATCTTCCGGTGGGACGAACACCTCGACCGCTTCTACCAGTCCGCGAAACCCTACGACCTCGACATCGAGTTCACGCGCGAGGAACTCACCGAAGCCACCGTCGAACTCGTCGACCGCCAGGACCTCCGGTCGTGTTACATCCGGCCGCTCGCCTACTACGGCTACGACTCCCTCGGCGTCTCCCCGGGTGACTGCCCGACCGACGTCGCCATCGCCGCCTGGCCGTGGGGCACCTACCTCGGCGACGACGCCCTCGAGAACGGCGTCGACGTGATGGTGTCGTCGTGGCGCAAGCACTCCTCCAGTCAGATTCCGACGAACGCCAAGACCACCGGCCTCTACGTCAACAGCATGCTCGCCGGCGAGGAGGCCCGCCGCAACGGCTTCGTCGAGGCCATCGTCCTCAACAAGGAGGGCAACGTCGCCGAGGGCCCCGGTGAGAACCTCTTCCTCGTCCGCGACGGCGAACTGTACACGCCCGGGCTCTCCGAGAGCATCCTCGACGGCATCACGCGAGACACCGTCATCACCCTCGCCGAGGAGCGCGGCTACACCGTCCACGACAACGTCTCCATCTCGCGGGGCGAACTCCACACCGCCGACGAACTGTTCTTCACCGGCTCCGCCGCCGAGGTCACGCCCATCAAGCAGGTCGACAACGTCGAAATCGGCGACGGCGGCCGCGGCCCCATCACGGAGGAACTCCAGACCGCGTTCTTCGACCTCGTCGAGGCCGGCGACCGCGAGGAGTGGTTCCACTACGTCTGACACACCCACCGAAACGCTTTCTTCGCGGCCCGCGACGCAGTCGACGTGTTCCTCGTCCACACCGAGATTCCCCTCGACCCCGACCGCCGAGCCGACGCCCTCGACCTCGTCGCCGACTCGCGCCGGCCGCCCGCGACGTGCCGGGCGTCGTCCGCTACCGACCCGCCGTCTCGACCGAGGACGACTGCGTGCTCCAGTTCTTCGAGCAGTACGAGGACCGTGACGCGGTCGACGCGAAGGAGGCCCTCCCGGAGTACGAGGCGTTCGCGAGCGCGCTGCCAGCCATCGCTGCGGGCGACGTAGAGACCGTCCCGACCGCCCTCGAAGCGCCGCCGACCGCCGTCACGTTCGACCCCGCAGACGCGGCGTCCGAGAACTGACCGTTAGCGGTCGTCCTCGTCGTCGTCGCTGCTCCCGGAGACGAGACTGTCGATGGCGACCTCGTCGTCGTTCTCCCCGAACCCAGCGCTCAGTACCCGGGTCAGCGCGTCCTCGACGGACTCGTCGACCTCCTCGACGTCCTCCGACTCGAGTTCCATCACGAACCCCGTCGTGATGTTCGGCGCAGTCGGCATGAACACGACCTCGCGGCCGTCGTCGGTCGTCTTCCCGGTCTTGAACGCTGTCAAACGCATCCCCGGCCACGGCTCGACTTTCACCGGCTTCTGGAACTCGCCCGCGCCGTCCGATAGCACCGTCTCCACGGCCATCTTCGAGGCGTTGTAGACGATGCGCAACACCGGCAGCCGGTTCATCAGGTCGTCGATGACGGCCTCCACGATGCCGCCGACGGCCGTCCGCATCAGGTAGCCGACGGAGAACACGACGAGGACGAACACCACCAGCGTCAGGCCGACGGCCTGCACCGGGTCTCCGATCTGTGTCGCGACGAGCGAGAGCCTGGAGAGCAGCCCGAACAGCCAGTAGATGACGTACAGCGTGACGAGAATCGGGACGAGCACGACGAGTCCGCTCGCGAAGTCCCGCTGCCAGGAACTCATACTCCGACCCACAGACGGACGACGTATAGTGATTTCGAGGTTTCCCTCTACCGGCCGACGACCGCCCGCAGCGCGAACAGGAGGTTCTCCTTGCGCTCCATCGCGCGCCGGTAGAAGTACGAGAACCACTTGTCGCCGTACGGGACGTACTGCCAGGTTTCCACGCCCTCGCCCGCCAGCTCCGTCTGGGCGTCCTCCCGGACGCCCATCAGCATCTGGACCTCGTAGTCGGTGCCGTACTCGTCGTGGAGGTCCGCGGCGTACTCGATCATCGCGGGGTCGTGGCTGCCGACCGCCACGCCGCCCTCGAACGCCTGGAACATGTACTCCAGGTAGTCGCGGTACGCCTCGTTCACGCGCTCCTTGCGCGTGTACGCGATGCCGCCGGGCTCGTCGTAGGCGCCTTTCACGAGCCGGACCTTCCCCGGTACGTCCGCGAGGCGTTCGAGGTCACCCTCGGTGCGCTTGAGATTGGCCTGGATGCAGACGCCGACGTCGCCCTCGTACTTCCGAGCGAAGTCCTCGAAGGCGTCCAGCGTGGCGTCGGTCGTCTCGTGGTCCTCCATGTCAACCCAGGTGAACACGCCGTGCTCGTCGGCCGCCTCGACGATGCTCTCGAGGTTCTCCCGGAAGACGTCCTCGCCGACGTCTAAGCCGATCTGGGAGGGCTTCACGGAGACGCAGGCGTCGACGTCCGTGTCAGCGATGTCACGCACCAGGTCGCGGTACTGCCGTGTGTCCCCGTCGGCCGGCGGGCGCTCGTGGTAGTGCTCCCCGAGGAGGTTCAGAATCGCCTTCACGCCCCTGTCGTTCAGGGCGTCGGCGTGCTGGATTGCCTCTGCCGGCGTCTCCCCCGCGACGAACCGGCTCGCGATGGGCGGAATCATACACGAACCTGGGGGGCGCCGTCCCTTAAGTACCCCGCTCGCGGGAACCCGCGGCTTTTTGAGCGGTGCGCGACCACCGACCCCCATGGACCTGGTCGGCACCGTCGCCGTCGCCGTGTGGGCGATGCTCCCCGCGTACGTCCCGAACAACGCCGCCGTGCTCGCCGGGGGCGGCCGCCCCATCGACGGCGGCCGCACGTGGGGCGACAGCCGCGTGCTCGGCGACGGGAAGACGTGGCGCGGCACCGCCGTCGGCACCGTCGTCGGCGTCGCGCTCGCAGTCGCGCTCAACGCCGCCCGTCCCACCGTCGCCGACGCCGTCGGCGTCGCGCTCCCCGAGTTCCCCGGCGCCGCGATGCTCACGCTCGCGTTCGGCGCGATGCTCGGCGACGTCCTCGCCTCCTTCCTCAAGCGCCGCACGGGCCGCGAGCGCGGCGCCGCCTTCCCCCTCGTCGACCAGCTCGACTTCGTCGTCGTCGCGCTCGCGCTCACCGCCGCCGCCGCGCCCGGGTGGTTCGGCGAGACGTTCACCGTCCCCGTCCTGGTCGCCGTCATCGTCCTCACGCCCGCGCTCCACCTCCTCACGAACGGCATCGCGTACGCGCTCGGCCTCAAGGACGAGCCGTGGTAGTACCTTTTGCTGTCACGGAACGAGCGCGCAGCGCTCTTTCCAGATGACGAGAGACGCCTCCGGCGTCTCTCGAACCACGCTCGCTCGGCGGCTTCGCCGCCTCGCTCTCTGCTCACGGGCGCGCAACGCCCGTTCGCACGGCCAGCGGGACCTGCGGTCCCGCTTGGCTGGCAAAAGCGACGCTAAAAGCACTCCTCTTTCCCGTCGCGCGCCTCCGGCGCGCGGTGGTCAGTCGTCGGCCTCGCGGCGAAGCCGCGAGTGGACCGCGTCGTCCTCGTGAGCGAAGCGAACGAGGGACATGCAGACAGAAGGTCTGCTTAGTTTCGGGTTCTTCGAACCGCTCGCTCTCGGATGCCAGGCGTTACCGGCCGTGGCGTCAGTCGAGACGCTTCTCGTAGATGCAGTTCTGGACGTCCAGGTCCGAGTCGTAGTCGTCGGCGGCGTGCTCGAAGCCGCGAGCCTCGTAGAACCCGCGGGCCGAACCGTTGTCGGCCATCACGACCAGCCGGAGCGTGTCGTAGCCGGCCTCGCGGGCCCGCGACTCGACCGCCTCGACCAGCCGGCTGCCGACGCCCTCGCCCTGGCGGTCCGGGTGGACGTAGATGGCCGCGAGGTCGTAGGCGTCGTCGGCCGGCACACCGGTCGCGTACCCGACGACCTCGCCGTCGTCGGCGACGAACGTCGTGCTGTCGCCGTCCGAGTAGCGAGCCCGCAGGTCCGCCACGTCGTAGTAGTTGGCGAGGAACTCCTCGACCGTCTCCGTGCCGACGATAGAGGCGTGGGCGTCGTGCCAGGCGGCGTCGGCGACCCGGCGGACGGCCGACGCGTCCCCGGGAGTGGCCTCGCGAACGTGCATGCCGTGTAGTTCGTGGACGCACGGCATAGCGTTTGGGCGGGGACCGGGGGGCTTTTGTCCGACGGGCACGCCGTCTCCACCGATGCCTACCGACGACCTCGTGGCCGCCCTGCGGGCCGCAGACGCCGTCAAGTACGGCGAGTTCGAGCTCTCACACGGCGGCACCTCCGAGTACTACGTCGACAAGTACCGCTTCGAGACCGACCCAGACTGCCTGGCCGCCATCGCCGAGGCGTTCGCCGAGCGCCTCGACGGTCGGGAGACGACAGAGTCGTCTTCCGCAGCCCATCAGGACGCTCCGCGTTCTGAGGAGGCGGACACCAAGCTGGCGGGCGTCGCGCTCGGCGGCGTGCCGCTCGCCGCCGCGACCGCGACCGAGGCCGGCGTCCCGTACGTCATCGCGCGCAAGCAGGCCAAGGAGTACGGCACCGCGAACCGCATCGAGGGGCGGCTCGACGACGGCGAGGAGGTCGTCGTCGTGGAGGACATCGTCACCACCGGCCAGTCCGCCGTCGACGCCGTGGAGGCGCTCCGGGACGCGGGCGCGACCGTGAACCGCGCGCTCATCGTCGTGGACCGCGAGGAGGGCGGCCGCGAACTGCTCGCCGAGCACGGCGTCGAGATGGACGCGCTGGCCACGGCGAGCGACCTGCTGGACGCCGAGTAGCAGCGGGACGTGGGCGCGTTTGTGGTTCCTTCCCGCACGCGTCGCTTCGAGGTATTCAAGTTTGTGGAACCGTGTGTATCGGTATGAATCGAGCCGAGAAGGCCGCGCTGCAGTTGCAGGCGGTCGACGTCCTCCGCACGCTGAAAGAGACCCGCACCTACGACGAGCTCTCCGCGGACACCGGGCTGCCGGCCGGCGACCTGAACCGCTACGTGAACGGCCACGTCCTCCCGAGCGCGGACCGAGCCCGCGAGGTCGTCCGCGACGCCGGCGCCGACCTCCTGCGCGACGAACTCGCCGCCCGCATCCACGTCGACGAGGACGGCTACGTCGACAACTCCGGGGTCGTCTTCGACCAGTCCTTCCTCGACCTGGTGGCGCCCGTCGCCGCCGAGACGTTCGACTTCGAGGTCCCCGACGTCGTCCTGACGGCCGCGACCGACGGCATCACGCTCGCCGCCGCGCTCGCGTCCTACTACGGCGCGGACTGCGCGTACGCCAAGCAGTCCAAGGAGACCGCCGTCGAGGAGTTCGTGGAGGCCCGCCAGCGCCTCGAATCGGGCATCGAGTTCACGTACTACCTGCCGGCGTCCGCCCTCGACGACGGCGACACCGTGCTCGTCGTCGACGACCTCATCCGCTCCGGGGAGACCCAGGAGCTCCTGCTCGACATCGCGGACTCGGCGGACGCCGACGTCACGGGCGTGTTCGCGCTCATCGCGGCTGGCGACGAGGGTATCGACCGAGCGCGCGAGCGCACGGACGCTCCGGTCGGCGCGCTCACGGAACTCGACGCCCTGTAACGGCGGATTCTGTGCACGTCCGTGTATCGTTCCGGGGAAGCGAAACTGTTACTCGACACGAACGTCGAACGTGCATAACAAGCCTCAAGTATCGCGGCAGGATGTGGCCGAACGTGCATCATGGGGCTCGCTGACTACTTCGGATTCGACGAACACGACACCGACCTGCGCACGGAAGTCGTCGCAGGCGTGACGACGTTCCTCGCGATGTCCTACATCGTCGTCGTCAACCCCGCCGTCATGACCCAGATAACCCAGGACGGCGAGGTCGTCAAACCCGGTATCGCGCTCGCGAACTACAGCTACGCCGAGACCGTCCAGATGCTGGCGGTCGTCACGCTGCTCGCGTCGGCGGTCGCCATGCTCGTCATGGCGTTCTACGCGAACCGGCCGTTCGGGCTCGCGCCCGGCCTCGGCCTCAACGCCTTCTTCGCGTTCACCGTCGTCGGCGCGCTCGGCGTCCCCTGGCAGACCGCGCTCGCCGCCGTCTTCGTGGAGGGTATCCTGTTCATCGCCCTCACCGCGGTCGGCGCCCGCGAGTACGTCATCAAACTGTTCCCTCAGCCGGTGAAGTTCGCCGTCGGCACCGGCATCGGCCTCTTCCTCGCCATCATCGGCCTGGAGGCGATGGGCATCGTCGTCGGCGACGCCGGCACCATCCTCGCGCTCGGCGACCTCGCGCAGAACCCGGTCGCCATCCTCGCCGTCGTCGGCCTGTTCTTCACGGTCGCTCTGCAGGCCCGCGGCGTCACCGGCAGCATCATCGTCGGCATCGTCTCCACCACCGTCGCCGGCGCCGCGCTCACGTACGCCGGCGTCGTCGACCCCGGCGTGCTCGCCGGCGAGTTCGTCCGGAACGGCGGGTTCGCGGCCAGCGAACTCCCGAAAGCCCAGTACGACGTCACGCCGCTCGCCGGCGCGTTCGTCGAAGGGTTCCGGAACGTGGAAGCGTTCAGCTTCTCGCTCATCGTGTTCACGTTCTTCTTCGTGGACTTCTTCGACACCGCCGGCACGCTCGTCGGCGTCGGACAGGCCGGCGGCTTCCTGAACGACGACGGCGACCTCCCGGACGCCGACCAGCCGCTGATGGCGGACGCCGTCGGCACAACGTTCGGCGCGATGCTCGGCACGTCGACTGTCACGACGTACGTCGAGTCCGCGACCGGCGTGGAGGAGGGCGGCCGCACCGGCATGGTCGCGCTCGTCGTCGCCGTCCTGTTCCTGCTCTCGCTGGCGGTCGTCCCGCTGGCCGCCGCCATCCCCCAGTACGCGAGCCACATCGCCCTCGTCGTCGTCGCGCTGCTGATGCTCGCGAACGTCACGGCCGTCGACTGGGACGACATCACGCAGTCCATCCCGGCCGGCCTCACCATCCTCGTGATGCCGTTCACGTACTCCATCGCGTACGGCATCGCCGCCGGCATCATCTCCTACCCCATCGTGAAAGTCGCCGCCGGCGAGTCCGACGACGTGGCGCTCGGGCAGTGGCTGCTCGCTGGCGCGTTCGTCGTCTACTTCTACGTCCGCACCAGCGGCCTGCTCGCGGCCGCAGTGTAGCGACCGCCGCCGGCCGTCTGCAGTGCTGCTGAAGCGGCCGTCCCCGCTCGGTCCACCGCACTCTTGGGGCTCGCTCGTCTACGGCACGCCATGGCACTCGAACTGTACAAGCTCCCGGGCTGCCCGTACTGCGCGAAAGTCGAGACGAAACTCGACGACCTCGACCTCGACTACGTCGAACACGAGGTCTCGAGTTCGCACAGCGACCGCGGCGAGGTCGAGGAAGTCAGCGGTCAGACCGGCGTCCCCGTTCTCGTCGACACCGACAACGGCGTCGAAGGAATGCCGGAGAGCGACGACATCGTCGAGTACCTCGAAGAGCAGTACGGCGCCTGAGGGCGGTCGAATCCGTCGCCGGTATCCACGACTTTTTTCCAGTAGCGTTCCCTCGTGAGCGCTGTTCGTGAACGCCGTCCAGCAAGTCAGGTCGATACTCGAGCAGCTCGCGTCGACGCAGGCCCGGGTCGGCGCGACAGTGGTACTCGCAGTTCTCGCGGCGGCGCTCGCGTGGCTGTTCGCGCCCCGAATCGTCCGGACGGTCCACCGCGAAGTGACCGGCCGCGTCCTCGCCAACGACCGCGTCCCGGTCGACCTCGACTCCTTCGACGTCGGGTTCCCGGTGACGCTCGTCGTCCGCACTATCCAGTTCGCGCTGTTCGTGCTGGTGTCCCTGATGGTGCTCGTGGTCTGGGGGTACGTCGACGTCGCCGTGGCGGCCATCGAAGCCATCCTCGGGACGATTCCGCTGTTCGTGCGCGTGCTCATCACCGTCTCGCTGGTGGCGGCGACGCTCGTCGGTATCGACGTCCTCGAAGACCGCGTGGACGCGTACGCCGAGCAGTCCGACGCCCTGAACCAGCACCAGCAGGGCGTCGTGTTCCGCGTGCTGCAGGTGAGCGTGCTCGTCGCGGCGGCCATCGCGTCGCTGTCCGTCTGGGGCGTGAACCTCGGCGGACTGCTGGTCGGTGCGGGCTTCCTCGGCATCGTCATCGGTACGGCCGCCCGGACGACCATCGGCTCGCTCATCGCGGGGTTCGTGTTGATGTTCGCGCGGCCGTTCGAGATCGGTGACTGGGTCGCCATCAGCGACGACGAGGGCACCGTCACAGACATCACCATCATCAACACCCGCATCCGGAATCCGAGCGGCGAGGAGGTCGTCATCCCGAACGAGAACGTCCTGAACGCGACGGTGACGAACCGCACGAGTCTCGACCGCCTGCGGCTGTCCGTGGACGTCGGCGTGGACTACGACGCCGACGTCGAAGCGGCCGAGGCGGTCGTTCAGGACGCACTCGAGGACGTCAACCACGTGCTCTCGAACCCGACACCCCAGGTGGTGCCGACGTCGCTGGGCGACTCGGCGGTCGTCCTGGAGTGTCGGTTCTGGATCGACCACCCGAGCCCGGCGAAGCGCGCGATGGCGACCGCGGACGTGGTTCGGGACGTGAAGGCGGCGCTCGACGACGCCGGCATCAAGATTCCGTACCCGCAGCGCGAACTGCTCGGCCGCGAGGAGACTGGCGGGTTCCGTGTCGAACAGCAGGACCGCCAGACGCAACGCTGACGGGACGCTCCTCGCGTCCGACGCAGTCGCTCGTCGGGACGGGAACTCGCTGACTGCTCTGTCTACGGGTGCGTCGAAGGAAACTCGGTGACCGGACCGCTCACTCGTCCAGGTCGTACAGGGTTATCTGTCCGGACTGTCGGACGACGACGAAGAACTCCTGGTACGAGAACGAGACACGGAGGTTGCTGTTGGCGTTCGGTTCGGTCGGTTCTACGACTCGGTTCAGGGCGTCGGGGTCGATTGCGTCGTGAAGCGGGTCGAGATCGGTCGGGTTTTCGTCTCTGGCCTCTGCGACGAGTTCGACGACGGCGGTTGCCGGCATCACGTCCGCCCACGCGAAGTTTCGGCTGAGTGGACTGGACTCGGCAAGCGCAACATCGGTGGTTCCTCGATTCGTACTCAACATTCTGCGTACTCTGCTTGTGACCGCACCACAAATATAGCTTCCGTGACTAGTGTGGGGGATTCTGGTAACTAACCCACAATAACCCCCGGAAAGCGGCGGGTTCGAGACGCCTCTTCACTGATTGGAAATCCAACTACAAACCGTGTACGATTCTCGGGACCCCGGTGACTGCGAAAAATTGCATCTACTCAACAAGACTGCGGGTGCCGGCTGCTCACACGCGACGGCCGCCAGAATCAGGCTTCCTGCGGGTCGCCGCGGTCCATCAGGAGGTCGCGGAGGTCCTCGGAGTCGTCGACGTCCTCCAGCTCCTCGCGCTCCACGATGGCGGTGTCGTCGACGGACTCCCGGCTCGCCTCGTCGACGACGTAGACGGCTCGCGTGTGGGTCACCTCGCCGACGGAACTCATGATGCGAGCGCGCTTCACCGCGGCCTCGGTGAACGACGAGTGCCCAGTGAGCAGCCGGTCGGGTCCCGTGGACTCCTCGCTGACGGCCTTGAACGGGGCGCGAACCGTCGGATGGACTTCGAAGCCGACGCGGGCGAGCACCGACAGCACCGGCACGTCCTCGGGCGCGGCCTCCGGGTCCTCGGGCGTCGGGTCGGCGTCCCGAACGTCCTCGGCCCCTTCCATCACGTCGACAGGCGACGTGAGCTCGCCGCCGAACAGCTCCTCGAGCTGCATCGCCACGTCGATGCTGGCGTTCATGCCGTCCTCGTACTTCGAGACGGTCCGCCGGGAGACCCCGAGTTCACTCGCCAGCTTCCCCAGGCTCAGGTCCTCCTCCTCTCGGCAGTCCGAGAGCACGTCGCCGTCGATGTTCACGTAGAGGCCGCCGGGCGCGGCGTAGACCAGCGGCGACAGCCCCTCCACGAACAGCTCCATCGCGGTGTCCGGGCTGAACACGGGGACGCCGTGTCGGAAGTACACGACGCCCGGCTCCAGTTCCTCGTCGCGCGTCCGGAGCCCCACCACCAGCGGGGTCGCCTGCAGGTAGGTGCCGAGCCGCCGCATCTCCGCGCCGGTCTCGGCGTCGAAGGCGTCGATGTTCCCGAGGATCTTCAGCAGCACTACGTCGTCGCCGCGCCGGGCGGCGACGTCGAAGCTCTTCGGGCGCGTCGCGCACCGGTCGCTCACCGAAAAGCCCGCGTCTGCGAGCATCGCGGTGACGTTCTCGATGAGAGCCGACCGTGACATACTGTGTGGTAAGTCTTTCGGGCCATATATGCGTTGTGACGGGCGAGACGCCCGCCTGCCCCGGGTTTCGGCCGTCACGCCACCGAACCATCACGTCTCACCCCCCCGGTCGCCCGACCGCAACCGGAAAACCCCTGCCCGCCGTACCCCTGGCCATGACCGTCGTGGCGCTCGACGACACGGACTCCCGGACGGCGGGGATGTGTACGACGTACGCCGCCCACCTCGTCGCCGAGGAACTCCGGGCCGCGGGCGTCGACGTCCACCGAACCCTGCTCGTCCGACTGAACCCCGCGGTCGCGTACAAGACCCGGGGGAACGCGGCCCTCGCCGTCCACGCCGACGTCGACCCCGGCGTCGCTCTCGACGTCGCCGCCCGGGTCGTCGACGCCCACGCCGAGGTCGACGACGACCGCACCAACCCAGGGGTCGTCGTCGCGCACGAGGCCGACGCGCCGCCCGCGGTCGCCGCGTTCGCCGAGCGCGCGCTCCGCGAGGACATCGACCCGGGAGAGGCACAGGCGCTCGCGGCCGCTCACGGCTACGAGACCGCGGGCTGGGGGTCGGGCCGGGGCGTCGTCGGCGCGCTCGCCGCCGTCGGCGCGTGGACGGCGTTCGACGACTGGACGTACGAGAGCATCCACTACCGGCCCCGCGAGCGCTGGGGAACCGAGCGGTCGGTCGACGCCGAGAGCGTCTTCGACGCCGCGGACGCCGCCTACCCCGACGCCTGGGACACCGTCGACCGGGTGGAGGGCGACCTCGTCTGCGTCCCGCACACGCCCGGCCCCATCCTCTACGGCATCCGCGGGGACGACCCAGAGACCGTCCGGTGGGTCGCCGACGAGATCGACAGCGAACCGGTCCACGCCAGCGAACTGTTCGTGACGAACCAGGGCACCGACGCCCACCTCGCCGACGCCGCGCTCGGCGACGTCGAAGACGGCCGCGCGTACCGAGTCGACGCGACAGTCGCCACCGACCCGGAGACCCGGGAGGGCGGCCACGTCTTCCTCGACGTCGAAGCAGACGGCGACCGCCTCGCCTGCGTGGCGTTCGAGCCGACCAAGCGCTTCCGGGACCGGGTCCGGCTACTGCGTCCCGGCGACCGCCTCACCGTCTGCGGGGAGGTCGCCGACGGCACGCTCAAACTGGAGAAGTTCGCGGTCCGGGACCTCGTGACGACCGAGCGCGTCACCCCCACGTGTCCGGACTGCGGGACGTCGATGGAGAGCGCGGGCGCCGACCAGGGCTACCGCTGCCGGGACTGCGACACCAGCGCGCCGGGCAAGGAGCGCCGCCCGCTCGACCGCGACCTCGACCGCGGCTGGTACGAGGTGCCGCCGTGCGCGCGCCGCCACGTCGCCCGGCCCCTCGTTCGCGGCGAGTGGGACGCCCCTACCCACCCCGAACGGTAGATAAGTGTCTTGCGGGGATTTTCGGTCCACCGCAAGGGCCCCCAACCCTTTACCGTACGGTACCGGAACGTGGAAATATGACGCCGGGCAGCCGCACTCGCTCCGACGACGCCGCTGCACAGCCCGACGACCAGCCCGAGAGCGCTGCCGCCGGGCAGGTCCTCGCCCGGGTCGAGTCCGCAGCCGACGGCGAGGAGTGCACGCTGTTCCCGGCGGACGCCGACGCCGAGGAACTCGTCACCACCTGGATGACGGCGGCCGACGACTCGTTCGTCGACCTCGCCGACTGCCGGTAGTCACGCGGTCTCAGTCTCCGATTGCGTCGACGGCCGCGCTCGCCCGCCGCGGCGCGTGCGGTCGGTGCGGCCGCGCCGCCACCGCCTCGCAGTGGACCCACTCGACGCCCGCCGCGTCCGACCCGGCCGTGGGTTCGCCGGTCGTGGCCGCGGCGTCGACGGCGTAGCTCACCGACACCACGTGCTTGTCCTCGAACGTCTCCAACTGCGTCGCCTCCAGTAGCGTCAGCGCTCCGGGCGGCGCGCGCACGCCGGTCTCCTCTTCGAGTTCACGGGCGGCGCCCACGCGGGGCTCTTCGTCGACTTCGAGGTGCCCGCCCGGAATCGTCCAGTCGCCCTCGCCCGGTGGCGCGGCGCGCTCCACGAGCAACACGTGGTCGCCGTCGACGACGGCGACTCCCGCGGTCGGGACCGCGTTCCGGTACACGAGCCGGTCGCAACTCGGGCACCACTTCCGGTCGCGCCCCTCGACGTGTCGCTCCCCGAGTTCGGTACCACACCGGTCGCAGTACCGCGGAATCACGCTTTCAGCCCGCTCCCGGTCAGCGCGACGGCGACGTCCTCGCTCCCGTCGAGCGTGCCGGTCTCGCGGTACGCTTCGAGTCCAGCGACGGCCACCGCGCTCGTCGGTTCGACGTAGAAGCCGCGCTCGTGGAGCGCCGCCAGCGTCGCCTCCGTCTCCGGCTCGCCGCACGCGATTGCGCCCCCGTCGGTCTCGTCGATGGCCGCCAGCAGCTGGTCGAAGCGCGCGGGCTCCCGAATCTGGATGCCGTCGGCCGCGTCGTTCGTGCCGGCCGCTGCTCCGCCGCGGCGCTCCTCGACGACCGGGGCGACGCCCGCGGCCTGCACGCCGAGCAGCCGCGGCACGTCGTCCGTCCAGCCCGCCGCCCGGAGCTTCTGGAACCCCCGGTACGCGCCCAGGAACAGCGTCCCGTGGCCGAGCGGGAGCACGACGGCGTCCGGCACCGACCAGTCGCGCTGCGCCGCGAGCTCGTAGGCGAACGTCTCCGTGCCCGCGTAGAACGCCGGGTTCCAGGCGTGGCTCGCGTACCACGCCTCGCCGCCGACCGCCTCGTCTCGCGGCTCGTCGCCGCTGGACCACTCCGTGGAGCGTTGCTCCACGCGCTCCACGCAGGCGTCTGTCACGTCCTGCCGGCTCCCCTCGATTCGGACGGGCGTCGCGCCCGCCGCCTCGATGGCGTCGAGCTTCGACGGCTTGGCGTCCGCCGGGACGTAGATGTCGGCGTCGACGCCGGCCCGCGCGGCGTACTGCGCGATGGCCGCGCCGGCGTTCCCCGAGGAGTCCTCGACGACGCGCTCGACGCCGAGCTCGGCGGCCCGCGAGAGCGTGAGCGCCGCGCCGCGGTCCTTGTAGCTGCCCGACGGGAACACGTAGTCGAGCTTGAACTGGGCGTCCCACTCGGTCGAGTCGGCGACGGGCGTCCAGCCCTCACCGAGGGTGACCTCCCGACCGACCGGGAGGAAGTCGGCGAACGCCCACAGCCCGCGCTGGCGGGCCACGCCGGGCTCGTCGGTGTCCGGCACCGGCGACTCGGCGAAGTCGAGCGCGTGCCCGCACTCGCAGCGCCACGGCTCGTCGGGTCCCGACTCGTAGGTCGCGCCGCACGACCGGCATTCGAGCATGCGTCGACACACGCGGCCGTTCCACCTGAGCGTGGCGGTGCCGGCCAACGCATTCCCGCGCGGCAGGACTCGGAGCAGTCGTTTAGTGCCGGTGACGTGTACGCTCACGCATGGAACTCCGCGTCAGCCGGCTCGGCGTCCTCGGCGTGTTCGGTGTGCTGGGCGTGCTCACGGGCACCGAAGAACTGTACGCCCTGTTCGCGCTGTTCGCGCTGTTCGCCGTCGACCGGACAATCACCGTCCCGGTCGGGCCGTCCCACGACGCCTGAGCCGGTCAGTCCGCGTCCTCGTCGCTGGCGACCGAACTGACCCGCTCGCGGCCTCCCGTAGTCACGACCGGCGAGTCCCCAGCGCCACGACGCCGCCCCGCTGCCCGCCGACGTAGAGCCGGTCGCTCGTCACCATCACGTCCTCGGGTGCGACGGGGAGGTCGGCGCGCCACCGGACGCGGCCTGCCTCCCGAGAGAGCGCGAGTATCGCCCCGCGGTCCATCGCCCCGTCAGTCTGCTGGCCGAAGCCGACGACCACCGAATCGCCCGCCACCACGGTCTGACAGAGCCGGAACGTCTGCCCGTCGGCTACTCGGACGTCGCGGTCCGCGAGCGACTCGCGGTGGCTCCACTCCAGTTGCCCGGTCTCTGTGCGGAGCGCGGAGACGACCATTCGCTCGGGGCGTTCGCCGGCCTGGCAGACGAACGCCCGCTCGCCGTCGGTCGCCGGCCGCGAGTACGCCGCCCCGCCTTCACTCGCGTGCCCCGCGAACTGCCACTCGACGTCGTCGTGCGTCACGCCGGCGGCTAGCGTGCCCACCGGCGTCGTCGACACCGTGACGCCGGTCGAGATGACAGCCGTCCAGTCGCTGAGTGCTACTGGAGCCTCAGGTGCGTTCTTGAACGGCAAGCGAGTCTGCCTGACGTTCGGGCTGTCGTCCCCGTCGACCGCGAACAGCAGCGGCGCTGGACGGCGGTAAATCGCCCACACCTGGCTGTCGGTCACTGCGAGCCCGAACGGCCAGTCGAGCGCCGTGTTTCTCGACTCGGCGGCGAGATAGAGCCGCCACTGTTCGGTGCCACTGGACGGTTCGAGGCCGTGGATTCCGTACGGCGTCTGGACGAGCACGGCCCTCGGAGTCGCCAGCAGCATCGCCGCGAAGTCCTCGGACGAGCCGTTCCGAGACAAGAACTTCGCTGGTACATCCTCGGCCACCTGGTCGTAGAGGTTTCGCCGCCAGCGCACCGTGCCGTCGGCCGCGTTCAGGGCGACGATGTCGCTCCCCGCGCCGGCCACATACAGCGTCCCGTCCACGAGCCCGCCGCACCGGAGCGACGGGTAGTCGGCAGCGGACTCCCTGCGGCGGCTCCACTGCTGTGCGCCGTCCTCCGGTGCGAGTGCGCGCAGTCGAATGCCCTCCTCGGTCTCCGTCGCGGCGAGCACCCGGTCCGGTGTCGCCGCGACGAGCTCGCCGTGCTCGCGGGCCGACGACTCCCCGCTGTCCGTATCGGCCGTCCACTCGATGGTCGGCCGTTCAGCGATGTCGTGCGGGCTCCGGGCGGTGTTCTGTGGGTCACGGAAGCGGAACGGCCACGCGTCCTCGGACGGTGACCACGACGTGCCGAGCGACGCCGGCGGCTCCTCGCTCGGACCGCGCTCGCCGAGGCCGAGGGAACTGCAGCCGGCGAGGCCGGCCACGCCGCCGGCGGCGAACAGGCGGAGTGCGTCACGGCGACTGGTGGAGGGCATCGGTGACCGACCGTACTCCAGTCAGAACAATAACTGACGGGGGCTGTCTGCGCGCCCTGTAGACGCCGCGAGCGGGCGCGAGTTGTCGTGTGGCGGGACGCGGGCTGTAGACGTGTTAGTACGTGTCGACGCTGGTGCCGACCGAGCAGACGTACTCACCGGTCGCGACCTGCGGGAGACGGCGAGTGCGCCAGAAGATGCCGTCGTTGTCGGCGGTGACGGTGGCCTTCAGGGTGCCGAAGGCGTCGGTCACCTCGAACAGCGTGTCGCCAGCGCGCACGCGCTCGCCGAGGTCGACCTGGAAGTCGACGAGGCCGCCGACCGGGGAGCCGAAGCGGTCGAACTCCTTCGCGCGGGTCTGGGGTTCCGTCTGGACGTCGCCGTCGAGGAAGCCGTAGTGCGTGAGGACGTTGAAGACGCCGTCGACGCCGTACTGGATGGACTCCTCGTCCCAGCCGACGCAGCCACCGAGTTCGGGGTCGATGGTGGGGATGCCGTCGTCTGGGCCGGCGCGCGCGAGCTGGCCCTCCGGGCCCTTCTGGTCGAGGACGTGGCCCGTCCCGAACACCTTCGCGAGTTCGAGACAGCGCGAGTGGAGGCGGTGGTGGCGGCCACACCGCACCCGCACCTCGTTGATCATCTGGGACGTCGACCCCTGGTGGAGGTCGAGGATGAGGTCCGCGTCCGACGCGGCGGAGAACGTCGCGTGCGCGATGCGCTCGCTGGAGGACCCGTCCGCGTTCCCGGGGTACGCGCGGTTCAGCTTCGTGTCGTCGATGGGGTTGCGGTGTTCGGCGACGTTGAACGCGGGGAGGTTCGTGATGCCCACCACGCGCACCTCGCCCGCGAGCTCTGCCGGGTCGAGCTGGGGGACGACGCGCCGGACGACGCCGACGCCGTTCAGTTCGTCGCCGTCGCTGGCGGCCTGTACGTAGAGTGTCTTGCCGTCGCGTTCACCGTTCACGACCGCGACCGGCAGCCCCACGGTGGCGCCGTCCCGGCTCTCGCCGACCGAGAGCCGACCGGTGTCGAACTCCCCGGGGGCCGCAGACGCGGTGCCGAGCGTCGTCATCACTCCCTAATTCCGGCGGCCGTACCTTCAGCGATTCGGTCCGGGAACCGACGCTGCTATTGCGGGGCCGCCACAACCCCCGACCATGTCCGAGCGGCCCGGCGTACGGAATCTGATGCAGACGCTGGACGTCGCCACCCAGGCGAAACGCGGGCTGGCTGTCGGCGTCCTCGTGGCGTTCGGGACGTACTGGCTGTTCGTCGTGGCGTCCGGCGGGTCGCCGTACCCGACGCCGTACCTCGCCGGGCTGGCGCTCGTCCTCGCGTTCACGACGACGCTGCTGGCGACGGCGCTGTTCACCATCGGGGCGGCCTACCGGGTCAGCCAGTCACTGGACTAGGCGGCGAGGTCCCGCAGCCGGTCGGCACCGCTCCTGGTTCCTTTCGCGAGCAGCACGTCGCCCGCCCGGACCGCCGTGTCCGGACCGGGCTCGACCACCCACGTCTCGCCGCCGGCCGCCGCCTCCGTGCGTCGAACGGCGACCACGCGCATGCCCGTCTGGGTCTTCACGCGCTCGTCGCCGAGCGTCGTTCCCGCGAGCGCACTGTCGTCGCCGACCGGGACGCGGACGACCACCTCGTCGGAGGCCTCGACGGCCTCCTGCACGACCACGTGGGTGTCGAGCCCGCGGAGCACGCCCTCGCTTATCTCGACGGCGGCGTCGCTGATGACCTCGGTCGCCGTGGCGATGTGGACGAGCCCCCGCAGCGAGACCGGGTCGGGGACGTCGGCGGCCGCCCGCAGCGTCCACGCCTCGAAGCGGGACTTGAGCTGGTCCACTTCGGCCTCTAGTTCCACCACCTCGCGTGCGAGCCCCTCGTCGTCGAACAGCACGGCGCCGTACGCGAGGTCGACGGCGAGTTCGCTCATGTTCTTCATCAGGACGACGGAGTCGACCGCGCGCTCCAGGTCCGCGACGTCGGGCTCCGGGGGCGCCGGCCGGTCGTACGCCACGCCCGTCGCCGTCTCGAAGACGCCCGCGACGCCGGTCTCGGGGCCGCGCAGCAGCAACACGTCGCCGGCCCGCAGCGTCGTCTCGCGGTCCGGGTTCGGGAGCCAGTCGGTGCCCGCGCCCGGCCCGGACTCGCCGTGGTTCTCGCGGCGGATGGCGATGACCCGAACCCCGGTCTCGGTCTCTAAGTCGACCTCGCCGAGCGTCCGGTCCGCGTACCGCGAGTCGGCACCGAGTTCGGCACGCACCAGCGACTCCGCGGCCTCCGGGAGCGCGGCGCGCATCGCGTCCGGGAGCCCGACGTCCTCCCGGACGACCTTCGCGATGTCGCCGGCGGCGTCGCTCATCTTCTCCGTCGCCGCCACCACGCCGAGGACCGGCGCCAGCGATTCGGCGTCCTCGGGGCTGCGAGCCGCCATCAGCAGCGTCATCCGCGCCCGCAACTGGAGGACGTCCATGCGCTCCTCCAGCCGCAGGACTTCCTCGGCCACGTCGTCGCTGCCGTGCAACACCGCGGAAAACGAGAGGTCCACCAGCAGCTCCGCGGTGTCTTTGAGCTCCACGAGGAGCTCTTTCGCGCTCGCCGGCTCGTACTCGACACGACCGCCCATGCCAGACGGTTCGCTCCGGGCCGCGTTAAACGTTGGCGTGGCCGGAAGCGGAAGGAAATTCCGGAATTCCACACGAAAAACCGATACCCATTAGGACCGGCGCGGGCGACGTTAGCCCATGTCCGACGAACTCAAGAAGGGTCTCGAGGGCGTGCTCGTGGCCGAATCCGAGCTGAGTTTCATCGACGGCGACGAGGGGAAGCTCGTCTACCGCGGGTACACCATCGAGGACCTCGCGCGGGACGCCAGCTACGAGGAAGTCCTGTACCTCCTCTGGCACGGCGAACTGCCGACACGCGACGAGCTCGCGGAGTTCCGCGCGGACATGACGAGCCACCGCGAGGTCGACGACGACGTCCTCGACCTGGTCGCCGACCTCGCCGACGCCGACGAGGACCCGATGGCGGCGCTCCGAACGGCCGTCTCGGAGCTCTCCGCGTTCGACGGCGACAGCGACGCCGAGCCGACCGACCGCGAGGCGAACCTCCGGAAGGGCAAGCGCATCACCGCCAAAATCCCCACCATCGTCGCGGCGTTCACGCGACTGCGTGACGGCAACGACGTGGTCGAGCCCCACGACGACCTCGACCACGCCGCGAACTTCCTCTACATGCTGAACGACGAGGAGCCCGACGACGTCCTCGCCGACGTCTTCGACCAGGCGCTCGTGCTCCACGCCGACCACGGCCTGAACGCGTCGACGTTCTCCGCGATGGTCACGTCCAGCACGCTCGCCGACGTCCACTCCGCGGTCACGTCCGCCATCGGCACGCTCTCCGGCAGCCTCCACGGCGGCGCGAACGCGAACGTCATGCGGATGCTCCAGGAGGTCGACGAGAGCGACAAGGACGCCCTCTCGTGGGTGCAGGCCGCCCTCGACCGCGGCGACCGCGTGATGGGCTTCGGCCACCGCGTCTACAACGTCAAGGACCCGCGCGCGAAGATTCTCGGCGAGCGCTCCGAGGAACTCGGCGAGGCCGCGGGTGACACGAAGTGGTACGAGATGAGCGTCACCATCGAGGACTACATGGCCGAGGAGAAGGGCCTCGCGCCGAACGTCGACTTCTACTCCGCGTCGACGTACTACCAGATGGGCATCCCCGTCGACATCTACACGCCCATCTTCGCCATGAGCCGCGTCGGCGGCTGGGTCGGCCACGTCCTCGAGCAGTTCGAAGACAACCGCCTCATCCGGCCGCGCGCCCGCTACGTCGGCGAGGAAGACCGCGAGTTCCCGAGCGTCGACGAGCGGTAGACCGGCGACTCACCCTGCGATTTTCTGCGGTAGCTTGTTGCGAGCGAGCGGAGCGAACGCAGCGAAACGGTACGACTGCGACTTCCGGGGCTCAACTCCCTGCGTCGCTCGCAGAGACACTCACGGACGCAGCGCGACGAGACGCGCTGCTAAGCGGTGAGTGCACAGAGGAGCGCCGGGACAGGGATTTGAACCCTGAACCCCGTAAGGGGACACGCTTTCCAGGCGTGCGCTTTGCCATTCGGCCATCCCGGCTCAGTCTGTCGTACCCGGGTCGGGCGTTTAAACCCTTCTCTTCGCGTCAGCGGACGCGGCTGGGTGCGACGTGTGCGGTGGCGGACGCGGCAACGAACACGACGGCGGCGACCCCGAAGAGCGCGGTGTAGGGGACGCGATCGCCGGAAACCAGGAGATAGCCCTGTGCGAGGACGAGGAAGGCGAGCGCGCCGACGACGGCCCAGAGGAGCGTGCCTTTCGTGCGCGCGTCCATCCCGTCAGTCGCGCTGGGCGGCGATCGCTTCGATTTCGACGCCGGCGCCCTTCGGGAGCGCGCCGACCTCGACTGCGGAGCGGGCCGGCGGGTTGTCCTGGAAGTACTCCTTGTAGGCGTCGTTCATCTCGTCGAAGTCCTCCATGTCGTCCATGAAGACGGAGACCTTGAGGACGTCCTGCATGTTGAGGCCCTCCTGCTCGAGGATGGCCTTGACGTTCTCGAGGCTCTGGCGGGTCTGGACGTCGATGGGTTCGTCGTCGAGGAGTTCGCCGTCCGGCGTCAGGGGAATCTGGCCGGCGGTGAAGACGACGTCGCCGTCGGTGGTCGCCTGACTGTACGCGCCGACGGCCGCGGGCGCGTCTGCGGTCTCGATGATGCGCTTCATGTGCGGGGAATCGCTCCCCCGCGTCTTAAACGTGGGAGGAACGAGTCGACCGCCCTCAGTCCTCGATGCGGGGGCCGTTGAGGACGGTGACTTCGAAGCCCTCCTCCTGGATGCGGGCGAGCAGGCGGTCGACGTGCTCGGGGCCGCGGGTCTCGAGGTCGAGTTCGACCTCGGTGGCGTTCATCGCGATGTCGCGGTTCGTGCGGTCGTGCTGGATGGCGTAGATGTTCGCGCGCTCGTCCGCGACGACGTTCAGCAGGTCGTTGAGGCTGCCCGGACGGTCCTTGAGCACGGTCCGAATCTTCACGTAGCGGCCCTGGTCGACGAGACCGCGGACGATGACGGTGGTGAGGAGGTTCAGGTCGATGTTGCCGCCGCAGAGCGCGGGGACGATCGTCTCGTCGTCGTCGTAGTCGAACTTCCCCTCCAGGACCGCCGCGAGCGGGGTGGCACCGGCGCCCTCGACGAGGGTCTTCCCGCGTTCGAGCATGAGCACGAGTGCCGTCGCAATCTCGTCGTCGGAGACGGTGACGACCTCGTCGACGCGCTCCTCGATGACCGGGAACGTCCGCTCGCCGACCTTGCGGACGGCGATGCCGTCGGCGATGGTGTCGACGTGGTCGACGCCCTGCGGCTCGCCCTTGTTCAGGGACTGCGCGACCGTCGACGCGCCCTCCGCCTGCACCCCGATTACGCGCGTGTCGGGGTTCCGTCCCTTGACGGCGGTGGCGACGCCGGAGATGAGGCCGCCGCCGCCGATGGGGACGATGACGGTGTCGACGTCGGGGCAGTCCTCGACGATTTCGAGGCCGAGGGTGCCCTGGCCGGCCATGACGTACTCGTCGTCGAAGGCGTGGACGTACGTGCGGCCCTCCGAGTCCTCGAGTTCGTGGGCGTGGGCCTGGGCGTCGTCGTAGTCGGCGCCGTGCAGGACGACCTCTGCGCCGTAGCTCTTCGTCGCTTTCACTTTCGAGATGGGCGCGGTCTCCGGCATCACGACCTTCGAGTCCACGCCCGACCGAGTGGCGGCGAGCGCGACGCCCTGGGCGTGGTTGCCGGCCGACGCCGTGACGACGCCGGCGGCCTGCTCCTCGTCGGAGAGTGTGCGGATGCGGTTGGTTGCGCCCCGAATCTTGAACGACCCGGTGCGCTGGAAGCACTCCAGTTTCGGGTGGATGTCCGCGCCCGTCATCTCCGAGAAGGTGTGCGAGTAGTCCAGCGGTGTGTGGCGGGCCGTCTCGGCGACGCGGTCGCGGGCGGCGAGGACGTCGTCCAGTTCGAGCATACGCCGCGGTACGGTGGTTCCGGATTTAACCGTTGGTGATGGACCGTGAAGAACGCGGAAAATGGAGCGTGTGACGACTGGGACGACATCCGCCTCCGACATAAAACCGACCGTACCGGAGTGAAAGTGAAACTGGTCGCCGCTCGTGGCGTCACAGCCCGCCGGGACCGACAGGCCCATGCAGCGAGACTGCGACGCCCCGGTGTGTACTCGCGGCTCCGGTCGGTGTGGCGCCGAGTGTTCGGGCTGGCGTGGCCCGTGATGGCCGAACAGACGCTGCGCACCCTGATGCGCACCGTCGACGTCGCCGTGACGGCCGCCATCTCGCCCGCCGCGGTCGTCGCCGTCGGGCTCGCGGACCTCTACGCGCGCTTCCCGCTCCGGGTGGGTCTGGGGCTCGGCGGCGGCGCCATCAGCCTCTCCAGTCAGGACACCGGCCGGGACGCCACCGCCACCCGCGACGAAGCCGTCACGCAAGCCGTCATCGTCGGCGCGCTGGTCGGGATTCCGTTCGCCGCGTTCGGCCTGCTGTTCGGCGCGGACGCCGTCCGACTGCTCGGCGCCGACCCCGAGGTCGTCCGGCTGGGTGGCACCTACCTCGCCGTCGTGCTCGCCACCGCGCCCGCGCGCCACGTCGCCCTCGTCGCGGCGCGCTCGCTCCAGGGCACCGGGGACACGCGCACGCCCATGTACATCAACGCCGTCGCGAACGTCGGGAACATCGTCGGGAGCGTCGGCCTCGGCCTCGGCTCCTTCGGCCTCCCCGAACTCGGCGTCTTCGGCGTCGGACTCGCGACCGCCGCCGCGAACGTCTTCACCGCCGTCTCGCTGTCGGTCGCCATCGCCTCGGACGCGACCGAAGCCAGCTTCGCGCGCCCGGCGTCCGCGGTCATCACGAAACAGCTGTTCGTCGTCAGCCTCCCCAAGATCGCGGAGGGCCTGAGTTCGACGCTCGCCGAATTCCCGTTCAACGCCGTGTTGCTGACGTTCGGCACGAACGTCAACGCCGCCTTCCAGGTCGGCCGCCGCGCCTACCAGCAAGTGACCGGCCCGCTCTCCCGGGGGTACAGCGTCGCCGCGAACGTCGTCGTCGGGCAGGCGCTCGGCGAGGGGGACCCGGAGGGCGCCCGGTACAACGGCTGGGCGGTCGCCGCGCTCGGCGTCCTCACTGTCGGCCTGGTGGGCGTGCTGCTCGCCGTCTACGCCCGCCCGCTCGTCTCGCTGCTCGACGACACCCCCGAGACGCTCCGGTACGCCGTCCCGTTCGCGCGGGTCTACGGCCTGAGCGCGCCCTTCCTCGCCTCGTTCGTCGCGCTGTCGGGCGCCCTCCAGGGCGCCAGCGAGACCCGCATCCCGCTGCTCGCGCGCGCCACGGGCATGTTCGGATTCCTCGCCGGGTTCGCGTACGTCGCCGGCGTCGCGCTCGACTGGGGTGTCACCGCCGCCTACTGGAGTGTCGTCCTCTCGAACGTCTGGATGGCGCTGGTCGTCGCCCTCGGGTTCCACTACAGCGGGTGGGCCGACCGCGCCGCCGGGATGATGGCCGAGCGCAGCGACAGTTGAATCGGGGCCGAACTCTCGATTTAACGGAAGTCATTACATAGCCGAACAGAGCGTTCTGTAGCGCCTGACTGCTTCGACCGGAACAGATACTTGAGCGACTGCTCAACTGAATTTCGATGGCAGACGCCACCCAGCGGCTCCGACGCTACCTCGACGACGAACTCGGAGAGTGCCGGGACGAGGACGTGAACCAGCGCCTCGAGGAGTTGAGCGCGCTCGAAACTGCAATCGGCCCGGAGCGCGTCGACGCCGAACTCGACGTGCTGTCGGCGCTCGCCAGCGAGACCCGGTACTCGCTCGTCCGCGCGCTGGTCGCCGACGGCGACGAGCTCTGCGTCTGCGAACTGGACGCGCTCGTCGACGTCTCCGAGAGCGGACTGAGCCACGCGCTCTCCCGGCTGGTCGACGCCGGTCTCGCCGACTCCCGGAAGGACGGCCGCTGGAAGAAGTACCGGGCGACGAACCGCGCGGTCGCGCTCGTCACCGTCCTCGGCGGGAGCGTGACCGTCGATGAGTGACGCGGTCCACGACCACGGCCCGGACTGCGGCTGTGAGGCCTGCGGCGACCCGCGGTCGATGGACGTCCTCGACAAGTACCTCACCGTCTGGATTCTGGGCGCGATGGCCGTCGGCGTCGCCCTCGGGTTCGCCGCGCCCGCCGTGACAGCACCCATCCAGGACCTCCACCTCGTCGAGGTCGGATTGATCCTGATGATGTACCCGCCGCTGGCGAAAGCCGACTACTCGCAGCTCCGGGCCGTCTTCTCGAACTACCGCGTGTTGGGCCTGAGCCTCCTCCAGAACTGGCTCGTCGGCCCCACCCTGATGTTCGCGCTCGCCGTCGGGTTCTTCGGCGGCGTCGTCCCCGGACTGCCCGCCCGCCCCGAGTACTTCCTCGGCCTCGTGTTCATCGGGATGGCGCGCTGCATCGCGATGGTGCTCGTCTGGAACGAGCTCGCCGAGGGCTCCACGGAGTACGTCACCGGTCTCGTCGCGTTCAACAGCCTCTTCCAGATTCTCACGTACGGCGTCTACGTCTGGCTGTTCGCGCTCGTGCTCCCGCCGCTGCTCGGCGTGGACTCGCTGGTCGCCGGCATCGAGACGTTCTCCGTCTCGCCCGGCCAGGTGTTCGAGGCCATCGTCGTCTTCCTCGGCATCCCGTTCGCGGCGGGCTTCCTCACGCGGTACGTCGGCACGCGCGCGAAGAGCGAGCAGTGGTACGACGACGAGTTCGTCCCGCGAATCGACCCGCTCACGCTGGTCGCGCTGCTGTTCACCGTCGTCGTGATGTTCGCCACGCAGGGCGAGACCATCGTCGCCGCCCCCGGCGACGTGCTCTTACTCGCCGTTCCCCTCACGGTCTACTTCGTCGTGATGTTCCTCGTGAGCTTCGCGATGGGGCGGGGCGTCGGCGCCGACTACGCCACCACGACCGCCATCGGCTTCACCGCCGCCTCGAACAACTTCGAACTCGCCATCGCCGTCGCCGTCGCCGTCTTTGGCGTCGGCTCCGGCGTCGCGTTCGCCACCGTCGTCGGCCCCCTCATCGAGGTCCCGGTCCTGCTCGCGCTCGTGAACGTCGCGCTGTACTTGCGGGACCGCTTCGACTGGGCCGGCCGCGGCGACGGCTCCGCGGACAGCGTTCCCACCGACGACTGACCACAATCCATGTCCACAGACACCACCGACGAGGACTTGATTCGCGTCGCGTTCGTCTGCGTACGGAACGCGGGCCGGTCCCAGATGGCCGCTGCCTTCGCCGAGCGCGAGGTCGACCGCCGCGGGCTCGGCGGCCGAGTCGACGTGCTGACCGGCGGCACCCGTCCCGCCGACAGCGTCCACGACGGCGTCCGCGACGCGATGGCCGACGCCGGATTCGACGCCTCGGACCGCCAGACACGCGAAATCGGCGACGAGGCACTCCGGGGCTGTGACTACGTCGCGACGATGGGCTGCTCGACGCTCGACCTCGGTGACGTCGACGGCGTGGCCGTCCGCGACTGGGCGCTCGACGACCCCGACGGAGCGGCCCCGGAGACGGTCCGGGAGATACGCGACGAGGTCGGACGCCGCGTCGCCGCGCTGTTCGACGAACTGGAGCGAGCGGAGACCGGACTCGGCCGATAGGCCCACTGTCGTCTCCGAGCGTCCGAGTCACTCCTCGGTCAGTGCATCGACGTGACGGACGGAGATGAGGTACTGACTGGTCCCGGGCTGCTGCTCGTATGCGGCGCTCGAACAGGCGGACCGCCTCCGACGCGACCGCCTCGGAGTCTCTGCTCGGGGACAGGGCGGCCGGGCGCGCAGGGTGGTCCTCGCGGACCCCGTCGGAGACGGTCAGGCCGTCGGTCTCCCCACGTCGTAGTCGCCGACGACGCGGTCGGCAGTCCGCTGCCGTAGTCGTCCCAGCGCGTCGGCGGCGCGCGCAACGGTGGTCGTGTACTCTGACATACTCGGGCTCGTGCCCACGTCGTGTAGCGCAACCGCGTAGTAAAAATTTTTACATGGGGTTGTCAGTACGGCCGGCCCGCGTGGCGGACCACGCGGGATTCAGGAACTCTCGGCGGCGTCCACTCGCATCGTCGGGAGCGTCCGGTAGGTGAGCGCGCGCCAGAGCCACTCCAGGGGACCGTACCGGAAGTACCGCAGCCAGAGCACCGAGAGGGGGACCTGGACCACCCAGATTGCGACGACGATACCGAACGCTTCGACCCGGGAGACGCGCCCGAACAGACCCAGGCCGTGGCCGTAGAAGATGCTGGTTGCGAGGACGGTCTGCAGGATGTAGTTGCTGAACGCGGTGCGGCCGACGGCCGCCAGCCAGCGCGTCACGGTGCCGTCGGGACGCCACGTCGCCCAGAGCATGACGAGACCGAGGTAGGCGCCGGCGAGCGGGATGCTCCCCCAGTAGTTGAACTGCGTCCAGTACAGCGAGGCCGACGCGGCCCAGCCGCTGGCTTCGATGTACCAGAGACCGGCCAGAATCGCGGCGAGGCCGACGGTGCCGCCGACGGCGACGAGCCGCCGGTAGAAGGCCGTCGACCGCTCGTTCGTGATGACGCCGGTCTGGAACAGCGCCATACCGTACAGCATCAGGCCGGCCGTCCGCCAGCTCGTGGACGCGATGTAGCCAGAGGTCTGCCGGTAGAACGACGTCTCGACGCGGTGGCTCATCTGCCCGAGCCAGCCGCTCCGGTAGGCCTCGATTTCGGCCTGGAGCGTCGACTGGTCGGGCTGCCAGGAGGCCGCGAGGGTCGCCGGGTCGACGGCGAGCGCCGACAACACCTCCAGGGTCGACGGAATCAAGAGGAGGGCAGTGCCCACCATCGCGAGCTTCCGGGGCTCCCAGTCGCGGGCGAAGACGACGAACAGGGCGGTGACGCCGTACGCGACGAGGATGTCGCCGTACCAGAGGAGGTAGGCGTGGGCGAGGCCGAACGCGACGAGCCACAGCGACCGGCGGGCGTGGAGGGCGACGGCGTCGTCGCCGTCGCGTTCGCGGTTCCGCGTGAACAGCGCGACGCCGGCGCCGAACAGCAGCGTGAACAGCGTGATGAACTTCTGTTTCACGAGGACGTGGCCGGCGAGCCACGTCCAGTAGTTCGCGCCCGAGAAGTCGCCGTACGCGGTGGGGTTGAACAGCACCACTTCGGGCATCGAGAACACCCGGACGTTGATGACGAGGATGCCGAGGAGCGCGAACCCGCGGAGCGCGTCGAGACCGACGATGCGCTCCGAGGGCGGGGTCGGACTGCGTTCATCGCTCATCTGCCCACCTCCCGTCGACCGTCGGGTGCCGTGCGTCTCCGTGGTTCCCTCGGCGGACCATCACGGTCTACCTCGTGGCGTACCGGACACAAAGGTGTGGGTTCGCGGTTGCGTCGACCCGGCGCGGCGGCCTGGGTCCTCGAGCGGCTCCGAGACGACGTTAAGCCGTCGCTACCGCGGGATAGCCGACGTATAGCCAAGTCACCGTGGTCGATGTGTCCGGCCATGGCGACTCGCGAGGAGAGTCCGGCGGAGACGCTGGCGGACCTGCGGATGCTGGAACGCCTGCGTTTCGAGGTCGCAGACGAACAGTTCGAGGGGTACTCGCACCGCAAGCAGGTCGACGACGGGCGCATGTGGGTCGTGGTCCAGACGGAGGGCGACCGCGTGTTCCGCATCGAGACGCAGTGGGCGAACGGCTGGCTGGAGCCGCTGGTCGACGAGTACGACGGGAGCGACGACTCCGTGGAGCCGGTGGGGAATCTCTCGGCCGTGGAGGCGCTGGGGTACACGCGAGACGAGCGTGAGCGCGGCGCGGACGAGGCGCACTGACGCCTCGACCGCCACTTCCAGTACTTAAAGGTCAGTCTCCCGGCCGTGGCTCGTGTGAACGACTGTCACAACAATCTCCGGTGTCAGTGTCCTTGCCTGCGGTACGGCGACGGCTCGGTCGGCCGACCCTCCGGCAATCTGGACACGAATACCATATCTTTATATAGAATGGCAATCAATGTATCTACCGAACATGGCTCAGCAACAGCGAATGCAGGGGCAGCCGATGATCATCATGGGCGACGACGCACAGCGCGTGAAAGACCGCGACGCCCAGGAACACAACATCTCGGCCGCCCGCGCGGTCGCCGACGCAGTACGCTCCACCCTCGGCCCGAAGGGCATGGACAAGATGCTCGTCTCCTCGATGGGCGACGTCACCGTCACCAACGACGGCGTCACCATCCTCCAGGAGATGGACATCGACAACCCGACCGCGGAGATGATCGTGGAAGTCGCCGAGACCCAAGAGGATGAGGCCGGCGACGGCACCACGACCGCGGTCGCCATCGCGGGCGAACTCCTGAAGAACGCCCAGAACCTCCTCGAGCGAGACATCCACCCGACGGCCATCATCAAGGGCTACAACGTCGCCGCCGAGCAGGCCCGCGAGGAAGTCGACAACGTCGCCGTCGACGTCGACCCCGACGACGAGGACCTCATCCGTAGCGTCGCCGAGACGTCGATGACCGGCAAGGGCGCGGAGCTCGACAAGGAACTGCTCTCCGGCATCATCTACAACGCCATCAGCCAGGTCTCCGTCGACACCGACGAGGGCGGCATCGTCGTCGACGCCGCGAACATCAACATCGAGACCCAGACCGGCCGCGGTGTGGGCGAGAGCCAGCTGCTCCGCGGCGCGGCCATCAGCAAGGACCCCGTCCACGACCAGATGGCCAGCGAGGTCGAGGACGCCAGCATCCTCCTCCTGAACGAGGCCATCGAGGTCGAGGAGGCCGAGGCCGACACCTCCGTCAACATCGAGAGCCCCGACCAGCTGCAGTCCTTCCTCGACCAGGAGGAGAAGCAGCTCAAGCAGAAGGTCCAGCAGATCGTCGACACCGGCGCCAACGTCGTCTTCTGCCAGAAGGGCATCGACGACATGGCCCAGCACTACCTCGCGAAGGAGGGCGTCCTCGCGGTCCGCCGCACCAAGAAGTCCGACATCGAGTTCCTCACGAACGTCCTCGGCGCGTCGGTCGTCACGGACCTCGACGCCGCCTCCAGCGACGACGTCGTCTCCGGCTCCGTCACTCGCGACGAGGAGGACGAGCTGTTCTACGTCGAGGGCGCCAGCGACGAAGCCCACGGCGTCACCATCCTCCTGCGCGGCTCCACCGACCACGTCGTCGACGAGCTCGAACGCGGCGTCTCCGACGCGCTCGACGTCTCCGCGCAGACGCTCTCGGACGGTCGCGTCCTCCCCGGTGGCGGCGCCACCGAGGTCGAGGTCGCCGACCGCCTCCGCGACTTCGCGGACTCCGTCGAGGGCCGCGAGCAGCTCGCCGTCGAGGCGTTCGCCGACTCCCTGGAGCTCGTGCCCCGCGTCCTCGCCGAGAACGCGGGCCTCGACTCCATCGACACCCTCGTCGACCTGCGCTCCGCCCACGAGTCCGGTGAGGAGCACACCGGCCTGAACGTGCTCTCCGGCGACCTCGAGGACACCTTCGAGGCCGGCGTCGTCGAGCCCGCACACGCCAAGGAGCAGGCGGTCACGTCCGCTTCCGAGGCCGCGAACCTCGTGCTCAAAATCGACGACATCATCTCCGCCGGCGACCTCTCCACCGACAAG